>Ga0105158_1000429_pt1 | contig 18377 bp, 19 predicted proteins | sample LHCtaG_FD_81567 | JGI IMG/M metagenome (GOLD analysis project Ga0105158, IMG submission 81567) | Hot spring microbial communities from Little Hot Creek, USA to study Microbial Dark Matter (Phase II) - LHC4sed_matched | ecosystem: Environmental > Aquatic > Thermal springs > Hot (42-90C) >...
CGCAGGGCGAGCTGACCATCTTACCGCTATTCGCTATAAAACGGTTGTTGGACGAGCTTGAGCCAGGCGAGAACGCAATAGTAGTTTTGGTTACAGATTGCGGGTGGCAGAACCTGAAGGAGGCCGTACCTTTCCTGGAGAACTTAGCGTCAAAGGGACACCAAGTTATTGTGTTCCACGTGGAAGGATGGAAGTATCCGAAGAGCGTAGAAGCGGTTGCGAAAGCTCGAGGCTTAACGCTATACAGGGTACGTGACCCAACAATGCTAAAGTATCTTGTCTTGAAGGAGACCGCGCACGCTGCACAGGAGTTCTCACAGATCGCTTGAAGCTGAGGGCTGAATCCACACGCACACTACCGTATTCGTCGAAAGGCTAAAATCACAGCTGCAGCCCCAGCTTCTCCGCTACCTCCAGGATCGTTTTAGCGCGGTCTTCATCGCCCAACTCTTTCAGTGTTCTATACTCCTCCCTCACAGCTTCCAGAAGCCCTCTCTTAGCTACGTCTGGAGCGTCGTCGAGCATCTTTCTGGCTTGTTCAATATCGCCCCTGTACAGAAGCTCTACGAAGTATTCTCGGAGAGGAACCACTTTCATTTTAGCTCCCTCTTTTACTAGGACAAAACCGGTCTCGTAGTCTACTTCGATTCTTACCTCAGCTTTGTGCCGTCTAAGCTCCTCTAAAGCTTCTTTCGAGATAATTTTCTCGAGGCCGTAGACCGTTGCCGCCTTCTCTACCTTTTCCAAAGCTTTCTGACCTTTACTGTATATTTCTATTAAATCTGAGATATTTAACGGTAACTCATAGGTTTTTCCTCCAACCGAAATTGTAGCTTTCAAACCTTTAACGTTAGTAGTTGGCATCTTCACGTCAAGAAAACCGTCATACGTGTAGAGCGCGATCACCTCACTGCTACCGTCAGGAAAGGCTACTCTAGCCCCTTCATCCCATAGCCTAGCGCTCACTTCGCCTAAAACCAAATGAGGACCGCTCTCGAGGGCTGGAACACCCAAAACTTTCGCTAAGCTGGCTGCAACCCCTTCCGCTTCACCCTCCACTTCGTACAACCTGAACTTGACCCACCCTCTTCCTGTCTTGATCTCGATAGTACCAACTGCTTTGATTACGATTAAGCCAAGGCTTTCAAGCGCTTCCTTTCCTGAGTCCTCAGACGCCTCCGTCGCGAAACCAACCCACGGCATAGACCGCTTCTTCACGAGCGGATGAAGGCGCTCCTATTAAGCGTTAGCGCGCAGATCACTGTGTCGAAAGTTTTTTGTCTAGCGTGCGCTCTGTAAGCGGCAATGCTCTCTACCTTAAGGGAATCCCCTCTATATGAGCGATTGAAGCAGGGTAGGGTACGCTGTCTCGTTTGCGAGCGGCGTTGCACTATCGAGGAAGGTAAGAAGGGGTTCTGCAGAACACGCGCGAACATCGGCGGCAAGTTGCACACTCTTGTATATGGCGATCTTTCAGCTGTTGAGTCTCGGCCTATAGAGATTAAGCCGTTCTTCCACTTCTGGCCGGGATCCACTTCACTAACGTTTGGCACTTGGAGCTGCAACTTTACCTGTCCCTGGTGCCAGAACTGGCACTTATCTCGAGCCGAGCCGGATCCAGCTAAAGCCAGCTATATTCCGCCCGAGCGCTTGGTCGAGCTTGCTGTCCAGGGTGATGAAGGCGTATGCGTATCCTTCAACGAGCCGCTCATGCTCTTCGAGTACAGTCTCGACGTATTCAAGCTGTCACGAGCTAGGAGCCTGTACTGCACGTACGTGAGCAACGGCTACATGACACTCGAAGCGTTGAAACTCCTGCGTGAAAGTGGACTCGACGGTCTGAAGATCGACGTAAAAGGAGGGAGAGAAGAGTACAGGAAGTACAATACCGCGGACGTGGAAGTGGTGTGGAGAAACGCGCGAGAAGCGAGGAGAATGGGCATACACGTTGAGATTGTTTACCTTGTCGTGACAAAAGCTACCGATAGAGATGAAGTTGTAGAAGAATGCATTGAGCGGCACGTTAAAGAGCTAGGTCCCGATACCCCTCTCCACTTCACGCGTTACTTCCCCGCGAACCTTTACTACGAACCTCCTACTCCGGTGGAGAAGCTAGAGTGGTGCTACGAACGAGCTAGAATGGTGGGTGTGCGCTTCCCCTATATCGGCAACGTACCGGGTCACCGCTACGAGAACACGTTCTGCCCCGAGTGCGGCGAGCTCCTCATAAAACGCTACGGTCCCCAGATCTTAAGGTACCGCTTAACCGAGAACAAGCGCTGCCCTAGGTGCGGCGTCGAGATCCCGATTGTCGGTCGCTATACTCGCAAGCCGCTTTGGGCCGCCTTCCTGTAGCGCGCTACCGATATTAGGCTCTGATATCCGGTGCGGCGATGGCTATTTGGCAGCCCGATAAACTCAGGTTCGGACCGGCCGGGGTACCCCTGAAGGCGAAAGCTAGGAGCACAAAACAGGGTGTCATCGAGGTAAAGGCTCTGGGGTTAGACGCGATGGAGATAGAGTTTGTGAGGCGGATAAGCCTGTCCGAGCAGGCTGCAAGGGAGATCGCTGGCATAGCTCGCAGCCTAGACGTGGCGCTGACGGTTCACGCTCCCTACTACGTTAATCTCGCCTCTCTAGACAAAAGCAAGGCAGAGACCAGCGCACAGCGTGTTTACCAGTCCGCTGTAGTGGGCTACGCGGCCGGCGCATGGAGTGTTTGCTTTCACGCTGCATACTACATGAATAGGAGCGGCGAGGAAGTGTACGCGGTCGTGAAAGACGTGCTTAAGAACTTGATTGTCAAGCTGAAGGAAGAAGGGGTGGAGATTTGGTTAAGACCCGAAACTACCGGCTCACCTGCAGAGTTTGGTACGCTGAACGAGCTCTTGAAGTTGAGCAGCGAGCTAGAGATGGTTTTGCCTGTTATTGACTTTGCTCACTTGCACGCTCGGAGCAACGGTGCTTTCAACAGTTACGAGGAGTTCTCTGATGTACTCTCATCAGTAGAAGATACCTTAGGTAGGAGTGCCCTCGATAACCTCCACATTCACGTGTCGGGCATCGAGTACGGTGAAAAAGGTGAAATCAAGCACCTTAACCTTGACGAGTCCGACTTCGAGTACGAGGACCTCATGCGCGCACTAAAAGACTTTAACGTCAAGGGCGTTCTAATCTGCGAAAGCCCCAACCTTGAGGAGGACGCGCTGCTTCTGAAGAAATGCTACGAAGGCATCTAGACGAATGGCTGGAGCGCGAGACGCGGCTCGTAAGCTACCAAACCGTTTTTTAGCGCGATCTCGAGTTCGCTAGCGTTCACGATAGGTCCTGGAAATACATGCGGGTCGTCGATAGATAACCTCGGACACGCTGCGTTTACAAAAACTTCAGCCCCTCCATAATCAAGCAACGCGTCCCGGGAGACTTCGTCGAATATTACGAGCCTTAGCTTCAACCCCCTTTCCAAGCAGGATTTGAGCAATGCGTTAACGCGAAGCTCGCACGCTCGCTGACCCGGTTTAGAGGAAACCACGAGTATGCCGTTCTGAGCCTCCATTACCGCTGCCAAATGAGCGAGCCTTTTGGCAACAATGCTTCGTAGCATTTGATCAACTTCCACCACGCGCCCTGCGTAAGGGTCGGCGGCGAAAGTTCTAGCTCCAGTGGCTAACGCTACGCCCAGCGCGTGGAAGACTCCGCCAGCGATCACGAGGAATGCATCTACCGTTCCGGTCAGTTTTTCCGCGGCTCTCGAATCGCAGCCGATAACTAAGCCTTCGGGCATCGTAGGATCTGGGCTTTTAGAAGTGAAAGCTTTGATACCGTACTCCAGGAGAAGCTGCCTAGCCTGCTCTAACTTGTGGAGGTGCTGCACAGCCGATAGCAGGCCCACTGCACGTACCTTTTCACTGCTAAGTTTAGCTGCTGCATTTTCAATGACACTTTTCACATCGGCCGTCGAGTAAGCAGGGACGAACAGCACGTTTTCTGGGGCTCTGAAGCGGACGGGGCCGTGATGACCCACATGTACAAGTGCATCGTAACCCAGCGTCGCCAGCTCCGTCAAGGCTACATCACACCCACCCCATGCATGGCTTGCCGAGAGGGCAATTTCAAACCCACGCTCCTCGAGCTCCTCAATGGTTTCTATCAAGAATCGTTTAATCCCGTCAGGTGCTTGGAAAAGCAGTTTCCTGTACCCTCTAGCGGTAGCCCATCTGGCAATGGCGTCAGCGTCGATCAAATACGGTTGCACAGCTTTTCACCAGCGTTCATGAGACTGGGCGCCAGCATAGACCCAACTCATCGGCATACCTATACGCTTCTTCAACTTCTTTCGCAGAGGGTCTGCGCGCAATGTCAGGGTACATTTCCGGGTAGCGAGCGACCAAGTGTTCAGGCCTATATTGATCCATTATATTGACTAATGCACGGGGGCAGTTCTCCGCTATCCACTTGAGCACTGGTTTTGTGCAGCAATCCACATGGCCAGGCAGCACAAGGTGCCTAATTATCATGTCTCCATGCTGAGACGAGACTCTATGATTCCTAGAGACCACCTCCACGTACCGCGGCACCTTTGAGAGCCTTTTCGCGCACTCGTTGTTGCCGTACTTGAAATCGGGTAGCCAGATGTCGATCACGTCCACGAGCAGCGAGAGAGCCTCGGAGCTCATGTACATATTGCTGTTCCACAGGAGCGGGACGTTCGCGTCCATGTACTTCAACGACGCCAGGATAACGTGAAGCTGCTGGTCCGGATTCCCCCCAACGTAATTGATGTTCCTAGCCCCCTCCTTGTAAAGCTTCAAGGAGATCGATGCCAATTCTTGCGGCGTGACAGGAACGCCATTATACGGGTCAGTCGAGATGTCCCAGTTCTGGCAGAACGCGCACTTGAAGCTGCAGCCCGTGAAGAAGATCGTCCCTGACGGCACGAGGGGGGCTTCCTCGCCCATGTGGAGGAACGCGGAAGCCACTCTGACCTCGCTATCGAGCCCGCACACACCCTTCTCTCCTTTGAGCCTGTTGACGCCGCACTTCCACTCGCAGAACCTGCATGATTCAAGCATCCTATAAGCTAGCTCGACCTTGAGGTCTAGGAGGGAGTAGGGCGGGGAGCGCATCGCGGTTAGCCTGCTCGGATCGCTTCCCACCTCCTTGTACACCTCCCTAAACTCTTTGGCTTTTTCCTCGTGGATCTTCCACTTCTCTTCGAGGTTGATCCCCTTTTCCAGCTCCACTGGCACACGCTTAACCACCTTGTACTTGGCCACCTTCATCCCCCTCAGCACTCCGTAGTAATGCGAGAGCCTGCTCCTAACTTCCTCGTTCTCCCACACTTCGATAGCGTCGGGTCTAAGCAGGCGCCACATGCTAACTCCCACCTCGTTGGAACGAGAAGACTCCTTATTATAATGTTATGCGGCGCGTGCAATAAAAAAATAATAAGCAGGGAGGTGTCGGGGGTGCGAACGCATATGAACATCAAGTTTCCGTTCATATTGATCAATTTCAAGGCCTATCGCGAGGCTGGTGGCAAAAAAGGGTTAGAGCTTGCTAAGGTGGCCGAGAAAATCAGCAAAGATACAGGCGTTGCAATAGGTGTCGCACCACAGTTGACCGACCTAGCCTACATCGCCTCGCAAGTGGAGATTCCGGTTTTCTCTCAACACGTAGATGACGTGACACCGGGTAGCTACACCGGCCATGTCACGCTGGAGGCGGTTAAGGACGCCGGAGCCGCTGGCACCATGATCAATCACTCAGAAAGAAGGGTGCGCGCCGACCAGGTAGATGTCGTCGTAAAGAGAGCTAGGCAGCTTGGGCTTGTAACCGTCGTATGTACTAACACGCCAGAAGTTACTGCCGCGATGGCCGCTCTCGGCCCTGATTTAGTTGCCGTAGAACCGCCTGAGCTTATAGGTACTGGAATACCTGTTTCGCGCGCTAAGCCAGAGGTCGTGACAAGCTCTGTCGAGCTGGTCAAGAAGATCAACCCACAAGTCAAGGTGCTGTGTGGAGCCGGTATTACGACCGGTGAAGATGTCGCAGCAGCTCTCAAGCTCGGCACCGTCGGAGTGCTCCTCGCTTCTGGTGTTGTTAAGGCGAAGGACTGGGAGAAAGCGATCAGGGACCTTATAGAGCCCATCGTCTGAAAGTGAGGAGCACGATCGGGTGCGCGTCAACGCTTATATCTCCCCTCCTCCCGCCTTGGACGGGGCCCGTGGCCTAGCATGGAAAGGCGCCGGCCTCCGGAGCCGGAGAAGGCTCGCCCTCCGGAGAACCCGGGTTCAAGTCCCGGCGGGCCCGCCAGCACGGATGACGCTGTACGCATGGAAGCTATAGCTGCCAAGCACCTCTTCTCTTCAGCAGCTGTTCGCCGACTGGCGGCTTTGTACGGTTTAGCTAGGACGGATCTCATGCTCAACAAGCTGGGCACACCATCTAAACGGTACTTTCTCCGCGTTAATACGCTAAAAACCACACTTGAGGAAGTAGTCGAAAAACTGCGCGAAGAGGGTTTTCGCGCTTTTGTTTACCCAGAGTTGCCAGATGCAATCTACTTGCCGGTTAAGGGACCATTCGAAGTTAGGAAGGTGGGAAAGATAATTGTGGCTAAGAAAGAGGCGGCGGAATCCGTTTACCAAGGAGCTAACCTCTACGCTCCAGGAGTTTTAGAGGCGAAAGGTGTGAAGGAGGGGGATGCGGTAAACGTCGCTAGCCCTCGAGGCCATATTGTGGCTGAAGGGGTGGCGATGATGGATGGTGAGGAAATGGTGGCCCAGCGAAGGGGGTTGGCGGTGAAAACCTTGCGCTCGGTTTACATAGTGCCCTCCGTGAGAGAGCTTAGCGTTTACAAGCAAGGGCTGGTTTACGATCAAAGCTTGCCAGCGATCGTAGCCGGACATGTCCTAAGCCCGAAACCCGGCTGGCTAATCGTCGACATGTGTGCGGCTCCAGGTGGCAAAGCCTCTCACGCAGCCCAGTTGATGGGAAATGAAGGGCGTGTTGTCGCAATCGATAGGAGTGAAAGCAAGGCGGCAAAGATTAGAGAGAACGTTGAGCGCTTAGGTCTGAAGAACGTGGAAGTTAGAGTAGCCGACTCACGCTACATTGACATAGAAATGGAGGATCTGATCGGCGCCAACGCCGTTATCCTGGATCCACCTTGCAGCGCGCTCGGGCTCAGACCTACCCTCTACTACGAAAGGGATGAAGAAGAGTTCATATCTCTCAGCAGCTATCAGAAACAGTTTCTCAAAGTGGCCGCCAAAATACTGAAGAGTGGCGGGCTGCTCCTATACTCTACGTGCACTCTCACGATCGAGGAGAATGAGCTGAACATCGCATGGGCTGTGAATAAGCTTGGCCTGAGAGTTAAAACTCAGCTTGTGGTTCTCGGATCGTACGGATTCACTGATCTTGGACCTTACACGCAGCGTTTCGAGCCAGATATCCACGATTCTCCAGGCTTCTTCATAGCCCTACTCGAAAAAACGTGAGCGATAGCGAACATTGTGCGGGGGCCGGGATTCGAACCCGGGCAGGCCTACGCCAGCGGAGCCTAAGTTTAGGCTGTACATCCGCCCCCTTTGTCCTAGCTCGGGCACCCCCGCCATCCTGGCGCATGAGCTTAACTTTATAAGCCTCGCGCAGTGCGTATGAGAAGTCTAGCAAGCTGAGAAGTTCAAGCTCAGAAAAATGCCTTTCGATCATCGATCACAGTAACTCTGAGTCATCACTCGAGCGTGAATGCGCCCACCTAGTTATAAATGTCGCGCACCAGCGCGCTAAGGTTTAAGAGGCGTTAGGGGGAGGGGGCCCATGAGCAGCTTGCGCGTACCAGTCTGTACTTCGTGCCACAAGCCGATAGCACCTTACGCTAGAGGTGTCAGATTCGCGTGTCCTAACTGCGGCGAGATAGAAATCTGGAGGTGCGAAAAATGCAGGAAACAAGGAAACACGTACGTTTGCCCCAAATGCGGTTTTGTTGGACCATGAACGAGGTGATTTAATGGGCCGCGTTGTGGTAATCGCTAAAATCCTCCCGGAGGACGTGGACACACCACCCGAAAGCATCGTGGATAGAGTGAAAAGCAACCTGCCCGCCGGAATATACGAGGTAATTCGGAGCCGAGTTGAGCCAGTAGCTTTCGGTATAAACGCCATATACCTCTGGATTACTATGCCGGAGACAATCGAGGGAGGAACTTACGATCTGGAGAACAGACTTGGCGCTATAGAGGGCATCAGCCAAGTGGACATCGTTTCGATATCTAGACTCATCGAGTAACTAGAGAAAACATACTTGTTTTTAGTATATTGGATAAGATAACTATAAAACCCTCCTCGGTTATGGCACGCTCTTAACGAGCTACTCGAGGATCAAAAGGGGTTGACCCTGTTTTGCTACTTCCCCTTCTTTAACTAGAACATTGCGCACGACACCAATCATGTTCGCCTTAACTTCTACTTTCGTCTTCATCGCTTCGAGAACTGCTACTGTCATCCCGCGCTCTACATGATCACCGTTCTTAACTCGCACCTCAACGACGCGACCTGTTATGGGGGCCGGCACTGCTCCTTCAATAGTCGACACCGTAGCAGCTTCAGTTGCTACGCGTTTCACAACACCGGTTTTAAATGCTTGAAGAAGCGCTTCTAAATCGCTAAGACCCTCTTCGATATCAACTTCTACCTCGTATAGCTCACCGTCTAGAACAACTCTAAACTTCTTCATCATGCCGTGCACACCACTTCCTTGATTTCATCGGTGCCTGGTGAAGTTGCTCAGGCAAATCCAGCCTAGAAAACAGGGACCAAAGAGCCGTGCGTGCGCTGCTACTTGGGCGCACAACGGGGGTAGATCGCTTTTTCGCCGTCACAATCGCGAGGCAGGCCGCCAATATAGCCACTCGCTTCTCAACATCTTCCATAGTTTACACCGGTGGTAAGCCCCGCTTCTTGGGAGGATGCGGTTTACGCTCTCTCTTGGTCATAAGAAAGCTGAGCATCTGGTAAACTACTTTTCTCGTTTCACTGGGCATTATAACGTCGTCCACGTAACCTCTACCAGCGGCAAAGTGAGGAGTGGCCATCTTCTCTCTGTATTCCCTCGCAAATTTCCTAACTAGCTCCTCACGCTCCTCAGGCTTCGCGATCTCCAAAGCGTTCCTGTATATCACCTCTACCGCTCCTTCGGGACCCATGACCGCGATTTCAGCCGTCGGCCAGGCGTAGACAGCGTCGGCTCCGAGATGCTTGCTGCCGAGAGCTATATAGGCACCCCCATAGGCTTTCCTTAGTATTACGGTAATCTTGGGTACAGTTGAACTAGCGTACGCGTAAATTATCTTCGCCCCGTGTCGAATTACGCCTCCGTGCTCCTGTACTGTACCTGGAAGGAAACCAGGCACGTCCTCGAACGTGATGATAGGTATGTTGAAAGCATCGCAAAACTCCACAAACCTTGCTATCTTGTCCGAGCTGTTAATATCCAGCGCGCCTGCCATGAAAGCTGGCTGGTTGGCTACTACTCCGACAACGTATCCACCCAGCCTGGCGAACCCTACTACCGCGTTTGGAGCAAAGTGCTCGTGTACTTCGAAGAAAGTACCTCTGTCGAAGATCCTGTTTATGATCTCCTTGACGTCGTAGGGTTCCTCTGGGTCGTCTGGCACGATGCTGTTAAGGGCTTCGTCTTCCCTGTACGGGTCATCGCCTGTGTCCACAAAAGGCGGATCCTCGACGTTGTTGGAGGGGAGGTAACTTAGCAACTTTTTTATCAAGTTTAGAGCTTCCTGGTCGTTGTTAACGACAAAGTGGGCTACGCCGCTCTTAGTGGCGTGTACGTCAGCACCACCCAACTCCTCGAATGTAACGTCTTCACCCGTAGCGGCCTTGACTACTTTAGGTCCAGTTATGAACATATAGCTGGTTTTTCTGACCATCACTATGAAATCGGCTAGCGCCGGCGAGTAGACGGCGCCGCCAGCGCAAGGCCCCATTATGGCAACTACCTGTGGTACAACGCCGCTCGCTAGGACGTTTCTGTAAAAAATTTCACCATATCCTTTGAGAGAGTCAACACCTTCCTGTATCCGTGCGCCACCCGAGTCGTTGAGACCAATCACAGGGATGCCGAGCTTCACGGCCAGCTCGATCAACGATGCTATCTTCTGCGCATGCATTTCGCCGACGCTGCCGCCCATAAAAGTGAAATCTTGAGCGTAAACAGCAACCTTCCGACCTCCAATCTCGCCGAGACCTGTTACAACACCATCGCCATAAGCCACTTTATCCATCATACCAAACTCGGTTGCCCTATGCTTCACGAAGCGGCCGAGCTCGATAAAGGAGCCCTTGTCCAGGAGTAACTCCAGCCTCTCCCACGCAGTCAGCTTTCCAGCCTTGTGCTGGCTAGCTATCCTCTCGGGACCTCCCCCAAGCCTAGCTCGCTCTCTCAGAGCTCTTAGCTCCTCAATTTTGCCCATAGTCCCTCTACGCTATTCTACCTCCTCAACCCACAGATCGAAGATTTTCCCGCGGACCCTCACCTTCACGAGCTTAGCCCCCCGCCGTGCCATTTCACATGCCAATCTTATGTGGCGCAGGGTTTTCGCGAGAATATCTTCCCGCGCTCCATCGTTAAAGTAACTATGTACCAGCGAAAGAGGGACGTACCTAGCAGCCAGGTCGCCGTCACACCCCTCAATAGGTTTTAAAGCAAATCTCGCGCCAGGTTCAACGCGCCCCAAGCGACCGCGAAGACCGCTGAAAGCTAGGCAAGCGATTCCTTTCTTGACCGAGACCCGCACTTTACCTCCAGCCGGCACCGGCAGCGCTCTCCACGCATCACACCTCCTACCGTTGACCTCCACATCAGCGTGACCAGCAACAGCGACAAGACACGGCATCGAAACGTGAAGCTCAACGAAACTCTCGATCTCAAAAAGTGGGTTGTCGATGCTATTGCCTACGAGCGCGTTCGCTACAGCCTTGAGAAAGGTGTCCGCTCTGCCGCCTTCGTCCACTATGTAGACGCCGGATGCCTCCAGAACCGTTAGACTGCGAGCAGCTGTCTCGTCTAACGTCGATATTACTTTCGTCTCTGTATACATCGTAAGCCTTCTACTGTGCCGCTATAAAAGGAATGCTTCGGCGTGCACCACGCTAGGCATACTTCAAGGTGCGCGAGAAGATGCTGTGAAGTGGAAGCCGACGTTTACAGCCTCGCAATGAATGTTTTTATATAAACAATAATATTGTAATGAAAAGTAGCTATTTGAAAACTATTTATAATAACTACCTCGTAGCGCTAAGCCGCGGTGGGGTAGAGGAGGAACTCGTGTGAACCACTTGCGCTCGTGCTCACTAGCACTCTTAAGCTGAAGGAGCCGCGGGGAACAGGTAAAGGGATAGCGAGATACCGCTCTTCATCTGGCCCTATAGGGAATTCATCGGTTACAGCTACAGCAAAAACTTTGTCTTCAAGTAGTACCTCGACTGTTAAAGCCACGTTCTCGGTATCGCTGGAAGTGTTTTTTAAGGTAATCTCGATTAACAATTTATTTTTATCAGCTAAAACGACCTGTGCTTTAAGGTTAATTGAAGGGGAAGAAAATCTCTTATTCTCTTCGATCGTTTTCGCCAAGATCTTAGTCTTTTCTCTCTAGAATTATCTCGATTGCCGATACTATGCGCTCCTTCCCTGGCTCGCCTACTTTTTCGCTGGTTATCTTAACGGACGCTATGTCAACTTTTTCTCCCATGAAACGTCTCACAACCTCCGCTGCATCAACAGCCTTCGATATGGCCCTACCCCTAGCCTTCAGTGTAACCCTTTTACTTCCTAAAGTAAACTGCGTTACCGCTGCTAGTACGTAGTTCGCTACAGGTTTCTGACCAACTAATATTGCCGTCTCGCTCGCCATGCAGTACTCACCTGTGCAAGGGTCCCCTCTTCTAGGGTGTTATTATATTTTTCCAGCTCAATGCACTAAGGGGGCTGGATAGGTAAAGAGCACAGAAACTACTCTGCGAGAGAAGCTTACATATTCTAGGCACGGTTAGTGCGCGCTACTCCTCTTCTTCGACCGCTACACTGTAGTAGTGTTCACCAACGTTTTTAAGGTACCTGTCTAAGCGGGATCCTTCCTTGTTGACTCTAGGTCTCAAGGTATCGGGGTCGCGTCTAAACGTCACAGAAAGCCCCTTCAATAACCTGTTGAACCCTTCACGCAAGCTCAATGGGGGCGATGCGCTCCCTTTCACCCCTGGTTCTCCCTCAAACACTATCACCGAATCCGCAAGGAAATCCTGCGCTATGAGGTCGTGCTCCACCACTAGAGTTGTTACTCCTCGGTCTTGCGTAAGGCTTCTTACTACACGCGCTACAGCGTAGCGCTGCTCCACATCGAGGTACGCCATCGGTTCATCCAGTAAGTAGATGTCAGCTTCTCTGCCTAGCGTAGCTGCTATAGCCACGCGCTGCAGCTCGCCGCCGCTGAGCTCTGATACCGGACGATCCAGCAGCTTGTGCAGCCCGAGCGGCAGTAAGAGCTCGCTCTGGACGAAGCTAGAGCCGATATTAACTCCCGATTTCGTTAGGACATCGCGTACAGTACCCTCGAGCTCTTCGCGGACAATCATTTGGGGTTTGTAGCTCAGCTTAACCCCTAGCTTAGTAGCAACGTAGCCCTCGTCAGGCTCCAACTCGCCGGCAAGCATACGCACGAAAGTTGTCTTGCCTATTCCGTTCGGCCCTACTATTCCCACAACTTCACCCGAGTAAACCTCCCCTTCAGCCACTGTTAGCTCGAAACCTCCCAGCCACTTGCGCAGATGTCCCCAACTAATAGCCACGGCTTCAGGTCGCTGGACACGCTCAGGTGGTTTAACATGGAACTTGATTTCGTAATCCCTAAACCTGACATTTTCCTCTTTCAGGAACCCCTTTAGAAAAGTGTTGATACCAACTCTAACGCTTCTTGGCAAGCTGACTATCCCGTAGGCTCCCGGTTCTCCATAGAGGATGTGAACATAGTCACAAAGGTAATCGAGTACCGCCAGATCGTGCTCTACCACTACCACGTACTTTCCGCCTTTAGCGGCATGCCTTATCGCCTTCGCTACTCGCAGCCTCTCCCTCACGTCAAGGTAGCTTGACGGTTCGTCGAACATGAAAACTTCCGCATCTCTTACGAGCGCCGCTGCCACCGCCAGCTTCTGAAGCTCACCCCCGCTAAGGTGCGCTATGTTTCTGTCCCACACGTTATCGAGAGCGAGAGCCTCTTTCAGTTCAAGCCTTAACTCTGTTTCGTCGATTCTTTCTAACGCCTCTGCTACCGTACCTTTAACGTACTTGGGTATAGCATCGATCTCTTGCGGCTTACGTACAGCTCGCAAGCGACCCTCCGCGAGCTTCTGGAAGTATGGCTGAAGCTCTGACCCCCTGAAGAAACGCGCGATCTCGCTCCAATCGGCCCCTTCAGGCTTCCCTAGGTTCGGCTTTAACTCGCCAGAAAGCAGCTTTAACGAGGTAGATTTTCCCATTCCGTTGCTGCCGATGATTCCTACAACCGCTCCCTGCTTAGGTATAGGTAGGCGGAATATCTCGAACCCGTTAACTCCGTATCTAAACACGAGTTGTTCCCTTAACCTCTCAGGAAGGTTAACAACGTGTATAGCTGCGAAGGGACACTTCCTCACGCATATGCCACAACCTATACACAACCTCTCATCTATCACTGCCCTTTTCAGCTCGCCGTCCACCCACACACATTTGGAGCAGGCTCTGTTCACGGGACACACACGCACACACTCTTGCTTGCACTTATCAGGCTTGCAGAGCGCTCGCTCAACCACAGCTATGCGCACAGCAACCCCTCCGCCGACAGACTGATAAATGCTAAACCTAAAGCTTCAGCTGCAATCTTAACGGACGTCACTCCCCTTCGCTTTCCATGGATTCAAGGAAGACCTCGTAGTACTCTTTCATTATCTCACGCTCTTCTTCCACTTTTTCCTTTTCCCTACTTCGAACACCTTCTACTACTAGAAGTTTTTCTCGTTTATCTCCAGAAACTTCTCCTCTAACAACGTAACCACTTTTCGAAGAGGTTTCCTTCCTGTACCCGCATTTCCTGCAGACCAGATAGGTCTTACCCTCTGAGCTCACTGGAACCAAGAGGGTCCCGCACTTGGGACAGAACTCCACTTTTACACACCCCTACGTCGAAGGAGCTGAGTTCCCTCTCTTATTTTTAAGTGTTACGCAAGCAGAGCAGAAGTAACGATTTCACCTCACCTGATAAACAGCATACGGCGGGAGTTGTGGTACTGTGTGTCAATACATACGTCGTATAGCTTTCAAAGCTCTCCTGAACACGTTCATGACATACTTGACTCCTCCGAAAGGGCTTCTGGCGCGCGCAGGCATCCTCGCGATAGCGCTTTTTCCTCGATTTACCAATGCGGCGCTATTCTCTTCGCTTTCAGTTTTTCCAGCGCGACGCGCTAAGTTTTAATAGGTCTAAGCCCGCGAGAAGGCGGGAAGCAGAATGTCGGGAAAACCCGAGCATGTGGTTGTGGCTGAAGACCTTCACAAGTACTATCAATTGCGCGGCGAAGTTGTCAAAGCCCTCCGCGGAGTTAATCTGAAAGTAAAGTATGGCGAGTACATTTCTATTCTAGGACCTTCCGGTTCGGGTAAAACGACGCTCTTTAACATGATCGGCGGCCTCGATAAACCGACTCAAGGAAGAGTTATACTAGACGGACGTGATCTTGCGTCCTTGAACCCCAGGCAGCTTGCTTGGGTGAGGTGCCACCGCGTCGGGTATATCTTCCAAACTTTCAACCTGATTCCTGTTCTAACAGCTCTAGACAACGTGATGGTTCCCATGATATTCGCCGGTGTACATCGCCGCGAACGAGAAGAGAGGGCGAAAAAACTGCTCGAGAGGGTTGGTTTGGGCGACCGCTTGTACCACAGGCCGCCGGAGTTGAGCGGCGGGCAGCAGCAGAGGGTCGCGATCGCGAGAGCTTTAGCTAACGACCCAGCGATCATACTAGCCGACGAGCCCACCGGAAACCTCGACCTGCAAACTGGCTTAAGGATTGTACAGCTTCTCAAGGAGCTTAACGTGGAGAGGGGAGTCACCGTGATCTCCGCGACTCACGACCTCAAGATGATCGACGTTAGCGATAGGATCGTCTGGATTAGAGATGGTGCGGTAGAGCGAGTGGAGGAGAGAGCGGCCATAGAGCTCGGAGCTGAAGAGCTAGAACTGTAAGAGCCGATGCTCGAGCATTTTAATTTATTGGCTTCGACTTACAGGAGGAGAGAAAACGATCTGATAAGCGAGCTTTGGTACTTTCTTAGGGAGCTGGGCGACAAGAGCGTAAAAGCAAGCCATACAGGCTTACCTGGGCTTGTCGTACTGCTTTCCGAGCTAGATCCTTTCTTTGTTGTCGAGAAACTGGAAGAAAAAGCTGTCCAAGAACCGTGGTACTTTAGGTTCCTATTGAAGATAGAGCCTATAGAAGTGTGCGTGCCAACAGATCTGGCAGAGATCCAACGCGCTGCGCTCGATTTGGCAACAAGAAAACTATCGATTCACGATACGTACCGGGTGGAAGTTAGGAAAAGATTAACCGAGCTCAGCAGGGAGGAATTGATCTCAGCTATAGCTCCCAACATACCCAATAAAGTGAGATTAGAAAAACCCGACAAGATTCTGCTGGTTGAAGTGATAGGGAAAGTGACGGGAATCTCCGTCGTCGAGCCCCGGCACATAGTGTCTATTCAGAAAGTGCGTAGGCAAGCACGTGCAAGCGAAGGGAGTGTTCAGGAAGAAAATAACGCGTGAAAGATATTAACATATTTCATTCCTTTTTCACTGTAAAGCCAAGATTAACGGTAAATGGATAACATAGCCATTCGCGATAGAATGCACTTTTCAACGGCTTCCGCTAAGCTCGAGGAGCGCGTTGCTCTAAGCTCCTGCTCACTTATTCCTAGCTCTTTAAGCGTTAAGAGCGCCGCCTCTTCGCTGCGCTCCATGGACTTTACGCTTGAGTTTGCCTCTTTCCTCAAAATTTCGATAGCGTTTTCGCACCGCTGGGGGCTTTCACCGACGATGACCGCGTGCAGCTTGCACTCCTTAAACGATGGTTGGAACAGCTGCAACGCTCTAGATATCTCGTTTGTGGTTGCCGCGAATAGGAAAGTTTCTACGTGAAACGACTTAGCCACGTTTCGTTTTGTGCGGAAAGCCCTCGTAGCGTAGTCCGCTGCCGTTACTACGTGCACCGGTCCCACTACCAGGTTGGGATTGAAGAAGATCGCTTGAACTCCCTCGATGCTATTAGCCTTCCTAATAACTTCGGCCCAACCACTCTCAGTCCTAAGTTCTACAATGCAGGCTATAGCGTATCGTCGACCTCGATCCAGCCTATAGATTTTCATAGGTTGCTAGCTTAGCTAGCTCGCCCAAAGCATCGTGTAAGTTCGCTTCTACACCCCACTCCTTCATCCCGAGACCTACAGCCGCAACTAGTGCCACCATATCGCGCATTGGTATGCGCCCCATAACTCCCACTCTTACTATCCTGTCTTTGAGCTTGCCCAACCCGCCTGCGACCTCTATACCATACTTTTCGGCTAGGGCCTTTCTGAATTCTGTCGCATTCACGCTCTGGGGCGTCGTGAAGGAAAGTACAGTTCGAGATCTGTACTCTTCCTTGACAAACGGCGTGAGACCGAGAGCTGTGAACGCCCTGTAGAGTGCCGCCGCACGCTCTACATGCATGGAGATCCACTTCTCAACTCCAAAGCGCAGGATCCTCTCCAGAGCGCTGTTGAACGAGTAGAAAAGAGTCACTGCTGGCGTGAACGGAGTCTCGGACTTTGCCGAGTATTCCAAGTACCTGCGGAGATCAAAGTAGACACTTTTAACGTCTTTCGACAGATTCTCTCGGGCTTCATCGCTGAGCACTACGAACGAGAGCCCTGGTGGAGCCGCCAAGCACTTCTGTGAAGCACCTGCAAGCGCATCGATACCCCACGCATCTATCCAAAGCTCATCCCCGCCTACGGCCGACACCGCATCTACAAGGACTAAAGCCCCGCGGGATTTGGCTTCTTTGCTGAGCTCGCGCGCGTAGCTTAAGCGTACGCCCGGCGAAGTATCGTTGTAGACAAACGCTACGATGTCGGGTTTGACGGAATCCATCTGCGAAACCACAGCTTCGAGCTTGGGCGCAGAGCCCAGCTCCGCTGTGACCTCCACAACCTCTGCTCCATAAACTTTTAAAGTTTCGGCAAGCCTCGATCCAAATTCTCCGCTGTTCACGACCAGCGCTTTCCTACGGGGAGCAAAGTTCGCTGCCAACGCTTCAACAGCGCCTGTACCGGAGGCTGTGAATATCACAACCTCGTTCTTTGTAAGAAGAACTTCCTTTAGCTTCCTCCTCGTATCCTCGAATATTTCGTGAAAAATCTTTCCCCTGTGATTAACTACCGGCTTAGCGCTCGCTAACAGGATTTCCTCCTCGACTTCTACCGGTCCCGGTATGAATAGTAGATTCCTCTTCCCGCTCACAGAGTAGAGGGGATGGGCGCATATAAGACCTTTCTTCGTTCGCCGACTTCATTTCTGATTTTAAACGCTTAAAAACCGTTCAGGGTTTAAGAGCATGGTAGCTGTTGAGTTATGGGTAACGTAAAGCATTCGCCTATAATAACGTTGACTACAGACTTCGGCTACAAAGACCACTACGTCGCGGCGATGAAGGCTGTTATACTTTCCATATGCCCTCAAGCCGCGATCGTAGACGTCACACATGGCGTGCCCAAGTACGATCTGAGAGCTGGAGCTTACGTGCTAAAAGCAGCCTACAGGTTCTTCCCCCGCGGTACGGTTCACGTTGCGGTGGTAGATCCTGGCGTAGGCACAGAGAGGCGAGGTATTGCGGTGAAAACAACGAATTACATCTTTATCGGTCCTGACAACGGTGTCCTGTCCCTTGCGGCTCTTGATGATGGTGTCAAGGAGGTAAGAGTAATAGAGAATAAAATGCTGACCTTGCCTAGCATCTCGCACACGTTTCACGGCAGGGACGTATTCGCCCCGGTCGCCGCGCACTTGGCGAGAGGGATTCCTTTCGGCGTCGTGGGACCGCTTGTGCGAGAAGGGATGTTCATGCCTGAGTTCGCGGAACCGAAAGTAGAGGGGCAAACGCTTGCATGCGAGGTAGTGTACATTGACGATTTCGGTAATGTAATCCTAAATGCTGAACGTAAACACCTTTCCCTATTGGGAGCCAATTACGGGGATCGATGCAAGGTGCGGATCAGAGGGTTCCAGATC
>Ga0105158_1000430_pt1 | contig 18347 bp, 16 predicted proteins | sample LHCtaG_FD_81567 | JGI IMG/M metagenome (GOLD analysis project Ga0105158, IMG submission 81567) | Hot spring microbial communities from Little Hot Creek, USA to study Microbial Dark Matter (Phase II) - LHC4sed_matched | ecosystem: Environmental > Aquatic > Thermal springs > Hot (42-90C) >...
ATGGGTTCAGGCATAATCCTCTACACATTCGTCTTCACGCCTATGCTCTCCTTCATGTTCATATATCTAGCCCATAGCATGCAGCCAAAATCCCCCGTCACAGAAAACAGGCCCTACAAGGTCCTTGGAATTTGCGGCATCTTCGGCGCTCTAACACTGCTCCTACTAACAAACTTCTTCGGATACATGGAAGTACCCCTCTTTAGCCAACTACAGGAGCTTATCGACTTGCCGTCAGCAATAGCTATAGCCCTGTTCATAACAACCGCACCGGCAGCCATAGTCCACCAGAGGGTGAGCAGCAAGAAGGCAAGCATGGAACATGGAATCAACAGTTTCCTGAGGGATCTAACTGAGGTGAGAAAGACAGGGTTGTCCCCTGAGAAATGCATAGAAAGCCTCGCTGAAAGAGACTACGGCGAATTCAGCAAAGAACTGCGGAGAATAAGTTCCGAGATTTCATGGGGCGCCCCCCTCAGAAAGGTCATCATGGACTTTATCAAGAGGACTAAAAGCTGGATGGCCCAGCTTATCATGTTCCTTCTTATTGAAACAATAGATGTTGGCGGCGGAACAATAGCCATGATGGAATCCGTCACCAGATTCAACAATCTAACCCAGGAAGTTGAAAAAGAGAAGAAGATGGCTGTCCGTCCATACATGATGATGCCATACTTTGCAGCCCTACTGCTGGTTGCAACAACTGTGATGATGATTGGGTTCACGTCCGGAACCTTAGGTGTTGCAGGTGTCGCGGGTATAAGCGGACAAGTAGCCCAAACAAAGGATATTGGTCCAATGATAACGATTTTCGTCACATCAGCCATCTTTCACAGCTACCTCATAGGAATAGTTGCCGGCAAGATAAGCGAGGAATCAGTTTCAGCTGGATTCAAACATGCTGCAATACTGGTGATAGTCGCAGCCCTAGCTGCCAAGCTTGTCCCCATGTTCATGAAATTCGGATAACTGAAGGGGGGTAAAAGGTGAAGCTTAAACCTGAAATGCTGACAGAATTCAGACGTAACCAGAAAGCCGCAAGTCCAATAGTTTCCACGGTAATCCTAACAGGCGCTATCGTGGTTCTTCTAATTGGGGTAATCATTTATGCCAACAACTTTCTAGAGCAGAGGATGACTGAATTCGAGTTTAACACTGTTAAGCAGTTCATGCAGACAGCGGCGCTTCAAATGGACGATGTGGCGTGGATCCCTGGAAGGGTTCAAACAATACGCTATGCCAGCAGAACCGGAAGCATGGTATTCCTCAATGATACACTTGAATATTCAATATACGTGGGCGGCCAGCTTGTCTGTAATTATTCCACTGGCATTTTAATGTTTAATGTTCCTGTAAGCAAATACTCTATACAGAACAATTACTATGAACTTGTCTTTCCCACATCGAGGGAGCCCTCATTCCTATACAACAGCTCATCAGACCCCATAGGTAACGTTTTCGTGATTGAAAAAATGCCTATGCCGGATGGAAACTACATACGGGTTGTGCTTGTTCCATGCATAAGAATTCAGAACTCCACAGTTGGAAACCAGAACCATGTTCGAATTTTCCTTCCATTGCTAAAATCAGGCGAGAACCCTCGACGCTCGCAATCGGTTACGCTTTCCGGAAGATCCGTTTTAGTCAATGTCTCAAATAACACTAGAACCGACAACCCAGCCGACTACTATGTCACAGTTGCTTTTAAAGCGGCAGGTTTCGACAACTCCTTCTTCAACTTCCGAAGCACTGCCGAGCTTATCCCCAACGTTACAGAGGGAAGCATCATTGAGGTTTATGTTGGAGAGGTTGTTGTCTCCATAGGTCTTCACGGCTAGGGGGTTCATCATGGCCCACGTTGCCATAGAAAATGTCATCATGCTCCCGCTTCTAGTACTCCAGGTCATACTATTTCCAATGGTTGCAAGCTGGCTTATGAATATCTGGGTTGACTCGAGGAGAACCTTGGCCCTAGAAGAGGTTGCAAACAATATTGGAAGCACAATACAGCAGATGTACTCCACCCTTGACCATGCCACCATAAAGTCCATGCAGTTAAGCCATAAACCTGATGTTCCAAAGTATATTGAGGGCTCTTTCTATGTGGGAAATGCCACCATAAAACAGTCTTCCTCTGGTTCACAGGCTAAAATCTTAGAATTAACGCTAACATTAAGCGGGACAAAAATTGCGGTAAAACGGACAATAGTCCTGGGACCAAACGCTGAATGGATATACTCCCTATTCATAAGCAACTCTGATGACACATGCATCTATGCCGAGAAGTACGAGGATGGAACCATTAGACTATCCTTCAGCCATACACCCCTTGGAGGGTGACATCCATGGCTGGAGCTACAATAGACCATATTATCGCCACAACAATATTCCTCGCAGCCATGCTAATCTTCATTAGCTTATTCAATCAGACAATACAAACAGTAATCATTTATCAAAGACAAAAGAACCTGGCCATAAAATGCAGCGACATCCTTGACAATATCCTCCTAAACCCCGGATTTCCCCTCGAAATGGAGGGCGACAAGCCCATAGAATGGGGTAAACGAGACGACAGTCCATCAGTTTTTGGACTGCAAAACCCAGAATTCACCCAATATAGGTTAAGCCCCTTCTCACTGATGAGGCTACAATCATCCATAGGCACACCAGTTTATTGTACAATCACGAATAGGACTTACAGCAACATCACATTGGGCTTCGGAAGCTATCTGCTTGTCTCAATGAACAAGACCGTTTCATACGACGATGCGGCAAAGCTACTTGGAATATATGGCATGTATGGATTTCAGCTCACGCTAACGCCTATAGTGAATGTTGAAATTGAGGAGGCTAACGCAGGAGACCCCCTAACGCTCACCATAAAAGTTACTGGCAGAGGAGTTCCATTAGCCCATGCCGAAGTCAGCTATGCATTGTTAAAAGTGAAGGAAGATTCTGAAGGCTTTCCCACATATGATATGATAACCGGCGCCGTCCCAGCGGACAACATGGGCGTACTTAACCTGAACTTTTCAAGTGTTTGCACAGGCGACTCCTATGCCTTTCTAGCTTATGCAAAAGCTGGTGGCTTAATAGGCTTCGGATGCCGTCAAAGACCCTTGGGCTTTGATGCTTTCCTTGTTCCTTTAGTTGAAAGCTTTAATGACAGACGAGTGACCGTTGTGCGCAACTTTGACCTGCGAAATGAATCATCCACTGTTCCCTTCAACTTCACTGCATCCTTCATGTATGTATGTGAAGATCTTACTATACGAAGGCTGGAGGGTTATATTTACCGTGGCAATATTACCAGCATTAAGCCCATTGTCAACTTCACTGTGCCAAAGGATGCTGGTATCCTGATAATATCCTACAAGGGCTATTACGGCGCTGATGCGGTGTATGGAATTACCATGATGCCTTGGGGGATAAACATGATGGCTTTCCCCGTGGTTTTCGGCGGAGATATATCCAACAGCGTTTGGGTTGCCACGGAGATACGAAGCGTGCTGGTCGGCGATATTTCCTATGAGGCTAAGCTTGCTATGTGGAGCCTTGAAGGCTATGAGGTGATCGGCTAATGATGCGGACGGTTGAAGTTTTTCTCGTTATAATTATCATCCTAGGCGCCTTTACAATTTCATCCTATTACGCCGTTTTACCCTTGCCCAGAAGGGTTTCCCCAATAAACCTCAGAAGATGGGCCCTTACAACGCTTCAGATGCTGGATTCCAACTACAACCTAAGCGCCATAGTTTTTAATCCACCAGACGATCCGGCATGGGAAACACTTCACGCTGCCTTAACTGCCATGTTGCCGCCAAGCATAGTCTATAACCTAACAGTCTACGTTGTCCAATCCGGAAGCCATGGAACAATACATATCCCCTATAAATCTATTTCAAATGCTAGAGGGTTAGGAATATATTCAGAAGCCGCTTCCTACCTTGTAACTTCATCAAATGTAACCTTCGATGTTAAGCCCGAGGTCATCGGGTCAACAGGGTTAGGCGGAACCCTATACATTCTAAACTGCAGCGATGCCAGAGGATGGTGGGTTACAGGATACACGGCCCAAAGCCTAGCAGAAGACCTCCATAAGCTTCTTTCAAGATATTTTAAATGCACAGTGCTCGTTAACAGCACAAGCCAGTTTTCAAGGATATTAAACAATCAGACCCTTACGGCGTCAGGCAACGAGACAGTTAAGAATGCAGTAGTTATAAACACCTTCGGCGAGGCTATTCCAATACCATCGGAGTATGTGGATCAATATTCCTCAAATTATGCTCGGTATTGCCATTTCTTAGGAACACGCGTCCGTGCATATAATTGGACGTGGGTGAGCATCGTTGGCTATCCATTTTACTACGTTACAAACACAGATAGGCTTGCAAGCTCTAGTAATGGCTATGGGATTTATGGAATTGTAGGCATCGGGGCTGCCGGCCTGAACGCATTTCTCCAGGGGCTCGACGGTGTAAGCTTTCAATCAGACGGCACATGGATCGCTTTAAGCGACGTCGCCTATGATGTTCATTTAACGCCGCAAGTCTCATATTACTGCAATAGATATGGAATATACCCGTCTGAAATTCAAACATCATCTAGGGCCCTATTAGCAAGTAAACTGGAGACTTATCATCTAAAAATTGAAGTGCAAATATTTGATAATGTCACACATAATGGTAAAATTTACTGTTCAGGAGCCCTTTACAAGCATGTGGTTGGCAATAAAGTTGAGGGTTTCCTCTTAGCGCTAGGTCTAACCAGAACTCCTGATATCCGGCTTTCCGCCGTTGGGATCCTCTCATATTACAAGCCTAGACTTGATTTTCATGCCAGCTATAACGAAACTCAAGAAACAAGACTTGTGGTGTTACAGCTTGGGCAGCTGGGAGGAGTATAAATATGAATAGGCGTGGGCAATATTCGCTTATTGCTGCCATGCTTTTAGCCGTGGTGCTCGTGGGGACAACAGTTATCACGTACTCTGTTATTCGTAATTTTTCAATTGAGGGACAACCTCAAGTTTTAAGCGCTGTGGATGAGATAAACTTCGCTCTCAGGCAGATTCTCGGATACACTGTAGGCCAATACAGTTCAGTTTTAAAGGTTACCGCAAACAGGGAATTTGCCTATAGCGAGGCTGAAAAGTTTCTCGTCAGCGGCCTTGACTATGTTGCGCGAATGCATCCAGACTGGGGTCTTTCGCTGAGGCTGGAGAACCTTACTTTAGAAATTAAATGGTTCACCTGCAGAACCTATAGCCTCGGGAAGGCCAGAGTAAGCTATGACCTTCCAAGCCTTGGAATATTCAACGTGGCATATGAAACCTCATGCAAGCTAGGCGTTGAAGTACTTGATGTTATGGTCGGGCGGGATTCAAACACCACGCGGCTACTTGTCACAGTCGATGAGCGTGATGAACCCCTCATAACCCTTGGAAGAGAAAACTTCAAATTTTATCGCTACTGGCAGGCTAACACTACATGGGTTCCTAACTTTCCAAACAGCATAACTGCGTTCGCAAACGGCACATATGTGGTGGATGTTCCAAGCGGGATAGATCCTGAGGCATTTGTTGTTGAAGTTCAGGATGAGAGGGGCCTATGTGTCATTGCATCCTCCTACAGCCGCTATACAATTAATCTTTCATGGGAATCTCTAAGAACATCCGCGGAAAATTACGTGGACGCCCGCTCTGATGTTGATGGCTCTCCAGATAAGGGAACCCACAGCAACTTCAACGCCCTAAAATCAAAGGATAACGTATTTGACACGCTAACAGAAGCTGGTTTTCTGGCGAAAAAGGGAACATTCAACAAACAAACCGGAGTCACAACCCAAGAGATTACAGGCGTAGGTTTCAGACCAAAAGCAGTTATTTTCTGGTGGATAAGTCAAGCATCCACGGGGCTTTATAACTCAATAAGAATGGGTTATGGATTTGCAACAGAATATGATGACTCATGCCAAAACCGAGGCGTCGCCTTCGCGTCAGATGACAATGTTGGCAATTCAAATACGGGGAGAAGGCGATCGGAAACATATTCCATAATAATATTGAGTAATGGAAATCCAACATTGGCAGCACAGGGAAAAGTTACGAGATTCACTGCCGACGGCTTTGTTATAGATTGGAACACAATCTCCGACAACAAGTATATCATACACTACATTGCGTTAGGTGGTCCAGAGTTAGTTAATGCAAGGGCAGGCACGTTCACTTTATCAACTTCATCTTCCCAAGACGTCACGAACGTCGGGTTTAAACCAGACTTTTTAATGTTCCTCTGGACTTTCACCGAGCAACCTGACAGCAACACTGCTAATGCAGAGATCGGTATAGGGTTTGCAGTTTCCCCAACAAAAAGGGGGGCAATTGTCGCCTGCTCAAGGGATGGCCAATCTAGTACAGATACATATCGGCAACAGAGAACCGATTCATGCATCTTGCTGTTAAATCCCACAAGCGGACAGCAGGACGCCATAGTCGACTTTACGGATTTTCTACCAAATGGCTTTAAACTTAATATAATTGATGCACCCTCAAGTCAAACTCCCATTTTCTACCTTGCGCTTAAGGGTGGAAACTACGATGTTGGAAGCTTTAACTCGCCAACATCAACGGGAATCCAGCAAATCACCACAGTTGGCTTTCAACCAGCGCTTGTGATGCTGGCGACGCAGGGGCAAGCGGCATCAAACAGTATAGGCTCAGGTGCTGAAATGGCCTTTGGCGCCGCCACATCCCCAACAGAAAAAGGTTTCATTTGGTTTGAAGATCCTGATAACCTAGGCACTTCAGACAATGCAATGGAAACTGCAACTGATAGAATTATTCAATGGAGAGATAGAACAGGATCAAACAGCTTCGTAGTGCGAGGCTCTGCAGATTTTGTCTCCTTCCTCTCCAATGGGTTTAAGCTGCAATGGAGCAATGTGGAATCTCAAGCTAAGCAAATAATCTATGTTGCTTTTGGCGGAAAAAACTACGAACTTGACCTAGAAGCGCAATGGACAATCCACAGCCAAAATGTAACAACGGCTGAGTTATGCATTTACGCTGACGTTGGCGCCGCTACAGAGTCGCTTATGGTTGATGTCTGGCATAATGAAACATGGGTTCCGGTTATCCCAAACCTCGTTAACGGATGGAATAATGTTTCAGTAATTCAATACTTGAACTCGTCAACTTTCACCATTAGATTTAAAGGCTCCAACGAAGTTTCAGATAGTATTCAAGACTGTTGGAGAATAGACGCCTTACTTCTGCGCATACTGCCAACTATAGACCTATATGAGACATTGCGAGGCGAAACAATAATAATTGAACTATTACAGAATGGCACCCTACGCTGGCTTGGAGAGAATCTTCGTATAACAACACAAGCTAAACCAATTCCACCCATTCCAATTAAAGGTATTCACGTGTTTGAAACCATAAATAGTGTGGAACGCGAGGTCCCATTCCAAATTGAGGAGTGGGCCTCCGAATATCGTGTGCCCCTGAGCCTAGCCAACAATATGAGCGTATTCAGCAACAGGCATATGATAGTCTTCCCAGTAAACCCAAACGTAACGAAAGTCGTTATATGGTGGGATGGAAGGGACACAGCAAAACAGACCCCCCTAGCCTATGAGCACAACTATGCAATAACCATAGGTTCCAACTATAAAAGGATTAACAATGGAATTGTAGAGCTGACCGTAAAATGGCCAAGCTCAGGCTGCGGAAAATTCACGGCTGAACTTAAAAAGGGCTCTACGATAATAGCCACAACCGATTTTATGCGAGTAAACAATGCCTACGCATGCTGGGGGCATTCTGCGCCGTCGATTCCAATAGTAGGACCCGTAAGGGCCGTGTTAAATCATGAAGTGGAATGGCCAAGTGGAGTTACAAACTGCCCCAATTTCTACGCCCATATAGTCTTAACGCTTCCCGTGAACGCCACCTACTATACCTATCAGCTGCGCTATCTATTCCTAAAATCGCAGGACAGACCGCGAACAATCTCGGATTTATGTCCAATGAGCATCACATCCTCCACAAGCCTCGCCGCTTATGTTGAAAATGGCACAGCGTCAAACGGATATCCAACGGTAGGCATCATCAGTGGAAGCAGTAGTCTCTATAACTATTCAGCTTCCTGTTGGCAGCACCGCTGGGCGCAAATTAACACAAGCCAAACCGCCGGATTTGGGATAATGTTCACTACCGCCTATAATAAGATGCTATATTACTTTGACGGCAGCACTGCAAAAAGGGGAGCCCTTAACGTGACAGTTCCATCAAAACTCATTGAGCTTCGCCCGGTATGCCCTGACAGAGTAAAAGTTGTGGGATCAGTGTCCGGACACACGCAAGAAGCTGACCTGTGCTGGTATGGTGCTGTTGTGGTTTTCGATAGTGTCTCCACACCCATTTATAAGCGGGACGGCGAGCTTATCTCGGGTCTATGGATCCTAGTTAATTATCCACCAGCAACCACCGTGGTCGTGGAGAGGTCATAATATTCTTGATTTTGGATTTGCATTTTCACACCAACAAGTTTATATTAAATAGCAATATTTAATACATAGGTGATCGAAATGCAAAAACACATAATAAACTCTAAAAAGGCCATATCCCCGATACTCGCCACCCTACTGCTGGTAGTCATAGCTGTAGCAGCCATAGTCGTAGCCTACGCGTGGATAATGACATACATGAGCAGTGCTGGAGAACAAGCGGGCGTAATGCTAACAAAAGACGTCGTCAGCTTCCAACCTAATGACCAAATAATCATTTATGTGAGGAACACTGGAACTGTAGATGCGGAAATAAGCGCCGTATACATAGGCACATCACCATCAAACCTAACAAAAATTGATGATCCAACTTTTGGTCCCGACAGAATTGTTGAGGCTGGGGATTCTGTCGCTATAACCTGTGATTATCCTTGGCAGTCTCTAACACGATATTACTTCCGCGTGGTGCCTAAGACAGGGGCTCCCTTAGAGTTCAGTGAAAGATCTCCGTAAACCATAATGATTGTCCCCCTTTTCTGTTTTTAAGGTAGTGGGCATAGTAAGGCTTATGCCTAGCTAGGCTTGAATGTCTGCTGCTTAAAAGGTGCCAAGAATGACTCTGGCGCAACCAGTTGCCGTTGCAAAGGTTTTCCTTTCTTTAGCCGCCTTATCCTATGCTTCTTGGAGCGATTACAAAACTCGGGAGGTAAGCAACATGGTTTGGCTTTTCTATGCCCCCGTCGCCCTGGCCTTAACCATTGCCGAAATATTCGTTTTTGGTTTTGATTTGCTGCTCCCTTACGGGTTATGTTTCGGTTTGACATCAGCCTTTGCAATAATCCTATTTTATACGGGAGCCTTCGGAGGGGCTGATGCCAAAGCCTTTATGTGTTTAGCCTTAGCCCTGCCCTTCTATCCCAAGGCGCTTTTCATACCCATTTCTGGCAATTTCTCTCCCATCATGCAGCTCTTCTTCCCATTGACGGTTTTCAGTAATTCTGTTCTTTTAGCCGCACTGATGGCTGTTTATATTTTGCTGCATAATCTTTTTTGGCGTTGGCGAACCCGTAAGCCCTTGTTTGCGGATATGCTGAGAAACGAGTCTATTGGCAAAAAACTCTTGGTCTTGCTAACAAGTTATAAAACGCCTATCAGCCGGCTAAAGGAGAGATGGCACATCTATCCCATGGAAGACATAGAAACGGTGGGCAATAAGCCTGTAAGGCGATTGCTCGTTTTTCCAAGGGATGAGGGACGCGACGCCATCGTTGAAAGGCTTTCAAGGGCCGTTGAAGCTGGAGTGATTCCTGAAAATGTTTGGGCAACCCCTGGACTGCCAATGCTTGTATTTGTGACGATGGGTCTCATAATAGCCCTATTATATGGCGACTTGGTTTGGACTCTGGTCTGCTTCATGCTTGGAGGCTAGAAGGGCTGACGGCAAAATTATTCTGAGTTAAAGCTAAAAATATGAATGGGAAGACTTGCTAATGCTTGCCTCCTACCTTGAAGAAGTTCAGTCCTCGCTGAAAAGCGTGGAGGCTGAAGCTACCGTTGTGGTTATGCCTGATTTTTTCCTTGATAGGTTTGTTACTCTAAATTGTGGTGTAAAGGCTTTTTATGAAATGCTTGGGAACGTTGCCGGACGGAAGGGCGGAAGCATAGATGGGATAGCCCAAAAAGAATTTAGAGGCGGAAACGCCATAAACACGGCTTCAGCCTTGGCCTGTCTAGGCATAAGAGTAGTTCCAATAGTATGCACGGACAGGCTTGGTTTCCGTTTGATTAGGCACTACCTACGCTCATCAAGGATAAACCTGTCCCATGTTAAGATTTCCAGTAAAATGTCCATAACAACAGCCTTAGAGTTTGAAACTGAGAATGGGAAAGTTAACGTCATGTTGAGGGACATAGGCTCACTTGAGGATTTCGGACCTGAAAAACTAAGCCGTGAAGACTATGAAGCCATAGCCAAAGCCGACTACGTATGCGTCTTCAACTGGGCTGGAACAAGAAAATATGGAACAGAATTGGCTGAAGCCGTTTTCAGCCATGCAAAAAGTCGGGGAAAAAGCCGAACCTATTATGATACAGCCGACCCAACGCCAAACAAGGAAAAAGCTGATCACCTAATCAAACGGGTTTTACAGGCCAATTTCTTGGACATTTTAAGCCTAAACGAGAACGAGGCAATATTCTATGCCTCAAGACTGGGCTTCGACTTGGCCCAGACTGGAAAACCGGGTTTCGAGGAACTGGCAATGGACTCGGCTAGAACCATCGCCAAACATGTTAAGGCTAGGGTGGACCTCCATACAACAAGTTTCTCGGCGACCTTTACAGGCAAAAACGAAACCATCGTTCCCACGTTCAAAGTGCCGGTTTTAAGGGTTACGGGTGCCGGCGATGCATGGAACGCCGGAAACATTCTCGGAGAAATCCTGCAACTCTCTGACAGTGCAAGGCTCATGTTGGCCAATGCTGTAGCCGCCTACTACATATCAAACACTGTGGGGAGACACCCCACAAGAATAGAGCTCATCAAATTCTGCAATAAACTAAAAAGGCGGTTGTGACCAAAACAGATAAAAGCTGCCAAAATAAGCTCTTCTGCAATGGGGTGCACAATTTGCCAACGGAAATCTTTGATGTTGAAAAGTTTGTTACCCTCAGCGGGAATGCGGAATACTGTGCAGTTAAAAGGCTAAAGGATGTAGTGAAGCTGAAGCTCCGCACTCCAAGAATGCTTTACACCTTGAAAGTCGACCCAGCAAAGGCTGAGGAGATCATTAAAAGGCTGAAATGTGAAATCCGAGAAGTCTAATTGCGTTTTCCGAATTAGGATTCCAAGACAACCCTTGCTAAGCTAATAGAATCCTCAAGGCTTCTCATCAGCGTGTTTGCCACGGTAACCTTTATGCCCATGCTTTCTATGCGATCCTTCTGCGCCCTATCCAATTCGTCGATGACAAAACGCTTCAACAGTTTCCCATAAAAACTAGCCACCCCATAGGCTGAAACCTCATAGCCCATGCTCGCCATAACCCTGTCAGCTGGGCCTTTGAGGGCTTTTCCCCCAACTATTGGGCTTACCCCAACAACAGGCGCCTTTAAACCCATCAGCGTCTCCCTTATCTTAGGAATTGATAGTATTGGCGATATGCTCAACAGCGGATTACTTGGGCATATAATAACCCGTTCAGCCTCTCTTAAGGCTTCAATAACTCCAGGTGCCGGCGTAGCCTTCTCCGCCCCTTCAAAAAGTACGCCCGTCACTTTGTCAGCCGTCCCCCTCTTAACAAAGTATTCTTGAAAATCAAGAAGTAAATCTCCAGATTGAATCTTTGTCCGAACAGGATCATCGCTTGCAGGGATAAGCCTAGCCCTCACCCCAAGCTTTTCACATAGTTTGGCCGTAACCTGGGAGAGCTTCATGCCATCTTTGAGCATCTTAGTCCTGGCAATATGAACTGCCATGTCCCTGTCGCCGAGCCTAAACCATGTTTCAAACCCCAGCCTTCCAAGCATCTCTAAACAGTTAAAAGTGTCATCAGCAATCCCCCAGCCCTTGGCTTCATCAACTATTCCGGCTAAAGTGTAGATTATTATGTCAAGGTCTGGGCTTATATGAAGCCCATAAAGCTCAACATCGTCCCCTACATTGCCAATTATCGTCAAATCCTTAGGATCAACAACTCTGACCATTCCCCTCAAAAGCTTAGCTGCACCAACGCCTCCTGCAAGAGCCACAACCCTGCCCATAAGCATCCAACGTATAGGCGACTGTAAATCATAAAACTGTTTCCATAGCATACTTTAAATGTCATATTTAAAAGAATTTAGACGGTGCCATTCTTGGATATGGCGTACTTGGTTAAAACTAGAAGGAGCATTAGAAGGTTTAAGTCCACCAGGGTTTCCCGCGAGATCATTGACAAAATTCTGGATGAGGCCAAATGGGCTCCCTCAGCGCATAATGCCCAACCTTGGCGCTTGATAGTAATCGAGGATGATGAGGTTAAAGTTAAACTTGCTGAGGCCATGGGGAAAGCATGGCTTTCAGATATGCTTAAAGATGGTATGCCTAGGGAAAGGGCTGAGGAAATTATTAAGCGGGAAAGCTGGGAGCGGATAACCAAAAGCCCAGTAGTAATCATAGTATGCCTAACTATGAAGGAAATGCATAAATACTCGGACTGGCGGAGGCGCCGGGCAGAATATTTTATGGGCGTCCAAAGCGTTGCAGCTTACATCCAAACACTGTTGCTTCTAGCCCATTACCATGGAATCGGAGCATGCTGGGTATGTGCGCCATTATTCTGTCAAAACAGCGTCAGAAAAGTGTTGAATCTACCACGGGAAATGGATCCCCAAGCCATGATAATTATGGGCTACGCGGATGAGCAGCCTAACCCTCCATCAAGAAAGGGATTGGAAGAAATAAGGGCCTTCAACACTTGGGATAAAAGGGATGTTTAACTGCTTGGTTGCTTATGTTTCTTAGCTGAAAGTTTTACGAGGAGATTCAAGGCAGGCTCGCTTCCCTCTAAAGGCTTAATCTCCAAGGCTCCTACTTTTTCAGCGCCGCTGAAAAGCTCTTCACCCTCATTTGTGCGTATTATTATGAAAGTCCAGCCCTCTAATCCGAGGCCGCCAGCAGAAATATCTGCCAGTTCAGAGCTGAAGTCCTGACAGAAGCCGCACCCCCTTCTGACATACTGTTTAACTTCAGCCAACGGGATAGCCTTGACTTCGGATTTTGTGGTTACAAGCATTTTCCCCTTAATATTAATCTTGACAATATCTTGAAGGTTTATCCCCAGTTTGTTATGGATATAGTCCTCCATAAGTCCCTCATAAGTGAAACTTTCGGAACACATTAAGCCTATCAGAACTTTCAAGGGTGCCGCGTACTTTTTCAAACCGGCCATCTGAATCCTTCGAAGCGCACGAATCTGACAAGGCGTCCCAACAAACGCTATGCTTGTTTTCCTGCTCTTAATGGCTTCAGATAATGCCAAAATATTCGGTGAATATGAGTATCTCGTCCCAGCAGCCGCCATTATCTCCTCAGGCGTACTAGCAAGCTTTGGAACTGGATAGAAGGGCCTATCCCCTCCAAGTCCAGAAACAATAGCACCGTCAATTATTCCCTTTTCCAATGCAAAGAGCAGAAGCGCTGTCACGGCGCCCCCATCCTGAGAAACACTCCGCACTTTCGGGTCATTCGCCCTCGCAATACAAAGCCTGCGATAGATGCCAAAAGTCTCGTCAGCCCGTCTCTCTCTGCCGAAAACAAACGCTTCAGCCTTGGATTGTACCAACTCGTTCTGAGGGCATACTTGAGCGCATATCCCACAAATTTTGCATTCCTTCACTATTGTTGGTGTGCCTTGTTTAAGTTCCAAGCATCCAAAGGGACAGACAACAACACATGTGCCACAACTGACGCATTTTCCAGTTCTAACAACATTCTTCTCTAAAGATTCTTCAAAACTAACTTTAGGGAAACTCATGTCAATCGACTCTCTTATAAATTGATTAAGGGCAACTTAAAAGGTTTAAACATTCTATAATTTGGATAACGTTATATCCATCAATATAACATCTTGCCTAAAAATAACAGTCTAACAAAAAGAAGAAACAAAAAGAAGAGCTGTTGAACTGTTACTTTCTGAACTTCTGAAGCTTTTTCAGTAACGTCAAATCGCCTTCATAATCTCCGGCGCACGTTGCGATTATGCCGTCTACTATATTCTCCAGCTTTGCCGCAGTATCTTCCACGTTTTCCATGGTTGTTGTAACTGGCCATCCAATCAGTTTCACAATTTCAGCATTTTTTGGCGTACCCACTAAGAAGTAGGAGTATATGGGCTTGTTTAGACGCTTGCATTCTTTTGCCAACTGCTCTAGCTGTGGAAGGGTTTTATCTTCAAGGCGCATAAAGAATATGAAATCCCATGGCTCTCTTGCTCTGACAATATTTTCTTCCAAGGATTTGCGTGCGCTAAGCAAGCAGCCCAGCTTCAAGTTTTTAACCTTAACTGTTGTGCGTAGGAAATCCCGGGCCTCCTCAGAGGATTTTAACATTTTTATGGGTTCACCGTACTTGGGAATGTCGCCCATGGTGAGCACTAAGCCGTCAACGCCTACGGCGTCAGCGGCTAAAGCTAAACCCCCTACTTCCACTGGACCCTTATAGTGAAGTATGAATATTGGCACCACAATTTTTTCAGGGTACTTAGCCTTAAGCACGCAGCCTATAGCTGTACCGCTGGGTGCTGGAACTCCGGCAGCGCTGTCAGTGATATTCCAGCCGTCAACTAAATCTTTTGTTTCTTCGGCAAGCTTCAGAAATTTACGCGACGGAACAAATTCATGTAATATTTTCATGAGGCATCATCTTGACTTAAGAGATGACCGTTAATAATTAAAATTTTTGCATGTGACAACCACAAAACAATGGTTAAAAAGCTATAGCCGTGTGCAGTGAGATAGAGGCTTTAGGAGAAAATTATAAGAACCTACATTCAATAAGTCGTTTGTGAGCGTCCTATGAATGTTATTCAGATCTTTGAAATAGGAGGTCTACCCCTTATAAAGGCTGGAGACAACCTGGCTGAGCTCATATGCGAGGCAGCTGAAAGGCAGGGAACCCCCATCCAGGACGGGGACATTATTGTGGTTACCCACGTCGCCGTCTCTAAAGCCGAGGGTCGTGTTATAAACTTGGACGATGTTGTTCCATCAACCTTCGCTAAGACCTTTGCAGAGCTTTACGGCAAGGATCCGGCGTTGGTTGAGACTATCCTCAAGGAGTCCAAGGGAATCATACGCATGGTTGATGGTAAAATCATAACGGAGACAAAACATGGATTTATCTGCGCGAACTCTGGAATTGATAAATCCAATGTTCCAGGGGAAAGATGTGTTGCCCTGCTTCCAGAGGACCCAGACTCCTCTGCCGCGAGGATTAGACATAATATTAAAAAGCTAACCGGCAAGGATGTTGCCGTAATAATATCCGACACCCATGGGCGCCCCCTAAGAGAGGGCGAAATAAACGTGGCCATAGGCGTTTCTGGTTTGAAGCCCATAAGGGATCGGAGGGGCGAAAAAGACCTCTTCGGATACACCCTAAGAGTTAAGCAGACGGCAGTTGCCGATGAACTTGCCTCAGCAGCTGAGCTTGTTATCGGCCAGGCAGATGAGGGGATTCCAGCAGCTATAATACGCGGCTACCGTTATATTAAATCTGAGGACGCTAAGGCTAAAGAGCTTATAAGACCAAAAGAGAAGGATCTGTTCCTGTGACCCTCTGCTGAATATTGCCAAGTAGAGTTATTTGCAGCTTTCACAAAAGTTAAATAAGTTTTAAAATGATGGTATTGACAATCGGCACTTTGAAGCTGGTGTGGACATGGTATTAATAAAAGAGAAGAGGCAAACGCCATTCTTTAGAAAGAAGCTTAAGCCCATAGAAGTTAGAGTTCCCAAGAAAATCTCAGAACTGCTTTCTGAGATGGCTAAAACGGGATTTCAAGGCAGGAAACTAGGCGAGATCGTCGAAGTTTGGGAGGAAATGCTGAAGGATGACGTTACAATATTTTTTGGATATGCCGGCTCCATGAGCACCACTGGACAGTGGAAGATAGTTGATTGGCTTATAGAAAAACGCCTCATAGACGTAGTTGTATCCACTGGCGCAAACATTTCTGAGGATATTTTAGAGGCTATGGGTGGCACCTATTGGCAAGGCCACCATATGGTTGATGACCACACGCTCTTCGAGCATAAAATAGATAGGTTTTACGATGTCTTTGTGGATGAGCTTGAGTATAGGCAGATGGAAAGTTTAATAGCCGACTTTATGAAGAAGTTGGATCCGAAACGCAAGTACTCTTCTGCAGAATTTCTCTATCTTTTCGGAAAAGAACTTTCATCCCTTGGAATAAAAAGCATAGTGGCTAAAGCCTACGAGAATAAGGTTCCTGTTTTCTGTCCGGCCATAGTTGACAGCGGCTACGGGATAGCCTACCTTCTAAATAGGAAATATAGCCGCGACTTCGACATAACCATCGACCAGATGAGGGACTTTGAACAGCTTACTGAAATAAAGGCTAGAGCCGAAAACAGCGGTGTCATATACATTGGTGGCGGTGTTCCCAAGGACTTCATTCAGTTAACAACCGTCGGTGTCAGCCTCACAGAATCAAGGAGGGGTGAGCATGCCCATCCCCATAAATATGCAATACAGATCACAACAGACTCGCCGCAATGGGGTGGGCTTTCAGGATGCACCTTCGAAGAGGCCATAAGCTGGGGCAAAGAGGCTAAAGAAGGTCGGAATGTTCAATGCTACTGTGATGCAACGATAGCTCTGCCCATTATAGTTCATGCTTTGGCTGAAAGAATAGATAAAAGGGAGAAAGTTCCAGATTTATCATGGCTCTTCAAGGGACTAGAATAGCCTGGCGCATCTCATGGATAAAGTGAAAGACTTCAAAGTATCAAAGGGTATATCTGCAGATATGCTTATGAGGCAAATGAAGGAAAGCGGAGGCTTTACAGCGAAAAATCTGGCAATAGGCGTGGATATTTTAGAGGAAATGATGAAAGATAATGATTCGTTGAATTTTCTCTCCTTTCCAGCGTGCATTATGGCAACTGGAACCAGAGGCATAATAAGAGAAATGGTGAAGAGGGAATGGTTTAGCGTAATAGTTACAACCTGCGGCACTTTAGACCATGACTTGGCCCGATGCTATAGGGAATACTATCAAGGCGACTTCTTCATGGATGACAAGGAGCTCTATAGAAAGGGCATCCATAGAATTGGAAACGTCCTTGTACCCCGCGAATCCTACGGCGAGATAATCGAGGCTGAAATGTTAAAATTTCTTAATGGGCTCAAATCAGAGGGTAAAAAAACGTTAGCCACATATGAATTATGCTGGGAACTGGGTAAACGACTTAATGAAAGTTCATTCCTTTATTGGTGCTGGAAAAATGAAATTCCAGTGATAGTTCCCGGAATAACAGATGGCGCGGTCGGATACCAGATTTGGCAGTTCTCCCAAGAAAACGACCTTAAAATAGACATTCTGAAGGATGAGCAGTTACTAAGCGATCTAGTTTGGAAGGCTAAGAGATCCGGAGCCCTCATCATAGGTGGGGGCATATCAAAGCATCATGTTTTATGGTGGAACCAGTTCAAAAACGGACTGGACTATGCAGTGTACATAACAACAGCCGTTGAATATGACGGAAGCCTATCCGGAGCTAGACCCCGCGAGGCTATATCCTGGGGAAAAATAATGGAAAAAGCCAGAACAGTCACTATAGAAGCCGATGCCACAGTGGTTTTGCCGATTATTTTTGCAGCCCTCCTTGAAAGGATGTGAACAATTAAGCGGTGTAAGCCTTGAAGATAGCCGTTTCGGGGAAGGGGGGAGTTGGTAAAACTCTCGTGGCCGCTGGTCTAGCCTACGCTTTTGCCAGGAGGGGCTTCAAGACAATAGCCATAGACGCTGACCCCTCCCCAAACCTTGCTTTAACACTGGGGCTATCCCCTGAGGAGGCTGAAAAAATTGTTCCCATCTCAGAAAACAAACAACTTATAGAATCGAAAACTTCCACCGGATATGCAGGCGTCTATCGCCTAACCTTTACTGTAGAAGATATTGTGCGTGACTATTCTGTTAAGACACCGTTGAGCGTGAACCTCATAGTCATGGGAACTGTGCGTTCCATAGGCTCCGGATGCACATGCCCAGCAAACGCTGTCGTACGTTCGCTTCTTAGGCACTTGGTTGTTGAAAGGGATGAAG
>Ga0105158_1000431_pt1 | contig 18326 bp, 16 predicted proteins | sample LHCtaG_FD_81567 | JGI IMG/M metagenome (GOLD analysis project Ga0105158, IMG submission 81567) | Hot spring microbial communities from Little Hot Creek, USA to study Microbial Dark Matter (Phase II) - LHC4sed_matched | ecosystem: Environmental > Aquatic > Thermal springs > Hot (42-90C) >...
TAAGCATAAGGTTAAGGTTTCTTCTAAGGGGCAAATAGTTATTCCTAGTGAGATTAGGGATAGGTATGGTTTTACTAAGGGAACCGAATTAATTGTTAAGCCTTTAGACGAGAATAGGATTTTGCTTGAGAAGGTGCCGAGGCTGTCTGAGTTGTTTGGTTTTTTGGGGAAAGCCAGAGTTTCCAGAGTTTTGTTGGAGGATAGGGAACGCGAGGTTTGCGCTGAAAATGAGAGGCGTGAAGAACTCGGAAAGTAAGCCTCTGAAGAGATTGGTTTTTGATGCTGGACCGTTTATTCTCCTTTTTACGAATGAGGAAGGCTCAGACATCGCCAGGGAAGCGGTTCTTCTCCATGAGAGGGGAGAGATAGAGATTTTTATGCACCCAAACAATCTTGTTGAATCCTATGCTGTGATTTCCCGAATAATCGAAGAGAATCCTGAACTGTTAACGAGAAAGGTTGAACCTGATGCTGTGATACGTTCAGCCTATGCAACCCTTAATGTGGTGTATGACGAGGAAACCGCCCTGAAGCTGGGCGCCTTAAAACTGAAATATGAAGATAAGCCGTGGGGAGATTTATCATCTGCTGCTTTGTCACTGCGACTTTCAGATGGGGAGAAGGTTCCCGTAATTATTCTAGACGAGGAAAAACACTTTGAAGATATTAAAGAAGTGGTATCGGTCAAATTGTCTGATTTAAAAGTGTACATGACGGAAAAGTGAGAAAAAGATAAGTTGGAGCCTGCTGAAGAGGGAGGCTTCATAGTTAAGTGTCTTGAGCTGCCTGTCGCCACTCAAGGGGAAACAAGGGAGGAAGCTTTAAAAAACATTAAGGAAGCTATAGAGGGTTATTTGGAGGTTGAGGAAAAGCTTTTACCAACGCGCGCTTAGCTTTTGCTGTTAGTATGCCGGGGTGGCCGAGGATTTAGGCGGCGGCATGCAGAGCCGCTCACGTTGGTGAAAGTCCAACCCCCGGCTCCAATTTATATAGGGAAGGCTTTTGTTTTGAGGTTTAAACGTGAATTTGGATGGCTTGCTGATAAAGTTAATGCCCTGCGTTCCTTTAGAGGTTCACTTTTGGGTTATATACGCTCTTTTTAACTTTATAAATCACTTATATCTGAAGTTGTGACTTTGTAATGACTTCTTCTTTAATGAAGTTAAATTAGGTGTTAACTTTTGGAAGGGGAAAAGTTAAAAGTTGCTATTGTAGGTTTTGGTAAAATGGGCATTTTACATGCTGGGATTTTAAATGTTTTACCTGAGGTTAAGCTTGTTGCTATATGTGAGAAGAGCGGATTAATTCGAAGATTTTTGAAGAAGTTGTTTAAGAATGTGTTAGTAGTTGACGATGTGGGCGAGCTTTCTGATTTTGGTTTGGATGCTGTTCATGTGACAACGCCCATTTCGTCTCATTTCGCTGTTGCAAAAAGCGTCTATGATCTTAGGGTTGCCTCTAACGTTTTTGTTGAGAAGCCTCTTGCCTCAAATTATGATGAAGCTAGGGAGCTTTGTGATTTGGCGCTTAGGTTTGGTGGCGTTAATATGGTTGGTTATATGCGGCGTTTTTCTGTAACTTTCAGGAAAGCCAGAGATTTGTTAAATCAGAAGGTTATAGGTGAGCCCGTTTCTTTTTCGGCTTATGCCTTTTCCTCAGACTTTTTTGGAATTGATGAAAATTCGAAGATTCGTACACCTAAAGTTGGTGTTCTGAGGGATCTTGGTTGTCATGCCATAGATTTAGCCTTATGGTTCTTCGGTGATTTTAAGGTTAATGACGCGAAAATAGATTCTCTGTTTGGTGGGGATTCAGAGGACTCTGTATTTTTTGAGGTTGAAACTCAAAGTGGTGTTAGTGGCAAGTTTAATGTTTCATGGTGTGTGGACAAGTATCGCATGCCGGAGGTTGGGTTTACTGTTGAGGGTTCTAAGGGCGTTATAAGGGTGAATGATGATGAGCTGGAGTTGAGCTTGAATTGTGGAGAGAGATTTAGGTGGTTTAGGCATGATCTTAGGGATGATGTTGGTTTTTGGCTTGGAGCGCCTGAGTATTACCGCGAAGATGAGTGTTTTGTAAAATCCTTAATTGATAGGAAAAATCCCGAGCCGAATTTTTCAGTAGTGCGAAAGTTGACTTGATAATTGATGAAGTGAAGGCGAAGGCTAAACGGAAATGACTGGTTGGGAAAGAGCGCTTTTAGTTGGTGATAATCCCTTTCATGGGATTAGCCACCTCTCTCAAGAAAGGAGCAGAATTAGGGGCGATACGCCGACATCTCCTGAGTATGCCGCTAAACTGGTGTCGATTGCTGCTGAGAATGGGGCGAATGGCTTCATGTTTTCAGTTAGTGGTATAACGCTTTCAATTCTGAAGATTTTGAATGAGAGTGGTGTTATTAAACATTTAGATCTTTACGGTATTGTACCTTATGCTTATGAGTATGTTAGGTTGGCGTCTCAAAGGGGCAGTTTGCCTGGATTAGCCAAAACTTTCGCTAAGGAAATACTTTTCTCTGGGAATCTTAGGGCTGCATTTTTGGGGCTAAATGGGGTTGTATGGGCTGAACCCCTTTCGCTTATGAAAGCGTATTTGGATTATGAAATTTCAAGGATAAAGTCTGCAGCTGGGAGAAATACACATTTAAGTTGCGCTTTGCTTCATCAGCTCGTGACCGATGCTTGTCTGGGCTTTAATTTGGACTGGCTTTTTAAGGCATACGTGGATTTCATGCTGGATAAGGGAATAAAGCCGGGCTTTAACACCGGTAATTTTGCATTTCTCATTAACAAGTTTAGGGAGTGGCGCATAAACCTGAAAGACGTTATTATTGCTGCGCCATTTAATAAGGTTGGGTTTCAAATGGTTCCTTCGAGGGAAGATTGTGAAACAGCTTTGATGTGCTTGCCCAAGCCTAATGTTTTGGCTATAAGTGTTTTGGCTGCTGGTTATCTTAAGCCTGAGGAGGCCATAGATTACATAGCGGGTTTACCAAACATTAAAGGCATTGCGGTAGGCGTTTCTAAAGAGAAGCATGCTTATGAAACATTTAAGCTGTTAAGGGAAAAGTTGCTATAAAATATGATTTAATATGTTGCAAATCGTTTTTTTGTGCTCTCTATCCATTTTCTTAGGGACTTATTTAGTTTACTTCCTTTACTTGAGGAAATATGTTGGAAAGGCTTGGGATATTAAAGTCGATGAAAAGTTTGAGCCTGAAATTTCAATTCTAATTCCAGTTCACAACGAAGAAGCAAATATTGAATCTAAGCTGGAAAACATAAAAAATGTTTTGTATCCAAAAGAGAAAATCGAGATCATTATTGCTGATGATGCATCAAACGATAGTACAGTGGATAAAGTTGAAAGTTTTATGCAGAGAAACCCTAACCTAACCATTAAATTGGTGAGGCAGAACCCGCGGGCTGGGAAGTCCGCTGCCTTAAATAAAGCCTTACAAGTATCCACTAAACCTGTTGTAGTTGTTTCTGATGCGGATACAAGGTGGCCTCCCGATATTTTGCGGAAGGCCATGCCCTATTTTGCTGATCCAAATGTGGGCGCGGTCACTGGGAGAAGCGTGAACGTTAATGTTGGGGAGTCTTGGGTGACTAGGGCTGAGGAATCCTACTTGCGACTTGCCAATTTTGTTAGGCTTGGCGAATCGAAGATTCATTCAACTATTAGATTTGAGGGGGGGTTCTGTGCCTATAAGCGGGATGCCTTCGACCTTTTTGACTGCGAGACAGGTTCTGATGATTCTGGAACGGCTTTGAAGGTTGTTTCTAGAGGCTTTAGAACCATATTAGTTCCTGAAGCCATATTTTACACGAGTTTTCCGTCAAGTTTATTTGCGAAGTTTAAAATTAAGGTTCGGCGGGCTAATCAGCTGATTGGCTTATGGATTAAATGTTTAAAGCTTCTTTTTAAGGGAGGGTTTTCTCTTCCGAAAAGGATAGCCATGGCTGAAATAGCTCTTTTCATTTTTAACCCCATAATTTTCTTGATATTGACGGCTAGCAGTATAGCCTTAATAGTTATGAGTCCATTTTCCTTGCTTAGTCTAGCGATTATTTTTTCAGTTTTAAGTTTGTTGGTTTTAGCGAGACGAATATTTGTTGAGTTCTTTATTAATAATATTATCTTGGCTGGTGGCTTAGTGACTTTTCTGTTTGGGCGGCGTTACATTGCTTGGGGGAAGTGAATTGACAAAATTTTGGCGGTCCCGATGAGTTTGGTTGGATTAGTTGAATGTAAAACTCGGAACGACGATTGAAGGCTATTCTTTACCTAGAGAAGAAAATGCTGGCAGAAGCAATTAATTTAAACGAAAATCAGTGCGCTGAACTTGAAACCAAAAGTTACAATTGGTGTTTGTGTAAGAAACTGTGAAAAAACTATTAGTGAAGCTATAGAAAGCATTATGATACAAGGCTATCCGCATGAGCTTATGGAAGTTATTTTTGTCGATGATGGAAGCGATGATAGAACACTTGAAATCATAAAGGATTATTCAGCCAAGATGGATATGGATGTAAAGATTTTTTATCATAAATGGAGAGGTATAGGCTTTTCACGTAATGTCGTTGTGAAAAATGCGAGCGGTGACTACATTATTTGGATAGATGGTGATATGAAAATTCCAAGCAATTATGTGAGAAAACTTGTTGAATTTATGGAGAAGCACCCAACCGTTGGAATAGCAAAAGGAAAACAATCACTTAAGCAAGGAGCCAATTTATTAGGAACGTTGGAAGCGTATTCTCGCGCGGTAAGCAGAATGGTGAATTATAAGTCCCCAAAAGCTGAATATAAATCACTTGGGACTGGGGGCGCAATATACCGTGTTAAGGCTCTTCAACAAGTGGGTGGATTTGACAAAAATATGAAGGGCTATTATGAGGATTTCGATATTGAATTAAGAATGAAGAAATTAGGGTGGTCTTTGGATACAGTTGATATAGAGTTCTTTGACTATGAAAGGCAAAAAATTTGTTGGAAAGACCTATGGGTTAAATATTGGCTTCGAGGATATTACGCACACTATTTTGCACATAAACATAACGAAGCTATAAAACTTTGTAATATGTTTCCATTTTTAGCTTTCATCGCTGGTCTTTTAGCATCAATTAAACTCTACCGAATAAAATGTCAGGCTTTTGTTTTTTTATTACCCCTTCAATTCTTCTTCAAAATTTGTGCATGGAATATAGGGTTTTTAGTAAGCCATCTGAACTCTTATGGTGATGCACATAAACTTGGATTTGTTAAGCGAGGATAACCAGTTGTGCGTTGAAAACCCAAAGATTACTCTTGGGATGTGTGTTAAGAATAATGAGGATACAATTGGATATGTCATGAGGAGTATATTACTACAAGACTATCCATGTGAATATATGGAATTAATCGTTGTTGATGGATGCAGCAGAGACAATACTCTTAAAATTATCAAACGTTACCTCATGGGAAGAAGCTTGCATGCTAAGTTCTTTCAGGAGAGTGAAGGTTTAGGATTTGCTAGACAGATGGTTGTAGATAATGCTTCAAGCAAATATATAATCTGGGTGGATGGTGATACCCTTTTTCCTAAAGACTTCGTAAGGAAGCAGGTTGAGTTTATGAATAGAAACTCAGATGTAGGTATTGGTAGAGCAAGATATGGAATCCTAAAAGGGCAGAATTATGTCGCTTTTTTGGAAAACATTCCATTTGTTGTGGAAGGTCTAAAAGCTAACGAAGAAACACCTTTGGGAATTTGCGGAACAGAGGGCGCCATTTATAGAGTTGACGCTATAAAGCAAGCTGGCGGCTTCGATATGAATATAAGGGGAGCGGGTGAGGATATAGATTTGGCTTATAGAATCTTAGTAAAGGGGTGGAAGGCAAAAGTAACTAATGCCATTTTTTATGAAATATGCAAGGAAACTTGGAAAGGAATTTGGAACCAGTATGTCTGGTGGGGATACGGAGGGCATTACCTTTCTCATAAGAATAAAAATGTGGGTTTGTTCTTAAAAATGTCCCCATTAGGCGGATTTATAGCTGGCGTTTTACGTCTTCCTTATGCCCTTCAATTAACTAAACGTAAAGTTTTGTTTTTGTTGCCTTTTCATTACGCCTTTAAGCGGTTAGCTTTTTGTTACGGCTTTACTAAAGCGCACATTAAAGGTTATGGGCACGTTTAAAATACAGAAAATATAGGAGGTTGATAAGAGTGAAGGTTGGTTTAATTGGCTGTGGAAGAATTGCCCATATTCATATGGGTGCTTATAAAGCAATAAATAAGGTTAAATTGGTCGCTGTATCTGATGTTGACATTAATAAGGCAAAATCTTTTGCAAAACTTTATAGAATTGATAAAGCTTTTTCGGACTATAAAGAGCTTTTTGAGATTAAAGATCTTGATTTTGTAGATGTTTGCACACCTACATCAACACATGAATTAATTGTTTGTGAAGCTGCAAAAAATGGAATAAATGTTTTAGTGGAAAAGCCTATGGGAAGGAAGAGCCGTGAATGTGAGAGAATGATTCAAGAAGCCCGAAAACATCATACTAAAATTTGTGTGTGCCATAACCAGCTTTTTTATCCGCATGTCAAATATTTGAAATCAATAGCTGAGTCTGCCGACTTCAATTTAATATCTTTTAGGACCTCACATAGAGAGAATTTTGAATGGCTTAAAGCCCATGGCTTAGCACAACCATGGAATATAAACCCGGAGCATGGTGGGATCTTGTGGGAAGTCGGCACACACCTTGCTTATTTACATCTGCATTTTTTAAAGGAGATTAAAGAGGTTTATGCTTTAGGTGTAAAAGCAAAATATTCGGTTTGGGACGATTTTATGGTTTTATTAAGAACTTCATCTCAGCAATGGGGCATCATGGAGATTTCATGGGTTGCTAAAGAATCTGAAATAATATATGAGATTGTTAGTTCTGAAGGAAAGAGAGTGCAAACTTTTTTGCCACATGGCTATATAATAGAAAGAATGCAATATCCCCCGGCAAATGCTCTAGATGTTACTCGTAATTTCTTAACTGACTTAAAAAGACTTTATAAAAAGTGGGCAAAGTTCGCTGTAGATCAAATAAAGAAGCCCCCATCAGGACATTTTGACCTAATAAAAAGCTATATTGAAAGTCTAGAGAGAGATTGTCCTCCTCCTGTTACAGGAGAAGATGGAAGAAATACGGTTAAACTTCTGGAATGTATCCAAGAATCATTGGAAAGCAAAAAACTAGCTCCCTTAAACTCTTAATAAACTCTTACCTTAAGGTGAAATAAAAATAGACGTGATGTTCAACTTACAGAGTGGGACACAGATGAAACATTATTTAAAAGGTAATATATGAAGTTGATAAAGGGTTGCTCATCATTAATGTACTTCATTTTAGGCTTGTAATGTCATGGAATGTGGGTATGGGTATGGCGTGTAGTTTGGTCGGGGTTGTAGAAAGTAATGCACTCCCTCTTCATATAAGTTGTATGGGTCGTAGATTTGTGTTGTCACGTCTATAAATGTGTTGTTCCATATCCAGAGGTCTTTTACCCAGCAAACTGTATTTGTGTCTGCGCCTTCATATCGCATTGAAACACCATAGTCACAGCTAATGATCGTGTTGTTAAAAACTACGCCTCCTCCTCCTCGGAAGTCTATTCCCCATCCTCCAGCCACTTCCGATTCGTTAATTATGTTGTCGTAGACTTCCGCTCCTCTTCCACCCCAAAAGCCTTGATTACCTTGGGCTCCGTGAACGTCAACGTTCGGCCATCCTATTGGATAGTTATATTCAAAGTAGTTGTGTCTTGCAACATAAAAGACGCCGCCGTTGGATGCTATTCCGTGCCGGCATCGTCTGAATGTGCAATCTTCAATATACACTAGCCACCTAAAGTATTTGCCTCCATATGGGTCAACTAAATCATAAGCGTTTTTTGTAGCGTTCCACTGGTATAAAGCGCATCTAACAGGGTTGGTTTCTATATCCCATCTGCCAAGAATGTCGCTTAAATTATAGAGCCACGCTTGAGGTGCGGTTCCACGGCCCCCTCCACCAAGAGAAACTCCGTAACCATACTGCCATGTTCCAGAATTTGCTTTGTATGGGTTGTCAAAATCGCAGTGGTCTATAACTCCCCAATTCCAATAGTATTGGTCTTCGCCGTTTTCCCGTTTACTTGCACTCTGGTAACAAGAAGCACTGACGCCTGAACCTGGAAAGTTTAGGAATTTGCAGTGGTCAACACGATGTTTTTTGCAGTTCCACATTCGAACTCCCTCATGTATGAAAGGATATGTGCCATCATCCTTGTTGCCCACCACATACCCAACAAATGTTATGCCTGAAATCCTAATCGGCTTGTCATTTGAACCATCACAGAAGAACATGATGTGGCGTGCTGTATTCGTCGGCTCTTCACTCTGTAGAATTGTCACGTCTTTTCCAGCACCAATAACGTTTACTCCACCAGGAACACGAACGCCATAATATATAATTCCGATGCCTGAAACATACATGGAAGCTCTTTCGGAGTCAAAGGTAAAGTTACCTGCGGGAACATACACTATTCCTCCGCCCGCAGCGGCAACCGCATCCACAGCCGCCTGAATATCCTCGGCGGATCCGCTTTTCGCCCAGACCTTGTTTGTTGATATCCGACCCGTACTGTATATTATTGCTGTATTTGTTAGTTGAGCATTTATTGCATACACAGATACAATTAATATTGTTGCCAAAGTCATTGGGAGAATAGTTTGATGGTGTTTGCTGGTCATTTTGCCCCTTCTTTAATATTTTTGGTTTCTTTTGTAACATATGTGATATGATGAAATAATAAATCTTGTGTATTGTAAATATATAGAATGTTGAGGAATTGAATTGTTTCAAAAAACTGAAATCCTGAAGCGTTTAGACTTCCTTTTGGCAATAATATTTCTTCAATCTGTAATATACATGCTAGTTGTCTTTGACATCACTGTTGCAAGACAGATTATTGGTTTTCTATACTTTACGTTTCTTCCAGGTTATCTTATTGTTAAGCTATTAAAGTTTCACTTTCGAACTCTAGAGACACTGATCTTCTCGGTCGGGTTTAGCATAGCCTCTTTAATGCTTGTGGGGCTTTTCCTGAACGAGTTAGGTTCTATGGCCGGGATATTGCAACCTCTTTCAACAATTCCTTTGCTTGTTACTTTAAATCTGCTTGTTTTAGTAATTACAGCTCTTACTTGCGGGAGAGGCGCTTCTTTCGAGCTGTTTGATAGAGTTTCTTTCGGTTTAGTTAAGTGGGCGGTGCCCTTAATGTTGCCGCTTGTTTTAAGCATTGTTGGCGCCATGCTTGTAAACATGTACGGTGATAACCTCATACTTTTAATCATGATTTTAACGATTTCTTCTATTGCAACAGTTTTAATTTTAAAAAACAATTTTACATCAAAAGTTTACGCATTTGCGGTTTTTATTATAGGCATTTCGCTTCTTTATCATTCGTCGTTAATTTCAAGATATTTGTGTTCTTTCGGCTCAGATATTGCGCCAGAGTTTTATACGTCCAAACATACGCAAATGAACAGTTATTGGAGTTCAACTCCTCCGGCTTATTTTAGTTTAAGTATTGGAAGATTAAATAACATGTTAAGTATTACGATTCTTCCAACAGTTTATTGTAACCTGTTAAATTTAGATTTTGCATGGATTTTTAAGCTGATTTCTCCATTAATTTTTGCATTTGTGCCTATATGCTTGTATCACTTATGGCAAGAGGGCTTTGGTGATAAATACGCTTTCATTTCTGCCTTCTTTTTTATGGCAACAGGTACTTTTTTCAGCGAGTTGCTTGGTTTGAACAGGCAGATGATTGGTGAGTTATTTTTCGCTTTACTTCTTTTTATCTTACTGTATAAAAACATGAATTATTTCCAGAGGATGTTTTCTTTCACTATTTTTGGTTTTGTCTTAGTTGTTTCACATTATGCACTTGCAGAAATTTTCCTTTTTCTTATTGTTTTTGCTTGGGTATGCATGTTTATATTAAAGCGTCATAGTAACAATTTAACTGTAGGCATGGTTGCACTGTTTTTTGTAATAATGTTTGCTTGGTATATTTATACATCGAGGTCTTCTGTTTTTACGAGTTTCTTAGAGTATGCGGATCATGTTATCAGAGAGGATAAAACTATTATCCATGGAGAATATTTCACTCATCTTTTTTACCTTAAAGACTGGATAAAATCTTTTCAGGTTATCCAGGAAGATTACAAGAAAATAAGGATTTTTGCTATTCTTCAGGGTGACATAAATAATACTGAAAAAAGAGATATTGAAAATAAAATAAAGCTTGTTATGGAAGATGATTGTGATATTATCTGGGAATTTGTCGATGAAATTCCTGTAACTTCCACAGGAAAGCACTTGTATACGAAATCTTTGCTCTACCACGACTAAAAATAAAATTTTAGGTGATAAGAAAATGAATGTTGGTTTAATTGGTTGTGGTAGAGTTTCTGAAATTCATATGGATGCCTACAGAAATATCCCAGAAATAAAAGTTGTAGCAGTTTCAGACATTAACTTGGATAGAGCTAAAGCCTTCGCCCAGAAATACAAGGTAGAAAATGTTTACGGCGACGCTACAAATCTTTTAGAACTTAAAGACTTAGACTTTGTTGATATATGTACGCCTACGTCCACTCATGCCAAATTAGCGATTGAAGCAGCAAAATATGAGCGCAACATTCTCTTAGAGAAACCCATGGCTAGAAACAGCCAAGAATGCGACCAAATAATACACGAAGTTTCTAAGAGCAAAGTTAAACTATGCGTATGCCACAATCAACTATTCCTTCCGAACGTTATGCGCGCAAAAGCAATGGTGGATTCAGGCAGTTTCCCACTAGCATACTTCAAAATCATAAATAGAGAAAGCGCTGAACTAATAAAGGCGCCAAAATGGATAATGACCCCTGAACATGGAGGTGCACTATGGGAAACAGGCACCCACTCAACCTACTTACAACTACACTTCTTAAAAGATATGGAAAAAGTATGGGCTATAGGCGAAAAAGTCATGAATCCAACTTATGATCACCTCATAATTATGTTAATGAGCTCGAATAAAACGTTAGGAGTCATAGAAATTTCTTGGCTTTCCCGAAAAGTGGAAGAAATATTTGAGTTAATAGATTCAAAAGGTAAAAAGATTCGGATTTTAAACTATAATTTCTTTCTGCAAGATTCAGAAAAAACACCTAAACATATACCTCAAGGCTTCTACCAAGACTTAAAACAAATCACAGGAAAATGGACAAAGTTCTTTATCAATAATTTACGCAACTACTCTATAAAATCCCTCCCACATTATATTCTAATTACACAATTTATAGAATCCATCAAAAATGATGGAGATCCTCCAGTAACGCCTGAAGATGGAAGAAAAACAGTAAGACTTCTAGAATATATTGAGGAATCATTGAACAAAAATAGTCCAATACAAGTGGAAGATTTACGCTAGAGATATCTAAAGAGTAAAGAGATCAATTAAATCACGTAAAAATAATTGAATGTTTTCAAAAATTCTTTTCTCATTTTCTCGTTACATTTAAAAGTGTTTAAATGACATTTAAGAAAATACTTATAACTGGCGGCGCAGGCTTCATTGGGAGCCATCTGGCAGAAGCCCTCGTTAAAGATGGTTACTCAGTGAAAATACTCGATGACTTCTCAAGCGGCAATGTTAACAATATTCTAAGACTTTTCAACGATAAGAACTTCAAATTGGTTCGTGGCAGCGTTACAAATAAACTCGCCAATAGCCACTTCTCGCCCACACCTTGTTTGTTGATATCTGACCTATATTCTGAACTATTATTACATTTGTCAGCTGAGCGTTAACTATACACAAATCTATAATTAAAGTTATTGCCAGAAGCGTGATCAATCTTGTTTGACGTATTCTTATTTTCATTTTTGCCATCCTGTTCAGTATTTATCTAATATGATAAGCGTTATGTTTCATTACACTAGAGTTAAAATATGTTTTCTAAAACTATGATGAGTTTCATGTCCATTATATAGGAGTTAAAAGCATGGCTCGCCCAACAGTCGATCAACAACTCGGTGAATTTCTATTAATAACTCTATTTTTGCAATTTATAGCTAGCATTACGATGTTTATAGACGTACCAGTTGCTAAACAAATCATAGGCTTTGTCTATTTAACATTTGTTCCAGGAATAACTGTTATTAAGCTTTTAAAAATGAAAATGAGTGGTTTAGCAGAGACTCTTCTTTTTGCCGCTGGTTTAAGCATTGCACTTCTTATGCTAATTGGACTTTTTGTAAACCAGCTTAACCCATTGTTTTACGTTCAGAAGCCGCTTTCAATAACGTTCTTATTACCTGCCATAAACACTTTCGTTCTAATATGCATGATAGCTGTATATTTAGGGGGCGAAAATAAGCGCGTTCAGTCATTTGTTTTTAGATTTGAGAATCCCATAATTGTTCTCCTTTTTCTTTGCATTCCGCCTTTAAGCGTCGTAGGTGCCATAACATCGGGAGCTTACGGAGATAACCGAATCTCACTTTTCACATTAATAATCATTGCTATAATTTTTGCAGTCGCCCTTTTTTCCAAAAAGACTATTTTTTCAAAGCTTTATCCGCTAATTATACTAGTTATCGCTTTATCATTGCTTTATTATGCAGCGCTTATTTCTAATAAATTAATTCATTTCGGATCTGATCTTCCCGGTGAAGTTTTTGTGCAGAAAATTGTTGAAAGGGATGGCTATTGGAACCCGAAAGGACCTTATCCTGAAAGTGAAAGTGTTGGCAGGAGCCACGCCATGCTAAGCGTAACGCTGCTTCCAACAATATACTCCGTTTTACTGAACTTGGACTCTATACTAGTTTTCAAGTTTTTCTATCCTTTAATTTTTGCTCTTGTGCCTCTTGGACTTTTTATATTATGGAAAAATTTTGTGAGCGAAAAATTTGCTTTTATTTCAGCCTTCCTTTTCGCTTCTTTCCAGCCATTTTATGGCGAATTATTAGGATTAAACAAGCAGATGCTGGCCGAGATATTTCTAGTCCTGCTGTTGACTGTTTTGCTTAGCAAAGACAAGAATAAACTCGCCAGGAATTTTTGTCTATTATTATTCAGTTTCGGTCTTGTAGTTTCCCATTATGGATTAGCGGAAATCTTCTTTTTCTTTGCTACCTTTATGCTAATATTTTTGTTAATAAGGAAGCAACCAAGTAAAAAGATATCAGTAACATTTGTTTTTTTCTTTTTTGCTTTAATGTTCACATGGTACATTTTTACCTCAAGTTCAACGGTCTTCGACACTTTTCTCTCATTTGGACAAAGGGTTTACAATGAACTAAGTGACTTTTTCAATCTGCAATCGAGAGAACCCGAAGTACTTAGAGGTTTAGGTCTTGAGCCTCCGCCGACCATCTGGAATTTAATGAGCAGAGTATTTGCGTATCTTACAGAGTTTCTTATTTTTATAGGTTTTCTATGGGTTGCTATTAAAGATAGGCGAGGAAACAGATTTGGAAGGGAATTTTTCTTGCTCATTTTTATTGCTATGATGTTTTTATTTGCCCTTATAATTGTTCCAGGTTTATCCAGCACAATGGGCATGACTAGGCTCTATAATATGCTTTTGCTCTTTATTGCACCTTTATGCGCCATAGGCGCGTATGCAATTATTAAATTTGTGCTTAAACGTGAAGATGAGTTTAAAACTTTATTATTGCTACTTATGGTGATTGTACCTTACTTTCTCTTTCAAACAGGTTTCGTCTATGAGGTTACTCAGACCTATAGCTGGTCAGTTCCTTTAAGTAAATATAGAATGGGCCAACAGCGGTTATACTCGGAATTCGGATACATTGATGCCCATAGCATTTCGGGCGCACAATGGTTGTCAGGAAACATGAAGATTCCATTCTCGCAAATACATTCTGATCGTTATTCTCGTGTTAATGAATTGAGAGCCTATGGAGTTATTTACACGGGCTACATTAATGTTTTATCTAACGCAACCTTACTGAGGTCTAGTGACGTAGTGTATTTAAATCCTTTAAATGTTATAGGGAAAGTCATGGTAGGTTGGCGTTATTCATGGAACATAAGTGATCTTGAATTTTTACATAACATGAATAAAATATATTCCAATGGGGGAAGTGACATCTACAAAAATACACCTTAAATCTTGAAACTTTAAATTTAAAGGAAAGCTTCAACTTATGATGTGGAAAATTATAAATTTAATATTTAAAATCGTCTCACGAGTTTATGTCAACGATGTTAAATACAAAATTCTCTAACAGATTTCTTTAATGGAGATTTAGTTAAATGGAGAAGCTACGTAAATTAGTTAACCAGTTAGTGGCAAATTATTACCTGCTTCAGCTTAAAAGAGATCAGTGGAAAGATCCAAGAGAACTTAGAAAAATTCAGTTTAAAAAATTAAAGGCGGTTATTAAGCATGCATATGAATACGTGCCCCACTATCACAGAGCCTTATCTGCTACAAGTGTTAGACCAGACGACATTAAAAGTTTCGAAGATATAAGGAAACTCCCTTTAGTATCTAAGCAAGATATCCAAAAGGATTACCAAAACTTTTTAACAAAAGGCTTGGGCATATCAAAGTTGCCTTCACGGAGCACATCAGGTTCAACAGGGACGCCCTTAAAATTAATCTCTGACTCATACCCCTCACCAGGGTCATCCAGATACCCATTTTTCGAGTGCGGCGTTAGATTACGCGATAAGTTCGTAACCGTTTGGGGACGAGCTACATCCATAAGTTGGGGTGCCAGGTATACCAGGCTATGGGGAGATATCAGCGAGACAATTATTCCACTATTCCCTGAAAGAAAACTCATTAGTGTACTAAGACAAATCAAACCAGATGTTCTTTTGACTTTTCCATCAGTATTGCTTTCTTTGTCAAGATACGATCTTTCTGGGATTAATCCTCGACTAATTTTTGCACAGGGTGAAATGGTCACTTCACTCTGCAGAGAAGTTGTGAAGAAAAAGTTTAACGTGGACCTTTTTGAGACTTATGGTTCAGTGGAATTTGGAAATATGGCTTTTGAATGTACTGAGCATTTTGCTTTACACATATTGACCGATAATGTTTACATAGAAGTGTTGGATGAAGATGGTGAACCTGTTTCTCCGGGTGAGAGGGGAGAGATTGTTGTTACAGGGTTGCATAATTACGTGATGCCTTTAATACGGTATAGGATTGGTGATTTGGGGGTTTTAACCGATGAAAGATGTCCATGTGAAAGATCATGGCCTCTACTAAAATCTGTTGAGGGAAGATCTAACGATCTAGTAGTTTTGCCAAGTGGTAAAAAGATTTCTTGGTTATACTTGCAGCGTCTTATATTTTATGATGAGGAGTTTCAGAAAAACATATTTTGCATATCACAATATCAAATAGTTCAGGAGCGCCGAGATCGATTAGTCATCAATGTTGTGAAGGGTTCAAATTTTGATCCAAATCTGCTTTTAAGGATGAAGAGCAATATTGAGGAATTTTTTGCGAGACAAGGAGAGAAATTGGAAGTAATAACGCAACTTGTCAAAGAAATTCCAATGGAAAGAACTGGAAAAAGAAGAGTCTTTATTTCAAAGGTAATTTAGTTGTAAGTTGCCCTTTTACGAGCAAAAAATGAGGAGGGATTTAAAATGAAGTATGATGACGAAGGTGAAGTAAATTTGCTATGGACAGGTGGATGGGACAGCACTTTTCGTCTTTTATATCTAGTTTTTGTTGAAAAAAGAAGGGTACAACCATACTACATTGTTGATACTGAAAGGAGATCCACATTAAATGAGTTAAAGACTATGCATCTAATTCGGGAAAAGAGGTTGCAAAGAAAATCCTAACCTTGCGGATTTAATAAAGCCCACAATAATAATTTCAATTCATGACATTAGACCAGACCCTGATATCACAGCTAAATTTAATAGATTAAGAGAAAAATATCACATAGGATCGCAATATGAGTGGTTATCTCGTTTTGCAAAACAAATGAAAATTCCAAGCTTAGAATTATGCGTCCATAAAGGTGACCATGCATATGATTTGCTCTCCAAACATTTTCCAATAGGTAATGATTCAAGGAGGTATCTGAATGAAAATGATGATGTTTCAATTTTTTCTTTCTTTAGTTTTCCAATACTCAAATTATCGAAAAATGACATGAAAAGAATTGCGGTAGAAAAAGGCTTTTTAAACATACTTGAAAAACATGGTTCTGTCATAAACCTTGGTTTAATAGACCATGCGGAAACAAGGTTAAACTTTGCGTATGTCACAACCAACTTTTCCTACCAACAGTCATGCGGGCAAAAGCACTCGTTGACTCAGCGTTGAGTGTTGGTAGGATAGGCCCTTAGAGATCTTGGTATAAAATACGATTTCTCCTCCAGCATCGCTAAATCAGAACCAATTTATTATAAGGGAATAATTTTCTATCCCTACACTTTTATCCAGCAATGGAGCGGAACAGCACATGATTATAAATGTCTCTTCTCTTCTATTCTGAAAAATAAAATATCTGTGTTTGATTTACATTCAACACTACTTGTAAACCAGGTTGAATGGGACTCCATATATTATAGGGGAAACCCAAAAACTCTCTTTATGGTTCAAAAAAGTTCTCAAGATGAAACAGCATTTTTATTCAGCAATTTTGAACTTCTGATGAGACGGATAAAACTACTGCAGAAGACTAACATAATAGATACTATACCTTCATTCGATGCTGATGCTCAAAGCAAAAATTTAACTCTAACAATACAGCAAATAAATAATTGTTATATGAAGAGCGTTAAATGGATCCAAAAATACTTTAATTATTATCCCAGGTTCATTAAAAATCACTTTTATGAATTCTTCTCTGAAGTTTGCCGATAATTCAATATCATGGTGGTTAATTGCGAGTTTTGATGGTCACACCCTGTTATTATCCAGTTAAAGGTGGCACGGAAACAATGGTTAGAAACCTAGCTGTAACCCTCAACAAAAACGGTATCCAGACAGACGTAATGACATTTAATGTGGACCAGAATAGAAATCCAAAATGGCAAGGGAAAATTGAAAAAATTGATGGGATTACTGTTTATAGAATCCCCGCATTAAACGTGATTCGCTCTTACAGAGTCACGGCTATGGTTAACTTTATGCCAGGACGATTTATTAATATATTAAGAGGTTATGATATAATTCACTTCCATGAGTTTGAATTAAGCTTTCCCTTCTTTTCGTACCTTGTAAGGAAACCAAAAATGCTCCACTTGCATGGAATCAACTATAATTTCATAAAGAGACATCACATTAGCAGATTCCTGCTAAAGCATTTGGTTCACATGTATATTTCTATATCGAGGCAAATGACAAAAGAGCTGATGGATCTTGGGGTTTCAAAAAATAAGATTGTATATTTGCCGAATGGCGTAGATACGAACTTTTTCAAACCAGGAGAATATAAAGAGGAAAATTTACTTTTATATGTAGGTAGGATTTCAGAATTTAAAGGCTTACATATATTGGTGAAAGCTCTCCAGCATCTAAAAGAAAGCGTTCGTTTAGTTATAATTGGGCCATCAGGTTGGAATATTGCATATTGCCAAAACTTGTTAAGTTTAATTGGAAAAGAAAATCAGAAAGGAAAACACGAAATTATATATTTGGGCGCCATGGAGCAAAGTGAAATAGTGGAATGGTATCAAAAGGCTTCTCTTCTCATTCTTCCATCATTCACTGAAGGTTTCCCCGTAACTATTTTAGAAGCTTTATCCTGCGAAACCCCTGTAATAGCGACTCCCGTTGGGGGTATTCCTGAAATAATCAAAAATTATGAAACGGGAATTTTAGTTCCGCCTGGCGATCCTATCCGGCTAGCGGAGGCAATAAATTATCTGCTTGAAAATGAGGATGTCAGGCTAAAATTGGCTCATGAAGGGCGAAAACTTGTAAAAGAACAATACTCACTAGAGACTGCCTGTAAAAAATTGTGCCTAATTTATAAACGTTTGTTGGATATAGAAAGTGAGGGAAGATCTCTAAAATTTAATGAAATGTTATCTCAAACTATTGGAATGAAAACTTTCTATTAAACCAATATTTTGACGTTCATAATAAGCGACAGATTCGGCTACATGGACGTGGCAACTTAACTTCACCTCCTTAGGTGGTTGTAGTATAATATGAATAGTTTTATTGTTAGGTTCCAGCATGCCATCGACCTTCTGAATCTCTCGCTTCTGTTTATTGGGTTTGA
>Ga0105158_1000432_pt1 | contig 18284 bp, 21 predicted proteins | sample LHCtaG_FD_81567 | JGI IMG/M metagenome (GOLD analysis project Ga0105158, IMG submission 81567) | Hot spring microbial communities from Little Hot Creek, USA to study Microbial Dark Matter (Phase II) - LHC4sed_matched | ecosystem: Environmental > Aquatic > Thermal springs > Hot (42-90C) >...
GCTCTGTGCGCCGGTAACGTTACTATTCTGCTGCAAAGGGGTGCGCGACGAGCATGCCGAAGGTAAGGGTTGACAAGGCGGTGTGTATGGGTTGTGGAGCCTGCTGGGCTTTAGCACTCCAAATTTTCGAGGAGAATTCGAACACGTTCAAGAGCAGGATCAAGGAACCGTACAGGAAAGAGGATAGCGGAAGCGAGTCGATCGGCGAGATCCCAGACAACTTAGCGGGTGATGCTAAAGCTGCTGCTGAAGGTTGCCCAACGGGGGCGATCACGGTTGGGTAGCCGGGAAAGCGATCTCGGTTCCAGCTTTTCTTTCACATTCTGCGAAAAGACGCTATCGCTTCTCGAAAAGCTTCAACCTCGGCTGAAAATCGCTGGGAAGAAGGGGCGCTTCCGCGAGGAAGCGAACTACGAGCTCTACTTGGGCACGGAAGCTGGCATCCCGTTTCTAGTCCTGAAGTGCTTTGCCGGACGACCGCCTCACTACGCCAGGTGGATCGAAGTTTTCTCCGTGCTCCCGAAGATCAACGTGGGAGGGTGCATGATTCCCTTCGCTGGCTCGGAGCTCGAAGCACTTTTGCTCGATCTACTGGCCAGGGAGCTGGAAGGCGGGGAAGCACTCTTCATCGAGTACACTTACGACCCCGAAACCTCGAGGCTCCTGGAGCTGGGCGCTCCACCCGTCGTCACCAGACTCGGTTTCCTCCTCTTCCAGCTCGGTTTCACCTGGTTTAAGGATTGGTACTTCCCCGAGGGCTTCATGGAGGGTAGCCCGAAGCTCCAATGCGAAAAGCCCATGAACGAGGAAGCTAGGTTGAAACACCTAGCTAAGCTGAAGGAAGAGGTGACCGCTTTCATCCCCGAGCTCGAGAGGTTGAGCAGCGATGCAAGGCTGGGTTTCGAGGCCCTAAGAGCTTTGGAGCGCGCCAGAATTATTCTTAAAACTGCCAGTTCAATCACCGGTCTGACCCCTCAAGTGAACGCGTAATATTGCGAGAAGAAGGCTCTAAGCGGGGTTTTAACCAGCACCGAGTAAACGCGAGGGAGGTTGCGCGGGGTGTCCAAGGCGACCACCCCTCAGCGGCGCGGGGGCGGCTTAGCGCGCAGGCGCGCTCGTCGTGGAAGTCGAGGGTGTGTGCGCGGTCTGCCATAGCCTGTAGATCTCATCAACGATGTCCTCCTCCACCCTGCTCTCGCCCTCCTCGCTCTCGAGGATAACGAGGCCCCGCGGTCCATCCTCGACGGCTCCCACCACGCTGCACGGGATGCCCAAGCTCCTCAGCGCCTGGACGGCCTCCTCGGCACGCTCCTTCGGGACCGTGGCCACGACGGAGCCGCTGCTGAGCAGCTTCAGCGGGTCCACGCCGACAGCGCTCGTGACCACCCTGACGACAGGGTCCAAGGCGACCTTGCGCAGATCGACGCGGATGCTCACTCCGCTCGCGAGAGCTACCTCCCGCAGGGCTTGGAGAAAGCCCCCCTCCGTGGGGTCGTGCATCGAGGAAGCGTAGTCCTTGAGCGTGAGAGCAGCCTTGACCGCGCTGATCTCCTCCACGAACCCCCTGGCCCTCTCGATGACTTCCGCGGGGATCCCCGCCCTCCTCAGCCTCTCGGCGAAGTCCCACGCTATCACGCCCGCCCCCTCGCCGCCGAGCCTGCCCGCGGCTATGACCAACTCTCCTGGTTTCGCGCCGCTCGTCAGGACGACTCTGCCGCTCGTGTACCCCATGGCAGCCATCACGACGATAGGCTTGCTGATGCCGGGCGAAACCTCGGTGTGACCTCCCACAGCGACCCCTCCTAGCTCGCGCAGCGCCTGCGCCATGTCCCGGAACACCCTCTCTGCCAGCTCCTCCTCAGCCCCCTCGGGAAGCAGCACCGTGGGCATGAACCACGACGGCTTCACACCCCTCACAGCCACGTCGTTGGCCGCGATGTGTACCGCCAGGTAGCCCACGCGCTCAGCAGCAGCCGTTATAGGATCCACGTGGGCGACGAGGAACCCCTCCCCCACCTTGATGACTGCGGCGTCCTCGCCGACCCCAGGGCCCACGAGAACCTCCTCGCCGCTCACAGGGAGGAAGCGAAGGAGCTTCTCCAGGGCCGCCCACTCCAGCTTGCCCAGCTTGAGCCTAGCCACGCTGCTCAACCACCCCTGCTTCCTTAAAAACGCACTTCAGCTAGCGTCCTCGGGAGCCGCATCCCTGCCTTCTCCCAAGCTGACGACGACGAGAGGCACTCTCGCCTTAATTCTCTCCTCGTTAAGCTCCTCCAAGGGGATCGAGAAGAGCCTCGAGACGAGCTTGAGGTCTCCTGTCTCGACGAGGAGCTTGAGGGCGGTTTTGAGTGGCTCCGGCCTTGACTCGATGTAGCCCCAGTCTGCCTCCTTCCTCCTCAGCTCCCTAGCCCACTCCAGCTCCTCCCTGAGGACGGAGGTGAGTTTCCTGTAGCTCTCCCAGTCCACTCTGAGCCCCTTCTCCCGGAAAACCTTCTCAAGCAAGTCCAAGCCCGCGGAGTCTTCTCGCGGAGAACCTGACACCAGTATCCTCTGTGAACTCCGCGACAAATCTTAAAAGTGTTTCCCTGGGGTAGAGCGCCCCAAGGACGTCGAGCGAGTCGAGAACCTGCGTCCCGCGCAGCTCCTCCAGGGTCAGCGCGGCCAGCTTGGGCGATGCGTTGTCCGTGAGCAGCGGTAGCCCTGAGTGCTTGGCGAAGGCCAGCGCGTATGCCTCCGGAGGGTCTATGGACGGGAGGCTGGGGTCGGTGTTCACGAGCTCGAAGATCCTGAGCGCAAGGGAGTCGACCACCTCTAGTCTGGGCACGACGAGCAGCCTCCTTTCAGCGGCTAGCGTGAATGCGAAGCTCCTGGCAGGCTCGCGCTTTATCTCCGAGAACACCGCGAAGGGCACGAGGAGCCGCCTGTAAAGGGAGAAGATGTCCATCCGCCGCCTGAACTTCGCCCAGTTGATGAAGAAGCATGCGTCCACTATTGCTGCTGGAGCCTGTGCAGCCAGCTAGACCACCACTACGGGGATCTTAGCCTTGATCCTCTCCTCGTTGAGCTCCTCGAGATCCACCCCCGTGAGCGCTGCTGCGTACCAGAGGTCTCCTGTCTCGACGAGGAGCTTGAGGGCGGTTTTGAGTGGCTCCGGCCTTGACTCAATGTAGCCCCAGTCTGCCTCCTTCCTCCTCAGCTCCCTAGCCCACTCCAGCTCCCTCTTGTACCGCTCCACGACCTCTCTCATCGTTGTGGAAAGCCTGTCACGAGGCTATAGCGCTTTCGTGCCTCAGCCTGCGCGAGCGCGCACCGACCGTACAATTATATATTCCATAGGTGGTTAACCGCGTGCGAGGGAGCGGCGTGCGAGGACTGGTGCTTGTCACGGGCGGCGCCGGCTTCATCGGCAGCCACCTCGTGGACACGCTGGTCGAGGAGGGTTTCCGCGTGCGCATCGTCGACAACTTTAGCAGCGGCTCTCTGGAGAACATCAAGCACCACCTCGGCGACAAGAGGGTTGAAGTTCTGAGCTTGGACCTGAAGGAGCCTGCTAGAGTCGAGGAGAGCGTCAAAGGGGTGGACGCGGTGTTCCACTTCGCAGCTAACCCGGAGGTGAGGGTGAGCACGACGAGTCCCGAGGTGCACTTTAACGAGAACATCGTGGCAACGTTCAACCTGCTGGAGGCCATGAGGAAGAGGGATGTGGAGGAGCTCGTGTTCGCCTCGTCCAGCAGCGTGTACGGGGAGCCCGACGAGATACCCGTGGGGGAGGACGCGCCCATTAGGCCCGTATCGGTGTACGGGGCGAGCAAGGCCGCCTGCGAGAACCTCGTACACGCGTACTCGAAGCTGTACGGAATCAGAGCGGTGGTGCTCAGGTACGCGAACGTCGTCGGCCCCAGGCTCAGGCACGGCGTTGTCTACGACTTCATCGTGAAGCTCCTCAAAGACCCCCGTTTGCTCGAGATCCTAGGAGATGGCACCCAGACCAGGAGCTACATCTACGTCGACGACGCGGTGGAAGCCACCATCACCGCGTGGAAAGCAAGCCGCGGAGGCTTCGAAGCGTACAACGTGGGCAGCGAGGACTGGATCACCGTCAACGATGTAGCAGACGTGATCGTAGAGGTAATGGGGCTGCAGAACGTCAAGCGGGTCTACAAGCCTGTGCTCCACGGCGTGGGGTGGCCGGGCGATGTCAAGAAGATCGCGCTCAAAGTCGAGAAGCTCAAAAGCCTAGGCTGGAGGCCCAGGCTGAGGAGCAGGGAGGCTGTGGCCCAGGCAGCGCGGCACGTGCTAGGCGAAGTGCTCGCGCAGCGGCAGTAACCCGTTGCGCGAGGTTTTAGGGGGGTCGCGCGGAGACATTACTGTGAGCATCCGCGGCTCCCTCCTTCTGGTTGTTGCCGTAGCAGCAATTGCTGCAGCACTCCTAGCGCTGCAGCCTTGGCGCGGTGCGGAGACACCTGCGGAGCGAGTCATAAGCGACCAGGAGATCCTCCTCCCGCTGCCCTCTCGGGTCACCGGCATGAGCGTCGAGGAGGCTATGCTCAGCAGGAAGAGCATGAGGGCTTGGAGGAGCGAGCCGCTGAAGCTGGAGGAGCTGTCGATGATCCTCTGGGCTGCGCAGGGGATTACCGAGTACACCGGCTGGTACCGCAGGACCGCGCCTAGCGCTGGCGCGACGTACCCTCTGGAGGTCTACGTGGTTGTGGGCGAGCACAGTGTGAGGGCTGGGGAGGGCTTCCTCGAGGCGGGCGTGTACAAGTACGACCCCCTGAGGCACTCGCTCATCCTGGTGAAGCGGGGCGACCTGAGGAGGGAGCTCTGGGAGGCCTCCCTCAGGCAGGACTGGGTCAGGGACGCGCCAGTCTCGCTGGTTATCTGCGCAGTCTTCGAGAGGACGACAAGTAGGTACGGCGAGAGGGGCGTGAGGTACGTGCACATGGAGGCTGGCCACGCAGGGCAGAACATCTACCTCATGGTCACAGCACTCCGGCTCGGGACAGTGGCTGTGGGAGCCTTCCACGACGAGGCAGTAGCAAGAGTTGTTAACGCGCAGAGCGGCGAGAAGCCTCTCTACGTGTTCCCTGTGGGTGTTCCTGTGGAGCCCTACACGGGTAGCTTCGACGAGCTGGGCAAGCTGTACTCGAGGACCAGGGGAGGCTAGCGCTCGAGGTACCTAGCGAGCTCCCACTCGGTCACCCCTGTGCAGCTGCTCCCGCAGGCCTCCAGGTACTCCTGCCACTCCCTGCGCTTCAGCTCCAGGTATCTCTCGAGGATAGCCGCGAGCGGGCTCTCCTCGGCAGTCCGTGACCCCGACAGCTCGACCAGGGCTTCTCCCAGGCTCTCCGGCACTCTCGGGAGCCCCTCCAGCGTGTAGGCATTGGAGCGGAGCGGGGGCCCGGGGTCCTCTCTCCCCTGGAGCCCCCTGAGCCCTGCGAGCAGGCTGGCTGCCACCGCCAGGTAGACGTTGCCGCAGGCGTCGGGGAGCCTAAACTCTATGGTCTTGCCCGCGCCGTTACCCCAGAGGGGAACTCTCACGAGCGTGGACCTGTTGCCCACCCCCCAGGAGATGTACACAGGAGCCTCCATCCCGGGCACCAGCCTCCTGTAGGAGTTCACCGTCTGGTTCGTGAGCGCTGCGAGCTCCCGCGCGTGCCTCAGCAGCCCGCCGATGAAGAACCTCCCCTCCTCCGTCAGCTGCCCGTCGCTGGTGAAGACAGGCACCCCACTCCTCTCAGCGCTGAAGTGCAGGTGCATCCCGCTCCCCGGTAGCCTCTCGAAGGGCTTCGGCATGAACGTGGCTACGAAGCCCTCCTCGGCGGCAATAGCTCTCACAACCCTCTTCAGGAAGACTACAGTGTCCGCCGCCGACACGGGGTCCTGCGGTGCGGGCAGCAGCTCGTACTGACCCGGTCCCACTTCGTGGTGCACCGAGTGAACCTCGACGGAGCCCTCCACGGCTTCTACGACGTCCAGCAGCAGGTCGAGGCCCCGGCTTCCCGCGTCCCAGTATCCGTGCGTGTCAGCCGGCCTGCCATCCCTTAAAAGGTAGAACTCGAGCTCCACACCGACCTTCACCTCGACGGGCGCCTGCCTCACCACCTCTCGCAGCAGGTGGCGCGGGTAGGTAGGCAGGGGGTCGCCTCCGTAGTACAGGTCGCCGATCACGAAGCCGAAGACCCCTCTCTTTGTGCGGTAGAGCCTGAGCGTGGAGAAGTCTGGGATAACCTGCAGGTCTGAGCTCTCGACGGGCAAGAGGCCTATCGAGAAGCCGTCCGCCCTGAAACCGTTTAGCAGGTAACTGGCCGCGCTCACCTTGACGATCCTCGACTTGATACGCCCCTCCAGGTCCTGGAAGGCCACCTCCAGATACTTTACACCATGCTCCCTGAGCTTCGAGAACACTTTCTCCTCCGCTTCGCGGTGCGCAGGTACCGGCATGTGCGAAAGCGCGCGGGAGGGGATAAAAAGTTTCCCTAGAGATTTACGAGTGTTTTTCAGGGCCAGGCCCTGGGCGGCAGGAGGAAGGGCAGGAGGCCCGCTGCAACTGTTACAGCGCTACAAGCCACCAGCGCTGCGCGGGTGCTCCTGTACGGCTGCACAGCCGGGCTACCGCTCTCGAAGTACATGCTCTTCACCAGGCGCGCGTAGTAGGCCGCGCCGATTCCTGTGTTGAGCAGAGCAGCTGCGGTGAGCCATGGGGCCTGCTGCACGACGGAGAGGAACAGGTAGAGCTTCCCCCAGAAGCCTGCCAGCGGCGGTATCCCCATCAGGCTCAGCACGAGAACCAGTGCGGCAGCCGAGGACACAGCATCGGCCCCGCTCAGCCCCCTTAGGTCATCCAGCCTCGGGGGGCTTGCCCCCGCGGGGCGCAGCATCCTCGCGAGCAGGAAGAGCCCTGTCTTCGCGAACGAGTAAGCGATAAGCTGCATAAGGAGGCCGTAGAGGGCCAGCGGTCTGGCCTGGCCCTGGAGAGACATAGCAGAGAGGCCTACCAGGATGTAGCCGGCGTGAGCGATGCTGCTGTACGCGAGAAGCCCCTGGAAGCCCCTCTGGAGCAGCGCGGTCACGTTGCCGTAGGTCATCGTCAGCACTGCGGCGAGCCCGAACAGAGCTAGCCACTCGACCCCCAGAGCGGGGGCGGCGACCTGGGCGACCTTATACACCGCTATGACCGCCGCGCTCTTTGAGAGCGCGGAGACCAGAGACACGGGCAGAGGGTCGGAGACCCCGTAGACGTCGGGCAGCCAGGCGTGGAAGGGGAATACCCCGATCTTGAAGCCCATCGCGGCAAGCGAGAGGGCTGCTGCTACTACCGCCAGCGCGGGTGCCGCGGCGCCCACTGCAGCCAGCCGGAGCCCGCCGGTGGCAGCGGCGAGCGCGGCGAGCGCCAGCAACAGCAGCGAGGAGGAGGCCACGCTCATCAACCCGTACTTCGTGGCGCCAGCTGCCGAGAACTTGTCCTTCGCCAGCGCGACAACCGCGTAGGAGGCCGCGGAGAACAGCACCCACGACGCTAAGAACATGGGCAGGGTACCGGCGTAGGCGAGGCCTACAACGCCTAGGAGGGAGAAGAGCGCCAGACTCAGGAGCGGCACTTCCTCCTCGTGCTCGCGCAGGGGGTCTGCGAAGCCGGTAAGGGCTGCGAGTGCGTCGAGCATGGCCACCGCGAGTACTGCCCACGTGAAGGTGTCTGCGCCCAGCTCCCCTGAGAGGCTGTGCGGGAGCCCCAGGGCATGCACAGCGGCTGCGAGAGCCACGCTGGCGAGCGCCACAAGCCTGGAGACCTTGGGCCAGCGGGATAGGAAGGGTAGTAGCAGCGCTGGTACCGCTAGCACGCACACGAGCAGCTCGAAGCCTACCATGGCAACCACCCTAGGAGCAGCACCAGGAGCAGTAGTGCCGCGCCAGCCCAGAGCATGGCGATGTAGTGCGGCACCTTGCCCGTCTGCAGGCTGCGGAAAGCCCTCCACAGGCCCGCGAAGGCGCCCACCAGCCTGACGTGGAGCAGCCTGTCCCACGGTGCCTCCAGGTAGCTCGAGGCCGCTCTGACCGCTCCCTGGAGCGCGAGTGGAATAGCGCGGTGGTACAGCCCGTCCCACAGTGTCTCCAGGTGCCTTGAGACAGCCCCGGCCACCTCCTGGAGCACGAGTGGGATCGCGCGGTGGTAGAGCCTGTCCACAACGCCTGCATCGACGTAGCGGGAGATGGCGTAGGATAGACCCCTGAAGCCCCCGAGTATCACGCGGTAGTAAACGCTGTTCAGGAGCCAGCGGTCGTAGAGGAAGGAGTGCAGCCTTGACAGCAAGGGGCTCCTCGAGATAGCTGTGTACGGCTGCGCTCTAGCCCACCCGTAGGCGTAAAGGGTCGCGGAGAAGAGTGTGAGGGCAAGCAGCAGCGTGGCTTCCACAGCGCCTGGTATGTGGTGAGCAGCGTGAGCCAGAGCGTTTTCTTCGGCCGTCACACCTAGAGTGTGGTGCAGCAAGCCCTCGAGCTTCTCCGAGAGGAGTGGCCACGCCGCGCCCAAGGCTGCGCTGGCAAGCCCCAGCGCGAAGTACGGTAGAAGCATGGCAGGACCGGGCTCGTGAGCGTGCCTGTGCTCCTCCCCAAGGAACACCCTGGAGAAAACCCTGGCGGTGTAGCAGGCGGTGAACCCGGCGGTGATCACAGCTAGTAGAATGGGCAGCAGGAGGCCGGCCTCGGCGGCCACGTGGACTATTTCGTCCTTCGTCCAGTAGCCGGCGAAGGGCGGCACGCCAGCTAAGCTCAGGCAGGCCAGCAGGAAGGCTAGAGCTGTGAGTTTCATGCCCCGCGCGAGACCACCCATGTCGTCCACGAAGCGGCTGTGAACGGCATGGATCACTGCTCCAGCTGCGAGGAAGAGCGCGGCCTTGAAGACGGCGTGGCTGAGTAGGTGGGAGAAGCCGGCTGTGAGACCCGCTACCGCGCCGCCTGCCAGGGTTCCAGCGGCAACGCCCAGGAACATGTAGCCGAGCTGGCTCGCGGTCGAGAAGGCCAGGACGAGCTTCAGCTCCCTGCTGACGAGAGCCATGGTGGCCATCATGAACGCAGTGAGCGCCCCGATCAGCGCCAGCGAGCCCAGGAAGTCCGTGATCACGCTGGCAGCACCCGCAGCTGCGGCAGCAACGAGTATGGGCGTGAACCTCAGGAGGAAGTAGACACCAGCTTTCACCATCGTCGCCGCATGGATCAGCGCACTGACCGATGTCGGCCCCGTCATCGCTGTGACAAGCCACTCGTGGAACGGTACCTGCGCGCTCTTCGCCATGGCCCCCATGAAGAGGAGCCAGAGGAAAGCGGGGAGCACGCCTGCTGCCAGAAGCCTGCCAGCCCAGGAGCCCGAGGAGATATCGCTCAGGAGCGTGGTGCCGACGATAGTGTGAAGGGTGGCAATGCCCACCAGCATGCCGACGTCTCCGAGGCGCGTGAAGACCAGAGCCCTGAGGCCGGAGTGGCTGGGCTCGAACCACATGGGTACTCCGAGGGCCTTCCTGCCCGGGTCGCCCACCCACCTCTCCTCCTCGTCTGTGAACCAGTGCCCTATCAGCGCGTAGCTCGCGAGCCCGGTGCCCTCCCACCCTATGAGCATCGTCAACAGGTTGTCGGAGAGCACTAGCAGCATCATGCTCCCCACGAAGAATGTGAAGAAGAACCAGTACCTCGTCTCACCAGCCTCGCCGCACATGTACTCGTAGCTGTACACGGCTATCAGGAAGCTCAGCCACGAGACCACCAGCGCCATGAGGCTCGAGAGGCCGTCGAACAGCACGCCCACGTTGGCGGAGAGCGCTCCCACCCAGGTGGTGCTGATGCGTAGCTCGTGCCCTGTCGAGGCCACGTGGAGCGCTGCCTGCGTAGATACCAGCGCGGAGACCAGGATGGAGAGAATTGACACGAGGGACTTCGCCCTCCAGCTGGCCTTGTGCAGCAGCAGCACTAGGCAGGAGCCGATGTACGGCGCGAGCCAAGGAAGCAGCGCAAGCATGTTTTCCAACTCAACCACCGATCACGCTCTTCACGACCTCGACTGTGGGGTCTATCAGCGGAGAAGCCGCGATGAACGAGAGGACGCCCAGGGCTGCTAGGAGCAGTAGCGGGCCCCATAGCCCTGCCGGCGCCTCCCTGGCCTCCTCAACCCTCAGAGAGCCGTAGAAGATCCTCCTCATGGTGAGGAAGGCGTAGGCTGTTGAGAGGCCGATGCCGACCAGTAGCGCCGCAGCGACGCCGATGTACCACTCCGGACCAAGAGACAGCGAGCGCTCGACAGCCCCTCTCAGGATCATGTACTCGCTCCATATGCCCGCTGTTGGCGGGATCCCGGTGATGTGCATGAAGCCCAGCAGCGCGAGGGAGGCTGTGTAGGGCATCTTCTCAGCCAGTCCGCCCATCTTCGCGATGTCCCTGAGGCCGTGGTAGGTCGCGATCAGCACGCCTGCGACACCGAAGAGGACGGCCTTCCCGAACGCGTGCACAAGGTAGTGCAGGAAGGTACCCGCGACGCCGTACGCGGAGGCCGAGGCAAGGCCCAGCAGGAGGTAGCCCATCTGCGAGATGCTGCTGTAGGCCAGCAGGCGCTTGAAGTCCGTCTGGCTGAGGGCCATGAGCCCACCGTAGATGATCGTGGCGAGCGCCCAGACCATCAGCGCGGGGCTTGCTGCGCTGAACGTCGATGGGAAGAGGACGTAGACGATCCTGAACATCATGGCGGCGCCGAGCCCGATCAGGTTGGGGCTGAGCAGCGCAGACACCGGTGTAGGCGCCTCGGCGTGCGCGTAGGGTAGCCACATGTGGACGCCGAGCACCGCCAGCTTCACGGATAGCCCGAGGACCATGAGCGCGAAGGCGTAGGCCGGAACTCCTTCACCCAGCCCCCTGAGGAATGCTCCCTGCGGGCTGATGAAGTCGAAGCCCCTCTGGAAGCCCACGGCCAGCGCGCCGATGAGGAAGAGGAGGGCTCCCACGTGGGTCCAGAGCAGGTACATGATCGCTATCCTCACCCTGTCGCCGTAACCGTAGAAGGCTATGAGGAGGAAGCTGGGGATTAGCGTCAGCTCCAGGAACACGTAGAACTCGATGATGTTCGTCGACATCACTGTGCCTATCATTGCGAGCGCGAACAGCGTGTAGAGGAAGTAGTAGGCCCTCCAGCCGGGCGCTCTAGCACCCTCGTGCGCAAGCTCCTCGAACCTATGCTCCATGTACGGCTCGCTGTAGAGCGCGATGGCAGAGGTTGTCGCAGCGATCGAGAAGGCCACCACGAAGACCATTGGGTCGATTGCTAGGGCGAAAGTACCAAGCCCGCCCATACTGAAGCGCAGCGGGTCTAGCCAGACCCCCCTCACTCCGTGGAGTATATAGGCAACTAGGAGCAGGACCGCCGAGGCTGCTAGGGAGAGCGAGTTCAGCAGCGCTAGTGCTCTCTTGCCGAGCCTGGGCAGCAGCGAGAGAATCGCAGCAGCCAGCGGCACCAGCACGCTCAACCACAGATACGGTACCTCACCCATCACTCAACCACCTCCAACCCAGGAACCTGATAAACGTCAACAGTCCTCACCCTCCGGTAGAGGAGGATGAGGACCGAGACGAGGACCCCCACCTCCACGCTACCCAGGGCCACCGCGAACAAGACGAGCTGGAACCCGGCTCCGGGCGCCATGCTGGAGGTGAGTACGAGGGCAGCGAGTACGGCCCCGTTGAACATTACCTCGAGGGAAATAAGCACCTTCACCGCGCTCCTGCTGGTGAGCGCCCCGTATGCTCCCAGCCCGAACAGCGCCGCGGAGACCACAGCTAGGATCTCACCCATCACCTCTCACCACCTCTTCCGGATGCTATCGACAAACCCGCAATCACGAGCGAGGCTAGGGCCAGCGCGAGGAAGACCAGAGCGGTCGCGCTACCCTTGAAGAGCTCAGCCGCCGCCTCCGCGAGGTCCGCGCTGACCCTCGGGACAGCGGCTTGGCGCAGGAGCGTGTAGACGGCGCAGGCCACGAGCAGCGAGGTGATCGCCGCTGGCAGCGTCATGTGCCGCTCCGACCCAGCACCTCTGCCCACCAGCACGACGCCGAAGATCACGAACATCACCGTCGCGCCGACGTAGACCAGGACGTGGAACACTGCCAGGAACGTGTAGCCCAGCAGCCCGATGAGGGCCGCTACGCTCAGGCCTGTGATGCCGAGCAGGACTGCCGCGTAGAAGTCCTCCTTGGTCTTCACGGCGAGAGCAGCTGACACGACGGCGGCTGCTCCGGCCAGCAGCAGGTACACCGTGAAGAGGTTAAGCGGGTTCATGGACCAACCCCCTCTCCTCGCTGAACACGGGTCTAACGATCTTAGCCCCCTCGGCTAGCGCGGGCGAGACAGGCTCCTGGGCCAGCTTCTCGGGCAGGAGCACCATGTCCTCCCACCGCTCGTACGCGACGTCGTGCACTCTAACCATCTCGAGCGCGTTCTGCGGGCATATGTCGACGCAGAAGCCGCAGAATATGCACCTCTGGTAGTTCACGCCGGGCCTCCCCCTCTTCTCGCCCTTCCTCACGAACATCTTCATCGCGGCTGCCGGGCAGATCATCGCGCACAAGCCGCACTGGATGCATAGCTCCGGGTGGTAGCGTATCAGCCCCCTGTAGCCGGGCGGCAGCTCGATGATCTTCTCGGGGTAGTACACCGTCATCCTGTTCGGCGCTATCAGGTACCTCAGCCCGGTTGCTATAGCCCGCAGGTGCCTGGGGAAGGAGTACAACGGGTTAGGCATAACCCACCACCCTAACCAGCACGGAGAGAAGTACCGAGAGGAGGGCTAGCGGGAAGTAAATCCTCCACCCTGCCCTCAGCGCCTGGTCCAGCCTGTACCTCCCGTAGACGGACCTGAGGAAGACCACGAAGAGCATCACCAGGTAAGCCTTCGCGAAGAGCGGGATGCCAGCGAGCGCCGGGTAGAGGTTGTACAGGGGTGTGAGCAGAGGCTCCCAGCCCGCGAGGTAGAGAAGAGAGAAGACTAGGGAGAAGGCGTAGAGCTTGAGGTAGGCGAGCCCCATCCCGATCCCGAAGATGATCCCGCTGTACTCGACGTAGGGGCCCACGACAATCTCCTGCTCACCCTCAACTATGTCGAAGGGAAGCCTCCCCGCGCTCATGACCATCCCTATGAAGAAGGTGAAGGCGGAGATCGGGTTGAGCAGGATGCCGGGCAGGTGCTGGCGCAGCACTACCTCCTCGAGGTCGAGGGTGCCGTAGGCGAGGCCTATTGCCAGGGCGGATACGAAGACCACGGCCTCGTAAGCCACGGTCATGAATGCCTCCCTGACGGCTCCCTGTATCGCGAACTTGTTCCCGGAGCTCCACCCCATGAGTAGCACGGCGAGCGGCACGCTGGAGGTCACTGCGAGGACGCCGAGCAGCGAGAGCGGCGACTTTACAGGCGAGAACCCGGGCGCGGCGGGTATGAAGGCGAAGGGCAGGATCGCCAGTGTCAGCGCGAGGACGGGCGCGAAGACGAAGTACAGCTTGTCGCTCGTCTCGGGGATTATAAACTCCTGGAACATGTAGCGCGTGCCGTCTGCCAGCATCTGCAGCACACCGCCAAAGCGCCTGGTGACGTAGAGGGGCCCCACTCTCATCTGCACTCTGGCGGCTATCTTCCTCTCAGCCCAGATCACCGTGAGGAGCACGACCAGGGCTGTGATGAGGCCCGGGAAGATCAGCGGCGCGAAGACCTGGGGGCTCAGCACCAGGGAGATGAGCCACTCAAGCAAACCCATACCCATCACCTGTCCGCCTCGGGCGGGAAGTAGTCAAGGCTGCCGTATATCGCGGGGAAGTCCATGAAGCGGTGTCCCGGCATCAAGTAGCGGAAGAGGATCACGTTCCTGAAGGAAGGCGTCACGACCCTGAGCCTGTACGGCTTCGAGCCGCCGTCGCTGATGACGTGGTAGAATATCTCGCCATGACCCATCTCAGCTCTGGCCACAGCCTCGCCCTGCGGCAGCTTCAACGTGGCGAAGACCGCGGGGAACTTCAGCCTTCCAGTGCTCAGCACCTGGTCGCGCAGCTTGGGCGGCAGCAGCCTGAGGTACCTCTCCGCGAAGAAGGGCCCGCTGGGCATCTTCTGGAGCACCTGCCTGATTATGTGCATGCTCTGCTTGATCTCCTCCACCCTCTGCTTCATCCTCGCGTAGGAGTCCCCCTCCTCGAAGGTGGGGATCTCGAACTCTACCTCGCTGTACGCCGCGTAGTCCTCGGCGAGCCTCGCGTCGTAGCGGATACCGCTCGCCCTGAGGTTGGGGCCCACGATCCCCAGCCTCGAGGCCTCGTGCTTCTTAAGCACGCCAACCCCCTCGTACCTCGCCACCACCTGGGGGTTCTCGAGGAAGATCCTCTTGTAATCCTCCAGCCGCCGCGTCATGTACCTGATCGCCTTCTCGGCCCTATCCGCGAAGCCCTGGGGCAGGTCTCGCCTGACACCGCCCGGCACGCTGTAAGTGTGCGTGAGCCGCGCGCCGGTGAGCTCCTCCGCGAGCTGAAGCCAGACCTCCCTGTCCCCGAAGGCCCACATGAACATCGTGGAGTGATTCAGCATGATGCCGGCGATGCCGATGCCGTAGAGGTGGCTTGCGATCCTGTTGATCTCCGAGAGCAGGGTCCTCAGGTACCTCGCCCTGGGCGGCGGCTCCGCGTCCAGCAGCTTTTCCAGCGCGCGCACGAGCCCTATCGTGACGTTGTGCGAGTCTATGATCGTCATCCTCTCGAGGAGCGCGATGGCCTTGATAGCCTCACGCCCCTCGGCGAGCTTCTCCATAGTCCTGTGCACGTAGCCGATGTCGGGGTCCACGCTGACGATCACATCCCCCTCCAGGCGCACTATGAAGCGCATGTGGCCCGAGGAGGGGTGCTGCGGCCCGATGAACAGCTCGTAGACCTCCTCATCCCCCTCCCTGACCAGCAGCCTCGCTCTTACAACATCCCCGGGAACCGCTACCCCGCTCAGACTACTCATACTCGACATACACACCCTCCTCCTCAACTCTGAAGTCCTTCCTCAGGGGCGGGGGCCCCGACCAGTCAGGCGGCAGGAGCAAGCGCCTGAGGTCAGGGTTCCCTTCGAACACCACGCCCAGCATCTCCCAGGTCTCCCTCTCGAGGAACAGAGCGTTGGGCCAGACCTCGAAGAGCGTCGGCAGCCGCGGGTCATCGCGCGGCACCTTTACCCTGAGCTCGACGAGGAAGCCCCGCTTGCCCTCCTCGTAGCTCTCAGCATGGTACACGACCTCGATGCTTCCCTCCGAGGGCCAGTCCACCCCCCCTGCTGAGGCCAGGTGATCGAATCCCAGCTGCACTAGGGTCTCAGCGGTTTTTCTGAGCTCGCCGGGCTCCACTCTTATCCTGAGGACATCCCGGGCTTCCTCCACCTTGAAGCCCAGCTTCTCGAACTCGCTCTTCACCAGTTCACGCTGGCTTGGCCCACTCACCGCTTCTCACCCTCCTCTGGAGCATGATTATCGCGCGGGCCACTGCCTCGGGCCTCGGAGGACACCCCGGTATGAAGTAGGTCACCGGGAGAATGTCCCTCGGTCTAACTATGTTGTAGCTGTTGTAGAAGAGGCCTCCGTCTATCGCGCAGGCGCCCATCGCGATCACGAACTTCGGCCACGGCATCTGGTCGTAGACTATCTTAGCGGCCTCGCCCATCTTCCTCGTCAGCGTGCCCTCCACGACCATCAGGTTCGTCTGCCTCGGCGAGTTGAAGGGCAGGAAGCCGAAGCGCTCCGCGTCGAAGCGGGGAGCTGACGCTGCAGCGAACTCCGCACCGCAGCACGAGGTGGTGAAGTGGACAGGCCAGAGGCTGAACGTTATCGCCCAGTCGCGCAGCGACCTTACAGGCGTTCTCTCGATGAGCCACTGCGCGGCTTTCCTCGCGCTCGTCTCCAGGTTACCGACCATCACGAAGCCCAGCGGGCAGGTCATAGCCTCCACCTCTCCAGCTCGTCTGCGAGCTTAACCCCGAAGGCTACCGCTGGGAGCAGCACCAGCACCACAAGGGCCGCGGACGCCGGAATGCTCTCGCTGAAGGTCAGAAGGTACAGGAGGATCATCGCAGGCTCTACGCAGAGGTAAAGCAGCAGGTAGCCGTAGTACTGGAAGGGGAGCCGCGCCTTGGCCTCCCCCGAGGGCGGGTTGCCCGCCTCGTAGCGCCGCCTCTTGAAACCTCTCTCCGGGCCTCTGGGCATGAGCACTGCTAGCAGCACGACTAGCGCCCCAGCCAACAAGCCTACTAGCAACACTAGGAATAGCGTGGAGGCGGGGCTCGTAGGAGACACCAACCCTGACAATTACTACCTTAAAGATATATGTATTTCTATTTCTCTATTAAAACCGGTATAGTACGTATGCCTCATGAGCCATTGCCATAGGATTAGATGGGTCTAGGCTAGGTGGAAGAGGCTGAGAATTAACTGCGGCTGCAGGAATAGTGCGGCGCTGAGCAGCACTAAAGACAGTGCCGCCAGCTTAGCCGTGGTGAGCAGTTCCTGGGAACCTTTGCCCATCGCGCCAGCCGAGAGAGCGTAGATCGTCTTGAAGTAGTAGCCGAAGGAGATCACAACCGCTGAGACGAAGATCAGCGCGAGTAAGGGTGAAGCGCTGAAGCGCGCGAAACATCGGGGGGCTCAACAACCCCGGGCAAAGCCAGGCTAGCGTTTTTACTTACTAGACTTTCCTCTGAACTACATGATGCTCGTGTGGTAGCAATCCTATAAGATATATATAGTGGTACCGTGCACAAATAATTGGTAAAGAGGTATGACGGCGGCTACAAGGTTCGTCAGGCGTGTCCAGCTGACAGGAGGGTCAACGTACATAGTCTCTATTCCAAAGGAGTGGGCCAGTATAGTTGGCATAGAGAAGGGTAGCCAGGTAGTTCTCCAGCTGGAGCCCGACGGCTCCATTAGGCTTAAGCCGAGCACCAGGAGACCTCAAGTACTGCTGGAGGCCGAGGTTAGAGCCGGCGAGGGAGTATCTCGGGGGGCTGTGGTCCGCGAAGTCCTGTCGAAGTACCTTCTAGGGTATAAGAGCATTCGCGTGAAGATAGAGAGGGAGGACGTCGAGCTGAGGAAGATGCTGAGGGAGATCATGGTCTCCAGGCTTATCGGGGCTGAGGTTATGCACGAGGACTCGAGAGAGCTGGCGATACAGGTTCTCGTAAACGTCGAGGATATTCCCGTTCCAGATGTGGTCGCGAAGATGCGCGACGCTGCTCAGGGCATGATAGAGGATCCCATAGCGCTCCTTAAAGGGGAGAGGAGGGACATCGATCTAGAGGAGGTAGCCGCCCGTGACGACATTGTTGACAAGCTGTACTTCTACGGGCTCCGGCAGCTCTACAGCGCTGTGAGAGGCTTCGCAGGCCTAGAGGAAATCGGCCTGAGCAGGCTCGAGGAGATCCTTCCCTACGCGATGGTCCTGAAGAACCTGGAGAGGATATCGGACCACGCAGCATTCATAGCGAGGATGCTGCACCAGATGCCTAAAGAGCCTCCCGGCCGGGGAGAGCTCGCGGAAGCAGCCGAAGCGGTGGCTGCCTTCTTCCGCCAGAGCGTTGACGCCTTCCTATCCAGGGATAGATCCGCGGCGAACAAGCTTCTCGACATCGACGCCGGGAGGCTCCGAGAGCACGACCGCGAGCTTGCAAACAGGCTCCTAAAAGGCTACGATACAGACCTGCTGGTCAATCTCAGGAGCATTATAGGTAGCTACAGGAGGATTGTCGAGTACAGCTCGGACATCCTAGAGGTGGTCATAGACCTGACTGAGAGATGACCGCTCGACGGTAACCGGGCCACTTGTTTTTCTACCCTTGGTCTGCAGCCCGGCAGTGCATGCCGCCTCTGCACGCTTGTGCTCGAAAAGGTTATATAGTAGTCTTTAACGAACTTTTTTGTTCATGATTGAGCACAAAATAGCGCTAGTGAGCATAGACCGCGTCAGACCGCATGAGTGCGTAGTTGAGGAGAGGGTGAGGGAGCTGCTCCGAGACCTCGTGTCGCTGCCTGTGCTCAGGAAGCCCGTCGTAGTCGACGAGGAGACGCTCACGCTCCTCGACGGGCACCACAGGCTACAGGCGCTTCGGAGGCTGGGCGTAGAGCTCATCCCGGCGGCTCTCGTGAAGTACTCAGACCCCAGGATAGTGGTTCGCAGGTGGGGTAGCGGGGAGATCATCGAGAAGAGGCTCGTCGTCGAGAGAGCTATGGAGGGGAGGCTCTTCC
>Ga0105158_1000433_pt1 | contig 18228 bp, 17 predicted proteins | sample LHCtaG_FD_81567 | JGI IMG/M metagenome (GOLD analysis project Ga0105158, IMG submission 81567) | Hot spring microbial communities from Little Hot Creek, USA to study Microbial Dark Matter (Phase II) - LHC4sed_matched | ecosystem: Environmental > Aquatic > Thermal springs > Hot (42-90C) >...
ATGAGGACCTCGGCGGTTCTGACCGAGTGCAGGAACGCGGCGTTGTAAAACTCCTCCCTCCCTGTTTCAGCGTGGGCCCACCAGAGCAGGGCGAGGTCCATCATGACGTCTATGCAGGTTCTCCCGAGCCTCCTACCATCCGCCTGAACCTCTTGGCAGATGAAGCCGGACCTCCCGTGCGAGAGATCGGCCATCGTCTCCGCGGCCTCCAGCGAGACCCTCTTGAGGTATTCATCGCCGGTTATCCTGTAGCCGAGCACGAAGGAGGGGTAGAACAGGAACCCGAGGTCGAACATCCTGTCGCTCTTCCTCTGCTCCAGCCGGGGCAGCCACCTGCAGGTTAGATCGGCGAATTTTTTGTCCCCCGTCATGAGGTGGGTCAGCCAGAGGATGCCGATCCAGAATCCGCCCGTCCAGCCGCCGTCCCGTGTTGTCCTCCACCGTCCGTTCTCTGTGAGGTGGGGGAACCCGCTCCCTACCTTTTCGGCCGTTCGCTCCACCTTAGCAACCACAAGTTCAGCGATTTCGTCTGGGTTCATTTTCAGCCCATCCGGAGTAGGACCGCAGGATTAAAAAAATCACCAAGGGTAGGTTTAGTGATGCGCACGATCTTCATGACAATATCGGACTGGTTCTCGGCCAGAAACATCCTGCAGACTGATGCTTTCAAGATCATGAAGTCGAGGGAGGATCTGAGGATCGTCATATTTAGCCCGTTCGCCGGAGGGAAGAGCTGTCTGGAGGATCTCCCCGGGATCAAGGGGGACAATGTGCTCTTTGAGGATCAGCTGAGGTACATGCCGGACCTTCCGGAGAGGGTCCTCAGGAAGATGCAGGAGCTCATAGTATTCAACGCGAACTACGTGGAGAACATATGGTTCAGGGACATGTACCTGATGAGGTCAAACCTCTTCCTTTTCTCGGCGCAGGAGATCGCGAAGAAAATTCTGGGGAAGAGAAGGTGGCTGCTCGGGCCGCTGGACTCGCTCGACTGGGGACTGGCCCGGGCGAAGCATTCAAGGTACATTGAGCCGTTCAGGAGGTATAGACCGAATCTCGTGTTTTCGACCAACATGCTGAGGCACACGGACTGGAAACTCGTCCAGACGGCGAGGAGACTCGGCGTCCCGGTGGTCTCCATGGTTGCGAACTGGGACCACCTCACGAAGGGGCTGCTTCCGCCGTCCGACCTCGTGATCGCCTGGAGCGAGTTCAACCGCAGGGAGCTCATAACGTACTACGGCTACAGACCGGAGCAGATAGCGATAGTCGGGATTCCCCACCATGACTACTTCGTGAGGGTTAATCCGACGGAGGCGAGGGAAAAGGTGAGGCGGGAGCTCGGGGTCGGGAATGGGGAGAAGCTCGTCCTTTACACAACCGCAAGGTCCGTCTACTACGAGCCGGAGATAGTCGAGATTCTCTGCAGGGGGGTGAGGGAGGGCAAGGTGAGGTTCCCCGTTCACATCCACGTGAGGGTTCACCCGGAGGATAGGTACGAGAGGTACAGGCACATAGAGGAGGAATACGGGGACTTCGTGACCTTCGAGGGTGGAGGGAAGACCCTCGTCCCCCGCGTTTACTCGACAAGGACGCAGACGGAGATGGACATGCGCGGGAGGATGTGGCTGCCGGACGAAAGCGACATGATTCACTACGCCGAACTTCTGTACGCCACCGATGCCGTCGTCAACATTGCCTCGTCGGTCACGCTTGACGCTGTTGCGCTTGACAAACCGACGGTTAACATCGCCTTCGACGGGTACATGGAGAGGCCGTTCATAGAGTCGACGAGGAGGTACTTCTACACGACGCATTACAAGACCGTGGCGAGGTCGGGAGGAGTGAGGATAGCGCGGAGCCCCGACGAGCTGATCGAGTTCGTAAACATGTATCTCGAGAACCCCGCGCTGGACAGAGAGGGAAGGAGGAGGATAGTTGAGGAGAGCGGGGGGCCGCTGGACGGGAAGTGCGGGGAGAGGACAGCGCGGGCCGTTCTCGGGTTTTTGGAAAGGTATACGCGGGACGGGGTTCCGAGCTGATGCGAGAGAACACGCAGGAAATGCGCATTTCATCTCTCCGTCCTTCTTTTGATGAGGTGCATCCGAGTCATGAAGGGCGAGAGCCGCTACAGGCGACGGGATTCCGGCAGGCCTTCAGGCTTTAGAAGTCTGACCGAAGATTGTGAATGGATGCGTACCGTCATCTTCACCGAGGGAGGACAGGGATTGGGCTTCGGGCACGTCACCCGCTGCCTTTCTCTCGCCGAGGCGTTTGAGGAAGGCGGGTCTGAGGTTTCGATTTTTGTGAACGGGGAACGGGAGGTGCTTTCGCTGGCCCCCGATGCGACCCTGCTCGACTGGCTGGGCGACGAGAGGGCCTTCGGGGAGCTCTTGGAGGATGCGGATTGCGCCGTGATAGACTCGTACCTCGCTCCGGAGCGTTACTACGTCCGGGCATGTCGCACGGTGGAGAAGTGCCTCTTTGTGGACGATTTCAAGAGGCTTGACTACCCCGGCGGATTCGTTCTGAACGGCGGGGTCTCGGCCGGGAGGCTCGGATACCCGCAAAGGGATGGCGTGAAGTATCTGCTCGGCCCGAAGTACGCCCCGCTGAGAAGAGCGTTCTGGGACGTGGGGGAAAAGAGGATCGGGGAGCGGGTCGAAAGGGTGCTGATAACCTTCGGTCTGAGCGACACGAGGGACATGACCGTACCCGTGGTCGAGGCCCTCAATGCGGAATTTCCGGAGCTGGAAAAGTACGTGATAGTGGATTCGAATTCCAAGCGGAGGAAGCTCGAACGTCTCACCAACGTAAGGATTTTCGGGAGACTATCCGCGGAGGAGATCAAGGGCGTGATGTTTGACTGTGATGTTGCGATAAGTGCGGGTGGGCAGACGACCTACGAGCTGGCGCGCGTTGGTTTGCCGTCAATACTGATTGCGGTGGCAGACAACCAGATACCGAACTGTGTGGGGTGGCGGGATGCCGGGTTCGCTCTTTACGTCGGGCGGTGGGATGAAGTGGACATCGGGAGTTTACCCGGATTTCTTAAATTGCTTGAGGATCCTAATGTTAGATTGAAGATGTCGGAAAATGGAAGAAGGATGGTAGATGGACAGGGGGCCAGACGGGTTGTGAAAGAGGTTATGGGGCAGTGATAGAATGGAGGAAAATGTTATAATAGCCACCATCAAGAGCTGGAACATAAAAAATGCTGAGAAGCTTGGAGAAAACTTGAAGGAAAGGTACAATTTGTTGATACTCACTCAGAAAAATGATTTAACTTACGAGAATTTAAATAAGATTAAACCGATTTTTATGTTCTTCCCTCATTGGTCTTGGAAAATTCCGAGGGAAATATACGAGAACTTTGATTGTGTGGGATTTCACATGACGGATCTGCCATATGACAGGGGAGGAAGTCCCATTCAGAACTTGTCAGGATGATTGGGTGAACAGCATGCCTGAAAGTGCGGAAAACATTTTGGCTCATCTACGTGAAGATTTGGAAATAAGCGGAGTAACTCTGCTGAATTTCACGAACCTAGATGAAAAAGAAAAAGAGATGGTTCTGAGGTGGAGGAACAGCGAGGAAATAAGGAGGTGGATGTTAACCGACCACACAATCAGCTTAGAGGAGCATCTCAGGTTTATCGACTCCCTGAGAAATGACAATAAAAACTTTTACTTTCTGGCCAAACGCGCGTCAGAATACCTTGGAATCATTTCTCTCACCCGGGTGGACCTCAGAAACAGAAACGCGTACCTCGGAATTTACGCGAACCCGGAGAAGAAGATAGCCGGTGCTGGTTCAATGCTGGGTGAGACACTTCTAAAGTTGGCTTTCGATGTGGTGAAACTCCACACGCTGAAGCTCGAAGTTTTTGAAGACAATGAGCGTGCAATAGCTCTTTACAGGAAGCTTGGCTTTTCGGAGGAGGGGAGATTGAAAGAGTTCGTGTTCAGAGACGGGAAGTGGAAGGACGTAATAGTTATGGGGATCACGGAAGAGGAGTACAGGAAGATTCGATGCTCAGGGAAGTAGAGATCGCGGGAAGGAAGGTCGGCGAGGGGCACCCGGTCTTCATCGTCGCCGAGCTCTCGGCAAACCACAGGCAGAAGCTGGAGATCGCCCTAGACTCGATGAAGGCCGCGAAGGAGGCCGGGGCGGACGCCGTCAAGCTTCAAACGTACACCCCGGACACGATGACGCTGAAATCGGAAAAGGAGTACTTCTGGATAAAGCATGGCACGATATGGGACGGGAGGACGCTCTACGACCTCTACGAGGAGGCCTACACTCCCTGGGAGTGGCATCGCGAGCTGTTCGACCACGCAAGGAAGCTCGGCCTCATCTGCTTCTCCACCGCCTATGACAAGACGGCCGTGGACTTCCTCGAGAGCCTCGGTACGTCGGCCCACAAGGTGGCCTCCTTCGAGATAACCGACATCCCGCTCATCGAGTACATGGCCGGCAAGGGGAAGCCGGTGATCATTTCGACCGGCATAGCCACACAAGAGGATATCCGCGAGGCTATCTCCGCCTGTAGGAGATACGGAAACGACCAAATAGTGCTCCTCAAATGCGTCTCGGAGTATCCGACACCCCCAGAAGACGTGAACCTCCGGACGATCCCTGACATGAGGGAGAGGTTCGGGGTCCTAGTCGGTCTCTCCGATCACACGACGGGAATATCCGTCCCGGTCGCAGCGGTCGCCCTCGGGGCCGTGATGATCGAGAAGCACTTCATCTTGGACAGGAAGCTCGGCGGACCGGACAGCGCCTTCTCCCTCGAGCCGGAGGAATTCGCCCGCATGGTGGAGGCCGTGAGGGAGGTCGAAAGGGCGCTGGGAAGGGTGAGCTACGAGCTCACGGAGAAGCAGAAGAGGAGCAGGAGGCTCGCCAGGTCGCTCTTCGTCGTCAGGGATGTCAGAAAGGGAGAGGTTTTCACGGAGGAGAACGTCAGGTCCATTAGGCCGGGCTACGGGCTGCACCCTAAACACCTCAAAGACATCATCGGCAGGCGGGCAAGGTTCGACATCGGGGCGGGAACACCGCTCACTTGGGAGATGATAGAGTAGTCAAGTCAGCCTCTTGAACCCGGCATGGGCAACGGGCCCCCGCAGCATCTTCCTCACCCTGCCCTCCTCAACCGCCCGCGCCAGAACCCGGAAGACCTCCCCAACCGCCTCCAGATATCTCCCGACGACATCATCGGTGTGGCTGTAGGAGGTGTAGAAGTTCTTCGAGGCGAGGAAGCCCCTGTCCAGCATCTCCTGCGTGAAAAGCGTGTGAACCGCCTGGCTCTCCTCGCCGTAGTCCAGCTTGAAGGTCGCCAGCGCCGGCATCCCGGCCACCTCCATCCGCAGGCCCGCCTCTTCTGCGAGCTCCCCCCATCCCTTCATGACCTTTTTCCCGACCCTCTTCACATGCGACGGGACCCTGCACCTCCTCAGCTTGCCGATGGTCGCTATCGCCGCCGCCGGCCCTATCCTCTCCGTCCAGTAGGTGCTGCTTATGAAGCTCTCCTGCGCCACGTCCATGACCTCCCCCCTTCCGATCACGGCCCCCATCGTGAACCCGTTGCTCATGGCCTTTCCGAAGACGGCTATGTCGGGATCAACCCGGTGAAGCAGGTGTATGCCCCCCACGTTCATCCTCCACCCGGACGAGATCTCGTCGAAAATCAGGACCGCCCCGACCTCATCCGCAATTTTCCTCACCTTCTGCAGAAAGCCACCCTCCGGCGGGTGCTCCCTCTGCGGCTCCATTACTATCGCCCCAATCTCGTTCGCCTCAACTATTCTCTCCAGCTCCTCTATCCTGTTGTAGTGGAAGGGGATGGCCGTGCCCTTCAGCGCTCTGGGAACCCCGAGAGGCTTCAGCCCGGGAAGCAAATGACCGTCCAGCGCCCTCTCGTCAGCGAGGTTCGCCGCGAGGTACCAGTCGTGCCACCCGTGATATCCGCAGAAGGCAATCTTGTCCCTCCCGCTGTAAGCCCTCGCGATTCTCACGGCAACGGCCATTGCCTCCCCGCCGGTTCTCGTGTACCTCACCATCTCCGCCCATGGGTGCAGCCTCAGGAGCAGCTCGGCAAGCTCCACCTCCTCCGGCGAGTTGAGCGTGCACATCGACCCCTCATCGATCACCCTCTTCACGGCCTCGTTGACATCTTCGTCGGCGTATCCGAGGATGCAGGCCCCTATTCCCATGTACGTGTCAATATACCTCCGCCCGTCGAGGTCCCAGACCTCAACCCCCTTTGCCCTGCTGAAGTAGGACGGCCACTGCTCGGGGAGGAACATCTCCGAGCGCTTGGACAGGAGCTGCGTCCCGCCCGGTATGAGCCTCTTCGCCTTCCTCCACAGTCTGATTCCCTTTCCCACCATCTGCCTCAACCCGTGCCCCTCACGGCCTCACAACTCTATCCTCCCTCAGCGACTTCTTATATCCCTCGTCTCTCTCTATGTGCCTGTTGATCTCCATCAGCTCCGGCCTCCTCTCCAGCAGCCTCAGAACGTCCTCCATGTGGAACACCTCGCCCTCCACGTAGAGTTCCTTGTACACTTCCCTCACGAACATCAGGTCCTCGATTCTGTCGACGGTCCACCTCATGTAAGAGAGGTCGACATCAGACCTGAGGTTGCCCAGCCTGAAAATCTCCGGGTGATTTCTGATATACGGTGTCACGTGTTCCCTCTCCGAGGCCATCCTCGCCTCCGCCCAGGCCTTTCTGAGCGCTTCGAACGAGAAAACCTCAACATCGAGCCCGTCCGGAAAGGTTGGCGGCATCGTGTTGCTCACATAGTCGAAATCACCATCGAGAAACATTCTGACTGCTTTGTCGATGACTTCGGGATCCATCATCGGACAGTCCGCGGTTATCCTGACGACGATGTCCGCCCCGAACTTCTCGGCGGCCCTGTAATACCTGTCCAGCACATCCTCCTCGCTCCCCCTGAAGCATCCCACGCCGCATACCTTGGCTATTTCCTCCACGGCAGAGTCCTCCTCTCTGTCCGTGGTCGCGACAACCACCTCATCCACGAACCTGGCTCTCTTGGTCCTCTCTATCACGTGCCAGAGCATCGGCTTCCCCTCTATCTTCTCGAGAATCTTGCTTGGGAGACGTGTGGAACCAACCCTCGCCTGAATTATCGCCACAACTTTCTTCCTAGGGGAGACGGCCAGCGGCCTCACCCCACTCTCACAGCTCTCCCGCTCGCCGCAGACCTCTTTGCGGCCAAGGCCACCGCGAGGGTTCTCATGCCCTCCTCCCCGCTTACGAGCGGGATTTCCTTTCCCTGAACACACCTGATGAAGTGCCTCATCTCTCCAACATACATCTCGTTCGGGTCGCACCCCCGGTACACGGTCCTCCACTTCCTGGTCTTCGCCGAGTACATCCTCACGGTTCCGGACGGGAAGCTCCATCTGACCGTCCCATCCTCTCCGACGACCTCGCATTCCCTGAAGTAGTCTCTCCGTATGAAATCCATGTGCACGTTGGACATCTCTCCTCCTCCGTGCCTCATCAGGATATCGGCGGAGTCCTCCACGTCGACCTCAAGGGAGCTCAGCCTTCCAGCAAAACATGTGACGCTTCCGACTTCCCCGATGAGCCACCTCATGTAGTCAATCTCATGCGACCCGTCGAGGATTATCCCCCCGCCCATCTCTCTTCTCGCCGTGTAGCTTTTCCGGTAGTCCTGCCACGGCCTCCAGTCCGGCAGGTACTGTCCGACGGTGGCCCTTCCCCACATCACTCCCCCGATCGATCCACCCTCCAGCATCTCCTTCACCATCCTCATCCCGGGGTGAAACCTGAAGTTGTAGCCGACGGCTAGGACCAACCCCTTTCTCTTGGCGGCCTTTATGATGTCGACCACACCCTCCATCGTGTGGGATATTGGCTTCTCGACAAAGACGTTCAACCCAGCATCCAGCGCCCTCCTCGCCAGAGGGACGTGCGTCACCGGAGGTGTGCACACGAGCGCAGCATCCAGCTCCTCCTCGAGAGCGGAGTCGAGCTCCAACCGGGCTTCGACCCCGTACTTTTTCTGGACGAGCATCATCCTCTTCCTGCTGGAGTCGTGAACGAGGATGTGCCTTTCCCCAAGCCTGATCAGATTTCGCACGTGCCGCTTACCTATCGACCCGCATCCGATGACGAGGAACCTCATCTTCTCAGCTCCCCGACGGTCTCCTTCACGGCCTGCACAACCCTCTTCACGTCCTCGTCGCTCATCCGCGGGAACAGCGGAATGGTGACTATCCTGCTCGCCACGTCCTCCGTCACGGGGAAATCCTCCGGTCTGAAGCCGAATCTCTCCCGGTAGTACGTGAACCTGTAAACCGGAGTGTAGTGAACGGCGGCCCCGATCCCCTTCCTTCTCAGCGAAGCTATGAACTCGTCCCTGCCGATCCCCTCGCCCACGAGGATCGTGAAGATGTGCCACGCGTGCCTGACGCACGTCCTGACAGCCGGCAGCTCGATCCCGGGCAGGCCCGAAAGCTCCTCGATGTAGATTCTGGCTATCTCCTCCCTCCTCCTGATGAAGGACTCCAGCTTTCTCAGCTGGGAGAGCCCCAGCGCCGCCTGGAAGTCGGTCATCCTGTAGTTCCTCCCGAGCATCCTCACATCGTAGGTCCACCTCCCGCCCGGACCGAACCTCTCCATCGCCGAGCTCTCCGCCCCCTGATTTCTCAGAATCCTCATCCTTTCGGCCAGCTCTTCGCTGTCCGTCACGCACATCCCTCCCTCCCCCGTGGTTATGTGCTTGACCGGGTGAAAGCTGAAGATCGTCACGTCTGCGAGCGACCCGACCTTTTTTCCCCTGTACTCCGCCCCGAGCGCGTGCGCAGCATCCTCGACCACCTTCAGCCCGTGCTCATCCGCGATCCTCCTTATCTCGTCGATGTCGCAGGGATGCCCGGCGAAGTCCACGCACACAATCGCCCTCGTCCTGTCGGTCACTTTCCTCTCGACATCAACCGGGTCGATGTTGAAGGTGTCTCTCTGTATGTCTGCAAAGACGGGCCTCAGGCCGGCGTAGAGAATGGCATGCGCGGTGGCGACGAAAGTGAGGGGTGTGGTTATCGCCTCTCCCTCCCCCAGCCCGAGGGAGTTCATCGCCACATCGAGCGCAGCCGTCCCGGAGTTCACGGCCACCCCGTACCTCGCCCCGACGTAACTGCATACCGCATCCTCGAACTCCTTCACCCTGTTCCCCATGACTATCCAGTCGCTCTTCAGAACCTTCACAACTTCCTCTATGTCCAGATCGTCGATCCAGTGAAGCCCGTACGGTATAAACCTCATCTTCCCCTCATCCACTCCTCGGTCTTTCTTATCCCATCTTCGAGGCTTGTTTTGGGCTTCCACCCAAGCAGCCTTTTGGCCTTCGAGTAGTCGCAGACCAGCTTCCTTATCTCCGCCTGCGGGTGCGGGTGGGGCACGTGCCTGATCATCCTCCTGTCTCCGCATATCATGAGCGCAAGCCTGTTTATCTCCACGTCCCTCCCGGTCCCGGCGTTTATGACCTCCCCGACAGCCCTCCTGCTCATCAGGCTCCTCACGATGAAGTCGGCGCAGTCCTCCACGTACAGAAAGTCCCTCGTCTGCTTCCCGTCGCCGTAGATCAGGAGCGGCTTCCCCCTCAGCTTCCTCTCTATGAAGATGCTCACCACCCCTCCCTCGGAGTCGCTTCTCTGGAAAGGTCCGTAGGTGTTGAACGGCCTGGTTACGACGACCGGCAGGCCGTACGCCCTGTAGTAGGACAGGGCTAGTTCCTCTCCGACAAGCTTGGACGCCGCGTAGGGGGACGCCGGTTTCAGCGGGTGGTCTTCACCGATCGGCCTCCCGTCGCTCGTGTCGTAGACGAGGCAGGTCCCGACGAGCTCAAGCCTTGCATCTCTCCTCCTGCATTCCTCGAGAACATTGAAGGTCCCGTCAACGTTTATCCGGAAGGTCTCCTCCGGCCCGTCTATCGACCTCTGGACGTTTATCTGGGCCGCGAGGTGAACACACGCATCGACACCTCTGAAAGCCGCCCTCAGCCTCCTCTCGTCCAGCAGGTCCCCCCGCACGAACCTGAACCTCCTGTTCCCCCTGAACTCTGCGATGTTTCTCAGGCTCCCGCTGCTCAGGTTGTCGTAGGCAACGACCTCGTGACCGCGCGCCAGCAGCTCCCTGACAACCCACCTGCCTATGAAGCCGGCCCCGCCCGTGACCAGAACCCTCAAACCTAAACCTCCAGCCGCAGCGTGTCGAGCATCCCTTCGATATGTTTCCTGCTCAGAGGCTCACAGTCGCACGACCTGTACGATTTGGCCTCAGCCTTCCTGGCCTTGGGGTACTCAAACCTCACGCTCAGCAGCTCCCTCATCTCCGGCAGAACTATGAACATGTCCTCCGTCTCAAGAGCCCTCTCAGCCTCGGTCTCCGTCATCAGCTCCTCGTAGAGCTTCTCGCCGGGCTTTCTCCCAACAATCTTAACCTCAACCCGCCCCATCCCGAACTTCTCTATCATCACCTCGGCGAGATCGGAGATCCTGATCGCATGCATTTTGAAAATGAATATCTCTCCTCCCCTTGCCAGCTCGGTGGCCTTTATAAGCAGCTCTATGGCTTGCTCCTCCGACATTATGAACCTCGTCATGTTCGGGTCTGTCAGCGTCACCGGTCCTCCCCTTTTTATCTGACTGAGGAAGACCGGGATGACGGATCCGCTTGACCCGACTACGTTCCCGAACCTTACGCTCGAGAAGACGCTTCTCCTTGCCCCCTTGTAGTAGTTCGCGGCGGTGATCAACCTCTCACAGAGGAGTTTTGTCGCCCCCATCACGTTTGTCGGGTTGACGGCCTTATCGCTGCTCGTGAAAATCACCTTCTCCACCTCTTCCTGGATCGCTACATCTATGACATTCTGAGTTCCGATGACGTTTGTCTTCACGGCCTCAAACGGATTGTACTCACACTCCTCAACATGCTTGAGGGCGGCGGCATGGAAGATGATATCAATTCCCTCCACGGCATAACGCAACCGGTCCCTGTCCTTCACATCTCCAACCAGATACCTGACATCCTCTCTGTCCCCGATTCTATGCTTGAGTTCGACAAGCCTTGTCTCATCGTGATCTAAAACCCTCACAACCTTCGGTCCACGTTTGAGGAGCTTCTCAACCAGCCTGCTACCGATCGAGCCCGCTCCACCCGTCACCAAGATCTTTTTTCCCTCTACAATGTTCATCATCTGCCCCCAGCCATTCTCTCGATGAGGTCAGCAACCCTTTCCGACGACCTTCCGTCCAGCCTGTAGCAGTACTTCTCAACGAACTTCTCTCTCCTTTCTCTCATCCTGCAGGCCATCTCTCCCCCCGCCAAGATCTCGGGAATCCACCGTTGGAGATCCTCAACGCTCCTGGCCTCAAGCGCTACTTCCTCCTTCACCAAGAGCGCCGGGTAGTCCCGGACCGGATACGGCTTCCCCGTCAGGTTCACGATTACCACAGGCTTGCCCATAACCGCCGCCTCAAGTCCAACAACGGACGCGTCGGTTATTAAGATATCGCACGCGCCCAGCAGGTCGTACAGCCTCTCCGCTTTGCTGACCCTGACCCTCCCCGTTTCCCCTCCGAGATGCTTCCGGTAAACCTCCTCGCGCTCGGTCGGATGCGGTCTCACGATGAGGCGGCATCCGGGGACCTCCTCCGCGGCCCTCCGGACAGCCCTGACCGTCCGTCCGACCTCCTTCTCCGTCCACCATCCGATGTTCACGGGGTTGCAGGAGGCGTAGACCACAAGCTTTTCGCCAGCCTGCATGCCGAGGCCCCTCCTCACACTTTCCGGGTCAAACATGCCCTCAGCTAGGTCGTCGAAAAGAGGGTTGCCTGTCACCTCTACCTTGGCCGGATCAGCCCCCATGCCGACGAGCAGCTCCCTGGAGTATTCTCCCCAGACAGCGATCCTCGAGCAGCTCATCCCGTATCTGTCGTAGTCGGGCACGGTTCTGCCGGAGAGGCGCCAGGCCATCCCCCTCAGCAGGACCTTGGAGGTGTGCATCGGGTTTCCAGACGTGATTATGTTCTTCACAACCCGGAGGAGGAAAGATGGTCCTCTCTCAACGGGCGGCTCCCCGAAGCTTATCCCCTCGGCAATCAGGAGGGTCGGTATGCCCCTCCGGTTTGCCTCGCTCACGAACGGAAAGCAGTCGGGGTCGACGTCGTTCATGACAACAACGACATCCGGCCTCTCCACCTCCAGGATGAAGCCAGGCTCGTCCCTCCAGTAGTCCGTCACCCTCCTGAACGGTATACCCCTCTCCGCCAGCGCCCTCTCGATCCCGGCCCTTCCCCTCTCCCCGTACGGCTCGAGGCTCAGCGCCACAACCTCCGCCCTTAGCCCCCTGTAAATGTTCGAAAACATCCTGACGTGGTAAACGTTGCCGGGAATGAACAGCACCTTCATCTTTCCCGCCCCCGCTCAAACCGTTCCATTATCGTCTTAACTTCCCACTCCACAACCTTTTCCTTCTCAAAGTTCTCCTCGACGAACTTTCTCGCCCTCCCCGCCATCTTCTCGAGTCCCCCGTAGTTTCCGATCGCCCACCTGAGCTTCTTCTCCAGCTCCCCCTCGACCCACGGATCAAAGGTCAGAACATAATCTCGTAGCTCGCGTGGCACGGCCTTCTCTCCAGCCAGAACCGGCGTCCGACTGGCCATCGCCTCGAGGACGGAGATCGAGAATCCCTCCCAGAACGACGGCAGGACGAAGAGGTGGGAACTCCTGTAAAGCTCCGCCAGCTCCTCGTCGCTCACGTTTCCGAGGTGCCTGACGTTTTTCTCGTCCCTCCCACCTGTTCCGACCACGAGCAGCTCGACCCCTTCGATCCTCCGGCACGCCTCCTTCAGCGCTCCGAGGTTCTTCCTCGGCTCATCCCTCCCGACGAAAAGTACCCTGAAAACGTCCTCGGGCCTCTTCCCTCCCGGCCTGAAAAACTTCGTGTCGATAAAGTTCCTCCCCTGCACGTAGTCTATCCCGTGCCTCTCGAGAAATCCGTCGCACTCCCTGGTCGCCGAGATCACGAGGTCCGCCCGAGCGATTGTCCGGATGTAGATCCACCTGAGCGGAAGGAAGCCGAGGCGCGAAGCGGGCGGCAGATTCTCGGCGAGGATGTCTAGGTCTCCCGCCTCGTGACAGACGTAGAAATTTTTTCCGGCCTTCCAGAAGCCGCCGCCGTGCGCGAGCACGATGTCAAACCCATCGAGGAGTCCTCGCCTGCCAAGGTAGAGGGACGCCCAGATATTGTTGTAGCCAGTCATCCTCCCCGGAAAAACCCTCCCGACCTCGACCTGCTCGAAGCCGATCCCCTCGTTCTTCTCGAAAACTCCGAGAACGGGCTCTACCCCCGCGTGCTTTCTGAACCCCTCGGCCAGCCCCAGCATGACCCTCTCGGCCCCACCCCTCCCTCCCCCGTGCCAAACAAACACGCCAAGGTCTGTCTTTCCGGACATCGGCTCAAAGAACTAGTCTGAAGGAGAATAACTATTTTCCTCTTTTGCCATGGAATCGGCATATTTAAAGTAGCTTCAGAACCAGTCATGATCTGGGATGAGTCTGATAGGCAGACACAGGTTTGCACTTGAGCTAATACTCCAAGAGCCTGAACACAAATCTCCCCTCAGAATTCTTGATGTGGGTTGCCATGAAGGAGAGTTCATTATCACTCTCCAAAAACATGTAGGAAATGTTAGTTTCTTTGGAATCGATGTTAATCGGGAGGCGATCAGAAAAGCTCGTGAAAAAGTAAGTGGCCATTTTTACGTTATGCCGGCGGAAAAAATGACCTTTCCAGACAACTATTTCGATTTTGTTTTAGCTTTGGACGTGCTAGAGCACGTATCCTACCCTCATAAATCCATTCATCAAATTCACAGAGTCTTAAAGAGGGGGGGTGTTCTGATACTTTCTGTCCCATACTTTCATCCTCTCTCGAACCTGTTAGATCCGGGATGGCTTGAGGGGAAGCATAAACATTTCAAGCTTAATGAATTAGTCAAGCTCATGAGTTTGCACGGATTCAAGATAGAAAAGACAAAAACCTACGGAGCTTTTTTTCACGTGTTGGATTTGTGGGAATATCTGATTTTCTCAAAAATTAGAATGGACCCTCCAAAAATCTTCACAAAGTTGGCTGAATTTGAAGACAACACGACAGGAGGTTGGTGGGGAGTCATCCTGAAAGCAAGGAAAATCTAACGGCAGGCCTAGGTCATCCAAGCCTTCCCTCGAGTCCACTTCTGAACCCGTCGAAAAACTCCCGCAGGAAAACCTTTCCCCTGCCAGCCGAGAGAAGCAGGCACTCCAAGAAGGCCGTGAGGAAGGCTGGCAGCAAAAGCGCATCCCCACCATTCTTCCTCACGAAGTACGTCTTGTGGCTCCAGTAGTATTTCAGCCACCTCCGGTAGTCCGGCTCCCTACACCCACCGGCTTCCGGAGGGAGGTGCCTCACCGCGTACGTCGACACGTAGTAGAGCCTCCTCCCCGCCCGCCTGAGCCTGAACGAGAAGTCGCAGTCTTCCAGATACGCGTTCCCTTCACCCAGCCTCTCGTCGAACTTCACGACCTCCAAGCATTCCCTCCTGACAATAAAGCATGCCCCGGGCAGATGGGAAACCTCGACCGTTCCCCCGAGATCGAACCCGAAACCCCCAAAGATGAGACCGAGCGGGAGAACGACTTTCCCCGGTAGGAGCTTCTCCACCCTCATCCCCCTCGCCCCCTTCACCCTGAGGCAAAAGTTTCCGAGTCCGGCAAATCGCTTGCAAGTCTTTAGGAAGTCCCTCCTCACCCTCAGATCGTCATCCATGAAGATCAGAAACTTCCCCCTAGCCCTTTTAACCCCCACATTCCTCGCCCCGGGTAGACCCAGCCTCCTCTTAGAGAAAACCGGCACGATTTCCAGCACCCCCTTCCCGAGGTGCTCCCCTATGACCCTCCTCACTTCCTCGTCCGGCTCCTCTGTGACGATTATGACCTCGACCTCCTCCCTCAGATTCTCGAAGTCCTGCCCCTCTAGGTCGGAGAGGAGTTCGTCCAGCTGCCTCGCCCTCCTGTACGTCGGGATTATCACCGAGAACGTCTTAGCACGGCCTTCCAAAATCCCACCACGTTCGCTACGTACTTCACAATCTGAGCGAGGAGGACGCCGGGGAAGTACTTCAGCCCGCCCGTCCTTGCCGCCCTAGCCGAGACGAGCAGCAGGGGGAACATCGCCGCGATGATGAGGACGGCCCCGACCAGCGGCCGGGCCAGCGTTACCGCGACCCACCCCGCAAGCACGAACGGGGCAGCCAGAGCCATCCACTTCTTCCACCCGAACCCCCACCCGATCTCCTTCCCTAGCCTGAACATTATCCCCGCCCCGCAGCCGTACTCCACCTGCTGCTTCCAGAACTTCCCCAGGCTGTCCTTGTAAAAGTGCTCGAATCTGGCCCTCCTCGTCCCATAAATCTTCCAGCCGGCCCTCATCATCCTGAAGTGGAACTCCGAGTCCTCCCCCCACCTAACCCTCTCGTCGAAGAGCCCCTCCGGCAGGGCCTCCCTCCTCCACACCCCGCACTCGCAGGGAACGGAGTGCGTCTCCACGAGGTTCCTCTCCCTCAGCCCTGGCGTCGTGACCAGGCTGACCTGAGCCATCCCCGGGATGAAGTATATGCACCTCGCCAGATATCCCTGGCCCTCCGGGAAGACCTGCATGGCCGCCACCCCGCCCGCCTCCGGGTGCTCCTCAATCACCCTCAGGAGCTCCCGGACGCATTCCCTCTCCAGCCTCACATCCGAGTTGAAGGTGAGTATAAACTCCCCCGTCGTTCGCTCTATCGCCAGATTCCTCCCGGTGCTTATGCTGCAACCCGGAGCCTCCACCAGCCTGAGGTTCGGCAGAACGCGCGCGTACCTCTTCACGACCTCCTGGGTGCCATCCGTGCTGCCGCCGTCCGTCACGATAAACTCTATCTCTTTCACAGGATACGTCTGGGCCAGGAAAGACTCGAAGAACCTCTCCAGCTGCCCGGCGTTGTTCAGCACAGTCATGACCGCGCTCACTTTCCCGCCAGCTCTCGGTAGACCTCTAGAACCCTCCTTCCTATCTCCTCCCACCTGTAGCTCCTCACCCACTCTCTCCCCTCCTCAATCTTCCTCCTCCGAAGATCCTCATCCGTCAGCAGCTTCAGCAGCTTTTCGCCCATCTCCTCAACGTTCCCCGGCGTGAAGAAAAGCCCTCCCCTCCCGCCGCTGGCCTCCAGGAGCGGCTCTATCGCCGTGGCCACGAAAGGCACCTCCGCGGCCATCGCCTCCAGCAGAACGATCCCGAAGCCCTCAACCGTGCTCGCCAAGCAGAAAACGTGTGATGACTTGAGAATTCTCATAACATCCGCGTGACTCTTCACGAACCCTAGGAACTGCACGTTCTCCCTCACCCCTAGCCTTGCCGCCATCTCCCTCAGGCTCCGCTCTTCCGGCCCGGTACCCACGATTTTGCACCTCACGTCCGGGATTTCCTTTTTAAGCCTGGCCACCGCTCTTAAAACTTCGTCAACGTGTTTGTACTTCACAAGCCTAGAGATGCAGCAAATGGTCGGATCCGCTTCCTTCTCCGCCTCGATCCCGGCTATCCTCTCCACATCGACACCGTTCGGAATAACCACTACCCTTTCCGGCTCGACCCCGCACTCCGCTAGCCTCCTAGCCGTGAACTCGCTCACAGCAATCACCTTATCCCATCTCCTTGTCAAGATATACCTTTCGAGCAACTCTCCAACCACCCCTACCATCCCAACGTTCTTTATCCACCCTCCCACCCACACGTCGTGATAGGTAGCGACGGCCGGTATGCCGGCCCTCTTGGCAATCCTCCACGCTACCGGGTAGGCGATGAAGCACTGACCATCCACCAGATCCAGCTCCTCTCTCAACCGCACGCCCTCCACAATGAAACTCATCCTCTCGGCCAGGCTCCCCCTCTGCGAGTACTTCCTCTTCATCCCAAGCCTGATTACCCTTATACCCAGAAACTTGCTTTCCCTAGGATACTCCTCCTCCCTCGTGGCAATAATCACTACCTCCTCCTTCTTGGCGATCTCCCTAGCAAGATGGAAGGCTCTGGTTTCGGCCCCTCCCCTAACCTCAGCCTCCTCGCTTCCAGGAAAGAACTCTGTCACTATTCCTATCCGCATCAGATTAACTTAAGGTTCATGACTCATAAACCGTGCGATGATATCATCCTCCTTTACCACACTAGTTGCTCTTTCTCTAATTCTGTTGCACCGGAAGTTTAGACTGAGACTCTACAACCGATTCCTGAACCACCCCTTCACGGGATGAAGCTAAAACAGTAACACAGGAGTTCCTCGGCCTCCCGGAGCATCTCTCCACCCATCTCCCTAGCTTTCTCCAAGGCTGAAAAACACCTTGAAAAGAAACTTCAGTTCCCTCTTGGTCAGAGAAGAAGTACTCAGCAACCACAGCCCGTAAAACAGGAAGCTAAGCGTCGAAACCACTAAAGCCTCAGGCCAAGGGGGAAGCCTCAAGGCCCACTTCAACCCCGAGATGAGGAAAAGGGTGAGGATCCCTCCCAACACCATCTTCAGGAGGGGGCCGGGCCTAAGGGAAAGGCCCAAGGTGCCCCGAGAGTAGCACAGGAGCAGGAGGACTCCCAGCCCTGTGGAGAGGAGGGTGGTGAGAGCCGCACCGGCCACCCCGAAACGGGGAATGAGAAGGAGGTTGGAGAGGAAGTTGAAGCCCGCCATGAGCCCCACCGCCTTGGTGGCCAGGAAAGGTCTCCCCGCCCCCGCCACCGCCGCCCCCAAGATGGAGAAAAGAGAACTAAGCACGGCGTTACAGGAGAGGATCCTCAGGGCGTCCACACCCCCCAAGTACCCCTGCCCGAAAACCAGCCTCACCGCCACCGCCGGGAAGGCCAAGAGGACCAAGACGAAAGGTAGGACCAAAGCCAAGGAAAACTTGAGGAGGAGGGAGAGAGCCCCCGCCACCTCCTTTCTCTTCCCCTCCGCCCACATTTCCGAGACCATCGGAAAGAGAACGACCGTAAGGGCCCCCACGAAGTATCCCAAGAGGCCCGCCAGAGGCTGAGCGGCCTGATAGAGCCCAACATCTCCCGTCCCCTTGAAGAGGGTAAGCATGAGGGTGTCCGTATATCCCA
>Ga0105158_1000434_pt1 | contig 18213 bp, 18 predicted proteins | sample LHCtaG_FD_81567 | JGI IMG/M metagenome (GOLD analysis project Ga0105158, IMG submission 81567) | Hot spring microbial communities from Little Hot Creek, USA to study Microbial Dark Matter (Phase II) - LHC4sed_matched | ecosystem: Environmental > Aquatic > Thermal springs > Hot (42-90C) >...
AGAAGCCAGCGGTGGCTGGAAAGATAGAGGACGCCATAATTTATGTATTCGCTAACAGGCTTATGAATAGGAAGCTGACCGAAATAGATCTCATGAGGATGGAGCGGAAAATAGAAGGAGTAGAGCCGAAGATAATGGTCAAGAAGCGCGGGGAGGACAAGCCGCTGGACTTGTCGGAAGCCCTAAAAAATGATTAGCCCTATTCTTTCAGCCATCCGAGCTTCGCGAAGACCTTACGCGTTGTTCTCGTAAAATCGTAATTCATCAGTTCCTCCACATCCACAAACTTGGCGTCTAATGCGTCACTTCCAGCCCTGAGGCTGCCACCCACAGGCTCCGCTAAAAAGTCGATTATAACATAGTGAAACCTGACTCTTCCATCGTCGTCTCTCTCTATGTAGTCACATACGTCGACGACCTCTCCAACCTTAACGATGATCCCCGTCTCCTCAGCCACCTCCCTTGCGCAAGCCTCGGCCGCCGTCTCTCCAAGATTAACAAGGCCACCGGGAATAGACCACCTCCCGTAAGAGGGCTCGCTACCCCTCTTAACGATTAACACTTTCCCCCCATTAAACACGACTCCCCCAACTCCAACCAGCGGCCTCTCGGGGTAAATCCTGGCCAACACAACCACCACCTTCACTAACGCCATAAAGCTAATTAAACTCTTCCAAGTCTCTTTTAGCTAAACCAGCAAGGTAAAGCTTAAAACCATCCTCCCCCCTTTTTAAAACGTTGTCGGGGCGATTACGCATCTGCAGAGAAGACGTGCCTAAGCTCTAAGTGCATAACTCTTGGGAGAAACTGATGTATTCCTCACAATGAGTAGGAGGGAGCTCGGCTGAACCGTAGGATCATGCTCATATGCATCTTCTTAATTTTCGCATTGTCCACCCTGTCGCCTTGCCTTTTCCCGCATACTATTAATAGCGTTCCACTGTACCCCACCGAATCCACCAATACCGCAACGCTCCCCGCTTCTTCCTCCCCGCTTCCTTCACTCAGCGTCGAGGTACTTAACAGGAGCGTCGAGATAAACCCTTACGGGCTCGTCCACGTCACCGATTTCTTCAGCGTGGTGAACACGGGAACCGACTCAGCGTTGTTTATCGAGATTTTCTACCCCGCAGAGCTACACCAAAACATGTTGGCAATATCCGCGGTGAGCGGTGAAGGTGCCTCCCTAAACATTGAAAACATCTCTGACCTTTACCCTGGAAAACGGTTCTTTTTCGATCATAATGTACCTCCGGGATGCAACTACAACTTAACGGTAACGCAGACCTTCACAAACTTAGTCACGTCCAACGTCTCCTCACTTTACGCTGAACTATACAGATATCCCATAATTCCACACCCAATTTCAGAGTGTAATATCAAAATATTCCTCCCTGAAGGCGCCATCCCCATGTATCCTTACCCCAGCGGCGCCGTGTTTAGGAATGGCACGCTCATCATGAGAGACATGAACGTCGGAGCCTTTAACGTCACGGCGATGACCGTGAATTACTACGGTCCCCTGCTCCAATTCGAGTGGCACTTCAGGTACGTCTACGTTGATCCATGGAGAGGAATAAAGGCAATAGACTTCTACAAGGTTAGAAATGACGGCCCCCAAAGTGTGTCTAGACTTGAGTGCAAGGTTCCCCCGCTCGTCACGCAGCTAATAGCTTATGACGCTATAGACGCGATAGGCGGCTGGCCTGAAGGAGACCACATAATCATCGTCCCGCGAATCCCCCTTGAACAGAACTCCTTTTACATCTACTATGTGACGTACAAGATACCGATGCCATCCTACCACTTCGGCGCCTACGACCACTACGTCTTCGCCTTCCAGGCAAACCCAAGCTACGACGCGGTGATCCCCACGTCGATGACTGTTGTCTCGCTGAGCGCCAGTCTGTCCCCCAAGGCAACCTATCCATTCTCGCTCCCAGCCCGCTCAGGACTCCTACTGGGCGAGGAAACCCTCTTCCTATTCAAGTCCGACAACATCCCCCCAAACCACTCGTCTCAACTATACTTTTACTATACCTCCCCGGTTCTCTCCCTCTACTCTCCACCTATCGCATTCAGCGTTGCTCTACTCGTAATCTTCACGTTCGTCATGCTTGTAGCCAAGCTTAGAGTGCCAGCCAAACCCGTCATGGTAGAAGTGGAGGAAGAGAAGTATGCTCTCCTAGAGAATCTTTGCGACCTTTACGAGGAGAAGCACTTCCTCATACTTGAGCGAGACGAGCTAAAAGAGAAGTACGCCGCGCGGAAGGTGAGGAGGTTCGAGTATGCGAAGCGGGTTGGCGACATCGAGAATCAGCTTTCATCCCTAGAAAAGCGGATAAGCGAAGCCAAGGGTAAGCTTCTTGCCATGGACAAGCACTACGCTTCAGACCTCGAAGACATCGAAACAGCAATAGCCCAAGTGGATCAATCTGAAGCAGCCATAGAATTCATCAAAAGAAGGTACGTTACGGGAAAAATATCAAAGGAAACCTACGAGAAACTGGTGGAAGAACAAGAGAAAAAAAGAGAGAAGGCAATATCAAAAACAGAAAAGAAAATACAGGAACTTAGACGCAGAATACCCTTATAAAGCTGCAACTGGCTGAAAGCAAGCATGTAGCGGTCTTGCCGCGCGTCCTAAGCAAAGGTAAAATGCTTTCCTCTATAGGGAAAGAAGCCGCCGGGAGGACGCTGCCGCTGAAAACCAATCTCCTACATAAAGGAAATAGAAGATTGGTAGCCCGGCCCAGATTCGAAATCCTCCCGAGTGAAAGGTCTGGGGTCCCGGGGTCCAAAGCCCCGGATGCTTGGCCGCTCTGCGCTCCCAGCATTATCCTGGCGAGTCTACACCACCGGGCTCCAGTCATTAGGTTGGAGCGTGGGTTATTATATAATTTTCGAGTCTTCGTCTTCACGTTCAATGTCATCTTCGTTTAACGTTTTAATCCCTTTCATCGCCATGGCGACTACAAGCAATATGAGCACTATGATCAGGATTATGTATCCTCCCTCTTGTATGAACAGGAAGAGAAAGCCAAGTTTTGGTATTTCGAAGATCACTTTGCCGTGAACTAGCCAGTAGGGTGTCGGTGCTGGGTCTGGTTCTGAGTTGGTGAGCTTGTTGTCTCCCCATGTATAATAATATATCTGCCCGTTCTCGAATGTTACATTATATACCCTGTGAATCACTGGGATCTGTGGCGGCGTAACTCCTGACGCAAAGTACCAGTTGTAAGCGTCAAATACTATTACGTCGCCTACGCCTATCTCGTACCATGGAACGTTTTTTATTATGACGAGGTCTCCGTAGTGGAGGGATGGCTCCATGCTTGAGGGATTGGTTGACACCACTCTAAATGGCATGGGCGTGCCGAGGTAAATCTTCAAGAGCTGGAAGCTGCCAAAGATGCCTGCAGTCATCACGATTATTAAGATAACATACTTTACGAGCTCTTTATACTCGTTATTTCCACTCAATGTTTCAGCCTCCGGCGGGTTAAAATGTTAAAACAATGACGAAGCTTTTAAACTGTTTCACTATATATAAATAAGGGGAGTAATTTCCTCCTTTCCCGGGGAGGGTTGCTGTTTGACTGTTTCCGTTGACGTTAGGGAGAGGCTTGCCCGCCGTATTGCGGGGGAAATAGTGCTCGCCGAGGATCCCGGGAGTACGATGCGCAGGTGGAGGGAGCTTTTCCACGTGAGCCAGATAACGCTGGCGGAGTACCTTGAGGTTTCCCCCTCAGTTATAAGCGACTATGAAGCCAGTAGGAGGAAGTCGCCCGGCACCAAGACCATAAAGCGCTTTGTCGAGGCTTTACTGGACATAGACGGACGAAGAGGGGAGCCGGTGATATCCGCCTTCGGCCGCCTCATGGACATTGAAATACCTTCCTCAGTTCTCCTAGACGCGAGAGAGTTTGTTTCACCCGTCAGCGCCGAATCGTTCTGCTCGGCCATAGAAGCCGAGCCCCTCGTTCCAAGTGATCTCCTCGAGAAAGAGCTCTTAGGATACGTGGTCGTCGAGAGCAGGGCAATGCTCAAGGATCTCTCGAGTGAGGGCTTCTCCAAGCTGTACAAAGCGACTGTTGGAAGAAGCCTCGTGCTTGCCAATGTGACCACGGGAAGGTCTTTAACAGTGACCATCAAGGAGAACGAGTACAAACCTGGCTTGCTTATGCTTCACGGCGTGTCGAAGCCTGACCCGTCAATCATAAGCTTGATCGAGGGCGAGGGGCTCCCCCTAGTCGTCGTTAAGGGGATGTCGACTGAGGAGCTGATTAAACTATTGAGGCAGTTCTCCCAGCAGATTAATCATTTGCCTCTCTAACGGAGTGGTGCGCGTGTTGAAGCTGAAGAGAAGACATTTCCTCAAGAGGTCAGAGGTCAAGAAGCTCAGCGAGGAGGCTCATCAATTCCTTGGAGTAGTGATCCCCTCAGAGGATATAGAAGTAGCATTCACTCAGGACGATGACGAAGTCTACTTTCACCATGGACAGCCATTGCTCATAAGAAGAGGAGGAAAGCTTTTCCCTTCACTCAAATCCCTACTCGCCGGCTCGCTCACTTTGCCCAAGGTGGTCGTGGACATGGGCGCTGTGCCCCACGTCACCAACGGAGCAGACGTAATGCTGCCCGGAATAAGAGCCGTTGATGGAGCTGTGAAAGCCGGCTCGCTCGTGGTGGTGGTTGACGAGAAGCACGGTAAACCACTCGCAGTCGGGGAGTCTCTTCTAGACACGGAAGCCATAAAGTCTGGAGGTAAAGGGAAGGCTATAAAAAACCTTCACTGGATCGGGGACGACTACTGGCTTCTCGGTAAAGCCGAATAGATTTTTCTTCCAGAAGGCGCTGTAGCCTTTTAGCTTCTAATAATCTTGGATTCAGTAATTGGGCAAAGCTTAAGTATGCGTGCTTCCTAAAAATTATAGGATTTGATTGCTGAAAAGATGTTTTTGCAGCGGTGGCTTACAGGCACAAACTCGCAATGCAAACATGCTCCACTGGCGGATGACGTTGTCCGCCGACCAGTGAATTACAATCGACGCGCAAGGTTCAATTAAATGCTATCCCTCAAACTGGTTCTGTGGGAAAAAGGAATGCATTTAATCTGGATGAAAATGGTTTGGGGTGGACGAATTGGCTGATAGGAATGAACCTTCCCATGAGAAGGGATCCGGGCAGCTGGAAAACCCAGAAAAGGCGCAGCCTTCAAGTGCCGCCGTCGCCGTGAAGGTTGAGGGTGTGAAGGCTGAAGGGCTCGCTGAGATTGTCGAAAGGAAGTTTGCCGCCGAGAAGAAGCCTGCAGAAGGTGAGGAGGCTAGGGAGGATTTGGCTCTTCTCCGGATGATTGTTAGCCTGATGGAAGATGTGGCGAAGACTGTGCTGAGAGTTGAGAGGCTTCTCAACGAAAGGTTCTCCCTCTTGGAGAAGAGGATAGAGGAAGTTAGAGACGACTTGGCTGGGCGTGTCGAGAGCATTGAGCTGAAGGGGGTCTCGAAGCTTGAGGAAAACTTGGAGAAAGCCGTGAACAACCTTCAGAAGGGAATGGAAATAATGGCCATAAGGGACCTCGTCGAGAAAGTGGAGAATCTTGCGTCTCAGATACGAGAGGGGAAAGTCGTAAAGCCGGAGAAGGCGGCTCCGAAGGAGGAACGTAAAGAGGTGCCTCCTCCAGTCGGGAGGAAAGAACCAAGTCCCGCTAAGCCAGCTAAGACTCCTGCCCCAAGCTACGAGGAACCTAAGCCTGCGGGGGAGGAACGTCTTATAAAACCCTCAGACCTCTTCAGGAGAGGCTATTAATAACTCTCTAGCCACGGTTTTCTATGTGCTGGGCGCGCTTTGCGCTTCACCAATTTTTTTCTGAAGCTCGCCTATAGCTATGAGGAACTTATTTATGAGCATCATTGTCTGAAGGAGCCATACTGCCTCCCTTACGCTGTCCAGCGTTTTCTTGTGAATTTCAACGGTTTCTTTCCGCATGTTTTCCACGTTGATCGATTGAAGCCTTTTTATTTCCTCTATCACGTTGACCGTGGATTCGTTTAGGTGTCGTATAGTCTTAATCCTCTCCTCCCTAACTACGTTCGCGAGGTCCTGCACTCCCTTCATTAATGTTATGATGTTCTTCGTGAAGAACTCGGTGAACTTCTCTATTTTCCCGGTGTAACTTTCAACTTGACCGCTTAGCCCCTCTATTTTCGCATAAATGTCGCTTAGAGCCTGGGTTATCAGGGGAATCATGGCTTCTGGCGCAGCCACTCCTACCACCTCTTCCTATCACCTCTTACTTGCCCCAGCCTGGGAGAGTATTTTAAGAGATGCTTGAACCAGCTCATTCATCATCGGCTTAATCCTCTGAGGGTTTATCTCGCTCTGAATGTTTTCTAGGAGTTTGTCAAGTAACTCCTTGGTTTCGTTGAATGTCTCAAGTTTGACCGCGTCCCTAAACCCTCCAACCTCGAAGTTGAAGGAGTTGAGAAGCGTCTCAACTTGGTCAGCGAAAATTTCCTCCTGCTCCTTTATCGTCCTCGCGAGCTTCTCGAAGGTCGCGTTAAGCTCCCTAACACTCTGTTCAACTCTCTCCATAAGCCTAGAGAGCAACTCGAAGTTCCTCTCCATGACCTTCAGTGACTCGTCCAGCTTCAACGACAAGCTCTTAAACTGATAAAGTATGTTCTCCATTTTATCGCTCAACATTATCCCTCCATTCAACACTAACTGGAAAAGAAGCTATTCACACATAAACTCTTCTATGGCGCACCGAACCCGATTACCGTCAACTCTCCCCGAGTCTACCCGTGTCCACGCAAAGCTTCCCTTTGCCTTATAATCTGCCGGTCATCGAAGATACATCTATCCTCCTTATGACAACCGCCTTAGCCCTGACAAGCTCCCCCACAGCCATTATGACCTCGTTTATGTCCCTTCCAAGCATGTCGGCCAGCGCTTTGATGTTCTTTTCGCCGTCAATCACCATGAATAGGTCGATCACCCAGCTCCCATACTTCTCAACCATCTCTTCTGAAACCTTGCTCTCCATGAACTCCAAGGTGAATATTCTCCTCGTAGGAACAGAGAAAGCTACGTACTCCGCTGGAACCCTCATTTCCATGGCGAGCCTCCTTACGGCTGGCGTTAAATGCGGGATGAATGAAGCCTCGGTGGCCTCGAGTAAATTCTCCCTAATCCCCTCCTCCCTGAGTATATCGTTCAGGAGGGCGACCCCCCTTTCGAGCTTCGCGTGCACCTCGCTCGTGCTTTCCTGATCCAGAATGGCCAGCATGAACCTGTCAGTCTTCTTTAACCCTAGAACTTTGCCTCTCATCTCCGCCATGAAGCTGGAGACCGCTACCCCGCCAAGCGAGAACAGGAGGGACTGTATTATGTCCTGCTCGTCCTCCGGCATGTGGGAGACGATTATTCTTCCGTCGGAGTTCAGGATCGCCGCCGCCTCTACGCCTATCTCATCTTCAATCTTAGTTAGAGCCCTCTCGACGTCCTCCACATGATCCCCTCTCTTTTATTTCTCCGAGGCAACCTAATAGATTTTTAATTCACGATCAGTATTAAACTCTTCCTTATGAGGAGGAGAAAAAGAGAAATGAGGAAAGAACTAAAAGCCTATTAAGGAGGGTTTTACTCTTGGAGCATGTTTTTAGGGCGTACGACATTAGGGGCGTCTTCAACGAGGAACTCGACGCTTCATTCAGCGTGAACGTCGGGCTGGCCCTAGCCACGTACCTCGGAGGGAAAGGGGTCGTCGCGACGGGCAGAGACGTTCGGGAGAGCTCCAGAATAGTGGAGCAGGCTTTGATAGCTGGTCTCTGCTCCGCTGGGTGCGACGTGGTGTCAGTCGGCATGCTACCAATACCGACATTCAACTTTCACCTCTGGCGTAGCAACTACAGGGCTGGAGCGATAGTTACCGCTTCCCATAACCCGCCGCCATACACGGGGATACGCTTCAGACGACCTGATGGAACAGGCTTCTCAAGGGAGAACGCCGAGGTGAAGAAAGTCTACATGAAAGGCGACTTCATAAGGAGGAAGTGGAATGAGCTTGGCTCCTTCCACAGCATGAACACCGACGTCGTAGTGGCGTCTTACCAAGAATTTCTCCTCGAAAACGTGAGCTTCGAGAGGCCTCTGAGGGTGGTGTTAGACCCCGGGTGCGGCGCGGCCTCCAATGTTGCCCCGGAACTCTTCAGGCGCGCCGGAATGAAGGTTTACACGCTTAACTCACAGCCCGATGGAACATTTCCGGGGAGGGATCCGTACCCTAGGAATGGCACGCTGGACGAGCTCCAGCGCCTCACCGTATCTGTCGGAGCCGACATGGGCGTTGCCTACGATGGGGACGCTGACAGGGCTGTTTTCGTCGACGATAAGGGACGCATACTTAGACCCGAGGCTGCGGGAGTCATACTGGTCGGCGACGCCTTCTCGCGTAAGAAAGGAAAAGTTGTAGCCAACATATCATGCTCGATGATCGTGAAGGAAAAAGTTGAGGAGCTTGGAGGCACGGTGGTCTGGGAACGGGTGGGTGACGTTTTCATAACGGAAGCAATAAAGAAGCACAGTGCAGTCTTCGGCATAGAAGCGTCAGGCCACTACTACCCATCGTTCCTCATGCCGTTCGACGACGGAATATACGCCAGCCTCATGATGGCTGAAATAATTTCAAGAGAGAAGCACCCGTTCTCCCAGATGGCGGACGAGTTGCCAAGCTACCCCATAGTCGAGAAGACAGTGGACTGCCCCGACGACAAGAAGTTCAGTGTAGTGGACAGAGTCAGGGAGAAGCTGGAGCAGGAGGGATACGCTATAAACACGATAGACGGCGTCCGGGTAGACCTAGACGAAGGCTGGTTCATAGTGAGGGCGTCAAACACACAGCCCCTCATAAGAATAACTGTTGAGGCAAAGACAGAAGATAAGCTGAGGAGTCTGATGGGACTCGCCCTCGAAGCCCTAGAGAGAAGCATGCGCCAAAGCTAATCCCTCCTCTCCACCTGCTTGAGGGCCAGCTCAAGCCTCTCAACAGCCCTCTCCACATCTGTCCTGCTTGCACCTATGGCTGCGTTCATGGTCAAGTACGCCACCTTGTATCTCCTACAGCACACCCCCCAGTCCTCAGGTCCGAGGGCGCGTGGACCGCTAACTCTCAAGTTGTAGAGGGCGGCACCCACTTCAGCCGGCTTCCACCGCGTCAGCGTCATAGCGCAGGCGATGGGGTTAAAGACGTTAAGCATTCTTTCACCATGCCTCTCGGCGACATCAACCATAAGTTTCTCGAGCAGCTTCCTGTTCTCCTCCTGTTCGTCCCTAAGCCTCTCGTAGCCTCTAATCCCGAGGCACAGCACAGCAGCCAGAAACTGAACCACTGGTGCAGCAGTCGCCCTCCCAGCATAAACGCTACTTACCCTTTCAACCACGCCCTCATCCTTAGCGGCGATCACCGAGCCACCGACAGGCGTGAGAAAGTTCTTGTCGGTGCTCTGGACGACCACGTCAACCCTGCCAGCGTCAGCCGCCCCCCTCACCATTCTCATTATCTCCCTACTCTGGACGCCGTAGGCATTGTTCACTATATGTGGCACCCCTAGATCCCTAGCAGCCTTAGCTATTTCTTTAACGTAGTCGGGCTCCCTAGGCGGGAAGAACGTGGTGGTCGAAATTATGGCTGCCGTATCCCTGTCTACTGCTTCAACCACGTCATCTACTGGAACCCTCACGGCATCCCCCTCCACAACCCCCTCCACAAACTTCACTTTAAGCCCAACAAGCTCCACTCCCTTAATGGGAGACCTGTGGTCGACTCTGGGATAAACGACGTGCCTTCCATCCTTTTTGAGGGCTGCCAGCGCTAGGGCTATGCTCATTCCAGTCGACAGAGGTAGGACAGCTGCATGGCGCAGGTTTGGGGCTCCAAACCTCCTAATGGCGTCGGATGCGAGGGTGTTAGCCAGCGCGTACATGGCTGATCCACCGGGGGCTTTGGGCTGAGGGGCGACTACGTCACCACTTCTCCCAACGCCGTGGCAGAAGCCGGCGGCTAGCTCCGCAACTAATGGCGACGCAGCTCTCCCCTCCCTCTCTCCAACCCTAGCCGCGTCAGGATCCTTATCGGTGTCCATCATGGAGAGTAGCTTAAGGAGCAGTCTCACTTCCTCATCGTTCCACCCATCCTCCGGTATCCTCCTCTGCTCCAGCAGCACCCTGATGGGCTTGAGCACAGCATTACAGACCGTTAACCCATGTGATGCCATGTTCCTAGGCAAAACCTCGGAAACGTACTTCTCCAGCTCCATCAAGGCAACATCCCACCTTTAGCTCTCAGAATCCTGAGGTAAACTTCCTCCCTCTCTCCAACCTCCCCTTCAAACTCGACGACCACGTCCCCTCTGCCGCCGAAGGCCTCCACCACCCTTCCCCTGACTCCCCTAGCAGCCTTGACGCCCTCGCCAATCAGCTTCTCAGCCCCAACCCTGCTGGACGCGAGCCCGCTTACAACCCACCCCCTACCCCGCCTCATTCTCACGACTCCAATCTTAACTTTTTCCGAGGCAAGCTTAACCTTACCGGGATCCGCATCCGTAACCCTACCTCCTCCGGCAATCCTCAGAACCGTTGGGGGAAGGTCGAGCTTAGAAACTAAGACGGGCATCCCTTCCTCGGCGACCACTGGGCGGCTCAGGGCGAAGTAGCAGAGCATCTCCCCGCCACCTCTAACCTCCTCGACTGGAACGTAAACTCCTTCCCCGCCGCTCCTTAACAGGTACATCTTCGCCGGGATGGTGGGCATTCCAACGGTCAGGTGGACGTCCGACCCGCTTCGCAAAGCGTACTTGAAAAGCCTGTTAAACTTCACCTTGGCCATGATACTGCTCGTAGCCTTCAGCGTTCCTGGAGCACCGAGGTAGCATCCTCTGTAAACCTTCTCCGGCTCTACCCCCGTCACGGCTATCCCAACCCTGTCCCCCGCCTTAGCCTCGCTTCTCTCCTCCCCGGCGGACTGGATCGACCTCACCTTAACCTTCAAGCCTAGTGGCATGACCTCCGCGGCGTCCCCAACCCTAACCACTCCCCTATGCACGGTTCCCGTCAAAACAGTTCCCGCTCCCCTAACGTGGAAGGCGTGGTCAATGGGCATCACGAATGAACCGTTAACGTTTCTCTCTGGAGGCTTTAAAACCTCCAGCAGACGCCGCTTAAGCTCGTCCAACCCCTTTCCCGTAGCGGCGGAAACGTGAACCACGGGCGCCCCTTCAAGAATGGTTCCCTTGAGGATCCTTCTAACAGACTCTTCAACCATCCTCACTCGTTCCTCGTCGACGAGGTCGATCTTGTTCAGAGCCACAACGACGCTCGAAACTCCGAACATGTGAAGGATCAGCACATGCTCCCCCGTCTGAACCTTAGGCCCTTCATCCGCAGCCACAACAAGAATGGCAGCGTCAATAATGTTAGCCCCGGCAACAACGTTCCTCACGAGGTCAGCGTGCCCGGGTGCATCCACCAACGTCACCAGAAAACCGTCAAGCCTGAAAAACGTGAACCCCAAGTCGATCGTCATACCTCTCTCCCTAGCCTGAGGATGCCTGTCGAGGCCAGCGGTGGAAACATACTCGCTGAGAGCACGTGCCAGCTCAGTTTTTCCGTGATCCACATGCCCCAGCAAGCCAACATGGATAGGGATCAACCCGGCCACCAACCTAAAACACAAACAGGGAAAAATAAAATCTTTCTCGATCCACTGTAGACTTATGAAAACGCGTCATCCAAAAAGCTTAAAACCATGTTACATCACATTTCTCCATTCGAGGAAACATGTGGTGCTACGGTTTTAGACGGCTGGGCGGGCCGCACGAGCTCGAGGAATTGGAACGAAGGCGCCACCCTAAACTAAAAATAGAATCTATCTCTGTAAACGACGGCACCGTAACCCTGTACATCAGAAACCTAGGATATAAGTTTGGCTACGGCTCCACGAACATCCGCCTCCTCGAAATTCTAGATAAACCATCAGAGCAAAAGCACCTTTTCGGGCTAATAACTACAATAAAGCGTTCGGACACGCTGATCTCCTACAAGCTGCTCAAGTTACCAGCCGAGGAAATTAAAGAAATAACCTTACGTCCGAAGAACAGGAAGCTCCAAATGGGTCACAGGTATAGGATCGTAATCTCCACCGAACATGAAACACACAGCTATAACTTCACAATAAACGAGTCCGGAAACGCTATCCTAACATGTCCGTCCTCAGACTAAGCACCCCCCCGGAAAATCATCAATGAAAAGTCTACTCCAGCTAAGAAACACTGTCTCCCGGGTGAAAAGAGCTTTAAGGAAAATTGATAAAGTTACAGGAAGAGTCGTCATAAACCCTAAGCCGTGTTAGTGCTGTAAGAGCAATCTGTAGCCTTGGAGGTGTCCTCCGTTGAAGCTCACGCCGAAGCTCTGGTCAGAGCCTCCAGCAGCTTCCATAACATTAAACATGAACACTCCATCCACCCTGCAGTCCATTTACTGTGCCATTTCTCAACGTTCAGCCTGCATCCTCCTAACAGATGAGCCCATCTCGGCAACCAATGAGGTTAAACTAGTATCCCTCGACTCGGGGGAGAAAACACTATACCAAGTGAAGCTCTCAGGCTTAAGCATCGTGGTCAACGTCTGGGCTGAAAACCCACGACAAGCCGAGCTCAGAGTGCAGGAAGTAGCAGAGAAAGCTAGGCAAGCGTCATATCTACATGAAAGCCAGCTTGCAACTATACTATGGGAACTAGACAGGGCGGCGTCACTCCTCCTCACACGAGCCCCAGCCCGACAAGTCTACCAGCTAGTAGCTGACGCAAGAGAAAGAATAATACTTACGTTCGGCTTCCACCCCATAACCCTTCAGATGGCTGAAGCCCTCCATAAACTCACACCAAACCAAGAAGAACCACCAGACCACCAAACCGCGAAGGCAATCATGCAGAAAATATTCAGTTGGAAAAAACAGCTCTAACCTCCCCGGGAGAATTCTGAAAAAGAAAAAACAAAGGAACCTTTTTCGGGGGAGAAAAGGTTCTACTTGTAGCCTAAAGCTGTCCTAAGCCCCTCTCTCCAGCAAGAACTCGCAGTACTCGTCACCCATAGCTTTACACTTAACCTCGCGGGACAAAAAGAGCGGCTTCCCCTCCTTCTCGGCGAAGTAGTTAAGTATTCCCTCAACCACGTAGCCCATTACACAAACAGGCTCAGGCTTCATACCCCTATCCCTAATGTATCTTCCAGCCTCCTCGCCGTATAGTGAGCCGTAAACCCTGACGACGACGCGAGAATCACTAAACTCAACAAGCTCGGTTCTTCCAAAACCGGTAAGGTAGTTCTCAGCCAAGTACCTTTCGAGCGCGCCCTTAACCCCGTACTCCTCCTCCCTCAGCGCTCTTTTTCTGCCATAACTCACAAGCGCCCTTCTAAGAAACGGCCTAAAACTGTTGCCGTAGCGCTCCTTGGGAATAGCGAAGAGGGACAGCGCGACGAGCAGACCTGTGGTGAAAACATATCTTCTGCCATTAAAGACGAGGGACCCGTTCTCCGTCACCTCAAAGCAATCCATGAACTCCTCAATGTTTTTGGGCAAGTTAGCCGCCACTATTCCTCCCCCTTCACGACGAACTCGCAGAACCTGCCACCTCTAGCAAGGCACTCTGTCTCCTTAACATCAAGCCTCATCCGCGGCCGTCCAAGCCTCTCAAGGGCAGCCTTCACAACCCCAACCCAACTGTAACCCCAACTACACTCGTAGAAGGGAAAGCTCCTGTCAAGGTCCTTAACGTTTTCCTTAAGCCAAGCTGAAACATACTGGTTGTACATTCTGACGACGAACTCAAGCTTCTCAAAGTCAACCTTCACGACCTCGGTAAGCCCCCAGCCCCTCGGATTATTGTACTCAGCGTAAGCCTCAATAACCCTTTCAGGCGGAACACCACTATCCATCAGCTGCTTAGCAACAGTGTAGCCCGAAAGCTCAACGAAGGGGAAAAGCAGCGTCTTCATCGAGGCACCTAAACCCTTCATCATCTCCTCAAAAGAGGACATGAAAAGATCCTGGTCCAAAAAGATGTAACGCACACCCCTGTAAAAAATCCGCCCATCACCGTCAACCACAACCTCCCTCAAAATACTCCTCAAGTCAGACTTCAACGCATCCACGGAAACCCTCCCGCCGCTCAAACAAACACCTCCGACAAAAAAATAAAGAGACCCATCAAACAAATTAACCTTTCGTCAGCTGCTAAAACCACTCCACTCAGCTCCAACACGAACAGCTGAAAACAATCCACAAGAAAGTCTCAACAGCAACCCGATGCAAACATCCCCCCACCAACCGAACAAACAGCAAAGAACAACATACTCCAAAAAGTAGTATCGCGGATACTACAAACACTAGGAAAACGCCTGCCAACGCTTAATTCACATAGCTGTACACACTATTCACGAGCTGAGAAAGGCCGGTATTGCTAAAGATGACGGCTCATCCCGAAAAAGAAGAAGGAAAGCATAAAAATTTTTATAAAAATGTGAAGTTTTTATTGAGAAATGTATTCGTAGTGTTAGCCGTGATCGAAAAAGACCCGTTTATTTCGTCCATGATCTCGGTCTTCCATGATAAAAAGCCGGCCTCCGACCCCGCAAAACCGGGAAAGAGGATGAACAAACTGCTTCGAGCTGAGAAGGCGGGGAGTAGGCGAGTCCCGTCCCGTCTTCGTAGGAATGGCGAACGCGGCAAACTATTACTGGTGTGCGATGAAAGCCATTCTCCACAGCAAAAAAGAAGAACTAGGCTTCTTCGGGGCATACCTGGAAGACAGGATCTCCTATGCGTTCGAACTCAACCTCGCCTCCAACCTCCCAACAAGCATAGATGAACTGCTCGAAATCGGAGAAAACATCGAGCTCAAGGACATAGAAAAGCTCCTGAAGAAAAGAGCCAAAGAATGGAAGAAATGGATAAAGCCGCAAAGGAATCTGAAATCAAGTCTATACTTAACAGGCATCGTTCAGATAAAAACGGTAAAAGGGTCTCGGTGTTAAACCCGAACATCCCAGAATGGCTCAAGAAAGAGAGCGTCGAAGAAGCCAAAAAAGAAGGACACATCGCCGACATAGAAGAGTTTCCATTTACTTCAGAGGAAAATTCCTCCGAGAACTGGGCGAAAGATACCCGACGATCAGGTGGAACTTCGAGTGGAGCGGCTACGTCGTGGTCGGGTGCCCGGCGGCGTCACCAACATGTTCGTCTACGAGTTCAAAACGACCAGACAGGTTCCTCATAAACTACCTGAAGCCCGTCGCCTTCGCCCAAGCAGACCCTTACGGACACTTCTTCAGGAGGGAGAAAGAGGTTCAAATCCACATAGTCGAAGAAGACAAAACCGAGACATGGGAGGAAAACACGGACAAAAAAGGAGCTATAAAAGCCCCCTCATCATTCGAAAAAGCCGACAGGAAGGAGAAACCCTCCACCAATAAAACTGAAATGTAGATCGTGCGGAGAAAAGGACGCCTACCATTTACATAAAAGAATCTCGGAATGATAATTCCACACGTCGCCATCTGAAAGCCTACCCCCCGCCACAAACATTGAACCCGCAGCTGGACGGAAGAGACGGAAGAAGTGGAAGCAATATGTTAGCTTGACGTGAGCTGTCGCCGTCCCCCTGAGCTTCTGGTGCTACTTCCGCGCTTCCCCATTCCGGGTTTTCGACATGTTTCCGCCTATCGGCGGACGATTAAACCCCTTTCTCGTCGCGGCGTTTTTTCCGCAAAATTATGGAACACTTGACCATGAACCCTCACAGCCTAACAGTCAACGACCCCCCTCGCCCATGGGATGGCAAACTTACACTAGGCGGAGCAGCTTTTCTCTAGGAAACCTTCATTGCGACATTTTCAAACCCCCCCGACGGGACAAAAACACACTCAAAAAACAAGCAAAAAAGCAATATAAAACTCAACAACTGCACCAATACAACTACAAAAAATACATACATTTCAAAACAAAAAATATAATATAAACTGAATGAAAGAAAAAACAGCAACAATTAACTCCGATAAATGGGGAAAAACCAAAAAAATAAAACAAAAATCGCAAACAAAACATTTATAATCGAAAAAATTAATAAAATTCCCAAAAAATTTGGGGGAAATGGCGTGAGAAAAGGGGACACTAGCAAAGTCCTCATAGCAACAGTCGTACTCGCGATAACACTCTGCCTCCTCACCCTAACAACACCCGCAGCAGTTACACTCGCACAACCAGCCACACAACAACAAGAACCACAACCACTACAATCAATCACCGGGAGCTCCTCAATCACAGGACAACTCAAAATATGGTCCCCACTAACAATAACAGGACAAAGCACCATACAAGGAAACATCCAAATCACAAACACAACAAGCAACGCCAACCTAACACTCTCCCCAACACTCACAATGAACAACTACACCAGCTCACAGTTCACAATGGACATATACGCCAACGACTTCCGCCAAGGATACCCACTCAACTCCGGCGGACAAATCATAATCAACGGAACATACACCAACCCAGCAAACTTCACAGCCCAAGGAAACATAATAATAGGAGCAGTAACAGACGCCAACGGAGCAGTAACAGGAAACGCCCTAAACCAAAACCTCGCCCAATCATACATGCACGTCACAACAGGAGCAGGAGGAGCAGGATACATAGGAGACCGCAACAACGCAACAAACACCACAAAAATAGACGTAAGAGCACCAATAAAAGTAAACACCGGATCCATACAAACATACACATACATGATACGAGATATGGTTATTATAGATGCACGTTGCCACCTCTTCATCACGATCACAAACACCACTATAAACTTCTACCTCTACGTCGACACGATTTTGGGTGACGATAGTGACAACGAATCTTACACCTACTACCCAACGTACCAATATGTTAACCTCAGCCAAATGGCCCACGACGGCGTCCTCCCAACACTAGAAATAACCATATTCCTATTCCCAATCCCAATCAACATGAATCAAGAGATACTAAAGATGGAAGCCTATGAGAACTGTTACAGTAATCTTTACTATATTAGGTGGGGAGCGAACACTGATTTTGAGACTTGGAGCGTTAATGTGAGTAATCCTCAGCCTACGGCTATTAATCCGACTGTGATAACTAATGGCTACATTGGAATGAACAATACTCGTTTGGTCATGTTGACTTGCACTTCTTCTGTTATGACGTTCACCGCTAATAGTAGCACGTCTAGCGGTGTTTGGGTTAGGCCTAGTTCTTCGTATCCTGCTAGTGCTCTTCGCGTTCACCTTAATGCTGCGAGGTTTAGTGCTGGAGGGTGGAGTGGTACTGGTGGTTCGACAGTCATTTCCGGGCTGCAGTCGGTGAGCCAGAGCAACATTGTGTTCACTTCGTCTAGTCTTTCGGCGGCAAGCGGGCTTCTCTTCAATATTAGCGGCGTCCAAACGTTTCCTGTCTCCACCAACGTTACGGTTAGCGGCGGACTGGAGCTCAACGGCGCCCTGAACATCCAGCGAACCTACGGCACAAACCAGCTTAACGTTACAATGAGCGGCTATGCTTCAATGCCAAGCTCGTTCTCCTACATTTCACCTGGCAACATCACCATGGTTGGCGACGCAAGCATGAGCGGCACCACGCTCAGCCTCTTAATGTCCGGCGCCGCCAGCATAGCCGTCGGGTCCACGACGATATCAAACTCGGGCTCAGCAAACCTTTCGCTCACGACGACGGGCACAATGGACAACTTGGACCTACGCTTAATTGTGGGAAGCCCGCTGCAGGTTTCACTTAGACCAACAATGACGGGCAGCATCCAATCAGGATCGCTGAGCCTCACAGCATCCGGCACGACCAGCATAAGCGGCCTTAACATCACACTCCAGTCGCCGAGCACGAAGCTCAACGCTACAGGCAGCCTATCACTCACGGGAAACATTGGCCTCCAAATGTCAACGAATAGCAGCACGCTGACGATCACGAGCACAGGCATATCCGTGTCCTCGACGCAGGACAACCCACTCACACTCGACATTAACGGAAACGCCACGATAAACCCTGGAACAAATGTTTCGCTCGAAACCTCGACACCCTCAGCCACAGTCACGGACGGAACTCTAAACCTCACC
>Ga0105158_1000437_pt1 | contig 18126 bp, 16 predicted proteins | sample LHCtaG_FD_81567 | JGI IMG/M metagenome (GOLD analysis project Ga0105158, IMG submission 81567) | Hot spring microbial communities from Little Hot Creek, USA to study Microbial Dark Matter (Phase II) - LHC4sed_matched | ecosystem: Environmental > Aquatic > Thermal springs > Hot (42-90C) >...
GAAGAAGGTGAGGCCGTCCCTCTCCCTCAGCTCCTGCACCAGCGAAAAGAGCCTGTGGGCGGCACCCGCCTCCACGCCGGCGGCGGGCTCGTCGAGCAGGTAAAGCCTAGCCGGGGTCATCAGCCCCCTGATGGTCTCCACGAGCTTTATATGCGCGGCGGACAGCTCCGAGACCTTCGTGTTCGCGTAGGGCAGCAGGTCGAAGCGCTTCAGCAGCTCGATAGCCCTCCTGGCGAGCTCCCTCTCCTCCCTCTCCCAGCCCCTCCTCAGCGCGGCCAGCGGCTTCTCGCCCAGCTGGTTGTACGGCGTCACGAGCAGGTTCTCCAGTACTGTCAGGCTCCTGAACAGCCTGGGCACCTGGAACGTCCTCACTATACCCTTCGCGTACACCTCGTTGGGGTTGAGCCCGTCGATCCTCTCCATGCCGCCCTGGTTCCTGAACCACACCTCCCCCTTGTCGGGCACGTGGAAGCCCGTGACCACGTTGAAGAGCGTTGTCTTCCCGCTACCGTTGGGGCCTATCAGCCCCACGACGCCCCTCTCCGGCACGGACAGGGTGACGTCCTCCAGCGCCACGACGCCGCCGAACCTCTTCGACACGCTGTTGACCTCGAGGATGCTAGCCACCCCCACCACCCCGCACAGCGGCCTCGAGCTCTTCAAGGGCGGGAGTCCTCACGGGCTCCTCGGGGAAGAGGCCCTGCGGCCTCACGAGGAGCAGGGCCACGATCAGCAGGCCCACCGAGAACCAGCGCACGTAGTCCGGGGAGACCACAGTGATGCCGAGCTGGGGTGTGAGGAAGGTGAGCAGCCTGTCGAAGAGTGTCAGCAGGGCTGCCCCCACCAGGGAGCCCCTCAGGTTGCCCATCCCACCGAGGATGATCATCGCCCACACGTTGAAGGTCACCGCGGGCACGAACATGCCCGGGTTCACCGCGGTGAGGTAGTACGCTAGCAGCGCGCCAGCCACGCCCGTGAAGCCCGAGCCGATGAAGAGGACTGTCGCCTTCAGCCTGGGGACGTGCTTGCCCAGGCAGAGCGCTGCGACCTCGTCGTCCCTCACGGCGCGCAGGGTTCTACCCAGCGGGGAGTTGACGAGCCTGTCCATCACCACGTAGGTCAGCGCGAGCAGTGAGAGCACCACCCCCAGGAACGCCACCTCGCGCAGCCTCGGCTCGGGGATCCAGGCGAAGGGCCCCGGGATCGACATGAGCCCCTTGCTCCCCCCCACTGGCTCGAAGTGCTGCAGGAAGATCCTCATGAGCTCCCCCGAGCTGAGGAGCGTGAAGCCGACGAAGGCGGGACCCACGCGCAGTATTGGGTAGCTGAGCAAGTAGCCGAGCAGCCCGGCCGCGAGGAACGCGAGCACCAGGGATAGGGCGAAGAGGGCCAGGTTCAGGGCCGGGTTCTGGCCTGCGAGCCGCCCCAGCGCGACTATCCCCTCCACGCTGTAGGGCGGTGTTCTCCCGACGTCGACGCCGTTGAGGGCGAGCATGAGGTAGACCGTGAGCACAGCCGCTGCGTAGGCGCCAACCCCGTAGAAGAGCACCTTCCCGAAGTTCGTGACCCCGCTCACGCCCGACTCGAAGTTCAGGGTGAGCGCCAGTATCGAGTAGATGCCCAGGAGCGTGAGCCAGCTCACCAGGAACCCGAAGACATCGATCACAGCCCCCACCTCCTCCTCCTGAACCTGTACGGCAGGCCGCCGGCAGCACCTAGGGGTGGCGACGCTATGAGTATCGCGAGCAGGGTGGTGAACGTGAGGAAGGGCCTGAAGCTCGTGGGAATCCCGAAGTAGGTGTTCAGAGCGGCGATGCCGATGTTCTCTATGAACGAGATAGCGAGAGCGCCGAGCCCCGTCCTGAGGAGCGAGACCAGGCCTCCGATGAAGCTAACGGTGAACACCTGGAGGATCATGGCGTCCCCGGACTGCGGAGTGATAGTGCCGGAGAAGCAGGTCCACACAGCGCCCCCCACGGCGGCCACGCCCCCCGCGATGAGCCAGGTGAGGTTGATGATCATGTCGCGGGGGATGCCGGAGACCTCCGCCAGAACCGGGTTGTCCGAGACGGCGCGCATTGCCCTGCCCAGCCTGGTCCTCTCGAGGAATAGGAAGAGCGCGGCGACCAGAATCAGCGCCGCGAGGAAGCTTGCGACGAAGGACTGGCTCAACGTGTACCCGGCTACGCTCAGCTCCGGCACGTCGGAGTACACAATCCTGCTGTAGGAGATGAAGTTCTTCCTGCTGAGGAAGTGCGCTACATCCGCGAGCATGTAGAGCAGGTAGTTGTACATTATCCAGAGGCCCATCGACGCGATCATGAGGAAGCTGGGCGAGGCGCCTCTGCGCCCCAAGGGCCTGAACACAGCGATGTGGTTTAGCAGGGCCATCGAGCCTCCCACGAGGAAGGCTGCGAGGGCGGCTAGCAGCAGGCTCGTATTGCCGAGAAGGCCGTGGAGGAAGACTGCCGTGTACATGCCGTAGGTGATGAAGTTCGAGTGCGCGAAGTTGATCACCTTAGTGTTCCTGTAGCTGAGCGTGAGGGGTAGGGAGAAGAGAAGGTAGAAGAAGAAGTAGTGTAAAAAATTCACTATTGAGTAGGGGTACCCGGGTATCATGGCGCACTCTGCCCTACGGGTACGGTTTCTCTAGGAAGACTATGGAGCCTCTCTCGTAGACGCCTACGTCCTTGAAGTCGTAGCCGGCGGGAGTCTTCACGATCGCCCAGACGCCGTAGTCCTGGTATGCCTTGTCTCCGTTCTCGTCGAAGATCGTCCACCCGCTGGGGCCGTAGTAGTTCCTAGCCACCTCCACCAAGGCCCTGCGTATGGCTTCGCCGTCGTAAGCACCAGCTCTCAGGATCGCCCAACCAGCGAGCTTCACCGCATCGTAGAGGGTGTCGCAGAAGACCACGGCGTCGACGCCGTACCTCTCCTTCAACCTGGCCTTAAACTCCTCGTAGAGCGGGTTGGCGATGAAGAGGGGCCTGGTACCCAGCAGTCTCACCTTGGCTGCGAACTCCCCAACGGCCTTGGATTTGAGCTCGGCCGCGCCGTGCGGCCCCTCTGAGACGAACCAGCGCACCCTTGTGAGCACGGGCGACTCCGCGGCGTGGCTGAGTATGTTGCCGCCGTCTGTGTCGAATGATATAAGCACCACTGCGTCAGCGCCCTCGGCCTGCACCTTGCTGGCGAGGCTCGCCACCTCAGCTGCATAGTCGGAGAGCCCTGTCTGGTACGGCATCCCTATGGCGGTGCCCCCGAGCTCCCTGAAGTACCTCGCGAAGAACTCCGCGAAAGCGTTCCCATACTCGTCGTTCCTATGGAAGACCATGACTTTGCGGGCGCCTTCCTGCCACGCGAGGGTTGCGAGTACCTTGGCTTGGCCCGCGTCGGAGCCCACAGTCCTGAAGACGAAGTCGCCGGGTATCGCGAGCGTGGGCGCGGTCGAGGAAGGCGAGATGAGGACTATCTTATTGCCATCCACGAAGCTCTTGACGGCTTTCACCTGGGCGCTCGCAGCCGGACCTATGACAACCTTGATCCCCTGCTGAGCGAAGGACTGCACGTTCTGGAGGGCTTTCTCCTCGCTGGTGGCATCGTCGAGAATGACCGCCTTAAACTCCACGTTGAACCCGTGGGCCTGGACCTCGCGGTTCAGATCCTCTATCGCGAGGTAAACGACTTTCTCCCAGATCTTGCCGATCGACGAGAGCTCCCCGGAGAGGGGCAGAGTGAAGCCTATCGTGAAGGTTCTCTTCGGCTGCACCACCTGCCCCCCAGCTGGGGCTGCAGGCTGGAAGACTCCGGCGGCAGCGAAGCCTATCGCTATACCGATGACAAGCGCTATGATAGCCACTGCTGCGAGCTTCGCGTCGAAAGCCCTCTTAAAGGCAGCCGTATGGGAGGGGCTGGTCATTTCCACCCCCTTGGCCGCGCACACTCACAGTTATTGGAAATAAGGTTTCCGCGGATATAATTGCAAGAATATCGAGGCATACCAGCGGGGCCGGGTAGAGTTTTCATAGAGCCTCCTGTATACTCCTTAGAAGTTCCACCGTTATTACTGCTGCGAATAGGTCCGCGCCGGCAGCCTAAAAGCCTGTCAGCCAATCAGGCTGTCTTCACCCGTCCGAACCAGAAACCCTCATCACCGTATCTAATCAGCTTGGTATGGTAAAAATCTGCTGCGCTCCTGCCCACTCCTACCCTGAGCTTCTCTGCGCACTACCTGCCCCGCGCCGCTAGGCGCATTGCAACGATCGCTAGTAACGCCGAAGCTAGGAAGAGTACCACGGCGTAGGCTGCCGCGACTGGAAGCCGCCCAGCCGTGATTTCGACGAACATCTGAATCGTGATGGTCTCCCAGCCTGGTTTATACACGAACAGTGAAGCTGTGAGTTCATTTATGATTTCGATGAAGGAGAATATTGTCCCCGCCAGGATGCCGTAGATAGCGTTCGGCACCACTATCTTAAGGAATGTGCTGAGGGGTTTTCCGCCCACGACGTAGGCAGCCTCCTCCATCGACCTCCTAATGGCGAGGTACGTGGCGTAGGAATACCTCAGGGTGTAACTGATCCTCCTGGTGGCCAGCATTAGGGGCATGATAAGCCAGGTAGATCCTATCGCTTCGAAGAGCGGTATACCCCTCCTGAACGCGAAGAGGTAGCTCGTCCCGACCACTATTCCCGGTACGACAAACATCATCGAGAGAGCCGCGTCGATCACCTCGTTCAGCGGGTGCTTGGTTCTCACAACTGTATAGGCACCGAACATCCCGATCACGAAGCATATCGCTGTCCCTATCAGGGAGTAGAGCGCCGTGTTCACGATGGGAGTGCTGTTCGAGAGCATCCTCTGGAAGTTTTCAATAGAGTACACGGTGGGCAGGGGTGTAAAGCTCCAGGCCTTCGAGAGGCTTATCACGAAGATAAACGCGTGCGGTAAGAGACCGAGGGTTATGAGGATATAGACGTAGAGTGTTCTGAGCGCCCCTCCTACACCTCGCGGTGGTATCTCCTCTACGGGTCTGGGCAACCTGAGGCTCGCGTACTCCCTAAGGGAGATGTACTTCTTCGAAGCGAAGAAGAGAAGCAGAACTATTACTAACATGAAGAAGACCATGTATGACCCCACTCTGACTCTGGTCTCATCTATCGCCTGCTGGATGTTGACAAAGGCCTGCGGGGCCAGTAGCTCGTACTGCCCCAGCACGATCGGTGTGGCGTAGTCTGTAAAGGAGAAAGATGCTACCATGAAAATCCCCGTCATCAACCCGGGAGTCGTGCTGGGAAGGGTCACCGTTAGGAACCTCCTCAGGGGAGGGGCTCCGAGGACCTCGGCCGCCTCCTCCAGGGCCCTGTCCAGCTTGAGCAGGCTGCTGTAGACATTAACCGCGACCCAGGGGAACAGGGCGAGCACCTGTACGAGAATAACGCCGTGTAGACCATAGATGAAATTAATCGGTCTCTCGATTAGCCCTAGGTCCATGAGCACCAGGTTGACTGTTCCGAACCTGCCAAGCAGGAAGATTATCGAGAGCGCTCCCACGAATGGTGGTATCATCGTCGGCATGAAGGTAAGAGGAAGTATCACCCGCTTACCCGGTATCTTGTACCTGTGCAGGAAGTACGCGTAGAGTAAGCCGAGAAGGGTGGCCAGCGCTGTCGTGACCGCGGATACGTACGCCGAGTTTCTCAGTGATCGCTGAAACACATCGCTGTACACGAAGCTGACGACTTCGCTGAGGCTTCTCGGCGAAAGCACGACAAAAACGAAGTAGGCTAGTGGGAAGAATATGAACAGCAGCACGTAGATTAGCAGCAGCACCCTAGCTATGGACGTGAAACTTGGTTTCCGCATACCTACTTTCCACCTACTTCAGCACCCTCACGTTCGCCGCCGGTACTACAACGAAGATTTTCTCCTGAGGCAGCAACCACTCCCTGGACAGGGGGTTATGCACCTCTACGCGCAGCTTCTTACCCCCTACGATGACATCGACTCTCAGAAGATTTCCCAGGAACTGCACGGCGTCAACTACTCCCTCGAAGACCGTCGAGTCCGCAGAACCCCGCAGGGGAGTCTTAGACACCTCCACCATCTCTGGCCTGAATACCAGGTACACCTCCTCCCCCTCTCTGAGGTTCTGATGAGCCGCAACGCGGATTTCACCTATCTCGCTGTCCACTACCACGATACCCTGGGTCTCGTCGATGCCAATAATCTTCCCCCCCACGATGTTAACCTGGCCCACGAAGTCAGCGACGAAGAGAGTTCTCGGATTGTAGTACACCTCCAGGGGTGTGCCGACCTGCTCGATAACACCTTGATTCATAACAGCTATGCGGTCTGAGATCACGAGGGCCTCTTCCTGGTCGTGGGTAACGTATATACTAGTTATCTTAAGCTCTTTTTGCAGCTTCCTTATCTCTGTCCTCACGTTGATCCTTATCTTTGCATCCAGGTTGCTGAGAGGCTCGTCTAGCAGGAGGACACTGGGGTTGATCACTATCGCTCTAGCTAAGGCTACTCTCTGCTGCTGTCCCCCGCTCAGCTGGTGAGGATACCTGTCGAGCAGGTCCTCAATCCTGAGGAGCTCCGCCACCTCGCGCACTCTCTCTTTGATCTCGCTGGCGGGGACCTTTCTCAGCTTGAGACCATAGGCTATGTTGTCGAACACTGTCATATGAGGCCAAAGCGCGTAATCCTGGAAGACAAGGCCCACATTCCTCTCCCATGGGTTTTTCTCCGTGACGTCTTCGGAGTCGAAGAACACCTTACCCCTCGTCGGCTTGTACAGCCCGCTTACGACGCGGAGGAGAGTGGTTTTTCCGCAGCCGCTCGGCCCGAGGAGCGTGACCATCTCACCCTCTTTTACCTCCAGGTTTACACCCTGCAGTGCGGTCACTTTGCCGAAGATCATCCACACGTCCTCAACCCTGACGGAAACCATAGCACCACCTCGGTTTTAGAAAAAGGGAAAAATATGTTTACCATTGTACTTGAGGGAGGTTTATCTACTATTGTTTCTTCTTCTTGGACCTGGTCATCAGGACGTAGATAATCACTGCTACTATAATGACCGCAGCGAGCGCGTAAGTAGCTATCTCTGAGGGGGTGGGGCCTTTCGGCGCCGTAGCCGCTATGTTCACCGCCTCGAGCGCGGCGCTCTTGGCCTCAGCGTAGTTGCCCTTGTTGAAGAGCTCGATTGCTTCCCGGAGCTTGGCCTCCGCCTCGGCCACACCTTTAACCTTGTCTTTCGCCGAGAGTATGGTCGACCAGGCGTCTTTCAGCTCACTGTGCTTAGCTACTATCGTCTCATCGAACTCCTTAGCGACCTGCGAGTACATCTTTTCAGCGAAGGTGAAGTTGTAGAACTGCACGTTCGTGAACGTCTTAAGGTAGTCGTAAATGTTGTCCTTGCCGCCGAGGAACTCCCTCAGTACTGCGGCAGGCGAGCCCGGCGACCCCTCTATCTTGACGTCGAGTAGGACAGGTATCCCCCCGGCGCTGAGAGCTGCTCGCTGCGCATCGGGTGTGTACCACCAATCAAGGAACGCTTTAGCGATGTTCGGGTGCGGCGCTCCTTTCAGTAGTGAGACTCCTGAAACTATGAAGCCCGTGGGATCCATGTACATGCTCACAGGGTACCCCTCGGCTCGGGCGAAGATGACGCCCTGGCTATACGTGAATCCTATGGCGTACTCGCCCTTCGACACCAGGTCTATCACGTCGTGGCTGCGCTGAACGAAAGCCCCCACGTTCGCTGCCAGCTGGCGCCAGAAAGCCCAGCCCTTCTCCACTCCCTCCCTCTGCATGATGAGTGCTACGTTGATATACGTGGATGAGCTTCTCGAGGGAGTGCACATCACAATGAGGTCCTTCCACTTGGGGTCTAGCAGCTCCTCCCAGCTCTTGGGCGGCTCCAATCCAAGCCTCTTGAGAACCTCAGTGTTGTACATGAAGCCGTGACCCCACCAGAGCTTGGGATGCCACATCTCATCCGGGTCTTTGACCGGGAATCCTAGGAAGGTTGACGGAATGCGGTCGTAGTACTCAGACCTGGGCTTGCAGCTCTCAAGCAGGCCTCTGTCCTTCAACTTCCAGTGGTAGATGAGATCACCGCCGAAGAATATGTCAGCTTCAGGCTTCCCCGCCCAGGCTATTATCCTGTTCATTGCCTCGGGGGAGCCAACCCTGATGACCCGAACATCCACGTCTACACCTAGTTTCTCTTTAGCGTAGTTTTTGAAGGCTTTCGTTACCGCATCGAGCAAGTTGGGGTTAGAGGGCGTTATCAGCACTAGAACATTCTCGTACTGCTGTCCGCTCACATCCAGAGTTTCGGCCTGACGCACCGCGGCGAATACCACGATTGAAGACGCCAAGAGCAGCTGCGTCAGCAGCAGTACGGCTATGTGGATTTTCTTCGCTCTCACAGTAGTTATGCTGAAAAATGCCAGATAAAAACTTTATGCTATGTAGATTATTAATCACTACTGAGGGCAGGGAGTATCGAAGGGGCGCAGTGCGAGGTTGAGTTCGCAAGAATAAGCTGCTATTTTGCGGGTTCCGGCTTAGTCAGTTAAAGGAATTCTCTTCACTGCTCGTGCTGGGGAGTACTCATCATCCATTGATGCCTCGGGGTGGCAGCGATATAAACTTACTCAAGCCTGTTCTCCGCGCGCGGGCGCTAGCGCGGCACGAGCTGGCCGCGGGAGTTGGAGAGGATCCTCAGCGTGCTTCTCTACTGGAGTAGTTCCCTCCTAACGCTCTCGACCACCTGCTTGACCTCGGCCAGCTTCTCAGCTACCTCCTCCTCCCTGCACCGTCTCTCCAGGTAGCTCCAGTCGAGCACTTCCCACTGCGCGGCCATCACCATGGCGGCTTTCTCGCAGTCGATATCGGAGCCCCGGTGGACGCACGCTGCTAGCGTGCTCACAATGCTCTCCTCCGGCGGCTCTACGTAGACCCTCCTGCCGCTGACCTCGAGGACTACGGGATGCTTCGGCTTGCTATACGAGGAGGACACTATGTCGATAGCGTAGCCTAGGGCTCTGTGAACCCACACCCTCCCTCTCCACTCCTCAACCATGCCCAGCACCCTCCTAAGCAGCCTCCCGCCTCCCTCGACAACAATGTCGACGTCGCCCGTGCGGTAGGCTCCGCCGGAGTACAGCTCGACCGCAAAACCTCCCACTATAATAACCCTGCCCAGCCCCTGCTCCTCGAGGAAGGAGTTAACCTCGGCTACGAGCTCGAGGATGTCTCCCCGCTCCAGAGCTTCTCTAATCCTCCTCGCGAGCTCACCTTCTAATTCTCCCTCCCTCAACCCACTCAACCTCCCGCGCGAGCTCCCAGTAGAGCAGGGCTAGAGCGGCCGCCTTGCGCAGTTCGGGGCCTTCCTTCCTCTTCTTCGTCTTCCTGAGCTGGAGCTCCTCTCTGACTCTCTCCCTGGTGAGCAACGCTAGCTCTCTGGTGAGCACGAAGAGCTCCTGCTTCTGGACATAAAAAGCTTTCAGCCAGCGCTGCGCACACCCGCTCACCGCCTCGGGAGAGCAAGCTCCGAAGAGTTTTAAATCCACGCCGGCGCCAAGCCTAGGCACACTTCCGCATCCCCCTCCCGCAGTGCGCGAGTCTAATCCTTCCTCCGCCGATCCGCTCGACCCCGTGCGCAGCCCTCCGGTGGAGTAGAGCAGGGGTGAAACGCCCCGCGCGGCTGAGGCTCCCTTTTCTCCTCTTTACTCTCTTGAGCCCGGGCCCCCCTCCAGCTCCTTCCGGAGACCGGCGTAGGCCCTCCGCGGGGATACCGAGGCTAAGCCCTCCCGGTAGGAAGGGCTTTCAGCTGCGCGCGCAAGGACTAACACCAGGTCCTTGAGCAGCTCCTCCTCCACAACTTGGGTTACCGGAGCTTGCTCCACGAGCCAGCTCAGCGCCTCGTGGCGCTTCTTGAGGAGGGTTACGGCCGCGCTGCCGCCCGGTGCGAGCACGCGGAGCAGCTCGTGGACCAGCCCCGGTGCTTCGTGGACCACGGTCACCGAGTACACCGACCGGAAGCAACCATCCCTGAAGGGCATGCGCTCCGCATCCCCGCAGACCAAATCCCCTTTGACGCCCCTACCCTTCTTCCTCGCGACCTCGAGCATCCTGTACGAGAGGTCGAGCCCGACGTAGTAGCACTGCAGGTGCTCGAGGAGCATCCCGGTGCCGCAGCCCGCGTCCAGCACAGGCTCCCGGGGCTCCACAAGCCTCAGCACCACCCTGTACTTCGCCCTCTGCTCCTCCCCGTACAGCTCGTCGTAGCTCTCGGCGATATCGTCGTAGCTCAGGCTCAAGGCTCAGCTCTCCTTCTCGACTACAACCGCTGTACCTGTCGCGGTCACGACCAAGAATCCCTCGAGGATCTCTGAGGTCTCGAAGTTCACCCCCACCACCGCGTTGGCGCCGAGGCGCTTGGCTTCCTCAGCGAGGTCTCTCAGGGCCTCCTCCCTCGCCTTCTTGAGCTCCGTGATGTACGCCTCGCTCCTGCCGCCGACTATGGCCTCGATCCCAGCGGCGAGCCTCCCCAGGAAGCCGCGCGTCCTAATGCTCATCCCGCTGACAATCCCGATGACCCTGACGACCCTGTACCCGGGGATGCTCGGGGTTGTGACGACGAGCACAGCCCTCCCCGCGCGAACGCGCCGCAGGGTACTTATCGCTTTCGCGGTGCGCTATAGGGGGCGGCTCTCCACCTCTAGGCTCTCCCCGTCGACCACGAGGACCATGTTCCCCTCGAGAGGCTTGAGCCGCAGCTCGCTGGGAAGGTTCTCGGCGACCGTTATGGACGTTGCTACGAACAAATCCGGGTTTTTGAGCGCGCAGAGCTCCCCGTACGTGGCGAGCCTCCTGTCGACCACGTGCTTGACCGCGCCCAACTGGGCGCTCCAGCTGCCGCCCGCGCGGCGGAGGAGCAGAGCCGCTGTGTTCGCCATCCCCGTGACAACCTGCTGCTCCTCGAGCTCCCTGTGGAGTTCCTCCAGCGCCACCGCCAGATCCCCGGTCTCCTCGAGGCGCTCCGCCAGGGCTACCGCGTAAAGGTACGAGTCCACGTTCTCCCGCGATACCTTCCTCCCGATGAGCCTGAGCACCCTGTCCACTTCCAAGCCACCGTTCTGCGCGACCACCAGCAGCCCCCCATCGCCCAGGTTGACGGCGAAGGGGTGGGCAGCGCCCACGCCGCGGGGCATGCCGTGGCTGGCCTTGCGGACGTGGGCTACCATCGCAAGGGGGCTCCTGAGTAGCTGCTGGAGCACGCTGACACCTGCATCCTCCCACATGGGCTTTCCGGACTTGTACAGCAGCAGCTCGCCACAGGAGACTGCCGCCATACCCCACCCGTCGCCGTGCGAGCCGCCTGAGCCCAAGTACGGGTCGTGCCTGGCCGCCGACGCGAGAGCGGTAAGGAATTCGTCGGGCTGCAGTTTCTCTCTCGCTGCCACCGCGAGTAGCCTGCACATACCCAGCTCTCCCCGCTACGACCCTGCTCTTCGCTTTAAGCCTATGCGCACTAGGAACCTGCCGCAGTGCCGAGCCTCTCCCGGTGGCCAGCCACCTCCGAGGTTTGCTGTCAAGAGTGGCCAGCTCGCAGCCTCCCCCGGTTAAGGTCAGCGCGCGTGGTGTTTACCCGCGTGAGCCGAGGAGGTGCTCTACTCTCCTATCTTCTCTAAGAAGCTTCTCGGCGAGGTGGAGTCTGCTCACATTGCTTCCCGCCAGGAGGTAGAGCCTGCCCTTCCTGCTGTGGATCGCTAGCAGCTGGAAAACCACGCCCATGTAGTTGAGCTCGCTCAGGTCCAAGCCCTCCAGGAGGATTGAGGGGCTCAGCCCCTTGGTGGCGTGCGCCTTGAAGGCCTCCTCGATCTTCCTCATCGCTGAGGGTACCCCGAGAAACCTGACGGCCAGGTAGTCCGCTGTATCGAAGATCGAGGGCGTCTGCCTCGGCTCAGCAGCCCGGAGCCTGCGCAGCTCCTCCACAACCTCGGCCCCGCATGCCTGCGGCTCGATGATCCTCGCCTCCACTGGTGGCTTCTCTGCTTCACGAAGTAGGCTCGCCGGTAGGATGCGGGAGAGCAGCACCCTGATGCCCGCGTCGCCCAGGATGCTGGAGATCGCGCAGTCCACCAGGAGCACTCTGCTCCCACCCGCGAGGGCGAAGCACGAGTAGGGGTACCAGGCGAGAGTGGCTCCACGCACCTTCCTGAGAGCTCTCTCCTCGCAGTGCACCCACTTCACGCGGCGCAGCCCCCATCGCTTTGCAGAAACAGCTATTTATGGAGTGGTTCGCGAGGAGAAAAGAGCTCAGCGGGGAAGTGCTACGCTTTTGCGTAGAGCCAGCAAGCGACGTAGTGCTCCCTCTCTACCTCCACGAGCTGTGGTCTTTCCAGCCTGCACTTCTCCATGGCGAAGGGGCACCTGGGGCGGAACTTGCAGCCGGGGGGTAAGTGGATGGGTGAAGGAGGTTCTCCCTTTATCTCGAGCCTCTTCCTGGACCTCGCGAACTTGGGGTCGGGCACTGGGATGGCGCTGAGGAGGAGCTTCGTGTAGGGGTGGAGCGGGTTCTCGAAGAGAGTATCCGAGGGGGCTAGCTCCACTATGCTCCCCAGGTACATTACGGCGATCCTGTGGCTCATGTACTTCACAACTCCCATGTCGTGGGAGATGAAGAGGTACGAGAGCTTACGCTCGGACTGTATGTCCTTCAGGATGTTCAGTATCTGAGCCTGCACGGAGACATCGAGCGAGGACGTGGGCTCGTCGAGGACTATGAAGGACGGGTTGGGGAGCAAGGCCCGGAGAATGGCTACGCGCTGCCGCTGCCCCCCGCTCAGCTCGTGCGGGTAGCGGTGGAGGTGCTCCTTGCCCAGCCCGACCCTTGTCAGCTGCTCGGCGATGAAGCCCTCGAGGTCGCCGACGGGGATCTTGTGCTCGAGGATAGGCTCCATGAGTGTCTCCAGTATCGTCATCCTCGGGTTCAGGGACGTGTTAGGGTCTTGGAAGACGATCTGCGCCTCCCGGCGGAACCCCTTGAGCTCGCTCCCCTTCAGCGAGGTTACGTCCTTACCTCTGAAGAAAATCCTGCCGGTGGTAGGCTCTATGAGGCGTATGACCACCCTCCCTAAGGTGGACTTGCCGCATCCGCTCTCGCCCACGAGGCCCAGCGTCTCGCCCTCCCTGATCGAGAAGCTCACCCCATCCACTGCCTTCAGGGTCTTGAACAGGGAGCCTCTAACCCTGAAGTACTTCTTCAGGTTCTCCGCTCTCACCAGCTCGGACACCACCATCACCTCTTCCAGTGCAGCCAGCAGTGAACGACATGGTTACCGCCGAGCTCCACCCTGGGCGGGTTCTCCCTGTGGCACACGTCCATGGCGTAGGGGCACCTCGGTGCGAAGGGGCAGCCGAGTCCCATGTCGATGAGGTTCGGCACTGTGCCGGGTATCGACTCCAGCCTCTCGAACTTCTTCAGCGGGTTGGGCACGCACCTGAGGAGCAGCTGCGTGTAGGGGTGCTGCGGCGACTCGAACAGCTCGTACACGTCGGCCGTCTCCGCTATGCGCCCCCCGTACATCACGTACACCCTGTCCGCTGTCTCGGCTACTATGCCCAGGTTGTGCGTTATCAGGAGGAGGCTCATGCCGTACTTCTCCCTCAGCTCCTTGAGTAGGTCGAGGATCTGCGCCTGAACCGTGACGTCGAGGTTCGTGGTCGGCTCGTCGGCGATGAGCAGCCTAGGCTTGTTGGCGATCGCCGTGGCTATGACAACCCTCTGCCTCATGCCCCCGCTCAGCTCGTGCGGGTAGTTCTTCACGCGGGCCTCCGGGCTGGGGATCATCACGTCTCTGAGCAGCCTCACGGCCTCTTTCCAAGCCTCCCTCCTGCTCGCATCCCTGTGCTCGACTATCGTCTCCACGATGTGGTCGCCAGCCGTGTAGAGCGGGTCCAGGGCGCTCGAGGGGTCTTGAAACACGTAGGAGATCTCGTCGCCCCTTATCCCCCTCAGCTCCTCGGCGGGCAGCCTAAGCAGGTCGACCACCCTCCCATCTCTCCTCCTGAAGTAGACCTCTCCACCCTCAACCCTCCCCGGGGGCTCTATCAGACCCGTTAGGGCGCGCGTGAACACGCTTTTGCCGCAACCCGTCTCCCCCACGAGTGCCACGCTCTCCCCTTCGAATACATCCAGGTACGCATCGGTCACCGCGTGGACCACTCCTGCGTAAGTGTAGAACCTGACGGTGACGCCGCGCGCGGCCAGTACCTGCTTCTCACCTAGCCCGGTGCTCACGGTCTCACCTCGATCTTTGCCTTCAACTCGATCGAGCGCCTAGTCCTCGGGTCGAACACGTCCCTCAAAGCGTCGCCCACGAGGTTCCAGCCCAGCGAGATGAGCAGCAGCGCGATGCCAGCCTCCACGACTATCCACCAGCTACGCTCGGGGAAGAACTGGCCTGCCTGCGAGATCACCAAACCGAGGTCGGGGACGGGGGGCTGCGGCCCAAGCCCGAGGAAGGAGAGAGCGGCGGAGCTCAGGGTAGCTGTGGCGAAGTCGAAGGTGATCATCACCAGGAGCGGCGATATGATGTTGGGGAGCAGGTGCCGCAGGAGGATCTTCCTGACCGAGAGCCCCAGGGCCCTAGCGGCCTCTATGAAGCCCTGCTCCTTCACGGTGAGCACCGACCCCCTGACCACTCTCGTGTAAGGTGGCCACCACACGACTATCAGCGCGAGGAAGACGGAGAGCAGGTTTGCGAGGTTCGGCGCGTCCTCGGGGTTCAGAGCGAAGATGTAGGCCGCGGCGCCCGTGAAGGCTGGGTTTGCCATCATGAAATCCCGGAGGGCCGGCCTCAGGGTCAGGCTGAAGGCTATCGCGAGCACGAGGCCTGGGAACGCGAGCATCATATCGGTGAACCTCATAATGACCTCGTCTACAACGCCGCCGAAGTAGCCCGAGATAAGGCCCAGCAGGACGCCTATGGTAGCGCTTGTCACGACTATTATCACGCTCATGACAAGGGATATCCTGAAGCCCCTTATCACAAGGCATAGGACATCCCGGCCGTAGTGGTCGGTGCCCGCGGTCGGAAGCCCCTCGCAGTTGTTCAGGCAGGGCGGGTGAGGCAGCTTGCCGGCCAGGTCTGGGTTGAGGAGCACGGGGTAGACGTCGTAAGGCTCCCAGGCGATGACTGGGCCGAAGATCGCCAGGAAGAGAGTGACCGTGACCAGCACGAGCCCTGCGACCCCGATCTTAGACGAGGTGAACACGTAGATCGAGAGCTTGGTCTCCACGAGCTTCGACCGGTTTCTCTCCAGCCAACCCGGGCTGAGCCTATCCCTGAGCTTCGCGTACGTGTCCACGAGCCAGCTCCCCACCTGGTACAGCGGGTTCACGCGGGTCACCCCTAGTACCTGACGCGCGGGTCCACCAGCGCGTACACCAGGTCTACGATGAGGTTCATCACGATGTAGATTATCGAGAACAGGAACGTCCCCGCGATGATTATCGGGAAGTTAAGCCTCGTAATCCCCTGGTAGATGTAGAGCCCCATACCGGGTATGTTGAAGACGGTCTCGGCGATTATCGCCCCCGTGAGCAGACCCGCGAAGTTAAGCCCTAGTATTGTGACGATGGGCGCGAAGGCATTTTTGAGTGCGTGCCGCCACACGCGCGAGCTCGACAGCCCTCTCGCCTTGGCGAAGAGTATCGAGTCCGAGCTCAGTGCGTCCAGTAGACTATTCCTCACAATCCTCGCCACGAAGCCGCCGGACAGCAGCCCGAGCGCTAGGCCGGGCAGCCACATCCTAGCCGCGGTGGTAGAGACCACGTCTATGTCCGTGCACATCAGCCCGCCTAGAAGCGGTACCTGACCAACGGCCCAGACGGCGTGGCCAAGTAGCGGGACTGCGTTCTTGATGTTCTCCAGGGCAGCTGCGCAGTGAGGGGATAGCGTGGGGACGCCCGCCAGGAGGGAAGCCCGCACGTAGACGTAGAAGACTAGGATGAGGAAGTAGTAGAGCACAAATGCGGGCATGGAGCTACCGAAGAGCGCGAAGATCCTGACGAAGAAGTCTATAGCGCTGTCCTTCCTCGCGGCCGCCGCTATGCCCAGGGGTATGCCTATCAGGACTGTGAACAGCATGCCAAAAATCGCCAGCTCGACAGTTATAGGGAACCTCTGGGCGACCTGCTGGACAACGGGAACCCCACGGACAGGGTCTACCAGGGACCCCGTGAGGAGTTTTTCGACGAGGAAGGCGAACTGCTCGTACCAGGGGGCGTCGAACTTGTAGTCTCTCCTCAGCTTCTCGAGCGTGGAGGGGTCCATGAGCTTCTCTCCGACCCAGGCCCGGACGGGGTTTGTCGGTATGATGTAAGCGATAAGGTACGTTATCAGCAGAGCACCTATGACGCTTGGGAGAAAGGTGATCACCCTCCTGACGAGGTAGCTCGCTAACCCCATCTACACCACCCGGGCGAGAGAAAAACTCTTTTTTAAGTCTACCCTCCCCTCAGGGTTTGAAGCCGTAGAGCTCTTGCCAGAGGGTCGCGTTCCAGTAGTAGGGGTTGTACTTCAGGAGGATATAGCTATCCTCCTTGTAGTCCGCAACGTAGTAGGGGCCTGTCGAAACGGGCTTCGTCGAGAGTAGCTTGAATGTTGCATCCTCCTCGCCGACCCCCACGTACTTAGCCCAGGCAGCCGGGTTCCTGCCGTTGTTCGAGTCGGCGAGGGCGGCCTGGTGCTGGTCGCCCAGAGCGTACTGCATCGGGATGATAGAGCCAACCCCTGTCACGAAGATCTGGAGTATCGGCACGTAGGGGAAGCGCAGCTTGAACTTTACCGCGCCGGCTGTGGGGCCTGAGTAGCCGAAGAAGCGGAGCAGCTCGCTCAAGCTGTGGACCTCCGCGCTCCTACCCTCGAACGAGGTGACCAGCCCCTGGCTCCTGGCTATGCTGTCCAGCTCGCTCTCAGTGAGCACGGACGAGGCATTCACGTCGATGAACTCGTCTATCATCCACTGAGGCCCTCCGGGCAGGTTGAGCCTTACCGCGCGCCATATGCTGAAGAGCGCGTCGACCGCTGTTATCGGGTAGGTCTTCCCATTCCACGGGTCGTAGGCCACCACGTTGCCCCTCACCACGAAGTACAGCTCCGTCATGTCCTTGCTGAAAGCCCAGGCCACCGCGAGCTCTGGAATGGGCTCTGTCTCCTCCTTCCACAGAGTGACAAGCCTGCCGTAGATGTGCCAGAAGATCTCCCAGCCAAAGCTCTCGTACGACTTCGCCGGGTCGAAGGTGTCAGGCCACCCAATGTCGCCTATAACCATTGTCTCAGGGTCGTTGCGTATGTTCAGCACCCCGGTGTCGACGACCGGCGCGTCGGGGTCCTCCCAGACGAGGTCGTACCTGGCGAAGGTGGAGAGCGGGTAATGCATCCCGTGGACCCATGACCCGTAGTTCTCCCCGGTGATCGACTGCCCCATCATCAGCAGTGTGGCCTGCTTGTTGAAGTATATCACGGCAGCCTGTATAACCGCCTCTCTCACTTCTGGCTCGATGATTCTCTGAGCGATCTTGCAGAGAGCGCTCAGCGGTATGTCCTTCAGGCCTCCGGCGCCCAAGGTCACCATGCTAACGGGGTCCTCCCAGTTCGCGTTAGTAGTGTCCCAGTCCACAACGTAGCTCACAACGATTATCGGTTTGTTCGCCGGGCCTGTGTACTTCGCGCCGCTGCCCTTCTCCCCGGCGACCACGATGAACTTCTCGGTTTCCACCACGAGGCCTATGGAGGAGAGGTACTTCCCCACGTCTGCCGCTGGGACGTTGTAGCGGTACTCCAACTCGGAGAATGCACCTCCTCCCCAGACGAACGGCATCAGGAAGTTATCGGGGTCCAGGTAGTCAGGGATCCAGCCGAGCAGCATCACCTGGTACTGGAAGTGGTCCACGAGCTCGAGGTACTTGGGCCACGAGTAGGACTCCACCGCAACCTTGAAGCCCAGCTGGCTCCAGGACTGCTGGAGCAGCGTCGCTATCTGCTGGCGCGCGGTGTTACCCTCGTTGAATATGATCGTGATCACGTACTTCGA
>Ga0105158_1000441_pt1 | contig 17992 bp, 20 predicted proteins | sample LHCtaG_FD_81567 | JGI IMG/M metagenome (GOLD analysis project Ga0105158, IMG submission 81567) | Hot spring microbial communities from Little Hot Creek, USA to study Microbial Dark Matter (Phase II) - LHC4sed_matched | ecosystem: Environmental > Aquatic > Thermal springs > Hot (42-90C) >...
AACCCACAAACAGCCAAGATGGAAAAGAAAAACAACAGGTGAACACTTCCGTGTAGGAATGCCTAATCCGCCGCCACCAAACCCAAAACCACCAGCAGGAGGATGGTACCCAGAAGTAAAAAGGCAAGCCAGTAATGAAGGTTGAGAACCCCTTTTTCATTTATCGTTATAAAGTTTAAGCGTTGCACCGTCAATAACATGTGTTAAAACAAGGTTTTTAGAGATGCTTCAGATAATCTGTACTGATTCATATTTTCTTTTTCATGAAAAAATTTGATAAGGAAAATGATGGGGAAAGTGTAGGCTGTTAAGTTTCTTTGACGAGTAAGTTTTGATATTTGGCAATCAATTTGTCCCAGTTAGGCGGAAGTTCTATTTTTTCCGTCACTAGCCGTGTAACGCTTGGTCCAGCTATGGAAAGCCATCTTCCCGGCCCGCCGGTCACTACGATGTCTATCAGGCTTTCTCTAGGCGGTGTGGGCGGTCTTGGCGTTGGTGGGGGGCTGCCAGGCGACGGTGGTGATGGCGGTGGAGGCGGAGGCCCACGTATCTGAAGGCCTTCGGTAATTGCACGCTTGAATTCCTGTTTGGTCCATCCTGCCTTAGCTAGGTCTCTCGCATTTTCAGGGCTTAGCAGAATTACGTTGTTGGGCATCATTTGAAGGGACAAGCGTTCCCGCAATGAAGCGATTAACTCTTGAGGCGTGGTTGCTATAAATTGAATGAATGCGTTAGGCGCCGCAAAACTGACGGTACTATCGCCTTCGCTGAAGCTTTTTTCGACGTGTAACGGCGGCCATGGGCTCTCCTCTTCATTCTCACCTACCACAAATGTGTATTTGAATGGACTGCCCAACGTGCCCATGTCGTGGATTCCAGGTCGTGCTCCACCCGTATTTTGAATTATTAGGCCGAGGGCCCGTCCAATGGTGCTGTTCGATAGCCAGCCCGGTCCAAGCGCACCCGTGCCGCAATTGATGTTTAGGTCCTTCCTTATCGGCCCGTTTATCAGCCATAGTCTGCTCCATGAACCTGTGCTCGCAGTAACCACCATGTATACCGTTTTTAAGAACGCCTTCATGGCCGCTATTAGTACCGGCATGTGGATGGGTAGGCACCCCGCCATCACGGCATTTACAGCGATTGTTTCAACTGTGAGGATACCTCCCCTTGGCTCCATTTCGCCAAGCTCAGTTTCCGGCGGCAGATCAGTTCCCTGAAGCATTTCTTCAACGGCTTCCTTAGTGGGCGGAATTATGGGGAGGCCGTCGGTCCACCAATTCTTATAAAAGTATTGGTTTATTTCCTTAAATGTGCCTCGAAATACGCGTTCCTCCGGCTCTTTGATGAGGCCTCTTGGGACTATATGTTGAGGCTTTGTTAACGCGTCAATAATTGCATTTACAACTTCATCTGTCATGGCGGACCGGATGATCTCAATTTCAGTGGTAAAAGAGCCAGCGGGTATGATAACACATGGAAGAGCTCTTCCACTACGCATGTAAGAGTTATTTTCGTAATCTAGGTCGAATCCGGGAGTAACTAATCCTACAGTTGGTATGCCTAAATCTTCAATGCACGAAAGTTCCCATGCCAGGAACTTCGTGCATGCGCCTCAGTCTCCCATTGCACCGATGGCAGCATCGATTTTTTCATTTAAAGCCCAATTCTTAACATTCTCATAGTCTCTATCTGTAAGTACAAACGTAGGTGTCTTGAAATATGTAAACGTTATGTTTGGGAATCGGCTGCTTAACTTTTCTTTGACAACTTCCAATGTTGGCGAGGCCATGCTTTTACTGTTGTTGACCAAGCCAATTTTTTTGCCTCTAAGTGTGTCAACACGGGGGGCATATGGCGCAGCTGCCTTTCCCTCCACTTCAACCTTTTTCCTTTTTGCCAGCGGAATAACTACCTCAAATATTTCCGTCATAGTCTGTCACAATAAGGCTTAATTATGCACGAAATATTTAAAAATTATCGCGTATCTGAGAAAAGCTTGTTTCCATTTTTTGGCAGAATTTCCAGAAGAGTTCACATGTTTTATTCGGTTCCTTCTTTTGGCGTAGCAGGTAAAGTTTTCGTATAGTTTTTGCGTTGCGCTTATTTTTACGGTTTTTATGAGTCCGCTTTTTTCTGCTTTTCGAGCTGCGATTGAAGATATGATGCTTATCCCCTTACCTTCTGAAACAGCCGTAATAACTGCTTGTGTACTACCTAGTTCCAACACGACATTAAGTTTTTGGGGTGGAATTTTGGCTTCCAGTAAAATCCTCTCCGTTTCTTTTCTTGTACCGGATGCCTCTTCCCTATTTATGTAAGGATACTTCAATATTTCATTCAGCTTCACTGTTTGTTTCTTCCCTAACCCATGATTTTTGGCACTATTAGGACGAGTTCTTCCTCTCCAAGTTCAAGCTTTTCAAAATCGTTTTCGCATCCTATTAAGCTTCCAACAGCAGCGAAATCTACTATGTCATTTTTAAGACAGGACAATGCGTTTCCAGCATCCATAATTCTCACTTCAAACTTTGCCTTAGTGTTTCAAAATAGATAAGACTTAATAGACTTAATGGTATTCTCTACTGATGGAGAATGCTCCAGATGTGGGATGGTTAATGCCCCGAAAGGAGCATCATATGAATGCAGGAAATGTGGGTTGAGGATGGATAGGCAGCTTAATGCTGCCATAAACCTACACCTTCAAATGGAGGGGCTTCCTCCATCCCAAAGGCTCTTCGATGAGCTGATGAGGAGTTGGAGCGGGTTCACCCAGACAGGAGAAGAGGCCGATGAAGGCTCCAATGAACCCGAGAGGAGCCCAAAGCTCATGAGCTATGTAAGTCTATTTAAGACTACATAGCTCAGAACCCATTGGATGCTCTTTTTTGAATTCTGCTATGATGGATGGGAGAAGATGTTCACCCGGTATCGTGCTTGCGGCAATTCTGACAAGTTCGACGGTTCTGCCCTTCAAAATTGATATTTGACTTTTGGCTTTCTCGATTTCGCCTAAAATTTTTCAGCGCCCACCTTGAGAATTTTTCCAGCCTCCGTTAACTCTGCGCCTTTAAATGTCCTATCAAACAATTTAGCTTCGAAAAAATTTTCCAGAATGGCAACGTGATTAGTTACTGTTGCCTGGCTTACTCCTAATTTTTTTGGCTGCAGCGAGAAATCCGCCTGTTTCTAGGACGGTAAGAAACGTTTTTAAATAGTCGAGCCTCAAGAGATATTCTGCTCCTGCTTGTTTTTCATGTAACAGTGAATGTTTTCCGCGTGAAATAACGATTTTGCTGGTTTACATCTCTAAAAGTTGGGGTATCAGAAAAGTTAGTATTATTCAAAATTTTTAAATATCTGTTGAGGTGCCTAGACGTTTAAGCGAAAAGGGGGAGCATGATCCCTATGCGTATTACCCCCGCTTTAGCCGGCTTCTTAATTGGTGCCATGGCCGCACTCTGGCAAGTCCTATTCCGTGTATACCCTCCACCCGCATATGGAATATGTATTGCTTGTCACTCACGTGATTTAGTAAACTGGCTAGTTAACTTTTCGGCAGGTCTAAACCTCGGCGTTGCGCCCGTTTCGCTTGAAGCTCCCGTGTTAACAACTGTTGGCGTAATACTTGGCGCTTTGGTTTCATCCTTTTCCATGGGGGAATTCAAATTTAAAGTTACTGAAAACCCAGTTAAATGCGCTTTCTATGGTTTTATGGTGATGATTTCTGCTTTATTGCTTGGCGCTTGCCCTATAAGAACGCTTTTGCGAGTGGCATATGGAGATGTATTAGCGGTTTTTGGCTGGCTTTCGATAATGCTTGGCGTAATTGTCGGTGCAGAAATCATCAAGTGGGATGCTCGAAAAGACCTAAGAATCGAGGAACGTGGAGAAAATGCAGTTTGAAACGCTTTTAGCCACATTAATAGGAGGCTTCGTCATTGGCTTTTTGGCTCAGAGAACACGCACATGCTTTATTGGAGGCGTTCGCGACTACTACCTTGTCAGGGACGGCTATTTAATGAAAGGCGCCATAAGCTTTCTTTTATCCGCATTAATGGCTTTTCTCATTTTACGGCTCTCCATAGGAGTCCCAAATTGGCCATGGATATTTTCTAAGGCGCTTTTGCCGATTCCAGGATCGCCCCTCTCAAGCATGGACATCGCTGGAAAAGTGCCGCTTCACATTCACTTAGCCCTAGCGATGATCGGCGGCTTTGGAATAGGCTTGTTCTCAGTCTTGGCTGGTGGCTGTCCGCTTAGACAGCATGTTATGGCTTCCGAGGGAAACAAGAGTTCAATGGCGTATTTGCTTGGATTTTACGTCGCCGCGATAGCTTTTCACGCGTTTATGCTCCCCTTAATAAGTCAAGTTTTAGGCTGGTGAAAGAGGATGGATCGTCTAATCTTGGATGCTAGGGGAAAAACGTGTCCTTGGCCGGTTCTTTTAACCAGTGAGAAGCTAAAGACCATAGATTCCGGAGCTTTAATAGAGGTGATTGTGGATTATCCGCCAGCTAAAGAAAACGTGGTTAGGTTTGCCGAGATGAAAGGTCACGTTGTTGTGGATGTTAAAGAAGAAAATGGCCAGTGGCGCATAATAATTAAGAAGAGTTAAGGGCGATGTCATGCACGAAAACAATGTTGAGAAGGGTTTAATAATTCTAAGTAATGTCCGAGAAACCATTAAAGCTGAGGAAGCCTTGAAGAGGGCTGGATTCAGCGTAAAAACCGTTGCGCCTCCACCAGAAATTCGAGTTGGATGCGATCTGGCAATAGAATTCAACATTATTGACCGGCTCGGCGTTGAACAGGCGCTCAGCCGAATCGGCGTTAAGCCGCTGGACATAATTCCTTTAAGGGATCCAAAACTAAAGCCTCTTGAAATTTTTAAGGAAACCCAGTTTGGAGAATATTTGATGGTTAAGGCGGGACACATGAAATTAACATTTCATCTTAAAAGCGGAGAAATCGTGAATATTTCTGGTGGTGGATGTCCAGACGTTCCTTATCTCGCCTTAAATCTCGTCGGCAAAAGGTTGGGGAAGGTTGAAGCTCCTGGAAGGCTTGGGTGTACTCTTTGCGCCTATATGCTGGATAAAGCCTACAAGCGAGCGCTTGAACTCTTTAACGAGGGAAAATGAATTGCTTGTGTTTATAGGCACAGTTCCAGTTAAAAACTTGCCATTAACATTTGGATTCTGCAAATTCGAAAAAGGCAAATTAACAGTGGAAGGCTGTGAGCTGCCCATCATCAATGGAACTGGCGCCGCATTGGCGGCTGCTTACGTCACATGTGAAACACTTAATTTACCGTCGCCCTACGCTGTCATTGCTGGTGACACAGGTCTTGGCGACGGAAGCCTACAAATCTACAAATTCCTAGAAAGCTCTTTTACTCCTCCTTCATCAAACATTGTAATTGCCATGCATTACTTGAAGCCAAACATTTTCCATTTTAGGGAAAGCCTCAAAGCCCTAAAGAAGCATGATCCAATCCTCGTGGCGGATGCAGGTTCAATGTATGTGGCCAAAGCGGCGGGAACTGCGAAAAACTTTGACCTTTTCACTCCAGATCCAGGCGAAATGGCGTTTCTCGCAGATCCAGAAGCTGTACATCCTGCTTATGTTCGCCGCTACATATTCGAGTTGGTTGAGGAGGTTCCACGGCTGATAAGGCAAGCCTACGAGTTTTCCAACGCTTCAAGGGTGTTGTTAGTTAAAGGAGTCGTGGATTATATAGCTAAGAATGGAGAAATAATTGAGACCGTAAAGGAACCATGCATTCCCGCTTTGGAAGTGATAGGTGGAACTGGCGACACCCTAACTGGAACCGTTTCCGCCTTAATCTCTTGTGGATATGAAGTGGTTGAAGCCGCCATTAAGGCAGCTAAAATCAACCGTCTCATGGGCATGCTTCACGGGCCAAGCCCAGCAACAAAGGTTTGGGAAATGATTCCACTAATTAAGGATGCAATAAAAATGCTAGAAATTAAAGGAGGCAGATAAATGGAGGAATATAGGCTTACCAAGGCTGCTCCCGTGTATGGTTGATCATGCAAACTCCCAAGGGACCGGCTGGAGCGGTTGCTTCACGAGGCCGGCGTAACTATGGGGCCGAAGGGAGAACTGCTTTCGGGTCCCTGGGAGGATGCAAGCGTATACAAAATAAGCGAAGACGTTGCCCTAGTGGAAAATATAGACTTTTTTACGCCAATAGTTGATGAGCCCACAATTCAGGGAGAAATAGCCGCATGCAACGTGACCAACGACATATACGCTATGGCTTCCACAAAAATACTCTACGCTCTGGCAATTTTAGGCGTGCCGTCCAATATGCCTCAGGAAATAGCCATCGGCATACTCAAGGGTTTTTCAGGCTTTTTGAACCGTTTGGGAGTAAGCGTGGCGGGCGGCCAAACCATACTTAATGCATGGCCAATTGTTGGAGGATGCGCCGTAAGCATTTGTCATCCTCAAAAGATCGTGTATATCCATGGCGCCAAACCTGGAGACATGCTGGTTTTAACCAAACCATTAGGCGTACAGCCTGCCATGGCTGCCTACAGGCTTAGAAAAGAGGAAGCGGGTAGGAAACATCTTCAAAAGCTTCCAGAGGAGCTGGTTGAAAATGCAATTAGAAAGGCCATTGAGGTTATGACAACTTCAAATATGCCGGTTGCGGAGGTTATGCAGCAAGTCCCCGTGAACGCGGCGACGGATGTCACTGGCTTCGGTCTTAAAGGCCACGCTAAAAACATGGCTGAGGCCAGCCGCGTGGACATCGAGATTACGCGAATGGTTTTTATCGAGGGCACATTGGCATTATCAAAATTATTGGGGTATCCGCTTTTGACGGGTGAAGCTTCGGAAACGGCTGGCGGAATGTTGATTTCCATATCCAAAAGAGACTTGGACGAATTAATGGATAAGCTGGAGAAAAAGGGTGTTAAAGCATACGTTGTTGGAACTGTTAAGCGCGGATCTGGAAACGTTATTCTAAAAAAGGATTTAGAGACTATTGAAGTATAAACGCTTTCGCGACAAGCGCCACAAGCATAATCACTTATTCCAATGTTTATATAGTCCCTCTTTATTTGCAGAGGGAATGGTGGCTAGGCTGTGGCTGCAACTAAATCCTTTCTGTTAATATTCTGTGGCATTCCAAGCTCCGGAAAAAGCGAGTTAGCCAAAAAAGTGGCGAAAATTCTGGAAAAAAGGTTTAATAAGCCTGTTTTGGTCGTCGGCACAGATGCGTTCAGAGAAATGATGCCTATATCCGCTGAAGATTTTAAGCCTGAACGGGAAATTTTCCTTAAAATGCTGGTGTTCAGCGCTATTTCTCTAGGTTTACAGAACGGTTACATCGTCATAAGCGACGACCTAAACTATTACACTTCAATGAGGAAGGATCTGGGCGACCTAGCGAAAAACAAGGGCGCCGGGTTCGGAGTTGTCTATGTAAAAACACCTTTGAATGTTGCTTTGGAATGGAACCGTAAACGCGATAAGCCTGTCCCAGACGAACTTATCGAAGAGGTACACGCAAAACTTGAAGAGCCTGGGAAAAAATATCGTTGGGACAATCCAATAGTCACCGTGAATCTTGCTGAAGAAGACTTAAATGCGGCTGCGGAACGTGTAGCCGAAGAAACCGTAAAATGCATGGAGAAATGGGGGAAACCCATACGTGTTTCTCCGCTCACTCAGCATGCAAATGAGATTGAAAAGGCTACGCGTAGAGCTTTAGGCGAAATTATGAAACGTCTAAAAGTAGGTAATATGGTAGATGAACTATCTAACCTACGTAGAAACGTGGTTCAGTACGCTTTAAGCAGGAACCTTTCCGTCGAGGAATCAGTTAAGCTACTTTTTGAAGAAGCTGAAAAAATGGTGTCCGCGAAAATAACGGAAAAACCGCAAGGAATAATGTTTCACGTGGGATTATTTGGCCATGTAGACCATGGAAAAACTTCTTTGGCTCGATGTCTCACGGAGAAGCCTTCAACCGCGGCTCTGGATAAGCATCCGGAGGCGCAGAGAAGAGGAATGACCATTGACATGGGCTTCTCATCGTTTAAACTAGACGGAAACATAGTCGCCCTCGTAGATTTGCCTGGGCATCACTCTTTCCTTGAACAAGCAGCGGCGGGAGCCCACATAATAGATTTGGCATTGCTTGTAGTGGCCGCAAATGAAGGGACAATGCCTCAGACAATAGAACATTTAAAGATGCTTGAAAGCCTCGAAGTGAAAAGCCTAATATGCGTCGTGACAAAAAGCGATTTAGTCTCGGCAGAGAGGCTTGAAAAAGTTAAGGCTGAAATCCAAAGTTTGCTGAAAGACTCAAAATTTGAAGGCTCCCGCATAGTTTTTACTTCAGCCGTGTCTGGAATGGGAATTGACGACTTAAAGAAATGTATAGGTGAATCATTAAGGCTTACCGTTAGAAATTGGACGGGGCCCTTTAGGATGCCATGCGATCACGCCTTCTTCATCAAGGGCGTAGGAACCGTAGTTACAGGCACAATAATGCGCGGAGCCATACATGTAGGCGACGAGGTTGAGGTGCAACCAGCCGGAGTAAGAGGAAAGGTGCGGTCGATTCAGAGTTTCGGGGAAAATCTGAAAGAGGCCTATGCCGGCGACCGCGTAGGAATCGCTGTTTCAGGGATAAAGCCGTCGGATGCACCCCGTGGGAGCGAACTATGTCAGCCAAATTCTGTTAAGCCTGCAACAGCTCTCATAGTTAAGATGAAGGTAGATGAAAGCTTTAAATATGTATTGAGGAAAGCGTCAAAAGTTCATCTAAACATAGGCTTGGAAACCATTATGGCAAATTTTGTTCCATTCATGCAGGAAGTCGTAGACACCGCAAGGAAAGTTAACGTAGTTTTAAATGAGGTAAAAGCCAGAGACGAATGCTTCGCTTTACTAATGACCAGTAAGGCGGTTCCAGCCGAGGTTGGCGACAAAGTCTTGATTTTCAAGCTGGATTTGCCTCCAAAGATCTCTAGAATCGTGGGCGTAGGCACGGTTACGGATATACCTGCAGACCATGTGGAGCTCGTGAAAAAGAAGGTTAAAAAGGGAACTGCAATAAAGAAACGAGCACAATACATGTTTATCATTCAAGGAATGTTTAAGTCTAAAGAAGCTGTGGAAAAATATGTTGGTCAAACGTTGACTTCAGACTCGGGAATAAAAGGGAGAATAGTCTCGCCTGTTGGGACGGAAGGCTTATTGCTTGCTGAATTTGAAAATGAAATTAGGGAGGGTGAAAGCTGCTATTTAACCATTTATAGGAGGATAAAAAGCCATAAACCTGGAGGAACACCTTAAGGTAGGCTTACCGGCCTCCGTCATTAAACGCGGCCTCATAACTCTGAAGGAGCGATATAAACCCATAAAATTGCTCTTGGAACAGCAAAAAATTCCAGCGGAAGGATTGCCAGACGACGTGTTAAAGGCTTTCATTTATTTCTTGTCTTCAATGGATGCTGACAAGGATCCCAAGGCGGCAAGAGTTGGCGAAAGGGAGGCTAGAATCGCTTCAAAACTTCTAATGGAGCTTTCAGGTGGATTTATTCATGGCGTTGGGCGGTCCGGCAGTCTGACTTCTCCTCAGCCTAAGGCCTCTGGAGGCTCATTAATGTATCATCTTGCAAATAGGCTGGCTCTCGACGCTTTAAGGAATTTTGGGGTTCCAAACATTAGGGGTGCAATCGTTTTGCCCGTAGCGACGGGCATGGCGTTGGCGTTAGCTTTAAGTGTCGTCAGAGAGAAGACGGGTAAAAATTTGGTTGTTTATCCACGGGTTGATCATAAGTCCCCCTTAAAGGCCATTAGGCTTGTTGGGATGAAAGCGAACGTTCTGGAAGGCGAGGTGGCAGATGATGCAGTTAAAGTCCCTATAGAAGCCGTCGAGAAGGCTGTCTCCAAAAATACAGCCGCCATAATTTCGACGACCACTTTCTTCCCACCCCGTGCAGTCGACGATGTGGTGGAGATTGCAAAAATAGCCGAGAAGTACGGCGTGTTCCATGTGATAAATAATGCTTATGGGGTTCAAAGCAGAGAAATCATGAAGCTTGTTCGAAAAGCCATTGACAAGGGCCGCGTAGACGCTTTCATTCAAAGCACCGACAAAAATTTTTTGACGCCTGTTGGCGGAAGCATAGTTGCCTCGCCAAACGAAGAATTCATCACGGAAGTGTCATCCGCCTATCCGGGCCGCGCCTCAGCTGCACCAATACTACACTTTATGGTTGCAATCCTCTCACTTGGAATAGAAGGCTATGAAAAGCTCAGGGACGATCAGGAAGAATGCAAAAGGCTGTTGGAGCATGAGCTTGAGGCGGTTGCTCGAAAGCATGGAGAAAGAATCTTGAATGTCTGGAACCCTACGGCGGTGGCCATGACATTGAACAATAAAGAGTCTCCTGAAAAAGTTGGGCGCTATCTCTACACGTTAAGGGTGACCGGTGCAAGAGTTTTAAAGCCTAAAGATTTTGGAGTTTGCTGTAAAGAATACAAGTTTCCTTACATCACCATGAGCGCTGTAATTGGATGTGGGAAAGAGGAAATATTAATGGCTGTTGAAAGGCTTGATAAAGTTTTAAGCTCTGTTTAAAAGTTGGCGGCGCCCAAGGGGAATCGAACCCCCGGTCCTCAACGGACCGCTCGGGTTTGAAGCCCGAGGCCAGGACCACCTGGGCTGTTGGGCGCCCCAATAACGATATTCAATTAGGGGATTAAATTTAAACGTAACGCAAACTGTCCTCGCGTTTAAAAAAGAAGGGAGGAACTTGTTTAAAGCTTCCAAGGTTCCCTTCTTCTAAATGGGTACACGTATCTTGGAACTTTCCCGCTTTCCTCTAAGTATTGTATGCATGCTTCCATGCATCCTGTTGCGCCTCGAAAGACGTAGGCTGGGCCTCCCAAATGACGCTTCATCATTCTATAGCAGTCAACGAGGCTATCGATGATTTCTCTTGGAGATGGCTGTGGCTGGAGTGGAGGGGGTCTACGCATCGCCAAGGAGGGAGCCAGCTGCGAAGGCGGGCGGGCTGCTAGTTCCCTGTAAAGGGCGTTAATGTGCTCCTTTAAAGAAGGTGAACGTTCCATCTCCCTTCGAATGAAGGGGGAATGTTCTGTAAGCCTTATGCAGTCTGGAACGCACCTGGTTAGGTCTAAATCTGAAAACTCTATTGTTTTTCCGGCAACGTTCACTGTTTTTTTGCGATTTTTAGGGACGGCTCCATTGGGGCATTCATAAACGCAGCGGTACCCGCAGTCCTCTGGATCGCAAAGTTTACCCTCAAAAAGCGGGTCAGGCTCAAGCTCCGCCTCAGTGGCAATAATTCCAAATCGCACTCTAGGACCAAACTGTGGTGTGATAAAGACGTTATGCCATCCTATTTGGCCAAGGCCAGCGGCGAAGGCTGCAATTCTAAAGTGTAAGCCTAGACCTTGAGTTGGAACGGCCTCATATCCATACGATTCCAAAAATCTTGCAACTTCATAGTCCAACCTAATCATGTAATATCGGTGCTGTTGAAAGAAATACCCGTAAAAGGCATACGTGGTGAAGTTTGTTCCTTCAAGGTTGCCGCGGTAGCATCCTCTGGGTATTCTCTTTGCTACTACGACTACCGATTTTGCCGTCGGAAGCAAGGTTTTTGCAGGATGAAGATGAGGCGGTGCCCCTTCAAACCTATCTATAGAGGCGATGCCAACAAGATCGGCGCCTTTTTTCCTGGCGAACTCTTTAACCTTTTCGGCGGTTAAATCCTCCGTAGAACTCACTCCCCCCTCTGGATTAGAGTGCCGTCCAACCCAAACATTTGTGGTGGCCTACGTCTGAATGGGCTTTTAAATTTCCTTTTTAATGCACCCTTTTCCTCCAGGTGTGCGATACACGTGCGGGTGCATAGTGCAGCCAACCGGTCAGGTTTACCTGCATCATGGAACCGGTTAGGTCGAGCTCCATTGGGACATTTATTGCAGATGTCGTAGTCTATGAAGCCAACCTGCATTTTTTTCCCAGCAATATTAATTTCGAACTTTTTGTCTTTGCTTATTGCCTTGAATGGACATATATCCGCGCACTTCATGCATAAATCGCATATTTTTCCGTTAAATAGTGGGTCGGGTTCAAGGGGCATATCTGTAATTATTAGTTGGAGCCTCTGCCTCGGCCCAAATTCCGGGGTTAGGAGAACGCCGTTGTAGCTTATCTCGCCTAGCCCTGCAGCTACAGCGGCATATTCTGGGTCTGGATGCACATTTGGCGCAACTTTTCCCGGTGCGATGCTTACACCTTGAGGCCAAGCCTCAGGAGGGTATGGAAAAACGGGAACGGCCTCCCAACCCTCATCTTCAATTGCGCAGGAAAGCTCATACACAACTGTAGCTAAGACAACGTCTTCAACATGCACTCTAGCGAATCTTTCATAGTCGCTTATTGGAACCCTTCCAACATCGTATCCGCTGATCAGAAGGCTGTCTTCTATGCCACGTAACGCCCCCCGAACAACTTGATACCCAACAACAACCACCGACCGACACTCTGGAAGTATTGAGCTGGGATGCTGCTGCGGTGGAACACCATTAAATCTATCGATGGAGGCTATGCCTACAAGATCTGCACCAAAATTTCGGGCTAAATTTTTAACATCATTCGAGTTCAAGAAAATGCCTCCAGCGTTTTTGGGAATATTTTGCGCATATAAAGGTTTTGTCCGGAAGATAATAAAAATAATTTTCGTAGCTGGCACCCGTCCGCTTGAAGAAGTTTATGTGGCCGGAGAAGCTAGACCAATTCTGTGAAAGTTAAAATTGAAAACGTTAGGGTTTCATATCCAACAGCTACTTTCACCCATCCGAAAATTATTTTTACAGGATGTATATCTAAATGAAAATACCGCTTTATAGTGTAGTTGCTGAGATGTGGAATGACAACAATTAATCGATTAAAGATCATGGTCATATCCATTTTTCTATTAACGCTGACGGCGTGGCTTTTAGAAGGATTAATCACTACCGAACAAATAGTTTTTCCAACGGTTAACCTTCCAGATTTAACTGCCATGGCAATTGAGTTTTTCAGATATTTATTCATTCTACTATTTTTCGCTTTATCCGCTGGCATTCTGCTAATTCTAATTATTGAACGTCGATTATTTATTGAGTTGTTTAAGGGCGTACTCTCCAAGGGTAGAAACCTCAAAGATGAGAGATTCCTCAAAAATATTATGAGTTTTCTGGGCTTTGCCACTTTCATTCTGTTTTTATGGTGGGTGATGGGAAGCGGAACAATTAATCTAGGTTTTAACGTCGTTAATGATCAAACAGCTCAGAATCACGAAACTATACCCTCACCTCTAAGTGGAGATAACATCTCCGAACCGTTGGGTGTCCCCCCATTATTTATTGTTGTACCCACCGTTCTAATTGTTGCAGCGTCAGCCGTTTTCAGCATAATTTTCATCCAAGCCTTGAGAGAAACCCGAAAAGAAAAGATTGAAGAATGGAAACTGGCTTCTGCACAACTGGAAGAAGATAACAAGATGCTTGAAGAGGCAGCGGAGGTTGTAGCGGAGTCTGTTTCTAAAATGCAGGCTTCAAGCGAAAACACGAGCTATAGGTCTATTATAATAGACTGTTATGAAAGACTGTGTGAATTGTTAGCTCGATACAACTGTAAAATTCAGAAGCATCAAACGGTTCAAGAATTTAGAACTGCAGCCTCACAACTCCTTAAACTGCCAAATGAGCCCTTAACAAGACTCTGCAACCTTTTTGAAGAGGCAAGATACAGCCTTCACGAAATTGACGAGATCAAAAAGAATATGGCCATAAAATGTTTGAAAGAAATAAGCGATTACTTGATTGGTGAACGAAAAAATGGCAGCGTTAAAGAAGATAATTAACTGTATACTTTTGTATTTTGTATTAACGTTTTTCTCCATCTGGATTGGCTTAAAGGATGAGTCGACAGGATACTATATCTTTTTATTGTCTTCGCTTTTTACAGTAACATTTGTCGTCTTCACAGTTTGGAAAGAATCTAAGCCCATGAAGGAGATAGAATATCCAGCTAAACTCAACGGTCATAGTCAAAATGATCTTTACATGGCGATTCAGAACGCGTTATCTGGAAATTTGCCCCTCATCCAGATTTTAGCTCGTTTGAGGTTTCTGATGTTAAAAAGGATAAGTCGGCGTTTAAACATATCTGAGAGAGAGGCTGAAACGTTCCTCAAGGAGCCTGAAAAGCTTGCAGAGCTCGGCTTGAAGGAAACAGCCTCTGTCCTATGCGGTAAAAGCTCGTTTTCTTGGACGTCGAAAAAGGCAAAGACAAAAATTTTGGAGACAATTTTAAGGGAGCTTGAGGAAATATAAATGAAAGCTGAAGCACAAATAATATCTGAAATAATGAATGAAATAAGCAAGGTTATAGTTGGAAAAGAAGACGTCATAAAAATGGTCATGCTTGGCATATTATCTGACGGCCACATTCTAATAGAAGACTATCCAGGACTAGCTAAGACGCTGATTGCAAAAAGCTTCGCCATGTGCCTGGGCTGCGACTTTAAAAGGGTTCAATTCACACCTGACCTGCTTCCAGCAGACATCACGGGAACATACGTTTTCGATCAGAAATCCGCCGAGTTCTTTTTTAGGCCAGGCCCAATATTTACGAACATTCTATTGGCAGATGAGGTTAATCGGGCTCCACCAAAAACCCAAGCAGCACTGCTGGAAGCCATGCAGGAAAAGCAGGTTACGCTTGAAGGAAAGACCTACCCTTTAAAGAGCCCCTTCATAGTTGTTGCAACGCAAAATCCAATAGAGCTTGAAGGAACATATCCGTTGCCAGAGGCACAGCTAGACAGGTTCCTGATGAAGATAAAGGTTGGATATCCCACGGTTGATCAAGAAACCGAGATATTAAGGAGACGACTGTTTAGGAAGCGAGACGACGTAGACCTTAGACAGATGGCAGATCCAGAAAAAGTTGTTAGGCTTCAAAAGGCAGTTGAGGAAGTTTATGTTGATGACGATATATTGCGCTATATTTCTGAAATAACTCATGCCACAAGGAGGCATCCAAAGATTGAGGTGGGTGCCAGTCCAAGAGGCTCATTGGCAATTCTCAAACTTGCCAGAGCTCACGCCCTTTTCAGTGGAAGGGACTATGTCACTCCCGACGACATTAAAAACGTAGCTGTCCCAGCCCTCTGCCACAGAATCATCTTTAAAACTGAATACTGGTTTAGAGGGACAACGGCCGAAGCCGTCATAGAACAAATCTTAAGCGAAATCCCTGTTCCAAGGTAGAACGTAATGCTTAGCAGGCGGGTTCCTTTACTGGCAGCTTTTTCAGCCATGCTGTTACTTCTCAGCATAGGCCTAAAAGATTGGCGTCCATCCACACTTATCATGGCAATAGCTTCTTTATTGACGTTGACGAACATCCTGGCAAGTACGGAACGTTTAGAAGTAGACGTCAGAAAGGAAATTACGCAGGATAGTGCGGAAGCAGGGGAAACAGTCACGGTGACCATAAGTATAACAAATAATGGAAATGAAAAAATTGATTTTTTAGAGATATATGATGCGCTTCCAGCTGAACTGCCACTTAGTAAAGGTTCAAATCATCTAATCATTTCCCTTGAAAAGGGGGAAACAGCGAAGCTCAGCTACGAAATTTTATGTGAGAGGAGAGGCGTATATGAAATAGGCCCCACTTTTTTGAGGACGCGGGATCCCTTCGCTTTCAGCTTCAATGAAATAATTAAACAAACAACGCTTACTTTACGAGTTCTGCCTAAAATTGAAAAGATTAAGGCAAGCGACCTTCCATTTAAGCAGACTGGACAATGGCCGGGAGTAATTCACTCAAGCAGGAGGGGGTCGGGGACAGAATTTTATGGGCTTAGGGAATATGTTTCCGGCGACGAGTTAAGAAGGATTTCATGGAAAGCCTCAGCTAGAATGGGCAGGCTGATGAGCATCGAAAATGAAAGTGAACGCAGCACAAACATCGTCATAATTCTTGATGCCAGCACTGACCTAAAATTGCCTATTGATTCACAAGATACAATTCTTGAATATTGTATTAGAGCCGCAGGCTCCCTTGCAGCGCTTTTTCTGATTCTTGGAAATGAAGTAAGCATTATAAATCACTGCCTTAACAGGGCTTGGCTTCCTGGAGGTTTCGGAAAAAGACAAATCAAAAGGGTTCTAGATCATTTAGCAACGGTTAAGGCTGGAGAACCCTCTGTGCCAATAGGTTTTGGGCTGGAACGCATATTTAAGACTAAGCCTCAAGTGATAATTGTTTCTCCACTTTTATCCGCAAAGATTGTGGATGAAGTTAAAGACGTGCTGGCTGAAGGATACAGTTTAATTATAATTTCTCCGTCGCCTCCAAAGTTTACATCTAAAGGAAAGGATAAATCTGATGAGATAGCATCTAGAATTTTAATTTTGGAACGTAAAAATGCGATAGCAGAGCTTAGCGGCTACTGCACGGTTATCGATTGGAACCCTCTTCTCCCTCTTAAAGCCGCCATTAAAGGGGTTAAGCATGGCGCATTCAAAATGGGATCTTAAAGCGTATCAGCGTTTTCTTAACACTTTTTCATTGGTTCTTGTGTTAACCGTTGCTTTATGGGTTGGCCTTTCACAGTTAAACTTTGCAATTCTGATTCTTTGCATAGGGTTAGGCTTAACCGCCATTTTAGGGCTTGCCAAGATGAAGCGAACCTTGTTTACGTTTCCCTTCTTTATTTTTGCCATAATCATCCTGCATGATGTGGTGAATGAGCCTTCGAAGGAGTTAATCGCGCAAACAACCTCGACGCTCCAGTTTTTAACTATCATATATGCTTTAGAACTTGGAAATTCAACAATACAGTTTAACAAAATATTCAAGAGGATGAGGGAGCCAGCATATATGCAAACTTTAATGATGAAGGCTTTAAGGAAATATTTCATCAACCTCTCGACACTGGCTGTTACCTCCTCAATTATGTCCATTTCATTACTGACTTTGGGAAGCGTGGCTCCCTTAAAGCCAGGCTCAATCTTTGCAGCTGCAGCTCTTATCATAGTAATAATTGCAACGCTTTTTTTAACGGTAAACATGCACAGATATAGTTCTCCATGATGGGACCTCTGAAAACTTTATTAATCCCTCATGATGTTTAATAAACAATTTCTGTGAGGTATTTAGGTTGAGGTCCTTAAGACGATTTGATTATTATAATGCTAGAAGCATTAATGAAGCATCCCAGATTCTAGCCAAGTTTAAAGGTAAAGCGTGGCCTATCGCAGGCGGCACCGACATCCTAACAATCATGCGTTTTCAGCCCTTACCCGAAGAACGTTATCCTGAAGCCCTTGTAAATTTGAAGACAATATCGCCAAGCCTAGAGTATATCAAAGAGGAGGACGACGTACTTAAAATAGGCGCCTTAACAAGGTTAGAAGATATTGCTCACCACCCGATTGTAAGGGAGAAATACACTGCTGTAGCCGAAGCTTGCAGCAGAGCAGCATCTCCGCATTTGAGGGAAATGGGAACTATAGGCGGAAACATCTGCCAAATTAACAGGTGCTGGTACTTCAGAAAGGAGGACAACCGATTTTACTGTTTAAGGAAAGGCGCTGGTGGAAAGGCTTGGGCATTGATGGGCGACAACAGATACCACTCAATTTTTGGATGCGTAAAGCTGGATACTCCTGAACCGTGCGTTTACGGCTGCCCAAACGGCACAGCAATTCCGCCAATAATGAGTAGGATAAAGAACGGCGACTTTGAAGGCGCTGCAGAAATCCTGCTGAATTTTAATCCTATCCCATACATAACTGGAAGGGTTTGCCCCCACAAATGTGAAGAACAATGTAGCAGAAACATTCTTGACGAGCCGTTGGCTATAAGGGCCGTGGAACGTTTACTTGGCGACTACATACTCGAAAA
>Ga0105158_1000444_pt1 | contig 17940 bp, 19 predicted proteins | sample LHCtaG_FD_81567 | JGI IMG/M metagenome (GOLD analysis project Ga0105158, IMG submission 81567) | Hot spring microbial communities from Little Hot Creek, USA to study Microbial Dark Matter (Phase II) - LHC4sed_matched | ecosystem: Environmental > Aquatic > Thermal springs > Hot (42-90C) >...
CACAATAGACACATTGAACACCAGACGCCCACCTAACCCTCCTCAACGCCTCAGCACACTCCCATTCCGAGGGCATGAAACAATCAATAGTTAAAACCATCAAAACATGAAAACAAGAAAAAGCTAAATAAGCGCCACTTCCCTAATAAGAGCGAATAGATTTTTCTAAGATCTATCCGTTTTGACTGTTTTCAAATTTACAACCGAAGGCCTCGCCTTTTATTTAGGGCAGGGAGGAGGTTGGATCAATCTAGCTACATGGTTTCTTCCTTAAGTCTTAGCAGAATCTCCTCTACGGTACGCTCAGCTTTTTCCCTCCGACGGCTATACTCTTCGATAAGCTTACGACGCACTTCAGCAGATATCTCCCCTCGGCGATATCTAATCTCCACCTCTTCAATACCCTTCTTAGCGGATTCAATGTCAGCGTTAGCCTCCTCCATTCTTCTCACCATCTCAGCGTAACGTCCACCCGCAGATTCAATTATAGCCTTTAAATCCATAAGCCTCTTTTGAGCAGAAGATAACTGTTCATCTAATGTTCTTCTCAACAATCGATATCGTCTTCTGGACATTTTTCCCTTAATAGACTGTTCTTTCAAGGATTCTATCTCAGAGATTATGCGAATCCTCTCCTCACAAACTTCAATAAATCTTCTCAAGGTTTCCGATGGAATATCTTCAGCGATCTCAGCTTTACCTAAGGGCTTTAAAAACACCAGAAACAGGTAGGCTAGGCTAATTAAGCCTATAATCGCCATTGTTGGCCTGAAGGCTGCCCAAAAGATTATGTATTGATACTTGATACTTAGAGGCTTAAGATTTTCATATTTTGTTACATTATAATATTCTGCGATTATCCTCTCCTGGAAGTAGCTGACCCGCTCATATTTCAACAGATCATTACTTGAACTCTCCCGTAAAATGTGCGCCCCCTCGGGCAACAAAATTATTACACTAATTTTATTGATGAAGAATTCATCCGGCTTTGTAATGTTAATGTTTAATTCATAGTTCTGCCAACCACTTTTGCCAACATATTTCCAGAATGGCAACGTATACACAACAGCTATCCTCACCCTCCCACTCTTCGGCAGCTTGTCGGATAAGAAGATTTTCACGTTTTCACCGTATTCCCCGCTTTCCTTAATTGATATATATCCTTTCGCATACCTGCCATACGCATCATAGGCTGATATATCAGTCGAGTTGGGTGGCAGTATTACGTTTATACTGTTGATGTCGACGATCTCCATATCGTAGATGTCTGTTACAGAAATCTTCCCCCAACCATCAACAGTAATCTTCCTTCTAATTTCCAAAATCCTCATTATCTTAAAAGACGGATCCCAAAATTCAACCCAGGAAGAAATATTTGCGTACGCCGTAAGCGGGCTGGTTAAATTATAAAGGACTCTAAAGTCACTAGTTTTATTTAGAAAAACATCTCCCGGAAAATTATTTTGAGAAACTTTAGCTGTGGAGGGAAAAATCACAGTCACATTGCAGAAGTTGGCTCCCTTCACCAGCGCAGGATATAGCGGGAAGAATGCGCGGAAAGTTTTTTCCGCTTCCTTTGAAACCAAGTTGGAGAAGATCATCATTAAGGTGAAAGAATATGTCTTATTTCCGCCTACTTCAACCTCCTTTGGGAAAAAAATCTTTAACCACATAAAGGCCTCATCTTTCTCAGCGGGCTCCACTAAAAGATTCCCCTTTGAATCATAAGCGGAGTAATAAACCAGGTTCTTTGAGTAATTTTTCGGTATGCCGACGATGTAAGATGATGGCAACGATGTATTATTCTCCAGGTCTATTGAGATGGTGAAGGTATCATTAATCATAACGTATCCACCATCTATGATAGCAACCTTCCTTTCAATATTCGTAGGAGGAAGCATGGTATCCGCGTTGCTTAAAGCCCCGCTTGTAGGGGAGGAGAGAATTAAAAGGAGAAAAGCTAAAGAAATGTATCCAGCTAGCACCTTCCTCAACACTAATTTCTTCATCTCTTCATCCACGCTCTCCAAGCGCTAAGAGATTATTGCAATAAAAATTCAGATTCAAACTTTTAAGCATTAATCTCAATTCATGGGAAAACCAATTCTTGGAGAAAAACTAATTATTTAACCATATCCGGCTTGCCTAAGATAATAGGCCTCCTCCTTTTTCGGGCCAAAGCTTCTAACACCTTTCTCCTTAAGTTGTTTTCTTAGATTCAGTGCATAGTCGCGGCTTATCTCGCCTCTTTTCTCCAAGTATGCTATTATCTCCTCCGCCTGATCCTCGTTGTCGCATCTCCTCAAAAAGTCTATTACGTCTGGATTATATCCATTAAATTTATCTGCCGCTGCTTTTTCTCCCTCATCTGAATCTAACCTCACTGAGGATATAGTAATTTTACACACCCCAGCTTCCATTTCCTTAGCGAGGTTAGGGAACATTTTCCTAAAGGTCTCTTTGTCAATCTCCATCGCTTCATTCCTCAAGCGATATTAATTGTTTCAATATTTAAAATGTTTACGATTACAATAACTTCATCATCTCTTTGGAACAAATCTTCTGAGAGGATCTTTTTCAAGAATGTTTCTTAGCTGCTCAATAGTTAATCCCCTCTTTAAGTCACCGTATATGTCGCATCGCTCTTTTCTGTCGATATCTTCTTGCTTTCTGACAACTAACTCAACTCTGTCCCCAGAGGATAATTCAGTGAAAATGTGAAAAGCTTCGCCACTCCCATCTTTTGCTGAGGGCGTTGTCTCTACGCCTAATATTTTTAGGCCCTTCTCCCTAAGAGTTTCAAGAATGGTTTCCCTACTTTGCGAGAAAATCACTATATCTATATCGCTATTTTTTGTTATTGTCCCTCTCCAAACGCTGCCTATAAGTTTTGGGTGAAAACTTGCCAGCATCTCCATTATTTCAAGGGCTTCTCTCCGCATACGTACTAAGCGAGACCACCTTTCTCCCCCCTCATATTCCTCCGCAATCAAATCTAGTTCCTCAGCAACCTCAGAATTTGTTGGTAAAACTTTTAAGCCAAGTGCTTTAGCCGCTTTCTCCTTTGCCTGCTTAAACTCCTTCTCCTGTGATATATAAAGTAAAAGTGCTGCTTCACGTGCAACCTTTTTCCTTAAATCTCTTAAATGATTGCGTTGAGAACTTGTCATAGACATGCAATTAACAATGGCTAATGGGATATTTACTCCTCATCGATGTCTTCTTCTAATTCTTCGCCTTCGCTAGAAGAAGCTGCAGTAGCCTTTTCATCGGCTTCTTCAACTTCTTCTATTTCCGGCTTCTGCTGCTCAACTTGTATTGCTTGAATCTCTGGTTTAGAGAGCAGTTTAGATTTTCTTATGCCCACGTGGCGCAATGGCGTTATCTTTTTAGCTTCATTATATATGTCAGAGGCTATTTTCCCAAGAACGGCCTCCTGAACAAACTGATCAAATGTTAGAGTTTTAGCCTTCTCCTCAATTATTCTCCTCATTATTGCGCGTATTTCTTTCTCCTGCGAAGTTTTAATCCTAATCAACGTGAAGGCGGATGCCGCCACCCTAAGTTTATAACCGTCTTTTGTCGTCACATCAAATATTCCATCAACCTTAGTTGTCCTCCTCCTTATAAGGCTCCTAAGGTAGTCTCTAGAGTATTCATGGCCCTTGAAAATCGTCAGGGCTCTTCTTCCATCAACTCCAACTATTTGAAAATATGTCTTCAGATATTGATGGGCAAAGTCTTGAGTTATATCGTAGAGTGTTGCTTCAACAACCCTTCCCAAGAGTTTTTCCGATTCATCAGCTGGTATAGATCCTATCTCAACGCTTCCAAAATACTGTGGAGCAACTACAGTATACCATTTCTTGCTGCGCCATTTATCCTTGACACGCGTACTTTTAGACAATATTGCATCACCGCAGCTTGCACCCAAAATAATGATGAAATGTGGTATTAAAGGTTTGCTGAGAAAAATAATTGTTGGAACGCTTATATTAGCTTTATTAGCATTTTTAGTTTTTGGGAAGGAAGAAGATGATCGATGTCAAATTGATAAGGGAGAAAACGGACTTAGTTCGGGAAAACATTAAGCGTAGAAATGATCCAGAGAAACTCAAAATACTCGATGAGTTCATAGAAGCCGACAAAGAATGGCGGGTTCTCCAAACACAGCTAAACAGCTTAAGGAAGAGAAGAAATGACCTCACCGTCGAGATTGCTCAGAAAAAGAAGACGGGTAAAGATTTTACACATTTGCTTCTTGAGGCTGAAAAAATACAAGGTGAGATTAAAGTTCTGGAGGATCGGGTTGATGAGTACAGGAAGAGAGCAAGATATCTTCTAATGAGAATACCTAATATGCTACATGAATCCGTCCCATATGGCCGCGATGAAAATGATAATGTTGAAATAAGGCGTTGGGGCTCCCCGCCAAAATTCGACTTTCCACCGAAGAGCCATATAGAAATAGCTAAAGACTTAGGCTTGGTTGATGAGGAAAGGGCAAATAAGGTTGCTGGATCCGGCTTCTTCTACTTTAAAGAGGATCTTGTACTACTCGATTTAGCAATACAGAGGTTTGCAATAGACTTCTTAAGAAAGCGTGGTTTCACAGTAGTTATGCCACCCTACATGATGAGGAGAAAACCCTACGAGGGCTGTGTCGACTTAGGGGACTTTGAGGATGTCATGTATAAAATTGAAAATGAAGATCTTTACTTAATCGCCACCAGCGAGCATCCAATAGCAGCAATGTTCATGGACGAGGTTCTAGATAAAGATCAACTTCCGCTGAAGTTTGCTGGAATAAGCACAAACTTTAGGAGGGAGGTTGGGGCGCATGGAAAGTACACTAAAGGCTTCTTTAGAATGCATCAATTCAATAAAATTGAACAATTTGTATTCTGCCACCCAGAGCAGTCGTGGGCGATCCATGAGGAGCTGCAGCAGAATTGTGAGGAAATGTATCAAATGCTCGGATTACATTACCGTGTAGTTAATGTATGTACAGGCGATATAGGGACGGTTGCGGCAAAAAAGTATGATACGGAGGTTTGGATGGTTGATGGAAAATTTAGGGAAATAGGCTCAAACTCTAACTGCACTGATTATCAATCTAGAAGACTAAACATAAAATATCGTGAGGGGTTAGGTAAACCTCCAAAAGGCTATGTACACACGCTTAACAGCACGGCTCTAGCGACAAGCCGAACAATGATGGCAATCTTAGAGCATTATCAGCAGAAGGATGGAACAGTTATAATACCCGAGGTTTTAAGGCCATATATGGGTGGAGTAGAGAGGTTAGAGCGGAAAAGATAGATATGTTAATGGGGGTGAAAGTTATTGAGCCCTGAAGTTATCGGTATAGGTGAAGTTTTAATCGACTTTATAGCCACTGAGCCAGTTTCATATATTGAAGCTTCAACTTTCAGGAAGTTCTTTGGCGGAGCACCAATGAACACTTTAGTCGGCATATCTAGGCTAGGTTTGAGGGCGGGGGCCGTAACAGTTGTCGGAGACGACCCCTTCGGATGGTTTCTGCTAAGAGAGCTGGAGAGAAATGGCGTCGACGTATCTCGCGTTAAAGTTAAAAGAAATGTTAGAACAACCCTTGCCTTTGTAGTTAATGAGCCCGGGACCGGTGAACGCACATTCATATTTTATAGAAGCCCTTGGGTTAGAAGCACATCTGTCGACTCCCTATCGCCTGAAGACATCGACTATCATTACATTTCTTCAGCGAAAATTCTACATGTTTCAGGCTTTGCTCTCTCAGTAAACCCGACTCGAAGGGCGGTACTATCCGCCATGACCCACGCCAGGGAAAAGGGAGTTATGGTCTCCTTTGATCCAACATTGAGAACTGATGTATGGAGGTCTGAGAAGTCTGTGAGGGCAGTTTATAGCAAAGTGCTTAGGTTGTCTAACATAGCGACGTTTTCACGTGAAGAGGCGGAATTCATATTTGGGACAGAGGATGCGGAAAAAGCCGCGGATAGAGCTCTAAAATATGGCGTTGAAATTGTTGGGATAAAGCTTGGCGATAAGGGGGCTTTAGTAAAAACCAAGAGTGGAGAGAGGGTTTATGTACAAGCCTTTAAGGTGAAAGCCATTGATACGACGGGTGCTGGCGATGGGTGGAACGCTGGTCTACTATTCGGCGTAATTAAAGGATGGGATCTGGAAAAATGTGTTAAAGTAGCTAATGCTGTCGGAGCTTTAGTGGTTACGAAACATGGAGCAATAACGGCTCTGCCTTATAAGGAAGAATTGAATAGTTTTCTTAGAGAAAGAAATGTTGGATTCGAAATTAATTAGAAAGAAAAAATGCTGAGGAAAAACGTCGGGTTTCCTTTTTCACTCAAAGAAAACCTTTGCCTCCTCGTATAATTCTAAGTCTACTTTCTTCGTTTTTCCAATAGCTTCAGAAAGCGGGACAGTAGTTATTTTTCCACTCCTAAGTGCAACCATTAAGCCAAACTTTCTTTCCCTAACCAAGTCTACTGCTGCTAAACCATACCTTGTGGCTGTTATGCGGTCTAGAGCTGTCGGCGATCCACCTCTGATAGTGTGAGCTGGAACAACATGTCTCGTCTCTATACCTAAGGCTTTTTCGATTTCCTTCGCCAAGAATTCACCTATCCCGCCAAGATAAACATGTCCAAATTGGTCAACCTTAACATCTTTAGTTATTGGACCCTTATAATCCTTGATTAACGCTCCCTCAGCGACAACTATCACCAGCGACTTTTGGCCGCTCTCCAGCTTTCTTTTAACAAAGTTTGCCACAGCCTCAATACTAAATGGCTCTTCAGGTATCAGTATTAAGTCGGCTCCAGCAGCCAGTCCAGAGTATAAAGCAATCCATCCAGCATATCTACCCATGATTTCAACGACGAAAACCCTCTCATGGGCGGCGGCTGTAGCCTTAATATTCTCTATCACATGCATGGCCTCGTTAATGGCTGTGTCAAAGCCTATTGTATGATCCGTTTCTGGAACGTCATAGTCGATAGTTTTCGGAATACCTACAACATTTAATCCGGCGTCGCTAAGCGCTTTAGCAACGCTTAACGTATCGTCTCCGCCGATAGCAATTAAAGCATCCAACCCGAGCTTCTTAAAGTTCTCAAATATCTTCTTTACTCCATCAGGCTGCTTCAGAGGATTGGTCCTAGAGGTTTTGATCACTGTACCAGCTAAACTAATTATGTCTTTGATTTCTTCATACTTTAGCGGTACAGCGTCGCCTTCAAGCATACCAGCCCAACCACGTCTAATACCTAGAACCTCAAACCCGTATTTCTCACATTTTTTAACAATAGCTCTTATAGCGGCATTAAGCCCAGGTGCATCGCCACCACCAGTTAAAACGCCAACTCTCATAGCGGGCACCTTCAAACTTTTACCCCTAACTATAGGAGAGAACAGAGAGAAAAATCTTTCGTTAGATTAAGAGGATGCGGCAACTTAACATATAAAGCCTTTACATATTAAGTTGCCAAGTCTGATTAAGAAGTAGAGCATGCTTTAATAATAGCTTTCTAGAAAACTATTATTGTCTTGTCGTATAGGGGGCGGCAACCACGGTTAAATATATCTTTGTCACAGGCGGAGTATTAAGCTCCGTAGGTAAAGGGGTAGTTACTTCAGCTGTAGGTAAAATGCTGCAATTTAGAGGCTTCACTGTAACCGCAATAAAAATAGATCCTTATGTAAACGTCGACGCCGGAACAATGAACCCATATATCCATGGCGAAATTTTCGTCACTGAAGATGGAGGTGAAGCAGACCTTGATTTAGGGTGGTATGAGAGATTTCTAGACATTAATCTATCTAAGGAAAATAATATTACTACTGGTCAGGTTTATCAAGCGGTGATTGAGAAAGAGAGGAGAGGAGATTTCCTTGGAAAGTGCGTTCAGATAATACCCCATATAACTGACGAAATTAAACATAGGATACGTGCGGTTGCCGAGAAGACAAAGGTTGATGTAGTCCTAACTGAATGCGGTGGGACAGTTGGAGACATAGAAGGATTACCCTTCTTGGAGGCAATAAGGCAGATGCGGCTAGAGGATGGTTATGAAAACACATTATATATTCATGTAGCATTAGTGCCCATACTTGATGTAACCTCAGAAATGAAGACGAAGCCCCTGCAACATAGCGTAAACGAGCTCCGCCGGATAGGTATACAACCAGATATAATAGTGGCTAGATGCAGTAAGATGATTACTCAAGAAGCCCTTGAGAAAATTGCGTTGTTTGGAACAATTCCTAAGGAGGCTGTATTCTGCTCATATAATGTCTCAACAGTTTATAAAGTTCCTTTAATCCTCGATGAGCAAGGTATGGGAGACTATATTTGTAGGCGCCTCGGCCTCACCTCAAAACAGATTAACGTTAGGGAGATAGAGAGGTGGAAGAACTTTGTCAACTTACTGGAAAACTGCAAATATACTGTGAGAGTGGCCCTCGTCGGAAAATACACTGGATTAACTGATAGCTATGTTAGCATGAATGAAGCGTTTAAGCACGCTGGCGCAGCCTGTGACGCGAGGGTCATAATAGATTATATTGAAGCAGAAGAATTTGAGAGAGAACCAGAGAAAATTAATAAACTAAAGGATTATGATGGCATATTTGTCCCATATGGTTTCGGTCCCCGCGGGACAACTGGAAAGATTATGGCTATTCAGTTTGCCAGAGAGCACGACATCCCATTTCTAGGCATATGCTTTGGTTTCCAGCTATCCGTTGTCGAGTTTGCGAGAAATGTCTGCGGGTTGAGAGATGCTAATAGCACTGAGATAGATGAGAAGACCCCAAACCCAGTTGTCGATCTAATGCCGGAGCAGCAGCAAACAACATATAAGGGAGCTACGATGCGGCTAGGTGCACATAAAATAATTATTAAAGAGGGGACTTTAGCCCACAAACTCTATAAGTCTAGAGAGATAAATGAAAGGCATAGGCATAGGTATGAGGTTAACCCAGATTATATAGATATTCTAGAGAAAAATGGACTAGTCTTCTCTGGAAGAAGCTCGGATGGCAAGCGGATGGAGACCCTGGAGATACCGGGTAAATTCTTTTTCTTCGCTTCACAGTTCCATGGAGAATTCAAGAGTAGGCCTGGTAAGCCAAGCCCCGAATATCATGGATTCGTGAAAGCTTGCCTTGACAAGAAACTTGGAAGGGAAAAACCGGAATTTTAGAGATAAATTTAATTAGCTCACTTGGTCTTAATGTAGTTGGTGAAGCGAGGATTTGAGCGGAAGGAGAGAGAGAAGAAGGAGAAGAACCTCACCAGCACCAGCTACAGGAGCCGGTTTATTAAGGTTCTTTGAAGAGGAGAGTCTAGGGATAAAAATAAAGCCTAGAACCCTCATAATTCTAACATCTATATTCATTGTAATTTGCATAGTTATCCAGTTTTCAATATAATTTCCATACATGAGACAGTAATGCTTATTAAGCTTTTTTATGGACATTTATGGCGATTAGAATTCAAATGATGATGGGCATTGCCTGAAGTTGAAGGCGGCTCTTGTTCACCCCAATGCCCAGTGAAAAACCGGAGGTAGCAGTGCTACCGATGAAGAAGTGGATGAGGGGAAAACCCTAGGCGGGGCCCTGAAAACCCAAAATAATGGAAATGACCGTTTAGGGACAAACGTAAAGCCATCTTCGGAGAAAAAGAGATGAATACTTTAGACTGCAGAGACAACATTAGTCTTGCCGTCAAGCATTATTCTTCGCTTTTTAAGCTCCCATCACTTAAGTGGTCAGTTACCCTACTATGTTTAGAGAGCCTATTCTTTGGCTTAATTATGAGCCACCTCAACATCTTGACATTCACTATTGAAGATACTGCTGGAGTTTTACTGTTCGGAGCATTGTTTCTCACAGCGACCCTATCAGCTGATTATTTAGTAGCCAAGCTACTGCTTAAGAAAGATATTATTTTAAGCAACTTCAGAAGGATATGCTTTCTTTCATTTTCATCTAACTTACTACTCATAGTCTTCATTGGAGCCAGCATAGCGCTTCTTCGTCAACCCAACGAAGGCATTTTTATCAAAGCGTTTTCGCTTGGTCTCTTCGCGTCATTATCGCTGCGCGCACTCGTTATAAAATCTATCTCTTTCTCCACGAAGTATGTTAAATTCATCTCAGCCCTACTTCAGCCAATGTTGATCTCAATAATAGCGGCGTCAAGATACCTCAATATACAGAACGCGCTTAGCGCCATACTCCATCTTGCTTTGGCGCTACTATTCTCTAACTTAAGTGTATGGTTCTTCACCTTCCTTCTAAACAGGGAGGGGGAGAAGATGCTAGGCATACCAGCGCTAAAAATACTTAGGGCTTTCCTCGCTAATTGGACCGAGGGCGTTGAGAGACCATTTGAAGAAATATTGGAGCATCTGAGTGAAGAACGCGATATACTTGTGTCAACCTTATTATTTAAAGGTAGAAGTATCGGTCAACTAAAAGCCATTCTCGTAGTTCCAAATCTACATCCAGGCCCCTTTAAGAATACTGGAAGCAGCTTAATTCCAAGCTTCATAGAAAGTAGTTTAGAGGAGGAGTTTAAATGTGTTGTCTCTGTTCCGCATGGAATTTCTGGACATGAACTTGACTTAGTTTCTCAGGCAGAGAATAAGAAAGTCCTTGAGAATCTACTTAATGCCTTGAGGGAAAAACATGATTTCTCTAGCAGAGCAACTATTTTTTTCACTGTGGAAGAAGATGGAGCCAAAGTTGGCTGCCAGGTATTCAACGGATGCCCCGTTATAACTTTAACAACGTCTCCCGAGACTATGGAGGACCTACCACTCGAATTAAATGACGCCATTGTTAAGAAGGCGACGGAGAATGGTTTCCCCTGGGTCATAGCCGTTGACTCTCATAATAGTATTAATGGGCAATTTGACGCCGAGAGATCAGCAAAACTTCTTAAGGAAGCGGCATATTTAGCCCTTGATAAGGCTAAAACCCTTGAATACACCATTAACGCTATAAAGGTTGGTGCTGGAAAAATTGTCCCGGAAAATTTAGGGCTTAAAGAGGGCTTTGGACCTGGAGGCATAACTGCAATTGTTGTTGATGTAAATGGGCAGAAGACAGCTTATATCACTATCGATGGAAACAACATGGTATCTGGTTTACGTGAAAAGATAATAGCGAGTCTTAAAGAAGTCGGCGTAGATAATGGCGAAGTTTTCACAACCGACACACATGCGGTCAACGCTATTGTTTTATCTAAGAGGGGTTATCACCCCGTGGGCGAAGTTGTTGATCACGAGAGAATAATAGGGTACATAAAGGACGCCGTCTACAAAGCCTTGGAAAGTATGGAGCTAGCGGAGGCGGCGTGGCTTAAGATAACTGTCCGAGGAGTTAAGGTTATTGGAGAGAGAAAAATTAGCGAATTAAGCCTATTAGTTGATTATGCTTCAAGAAAAGCGAGAAAATATTCCTCAATTTTCGTAATCTTTGGGCTTCTCCTCACATTTCTTTTTATAGGAATCTGCTAAAAGGAAAAACATTATATCATAGTTGCGCCAAAAATTAAAATGATTTAAAACCGCTATATAAAAGGAGAAGAGATGCACTATGGCTGAAGAGAGCCAAGTGATGATTGGAAAGAAGCCAGTAATGAACTATGTAGTTGCATGCCTAACGGCTTTCAACTCCGGCGCAAAGAGGGTTGTCGTTAAAGCTAGAGGGAGATCTATAAGCCGAGCTGTCGATGTTGTTGAGCTACTACGCCGTGCTTTCATGAAGGATATCGCCATTGAAAAGATCGAAATAGGCACTCAGGAAATGAGCAGCCAAGATAGGCCAAAAACAAACGTATCGACAATAGAAATAGCACTAGTGAAGAAAGAGTAAAACGCAAACATCTTTTTTTTATTTTTATCTTTTTTGAAAGCACCTAAGATTTTAATATTATTACTTCTGAAACTTGATTTCTTGTATGGAGCTCTATTCTTCCGTCAAAGCGCTCTTTAACCTTCACCTTGAACGCCATTACGTTTCTTCCAACATGGTCCTCTGAGATGAGATCAGCGTCATTATCCCAGAGAACTAGACTTACTTTACCGCTTCCGTCGGAAATTTCTACACGTCTGACCCTTCCCTCTCCTCCATTCGGCCGCTTAAATATCGTTGGCGGGTAAACTTTTTCAATTAAGCCGAAGACATTAACTGCTTTATCTACACTGGATGACAAATCAGAAATCCTTCTTGTAAATGATGTTAATGGCGGGTAATCTCTATTCTCCACATTTGCCGGATTTATTTCTATTCTGCTTTTTAAGTTAGCACTCAATTCCAGTCGTCCACCAGCCTTGCGCTTCACAGAGAAATGTGATAGCCTCACCACTTTACCTAATAAATCCTCGGGGTTGAAGACGGCGGCTTTCTCATCCCATAGAACTGCTTCCATGGTTCCAGAGTTGTCGGCTACGTGAATGCACCTTTTTACTCCCTCAACGCCATTCTTTCGACGAAACTTTTTAAGATGGGAAACATATATTACTCGGCCAGTAATCGTGACATTACGTAGACCTGAAGTTAAATCCTTAATTTGCAGGTTAAGGTCATGTTTAAATTTGGCTTCAACAGTTACACCTAGTTCTGCCGCCAAAGATAACGCTGCACTCTCTCGCGTTAGAAAGCCTCCAGCGCGCCTCTCCCTATCCTCAATCATCCTTAAGATCTCTTCTCTAGTTAATTCCGGCTTAGCCGAGAGTATTCTGGCAATGATGCACTCGACGGACTGCATTTACATCATCCAGCCAAAATTATAGGAAGACTGTCTATTAGGCTTAAAAACCTTTCCAACAACACATACCTGAACATCCTTCAGCAAGGAAACGCCCCCAAACAGTTCAACCGCCATTAAAGCTTAAAAGCTTTCCGCCACCCTCGCCGTGAACAGCGAGGTTTTCAGCTATAATTAGCGTTAAAGTTTATTTGCCGGGTAAACAGATAATTTTTTGGTTTTACACTTAGTTGACTAGAGAGGGGGTTCAATTGTGAATGCTGCTGTGATCGGCTGGATATTAATTGCTCTAGGTATAGTGTTATTTTTTGTAGCAGTATTAATGGTGCTTTTCAAGGTTGTTAAGGAGCGAAGAATTGAGGGATTTAGGGGAGGAGGTTTAATTATGCTTGGGCCAATACCGATAATTTTTGGATCAGATAAAGGGATTGTAAAAACACTTGTCATTCTGTCGCTTATATTAATTTCAGTGGTGTTGATATTCATGTTGATTTCAATCCTATCGGTTATCATAGGTTAACCTAGGAGATCTAGAAGTAAATGAATGCAAAGATATGCGAGTTATGCGGTAAAAGAAGCGCCAAGTATATCTGTCAGGAATGTGGACGAGCGATATGTGAAGCGTGCATAGAGCCGTACACATGGTTGTGTCTTGACTGTTACGGCAAAACTAAAGGATACGCTGAGGAAAAAACTCAAGAAATACTCCATATTCCACTATCCATAAAGCTGTTTCTCCTCAGCTTCATATTAATGTTTGCTGGAGTACTCATCCTCGTGTTAACGGCCCTTCTTTCTGGTTTAACAGGATCCCTCGGCATAATCCTTTTATTGGGACCAATACCAATCATTATAGGATATGGAGAACATGTGATTCCGCTTCTCATATTGGCTACGGTGTTAACTATAATATGTATAGTAATCTTCATATTTTTTAGCAGATGTAGAATGAAACTTTAGGTTTCATTTCAGGTTTTAGTTGAGGTTGAAAACAAAGTTTCTATAAACTGGATGTATTCTTTCCTCAGCTTCAACTTCACTTTATTCCATAATCCCATAGCTTCACTAATATGCCCCTTGCTGAGAAGCCTACAAACGTGGCTCAAATCTTTTAAAAAGATCCCTATCTCACCTTTAAGACATGAGAATTCAGCTTTCTCCGCGCAATCCGAGGCTTCTTTACGCTTCCCCAAATATAGAAATAGGAAACCTGCCTTACAGTAGCTCCATGCCGCCTCAAAGTATTCTTGGCACCATAGGTAGGCGTCAGCAGCTTTAAGATGTAGATTGGCTGCATCCTCAATTTCACCCATCCTCCAGCTACAATCGCCAGCATTCCTATAGAGATTACCTGCAAGCAAAAGTTTCCCGTCTCTAAAAGATTTCTCCGCAGCGTCCCCATATATAACAGCGGCTTTTTTCAAGTCGCCACTAGCAAAGAAGAAGTCGCCAGCTAATTTAAGGACATGGATTTCCTCGCTTCCCACTTCAAGGTCGCTTTCTCTTACAGCAATATAATTCTCCCATATTCTTAAGCCACAATAATCGGCAATCTCAGCGTCTCCGCACTCAATGAGGGATTCAGCAGCTTTAAGATAGAGCATGGTTGCATTAAAAGGATTCTTCGACTTCTCTGCTGCATGCATATAGCATTCGCCAGCTCTCCTAGAGAAATTTTTCCTGTTGACTTCATCTTTTTGGAGACCGTAATGCACGGCGATATGTCGGAAAAAACGTGCTGCGCTCTCGTAATCCCCTCTTTTAAGAGAAGCGTCAGCGAGAGCTTTAAGTAAAGAAATATCTCGTTTATTAAATTCCATTCTTATGAAACCTCTCAGAGAAATATATGTAGAATTAAGAGATAAACCTTAACATGCATGATTGACTTCTCTAAAGCGCTTGTTTCGAGATATTTCTAAACATGCTCGCTTTTAAGCTACTGGCACAAATTAAAACCGCTCAAACTCTAAGTTACTGGAACCATCTTTTCAATAACTCTTCACCGAACTTATATTTATCACAGCGTATACAATTAATTATGTCTAGGTGATGTTAGATGAAGAAAGTTTTCATCGATGAAATGACCCGTGAAGAATTTAGAAGCATGATGCAAAGTGTAAAAGTGGCTGTGATCCCAACTGGAAGCACCGAGCAACATGGGCCCCACCTACCTCTTAATACTGATACAGCAAGCATAGTTTACATTGTCAGAAAAGCTGCGGAGGCATTATATCCCATGGTTATTGTAGCACCCCCAGTTTCAGTTGGATTTTCACCCCACCACCTATGCTATCCGGGGAGCCTAACGCTCCGATACGAGACATTCATGAACATTTTGTTCGATCTATGCGAAAGTTTAAAGCATCATGGCGTTGGGAAAGTTGCTATAGTTAATGGACATAAGGGCAACGAGTCTCCGGGATACTTAGCGGCTAGAAAGATACGAGACGAACTTAACCTAAAAGTTGCCTTTGTATCCTACTGGAATCTTATTCCGGAGGAGATAGTGAAAAAATTGATGGAGACAGGAAGTTTTCCTGGACATGCGGGCGAATTTGAAACTTCTCTCGTATTGGCAATGCGCCCTGAATTAATTTCAAACGTGATTCCTAAAGCGGCTAAATCGCCTTGGGTTCTCCGAGGTCTAATCTGCAACATGGATGAGATCACCGGAGAGGGATATACGGATGATCCATCATTAGCCTCGGCTGAAAAGGGCAAGAAGATGATGGAGGCTGCAATAAATAGTTTAATATCGCTGCTTAAAGACTTCATTGAAAAGGTTAAGTGAAAAGCTAAGAAATCGGCTCTAAGCATTAGCTTACTTGAAGCCCATTTCAAAAATGACTTTATTCGATTGATATTTTCGCCCATTTTCCGTTTTAGGGAGTTTTTCAGCCATATTTGGAGGAGGATAATTTTTCTCATCCATCATATCTAATTGAGATTTCTGGTAAATAGTCAGTTAACTGAAAATAATTAAGCCACAAAGCAAAAAGAGTGACATTTTTGGTAGCCCGGGGGTTACCGCTCCTAGGTTGTAATTTATACCAAAATTCCCCCTATTTTTGTTTTAGACAGTTCAGGTGTGGGATGTTCTGCAGCCTATTTCGCAGGGACCTGCCAACGACGAGGTGACGGAAGATGCTGACGCTTTAAACGCCATAGTTGAAGAATGTTCAGCGAGAGCACAGATGAATATCAGACGCTCAGAAGCCACGATAGGCGAAGCTCCAGTGGTTCCAAAATACCTACCGATTAAGATAATTGCAACTAAAGAAGATGAAGTTGCACCTTGCGGAATAGACTGCGGAAAATGCCCAAGGTATAAAAAAATGCCTTGCTTGCCCAGCAACAAAATATTATAGAGGGCCTCTGTAGGTTATGAGGATAATTAAGAATGGTGAAGACGTTGCTTAAAATAGAAAACTTATCAGTAAAAACACATGGGAAAGAGGTTTTGAGAAACATTAGTTTAGAAATTAAGAAAGGGTGAAGTGCATGCCCTCTTAGGGCCAAATGCTTCTGGAAAATCCACTTTGACATTTTCAATAATGAGTTTTCCAGAGTATGAAATAACATATGGGAAAATACTATTTGAAGGAAAAGATATAACGCACTTGCCAATAGAGGAGAAAGCGAAGCTTGGCATAGCCTTAGCCTTCCAGAATCCTCCAGCCATTAAGGGAGTGAAGCTCTCCCATCTTTTAAAGAGAATCTCTAAGCAACCATTAGACATGAATTATTTCTCACAGGACAACGACCTTCTAGAAAGAGAAATAAACGTTGGATTTTCAGGCGGCGAAAAAAGGCTCTCCGAAATAATGCAGATACTCAGTTTAAATCCTAAACTTGCAATTTTCGACGAGATTGACGCAGGATTAGATGTAATAAACCTCGAAAAGCTAATTTGGATTATACAGGATAAACTAACCCGCAGCGGCGTTTCACTTCTCTTAATAACACACAGAGGAAACATACTGCAATTCCTAGAACCAAATGTGGCACATGTACTTTTACACGGAGAAATCGTTTGCTCCTCAAGAAATTGAAGGAAAACTTGGCGAACAATTTTGAGGTATGGATATGAAAAATGCAGAGAATGTAAAGAGCGCGAGTTATGTCCAAATCAACCATGAAATTCGCTCAATATTCGCCAAGGAAGGAGTGATCCTATTATCTAGCCCTGAAGCCTATGCAACGCTGGAATGGACTAGAAACTATTTCAATCAAAAACCCATTGAAGGATATTTCATCTGGGTTAAAAAAAAGAGTGGAGCATCCAATAAGCACATGCTTCACGATTTCTTCACCAAAAGCTTATCAAAATCCAACAAACCTAGTAGTTGTAGAAAAAGATATTTCCACAGAAATTTACAGCGTCTGCAACGCTGCAAAACCAATCTTAAATGCAGAACACAAAGGTTATTCAAAGGTAATTCTCAAAGAAAATTCTACGCTCAAAATGAAGCATTTCCACAATTGGGGAAAAACGACCATGTCCTATCAAGCATAGAATTTATTCTTGAAAAAGGGGCAAAGTTATCAAGTTTTTACAAGTGCATAAATCCGCCAAAGAAATTTAAAATTGAAAGCAAGACAACCTTAGACAACGAATCCTCAGCAGATTTTGAAACAGCAGTTTTAGCTAAAAACGGAGAAATTGAAATGTATGAGTCCCTTTTCCTGAACGGAGAAAAGTCAAGCGGTATGATAAAACTGCGAATGATTTCAGACGAAAACTCAAAAATCTCATCCCACAGCAAAATTGTCGCCAAAGGCGGCGGAAAGGGTCACATAGACTGTATGGGTCTGTTATTGTCTGAAAGTTCATTTATAAACTCAACACCTGAACTTGTTAATGCCAATAAAAATGCGGTGTTGACGCATGAGGCCGCTATAGGCAAAATTTCAGAGGAAGAGTTGAACTATTTAAGAAGTAGGGGACTATCAAAGGATGAAGCTGTAAACCTCATTGTTACAGGCTTTTTGGGTGAAGTACCAGTCTAAAACGCGCGCATTGCTGTTTGCTTGCCCATTCCTAAAGCTTTGCTTCTTCAGTTATTATTTGAGCTATTTTCTTTACGTCTGCTTGGTATATGTCAAGCGTTGGAACTTTCTGCAAATATTTCGATATG
>Ga0105158_1000447_pt1 | contig 17897 bp, 22 predicted proteins | sample LHCtaG_FD_81567 | JGI IMG/M metagenome (GOLD analysis project Ga0105158, IMG submission 81567) | Hot spring microbial communities from Little Hot Creek, USA to study Microbial Dark Matter (Phase II) - LHC4sed_matched | ecosystem: Environmental > Aquatic > Thermal springs > Hot (42-90C) >...
TGTGGATTTGGAGGCCAGCGCCTCTATAATATCGATAGCCTCGAAGTACATTGTGGCGAGCGTTGTGGTGGTGGCCGTCGGGGCGGTGAGCTTGGTCTACGGGATCCTCGCCTACCTTGTTTATGGCACCTACGCCTCTTCGGCGGCGATATTCATGGGGTTATTCCTCGGATTGGCATTAATCTTCATAGGATTGTTCCTAACGTTTTGGGGGCTTTACTGGATGAAGAGTGAGGGAAGAAGGCTGAGGAGGAAGCTTGAAGAGCACAAGGAGGGGGGTGAAAGGCTTGAGTGAAAGGAAGGAGCCAGAAAGGAGCGGCGGTTTGAAGAAGCAGAAACGTACAGTACCCCGGTGGGAGGACATCGCAGAGCAGGTCTACAGCAGGCTTAACTGGTATGCTACCCGGTTCATAATATTCTCGGTCGTCGGCATGGTGGTAGGGGTGGCGGGCTTGGTCTACGGAGTGCTAGCCTACTACTTCCTCGTAAACCCCCTCACCACGATTAACCCCGTGACCTTAACCATCTACTGCCAAACAAACCCGCTACTAATTCCCACATTAAAATCGTCTGGCCTTCAAGAAGTTTCAGTGTTTCTAGGAGTATTCGTCGGCGTCGGCTCCATAGTGGCGTCCCTCGTACTCCTAACGTGGGGGCTCTTCTGGCGGAAGAAGGTGGAGAACAGAAGCATATTCTAGCAGCATCAGCAGCCCGCACAGCTCTCTCCTTTCTTCTGCGCTTTAGCGGTGATCACTTGTCAAGTGGGAGTCGACGTTTAAACCTTACACTCGAATTCCCCGCTACTCTTCCCTCACCGCACCCCTACTCGCAGGCCCAACGTTTTTCGCGTACTGTGCCAGGAACCCCCTTCTTATTTTTGGCTCTGGCGGCTTCCATTCTTCCCTGCGCCTTTCAAGTTCTTCACTATTTACTTTCAGATTTAGCATGCGCCTCGGAATATCGATCTCTATGATGTCGCCGTCCCTTACCAGCGCTATTGGGCCACCGACCGATGCTTCGGGGCAAACGTATCCTATGCATGGTCCCGCCGTCCCTCCAGAGAAGCGCCCATCGGTTACAAGGGCGACCGAAGCGTTCAACTCGCTCTCGGAGATCCTCATCGTCACCATCAGCATTTCACACATCCCAAGGCCACCCCTCGGCCCCTCGTAACGGATAACTATCACGTCGCCGGGTTTAACCTCGTTTCCGTCGAGCGCCTTGATGCATTCATCCTCGGAGTCGAAGACTCGTGCTGGACCAGAGTGCACAAACATCTCCGGGCTCATGGCGGACACCTTTACGACAGCCCCCTCAGGCGCCAGCGTGCCGCGGAGCACCGCAATTCCCCCCTCCGGGAAATATGGTCTATCTAGGGGGACGCACGATTTCCTCGTCCCTAACCATAACTTCTTTCAGGTTCTCCCTAACAGTCTTTCCCGAAACGGTCTTCCCGTTAAGGTTCAGGAGGGGCTCGAGGCGCTTCATTACAGCAGGTATCCCGCCAGCTTTCTCCAGGTCGCTGAAGTTGTACTTCCCGTTAGGCTTTATGGCGCAGATGGTCGGCGTCCTCCTGCTTATCCTGTCAAAAGTCGAAGGTCAATTTTTACTCCAGCTTCATGCGCTACCGCAGGGATGTGGAGTATCGTGTTAGTTGAGCCACCTATTGCCATTGACCGTTATCGCGTTCTCGAAGGCTTCCCTCGTCAATATGTCTGAGGGCTTTAAGCCGGCTTTAACGAGGCTGCACGCCAACGTTGTAGAGGAGGCGCAGCACGGCATCCGCGGTTTGAACAGCCATGTGCGGCGTGAGAACCACGTTCTTCAGGGTGAGCAGTGGGTTATCTCTCTCCAAGGGCTCGGCCTCAAAAACGTCGAGCCCAGCGCACTTTATCCTACCCTCAGCTAGCGCCTTGTAAAGCGCCTTCTCATCAATTATCCCTCCTCTCGCCGTGTTCACGATTACCGCTGTTCTCTTCATCATGCCCAGCTCCCTCTCCCCTATCATGTGCCTCGTCTCCGGGGTGAGAAGACAATGTATTGATACAACGTCAGACTCGCTGAGAAGCGTGGCGAGATCAACCCGCCTCACGCCCATCTCCCTTAAAACCTCGCCATCAACCCACGGGTCGTACACGATGACCTTCATTCCAAAGGCCTTCATCCGCTTCCCCACCTCCCTCCCTACCAAAGCCTATTATCCCAATTTTACCATCCAACTCCAAACCCATATCGAGGAGGCGCCAGCCCCCAGAAACAACGTTCTCATGCGCCCTAACAATGTTCTTCGCACAGGCAAGGATAAGAGCCACAGCATGCTCCGCAACAGAAACAGTCGTCCCAACAGGCATGTTCACCACCACCCCGCTATCCGTGGCAGCCTCCAAGTCTATCCGCTCATACCCTACACCGGCTGACTGGATGAAAAGTAGCCTTCTACCAGCCTCAATTACTCTCCGCGTAATAGAATAATTACTGGTCTGCATGTAGAGAATCCCATCCGCATCCCGAACACTCTCACGCAAGTTCTCCTAAGACACATCCGAAACACGGACTATCTCCGCGCTCTTAATTTAATCTGCTCAGCACAAACCTGCGGGAGAGCGCTCAACCCCGTAACCAAAAGCTTCTTCCTCACCCCAACCACCTTCACTCCTTCTCACACGAAAAAACTACCATTTGTGTAAAAAGACTCTAATAGCATTTTCCAGAAATAAAGTCCCAAGGAAGTTAAAACTTAACTGGGAATGGTGGAGAACAAAACCCGCCTCCTGCTCCGTAAAAGAAAGATTGTTCAGTATAGAAACTTAGGCCCGAAAAGCTTCCTAGTAGACCGTGGTTCTAGGAGCCCGGGGGGCTAAATTTATGGGAGGATGCCTTGTGACATCTCAAGCCTGACGGATGAAGGCTGGAATGAGATTGAACTGCTGCGTGACTTTTCGTCATACAAAAAGTATTTTAACTTTGTAATTCAAAGTTGTGAACATGTATGTGACGGTTTCCTTTAGAATTCCAAAGGAATTAAGGGAGAAGATGAGGGAGGTTAACGTCTCTTGGAGTGAGGAGATAAGACGGTTTATTGCGAGGCGCGTGGAGGAGGAGATGAGGAAAAAGCATTTAGAGGCGGCTGTCAGCACATTAAGGGAGACTGGTGGTGTTGAGAGGGGTTTTGCGAGCAGCTCTGTGAGGGAGGATCGTGATGGTGGTTGACGCCTCCCTTCTGGCCAAGGTTGTCCTGAAGGAGGACGGCTGGGAAAACGTGCCCTTAACAATAAATACGGCAACTCTCGACTACGCGTTTGTTGAGGCGCTGAACGCCATCTGGAAGGCGCGTGTTAAGGGAATGATAAGTGAAAGTGACGCTGGAAGGAAGCTGGAGGCATTGTTAAACCTAGAGAAGGCGCTCCTAATATTTAAAAGCTCAGAGCACTTCGACCGCGGGCTCCAAATCGCCCTCAACGAAAAAATAACGGTCTACGATGCCCTCTACATAGCGCTGGCAGAAAGTAACGGTGTAGCCCTCTACACGGGTGACTCAAAGCAGTTCAGCGCAGCAAAGAAATACGTTAAAACCGAGCTCCTGAAATAAACAGGAAATCTTCCACATCAACACCCAGCAGCTAAGTGAGACACCTCCGTCAAAGATGCTGAGGCTCTTAAAACGTGGCTGAAAGCGTAATACTTTCCGTCTTTCCCAGCCTCTTAGCTTACGGGAGCTTAGTGGTGGAAGGTTTTCCGTTGCTTTACCGTGGGTCAAATTTTTAAGTTGTTCTTAATCGATTGAATGCTGAAGCGGTAAGGAGAGGATGCCCGTGATGAAGAAGGAGTGGAAGTATGGTAAACCGAGCAAGAACGCCCCGGTCACCGTGCAGGACGCTATAAGGTTAAGGCGGTCGATTAGGCGCTACACAGGCGAGAGAATACCCGACGAGGATCTTGAGAAGATTCTGGACGCCGCCAGGTACACGCCGTCGCCCGAGAACATGCAGATGTACAGGTTCGTGGTGGTGAGGGACGACCAGGAGACCAAGAACTTGATCGCCGACCTAGCTGTGGAGGCGGCGAAGGAGACCTTCGGAACATTCCCAGCCGAGCTCACTCAGGGAAGGATATGGTATGTCCCGCCAGACAGGAGGCCCTGGACGTTCACCGAGATGAGGGACGGCAGCCTCTTCGAGTACCCGAGGTATGCCGACGTTGTCATCGTAGCCTGCGCCTCCGAGTCCTTCCACGACGCACCCATCATCTACCCGCTCAACCTTTTCGGCTCCATATGCGTCGGAATGGCCCTCATGAAAATGTGGCTTATGGCGACCGCCCTAGGCTACGGGGCGGGATACCAAGCATTCCCAATAATGGATCCGAGGAGAAACGAGCTCATAGCGGACAGGCTGGGAATACCGAGGTCATGGCACGTTGTTGCAACGCTCAGCATAGGAGTCAGGGGCGAGGAGCGCATGATAGGCCCATCACGCTTAACACTCGAAGGCCTCTTCTACAAGGAGAGGTGGGGTAACCCATACGTGAGGAAAGCTTTCCTGGAGGAAGAGTGAGAATGGTTGAGGTAAAAATAGACTTGGACAAGGACGTCGTGGAGAAGCTGAAAAAGCAAGCTGAGTGGTGTGACCTTCCAGTAGAGGCGGTCTGCAAGCTCATACTCTCAGAGTACACGAGGAACAGGGGCGGATACCTTTTCTACGGATCAGCTCCCGGAAACAGGAAGATAATCTTGATACAGTGGCCATACATCACGGGGCAGGTTATACTAAGCCAGGATGAGCTGAAAGCCCTAGGAGGAAAGTAGACGGGAGGCGTCATGCTTGGAGAAGAAGTATAAGGGATACGCGCCCGGATCCGAGTTCATAAGGTATCCGGTACTGGAACTAGAAGACGTAGAATACGACTACTTCAGGGAGGAGTCAAAGTTCCTCGGAATCTCGCTTGTGGAGAACAAAAAGGGAAGGATAGTGGTGAGATGGGAGTACCCATTCTACAAGAGGTTCCTCGAAGCCGTTGAGAAAGTCTACGGAGACATATCTGCAAGCCACGTGGAGGAAGCACTCAGAAAGGTAGCTGAGGAATGGGTCAAAAAAGTGGAGGAAGGAAAATGAGCGGTCTCAAAACCTTTCTGGAAGAGCTCACAAAAAAGATAAACGAGAAAGCCCTCAACCTAGTAAAAGAATGGATAGGCGACAAGTACCATGGAAAAATAATCGAGTTCGAGGTCGGCGACATCAAAGGAATGCAGAAAGCCTACCACATCGTCTTCACAAAGAAGGGCGCAAAGTTCAAGGAGGGCGAATACCCAAGTCCAGACCTAATCTACAGGTCAGACGAGGAAACACTGAAAGGCGTGCTCGCAGGAAAAATTCCAGAGAAAGAAGTCAGGAAAACCTGGAAGCTCATCATAATGGGAGACGCACATGAAATGGACCCGTTCTCCCACATAGTCGCCACGGCACTAAAAGGATGAAAGCGACCCCAAACCCGCTACCCATTTCGAACTCCCATTTTTCAACCATTTTTCAACCATTCCACGTGAATTGGAAGCCGCCGCTGGAATTCACAAGGATGGTGAACTTAGCTCGCCGCTTTACAGCATCCTAGGTAAAAACAGTGATGCCGCAGAACCGCTAAGAGCCAAGTAGTTGCCCAGCTTGCACTTCACAGTCTCTTTCTCATTTTTGTCCTCTTCTCTAGTTAAGGTTGCTTCGCCCAGATAGTTTCTCCTTTGTGGGAGCTGTAAGAGTGTTAGTGGTAAGAGTGTTGCTGCTTGTGTTTATTGCCTTGTTTTTCGTAGCGCAGCCTTCTTCTTCCTTTTGTGGTGGCTGAGGGCCACTTTCCTGGCTTGAGTTCAACTTAAATGAACAATTATGTACAGGAAAGATTTAAATAGTTCATTAATGAATCATTCCTCAACAGAAGAGTGACAGGAGGCGCTGACAGTGGGGTATCGCGTTTGGCTTCAAGAATGGCTCTACGCGCCCAGTAGCTTGCTCAGCGGGAATCACTTGTAAGCGTCTCCAGGTATCCAAGCCCCCGCTGCATGTTTTCTTATCCCTCCAGGACTATTGTGAGCACGCTTTCTTGCTGGAGTCAGTTGAGGGGCCGAAGAGAATCGCCCGCTTCTCTTTCATAGGCTTCAACCCGAAGCTAGAGTTTACCGTCAAGGATGGGGTGGCGTCCGTCAGGGACCTCGCCTCCGGCGAATCCGTCAGCTTTGAGGTTGAGAACCCCCTTGAGGATTTGAGGCGGCTGGTTGGATCGGGGTTTGGGGGCTTAGATCTCAGGTTTGTTGGGGGCGCCGTTGGCTACGTGTCTTACGACGCCATAAGGTACTGGGAGAGGCTACCGAGGAGTGCTGAGGACGCTCTGAGGTTTCCCGACATGCATTTCGGATTCTACGATGACGTGCTGGTGTTCGACCACGAGAAGGATGAAACGATTTACGTCTACAGGGAGAAGGACAGGTCGGGTGAGCTGCTTGAGCTGGTGGAGGAAGCGGACGAGGATGCGGGAGGAAGCCTGTCCTTCACTTCTCCGAGGGCTAACCTTAGCAGGGAGGAATATGAGGGCATAGTTGCGCGGGCAAAGGAGTACATAGAGTCAGGCGACATTTTTCAGGTGGTTCTCTCTAGGAGGTACGACTTCAACGTTGAAGGAGACCTTTCACGCTTCTACCTTAAGCTCAGAAAGATAAACCCCTCCCCCTACATGTACTTTCTCAAGATGGGGTCCCGGAGGATTATAGGGTCAAGCCCGGAAACCCTGGTGAGGGTTGAGGGCAGGCTTGTTGAGACCTTCCCCATAGCTGGGACTAGGCCGCGGGGAGCGACGGAGGCTGAGGATGAGGAGCTGGCGAGGAGCCTTCTAGCCGATCCTAAGGAGAGAGCTGAGCACGTGATGCTCGTCGACCTGGCTAGGAACGACATAGGGAGGGTTGCGAGGTTTGGCAGCGTCCGGGTGCCGGAGTTCATGACCGTGCACAGGTACAGCCACGTCCAGCATATTGTTTCGAGGGTTGTGGGGGAGCTGAGAAGTGGGTGCGACTGCTACGACGCTCTAAGAGCAGTCTTCCCTGCCGGCACTGTTTCGGGGGCTCCGAAGGTTAGGGCGATGGAGATAATAGAGGAGTGCGAGCCCTCAAGGAGGGGGCCCTACGCTGGGGGAGTAGGATACTTCTCGCTTAACGGTAACGCCGACTTCGCCATAACTATAAGGACGCTTGTAGCCGACGGTGGACGGTGCTCCATACAGGTTGGGGCAGGAATAGTCGCCGACTCCGTTCCCGAGAGGGAGTGGCTTGAAACCGAGCACAAGGCTAAGGCCCTGCTGAAAGCGTTGGAGTTAGCGGAGGTGTGATCTTGCTGAAGGTTCTTGTGGTCGACAACTACGACTCCTTTGTGTACAACTTGGCCCAGTACGTGGGTGAGCTTGGAGGAAAACCCTTCGTGTTCAGGAATGACCAGTTAACTTTGAGACGTGTTCTTAAACTACGTCCCGATAGGGTAATCCTCTCGCCAGGACCCGGGACACCTGAGGATTCGAGGTACTTTGGGATCTGCTCAGAGATCATACGGAGGCTTGGAGCCAGTGTTCCTATACTTGGCGTTTGCCTTGGGCATCAGGGGATAATACACGTTTTCGGCGGGAGGATAGTTCGGGCCAAGAGGCTAATGCATGGGAAGACCAGCATGATAAGGCACGATGGAAGAGGCGTCTTCAGGGGGGCTGAGAACCCATTCGAGGCAACGAGGTACCACTCGCTCGCAGGGGACAGGTCAAGCATACCTGGCTGCTTGAGGGTTACGGCGGAGTCGCTTGACGACGGCGAAGTTATGGGCGTGCGGCACACCGACTACCCTATTGAGGGGGTGCAGTTCCACCCTGAATCAATACTCACGTCCTGCGGAAAGCTCATCATAAAAAACTTTCTTGAAGGAGGTTAGAAAATGAAGGAGTATATTCAGAAGCTTGTTGAAGGCGTAAACCTCACGGGTGAAGAGGCACGTGACGCGATGAAGAGGATAATGTCGGGTGAGGCGACGGGAGCCCAGATAGGAGCGTTCTTGGCGGCTCTTAGAATGAAGGGGGAAACCGTGGAGGAGATTGCCGCCTTCGCTTCGGTGATGCGTGAGTTCTGCCGAAGAATCAATCCCAAAGTGAACTCGCGCTTGGTTGACACCTGCGGAACCGGAGGAGACCGCGTTAAGACGTTCAACGTGAGCACGTCGTCGGCGTTCGTCGTTGCAGGTGCCGGAATACACGTCGCCAAGCATGGAAACCGCTCAGTGACCGGCAAGAGCGGGAGCGCTGATGTACTCGAGAAGCTGGGCTTCAACCTCAACGTCGAGCCGGAAAGAGTGGAAAGGATGATTGAGAGTGTCGGAGTTGGCTTCATGTTCGCGCCAAACTTCCACCCAGCCATGAAGCACGTTGCAGGGCCAAGGAGAGAAATGGGCATAAGGACCGTTTTTAACCTGCTCGGGCCCTTAACGAACCCGGCTGGGGCGAACGCGCAGGTTCTTGGGGTCTACAGCAAGGAGTGGATTATACCAATAGTTGAAGTGTTGAAGAAGCTCGGATGCGTTGAAGCTATGGTGGTTCACGGCTTGGACGGTGTGGACGAAATATCCGTTACGGGCGAAACGGTGGTAGCTTGGCTGAGGGATGGGGAAATTTCAATTTTTAGGTTGACGCCGAAAGAGTTCAGCTTTGAGGTTGCGAGGCCGGAGGAGGTGGTCGGGGTTGAGCCGGAGGAAAGCGCGGAGCTGACCTTCAGGATCCTCAACGACGTGTTGCCGAGAAGGGATCCGAGGAGGGCGATGACGCTCATGAACGCCGCCGCCGGCATTGTTGTGGGTGGAAAGGCAGACGACCTCGCTTATGGATTCGATCTGGCGGAGGAATCACTTAGGAGCGGCGCAGCCTACGAGAAGCTGAAGAAGATGATCGCCTTCTCCGGCGGGGACATGTCAAAGCTAGAGGAGCTGGAGCAGAAGTATGCGTGACTTCTTAGATGTGCTAGCGAACGACGCCAGAAAAAGGGTGAAGGAAGGATTCTACGACGACGTCGAAGCGGCTCCAGCCGTAAGGCTCAGCTTAGAAGACTCGATACTTTCATGCAGGAGGGCTGCCATAATATCGGAGGTGAAGCCTGCTTCCCCATCAATGGGAGTCCTACATGGAGGGCGCAGCCCGGCTGATTTGGCGAGAGAGATGGAGGAGGGTGGCGCCATCGGAATATCCGTGCTAACGGAGCCGAAACACTTTCAGGGGTCGATGTCAACCCTAGCCGAGGTGAGAAGGGCCGTAAAACGCCCCATCCTCATGAAGGACATTGTCCTGAGCCCGGCTCAGGTTGACGCCGCCGCCAAGGCCGGCGCGAACGCTGTACTCTTGATCTATTCCGTTTTCGAGAGAGGTTACTCCGAGGTGAAGCTGGGGGACATGATAGAGCACGCGCACGGCAGGGGGGTCGAGGTGCTGCTTGAGGTGCACACCAGGGACGAGTTTAAGTCGTCTCTCGGTTACGAGGCTGACATGATCGGGGTGAACAACAGGGATCTTAGAACCTTGAAGGTGGACCTGAACGTGACGAAGAAAGTCTTGGAGGGTTACAGTGGAAGCCGGGTCGTCGTGAGCGAGAGCGGAATAAGTGGCCCCGAGGACGTGAGGTTCCTTTACGCCTGCGGCGCTAGGGCTTTCTTGGTCGGAACATCGATAATGAAGGCTACGAGCGTTAAGGACAAGGTTAGGAGGCTGGTGGAGGCCCTATGAGGACTAGGATTAAAATTTGCGGGATAAGGTCTCTCGACGACCTTCGAATGGTTGTCGATGCGGGGGTTGACGCAGTAGGATTCGTGGTTGACGTTCCATCATCTCCTAGGAACCTGAAGCTTGAAGAGGCGAGGAGGCTCGTGAAGGCCACACCGGTCTTCGTCGAGACGGTTGCGGTCACTATGCCGAGAGACGTTAACCACCTTAAGCTGATCTTAGACGTGGTTGAACCTGACGCCGTTCAAGTTCACGGTTTAAGGGTAGACGGTGGGCTGAGGGATTCGTTGCCCGGCGTGAAGCTGATAGCCGCGGTACAGGCAACCTCGTCTATTGATGAGCTCGCCCTAGAAGCATCACGTTACTCCGACGCCATCCTCGTGGACACGCCCGGAGAGCGAGGTGGAACGGGAAAGACGCATGACTGGTCGATAAGCAAAAGAACCAGAGAACTGATCTATCCCAAGCCCATGATTCTCGCAGGTGGGCTTAACGCGGGGAACGTTAAGGAGGCTATAAGGATCGTTAGGCCATTCGCCGTCGACGTGTCAAGCGGAGTCGAATCCATGCCGGGCGTCAAAGATAAGGTAAAGGTCTTGGATTTCGTTAAAAGCGTTATGGAGGCTTGAACGTGAAGCTAAGCGAGTATCCTATAGGCGGTAAGTATGGAAAGTATGGGGGGCAGTTTGTCCCCGAAACGCTTATGGCGGCCTTGGAGGAGCTTGAAAATGCCTTCATGGAATGCAGGAGTGACCCATCCTTCCAGAGGGAGCTGAACAACTACTTGTCTGAGTATGCTGGGCGTCCCACCCCCCTCTACTACGCTGAGAACCTCACTAGGGCCGTGGGAGGCGCCAAAATATACCTGAAAAGGGAGGATTTGGCTCATGGTGGAGCCCACAAGATAAACAATACTCTAGGGCAGGCTCTGCTCGCTAGGAGGATGGGTAAGAGCAGGGTGATTGCTGAGACGGGGGCGGGGCAGCATGGTGTCGCGACCGCGATGGCTTGCGCCGCCCTAGGACTGAAAGCAGAGATCTACATGGGCGCAGAGGATATCGAAAGGCAGAAGCTTAACGTCTTCAGGATGCGCCTCCTAGGTGCTGAGGTTCACAGGGTTGAGTCAGGGTCGAGGACGCTGAAGGACGCGATAAACGAGGCGATGAGAGACTGGGTCACCAACCTTGAAAACACGTACTACCTTCTAGGCTCAGCGGTCGGGCCACACCCCTACCCCCTAATGGTCAGAGATTTTCAGAGCGTCATAGGACGCGAACTGAAGGAGCAGATACTGGCGAAGGAGGGCAGGCTGCCGGACGCCATCGTGGCATGCGTCGGGGGCGGAAGCAACGCCATAGGCACCTTTCACCCATTCGTTGATGACGAGGAAGTTGAACTCTACGGGGTTGAAGCTGCTGGTCGGGGGCTGGAGTCAGGGATGCACGCCGCCTCCCTCTGTGGGGGAGAAGAAGGCGTCTTCCACGGCATGCTTACATACATCCTGCAGGACGAGGATGGGCAGATAAAAACCACTCACAGCATATCCGCCGGGCTAGACTATCCTGGGGTCGGACCGGAGCATGCCTTCCTAAAGTCTATAGGAAGGGCGCGCTACGTCGCCGTCACAGACGAGGAGGCGGTCAAAGCTTTCCTCGATCTCTCAGGGAAAGAGGGGATACTTCCAGCGCTTGAGCCAGCGCACGCCTTAGCCTTCGCCATGAAGCTCGCCAGAGAAATGGATAGAGGCGACATAGTGGTGGTCACACTCTCCGGTAGAGGCGACAAGGATGTGGAAGTAGTTGCCAAGTACCTGGGGGCTGAAATATGAGGGCGCTTGCAAAGAAGTTCTCTCAGCTACGGGAGAGAGGCGAGGGTGGCCTCATAGCATACGTGACTGCTGGCGACCCCTCTCCATCGATGACGCCAAGCATAGTTAGGGCCATTGTTGGTGGTGGAGCGGATATTATCGAGCTGGGAATTCCGTTCTCAGACCCTATAGCGGATGGCCCCACGATACAGGCAGCCACCGTGAGGGCGCTCAAAGCGGGGACAAGGCCCAGAATGGTTTTAGAAATGGTTGAAGAGGTAAAGCGGGAAGTGAACGTCCCAGTAGTTATCCTAAGTTACTATAATCCTATATTCAGGATGGGACTAAAGAACTTCTTTGAGGAGGCAAGCGCCAGAGGCGTGGACGGGGTGGTGGTGCCAGACTTACCAGTTGAGGAGGCAAGCGAGTACAAGGAGTTCGCCGAGTCATACGAGGTGGACACCATATTCCTCGCAGCCCCCTCCACTTCGACTGAGAGGATGAAAAAGATCGTGGAATACACTTCCGGCTTCCTCTATCTCGTGTCGGTTTTCGGGGTGACCGGGGAAAGAGAAAAAATTCAGGATATAACCGTTGAGACGATAAGGAGAGCTGCGCGCTTCACGCGGGGCCGAGTCCCCCTAGCCGTTGGCTTCGGTGTCTCAAAGCCTGAACATGTGAGGAGCATACTCGAAAGCGGAGCTGATGCTGCCATAGTTGGAAGCAGACTAGTAAAAATCGTAGAAGAAAACTTGGGTAACGAGGAAAAAATAGTTAAAGCACTCCGAGAATACACATGGAAACTCAAAGAGGCAACCCGCTGAAAAACAGGCGAGAACCCCAGTAAACCCTTTACACCCCTCCTACGTGCACTTCCACTTTCTTTCATATTCCAAGTTTTCTCCTTTTTTCCTCTATGTGCGCTAGTATGGCATCCGCAGCCTTTACGGGATCCTTTTCGAGGTTTAGTATACCACCGGTAATGTTCCTGCAATCCTTTGTTAGAAGCCTCACGAGGTTCGGCGCCCCGGTAATCGTAGGAACGGGATTCACGTATGTGAAAAGTCCGAGGGCTAAAGCGAATATCGCATCTATAGTAGCCTTCTGCTCCATGTATTCTGGGGCAACCGCTGCTACGGGCAAATCCGGTATAGGCACCCCAAGCGCCTCCGAAAGAGCGGCTAGGAGATCTGCCAGACGCCCCGTGTCAGTACAGGTACCATAACTAAGCACAGGTGGAATTCCCAGTGAAACGCACACCTTCCTGAGCCCTAGCCCAGCCTGCTCAGCAGCTTCAGGGTGGCATAGACCCGCAACTTGGAGGGCTGCATTCCCACAGCCCATTGAGAGAACCAGAACATCCCTCCTTATAAGTTCCTTAGCCATGGCTACCGTATGTACATCCTGCCCATGGTCTCTGAGAGTTGTACATGAAACCAGTCCGGCAACCCCTCTAACGTCACCCTTCTTTATTGTTTCCAGTAACGGGGTTAGGCTTCCTCCGAGCGCATCGAGGATGCTCTCCGTTGAGAATCCCACGATAGCCTCGCCTACAGGTAACCCGGTGACGGGCTTTATTTTTGCCCGTCTTTCCCTGAAGTTTTCGATGGCCCACTGGAGTAGCTTTGCAGCCTGCTCCTCCGCCTTTTCAGGCTCATAGTTCACTCTGTCCTTTACGCCTTCGAAGGCGACCAGCTCGCTCACGGGGACAAGCCTGAAGCCGTACTTCTCAGCGTAGAGCGGGTCTATCGGCATGGAACAGTTCATGTCACAAGCGAAGAGGTCGACGCAGCCGCTCGCAAGTACAGCCTCCTGCATCAACCAGTTCCCCGTGAAGCCATAGAAAACGTCATCCACCTTCCACCTCTGGATCATCTCCTGCCCCGTCTCTATGTTTGCTATCACCCTTAACCCCCTCGCTCCAGCCTCCCTCGCTTTTCTCTGCCATTCATCTTTTCTTGCAAGCTGAACTAGGATGAACCCCAAAAACGGCTCATGCCCGTTAACCAAGACATTAACGTAGTCCGGGTCTAGGACGCCCAGGTTCACGCGCACACTGTGAGGTCTGGGGACGCCGAAAAGCACGTCTTGACAGCACTCTAAGACAAACTGGCTCTGATAAGCCATAGCTATAGATAGACGTATAGCCTTGAGGGCTAGGCTCACGAAGTAGCCGTCAACGTTCGTCAGGCAGGAGCTTGTGGCGAGCATGATCTCCTCGTATATGCCTCCGGGAAAAACGCCGAGCTCACGCCAAACTCTTTTCCGCTCCTCTGGAGCCAAGGCCTCAACAATCCTGCTGGGCTCATAGAACTTCCGCGCGTAGTCCTCCTCGACAAAGTCGCAAACCCTTAAAGCGACCTCCTCGACACCTCCATCAGAGTTTAACCCAAGTCTATTGGCAAGCCACATCAGCTTACCTTCCTCTCTTATGGTGAACGGAGTCTTCCCTTCAGCGGTAGCCCTCAATGTTCTGATAGTCTGGCTGGCGTGAAAATGGTACGTTGAAGCCCCTAGAACGTTCCTCAATAACATCATCCTCATAGCCATGCCGTCAGCTGTTATCCCGCAAACACCACGCTTACCCTTTTCAGCATCGGCGCGGCAAGGACCATTAGAGCACAAGTCGCACCTCACACCCGCCTGACAGAAAGGGCACCGCCTGTCAGGATCCCCGCCAAGCCCCTGCATATAATAACGATCCCAGACGTTAGTTATCCCGTCCTCTTTCAACTTTTTGTACATCTCGACAATAGAATCGTGATGCGAGACACGTTTTCTCTCCAAACGACTCCCTCATTTTAATTTCATACTGTTACAAGAATAGCATTAATACTTAATTAATTATTTCCACCTTCTTAATAGAAAGAAAATAATCATTTTCAATTATTTATCAAATTAAATCCGGGATCCTCAATCTGCAATTAATCGTTCTTCCTTGTTGATGGAGGCGAGGCAGAGAAAAAGCCATCTAAGCTAACGAAACTTCTCCCTCAATATACTATATCCCTCGAACAACGCTAAACAACCTCTTTAAGTAAACATCTATTTACGTCTGCAAAAACTTTAACTTTTTCCGAAAGTTTTTGGTAGGTAATTCGGAAGCGCCCAGAGGCCTTTCTACGTTGTTCTTATTTTACCCGGTGAACCTTACTCTATGGAGAAATAATGTGCCTACGCACGTCTGAATCCTGGCAATTTAGACCAGTTTTCGTGGTTTTCTCCGTTCATGACCTCACGTCGACGTTCCTGCGCACTCCTACAACCCACTCAAAAAGATGAACGCCATATTTTCATGGTTCACGATGACAGCCAAGTCTAAGTCACCGAAGGAATGGATCTCTCCCTCACATAGGATCCGTGAACATAAGCGAAAACTCAAAGTTCAAGCTTTCTCCAAGTAAAGTAGTAACAGGCTTCACAAATTCATCTATTAAAAACACCAACACGAAACCCAACACGCAATATGTCACAACGCTCATCCATCTTCCCGGGGGACGAAATGAACTCATTAAGCTAAATAACTATGAAAATCAACGTTTGGCAGCAAGAGCTCATCATCTGTATCAGGTTTTTTCATGGTTCTTTTGCATTAACTCCGTGCTATACTTTGATTTTAGTGTTCGACTTGTATTTACATCCCATCATTTCTTTTTCTTTGGCGGGTTCATTTTAGTGAAGCAGCCTTTGGCTCTTCGGGTCGAGGAAAAATAAAAAAGGTGCATTGAGCTAACGCCCTTTGCTTGAACGCCTGCAGCCACTTAGCACAGGAAGTTTACTTGAAGAGTCTCTTGATGAACTCGTTTATTCTCATTATTGCCTCTTTCGCTTCAGGTAACGTGTATAGTCCGAAGGACTGAAATACGTGTGGCATGCCATCCCATGTTTGCAGTGTCGCATCTACCCCCGCCGCTCTGGCTTTTTCAACGAAGCGCCTGCAGCCGCCAAAGAGCATCTCGCTGGTGCTCGCCTGAATTAGTATCGGCGGGAGCCCCTTCAGATCAGCATATAGCGGCGACACAAGCGGGTCAGCGGGGTTTGCCCCCGCAAGGTATGCTGGCCCCCACCAGAATACTCCCACCTCTGCCAAAACGGGGTCTGTCTTTGCGTTTTCAAAGAATGATTCATCGGTGCTCGTCCAGTCTGTTACAGGTGAGAGGCAAACTGCCCCGGCGGGCAACTCTATGCCTTCATCCCTGAGCTTCAGCAGCGTTGTCAGCGCTAAGTTTCCCCCGGCAGAGTCGCCTGCAACCACCATGTTTTCTGGGTTCACATCAAGAGAGAGAAGCCACTTGTAAACCTTGACGCAGTCTTCCAGCTGGGCAGGGTAAGGGTGCTCAGGGGCCAGCCTATAGTCCACGCTCAGCACCATCACCCCTGCCTCCTCTCCAAGTCTGACAGTTAACAGTCTGTGCGTGCTTGGGGAGCCGACAATCATTCCTCCCCCGTGGAAGTACAGTAGAACTTTGTCGTCTGCAGATCCAGAAGTTATCTGCCACTCCGCCGGGACGCCTCCAGCGTCAACCTGATCTATAATAACGTAACTCGGAATGGGATATTTTTCCTGCTCGACCTTTGCCGCATGCTCGAAAGCATACCTCATCATCCTAGCGAGAAAGAGCATCTCATCCTTAGTCAGCCAGCTGTAGATCTCCTCGGCGCTCATCTCCCTCCTGAAGAAGCGCTCGTTGCCCGCCATCACCTTGCCCCAGAGAGCCGGGAAATCTATTCCCTTCCCCTCTCTCTTAATGAACTCTAGTATGGCGTCTGTTTGCGCCTTCATGTATTCATCTATGAGCTTAAGTACATCAGCCCTAATCCTCGACCTATCAAGAACAGGCACGTTAACTCCCTCCAATATCCATGCGCAAGGTAACGGCGAAGAAAGGCTTTAAATTTTTTGAAGAATTACATAATCTTTTTGAAGAATTACAGGCAGCATGGTGAAGCTACTCGCTGGATTAAAGACACACACTTCGTTACCTGTCGAAGTGCTGGAAAAGAAAGGCTTGACTACAACGTTAAGCGAAGTGATAATCATTTTTATGAAAGTTACGAGGAAGTGGCGGGGGATGAGACTAAGGGCGAAGCAATGCTTTAATAAAAACATTCCCCCGGAACGCGAATCGCCGAGAATTGCACCCCCTTCACTCGAGCGCTCTCCATACACCTTAGACTAGCGCGGCAGCATCAGCAACTGAAAACAGAAAAAACCAAAAGAAGGTAAAACGGGCTTCTCTTAAACAATGGAAACAGAAAAGGAAGGATCTTCCTGGTTTTAATCATTCTATTTATGCTATTCTCCCTTATCTCCTTGGTGTCTCTTAAATCACGTGTTGTAATCATGTACCTTGCTAGTAATTAGCGTATTTTGTAATAACGTCTTTGTAATAACGTCTGCCTCGTACATTACTCGTCTGGCAGGGTTTCTGCAGAAAACTAGCTTTCCTTTTCTGATAGCGTCATACTGGAAACTTACCGGGGAGAGATGGAGAACCCTAACGTTCACGTTGAAGTTACTCAAATTGCATTTATGTTTCAGATTTTTCTTTATGAAGCTTGCAAGCTTCATAGCGAACTTCATCCCTTCATGAGGTTTGAAGCGTTCCGACGTCACAACAGCAATATTCATCTCGTCGAGAGAAAAATCTAAAACATATCCTAAATCCACGTCGTCAAAAATTAGAAAAGCACTATTTATCACTCTAAAAATTTCCTCTTTATCCTTTTCATCCACAATCATTATACCCATAATTGTCCCCCTCAGCAAGAAAGTTAGTTTAAAAACACTTTTAAATGTTTTCTATAACAAAGAAAGCCAGATAGAAGACACAGGTCAACGCCCTCGGCTTTTCTTCGCATGGATCCCCATCTAAGAGCTCTGCTCGCCATGATGCTTTCAACCTACGCCAGCTGCATAAACACTTCCCGCCTCTATATCATTCTCTTTAACTAGTCATACAAAAAAAGGAGACTCTTTTCACACTCCAAGTTTAGAGATGGTGTCCCCTCTCGGCAGGAAAAACTCGATTATTAACGGAATAATTTGGCTTGTCGGCGTGTCTTTATGTTGTCCCGTTCTCACCTTTTAGACTTTATCCAGCGCTATTTCTTCTCTTTCTTTCACTGGCTGCTTTCTCTTAAAGGCTTGTCTTGCTTACTCTTCTACTTTAATCTTTATGCGGCACTCGTTGCCGTTGGTATCCACTGTTGTCTCAGTAACCACTCCTATCTTGGGAACGTTTATTAGCGCTATGAGCATCAGCGAGATGATGCACATTGGGCAGGTCGGGTATCCCAGCATCCTGCCAAA
>Ga0105158_1000449_pt1 | contig 17857 bp, 24 predicted proteins | sample LHCtaG_FD_81567 | JGI IMG/M metagenome (GOLD analysis project Ga0105158, IMG submission 81567) | Hot spring microbial communities from Little Hot Creek, USA to study Microbial Dark Matter (Phase II) - LHC4sed_matched | ecosystem: Environmental > Aquatic > Thermal springs > Hot (42-90C) >...
GGCAGCCCTCGGGAACCATGCAGCCTATACTCTAAGATGCCTTTAGCGGAAACAGCCCTAGATTTCTTCATCGCCATCCTAGCCCACCTTCCCCAGCACTACGAAGTGCACAGTCTTGCTCAATGGCCTCGTCTCCCCTATTATAACCCTATCCCCGGTCCTCGCGGCGATGCAGGGAGGATTATGGGACGGGATTCTGCTCCTCTTCCTCATGTAACGCTTATACTTCGGAACGTAGTGCAAGTATTCCCTCATGACTATCACCGTGTTCTTCATCTTGTCCGAGACCACTACTCCTTCGAAAACACTCCCTCTGACTCTCACATCGCCGTGGAAGGGACACTTCTTATCCTCACACTTATTCTCAGGAGGACTTATTCCGAGGCTCTTAAGGAAGCTCAAGGATCAATCCTCCCCGTCCTGTCCTCAGGCCTGAAGGCTATGGATTCGCCTCTTAACACGACCTCTTCATCACCGAGCTTGAAGACGAAAAACCTGTGCTTCTTCGGAATGGTGAGACGCCGCCCTTTTTCAGAAACTATCACGAGAGTATTCTTAGTCTCCCAGACAACCTTTCCCGAGAAGAGGGCGGGACCGCTCTCAGAGCCCAAGACCTTCACGGGCAGCCCTATGAGCTCGTGGTAGGCAAGGTTGCCGGGTGTTCTCATTTCTTCTCCTCCTTCTCCACGGTAAGTATCCTAGCTATGGCGCGTTTCAACTCTCTAACAGCCTTAGTGTTTTCCTCAAGGCCCGAGGCGGCTCTCATCCTCGCTACCATAAGCTCGTTGCGAAGCTCCTGGAGCTTCTTAAGCCTCTCCTCCCTGCTCATCCCCCTTATCTCACTCGCCTTCAGCCTTGCCAACTCCACCACTCTCCTGCGGGACCTCGACTAATTGGACCTCGTCTGGAGAAACAAGCTCCTTCAAAATCTTGACTTTAACACCTATAATGCCCTGCGGCAGAAGAACACTCGCCTTTCCGACTTTAACATACTTCATCGCAGGGTCTCCGGCTGCAGGCATATAGCCGTATGTAAACTTCTCAAACCTAGCCCTGTCGGTGGCAAGCTTCCCAGCTATCCTTATCTCGCAACCCCTCGCACCCGCGGCAACCATCCTGCGTAGAGCAACCCTAGCAGCCCTACGGTATTTAACACCCTTCTCAAGGGCCCTGCATATCATTTGAGCAACAAGCTGGGGCTCCAAGTCGGGGTTCTCAACCTCAGCCACGTTGACCTGCGGGTTTTCCAAGTTGAACTTCTCCTTCAGAATATCCTGGAGCTCCCTGATGTTCCTCCCGTCTGGACCTATGACGAGGCCAGGCTTACTCGTGTATATAGTGACCACCAGGCCCATCGGGACGTTGAGAACCTTAACGCCCATGTAACCCCCCTCCTTCAAGTACTCTTTGAGGAAATCGTCAACCCTCTGGTGCAGCTTGCCCAGGTCCAGAACCCTTTTGTAGAATATTAGCTTCCTCTTAGCGGACAATTCAACCAGCCTCCTCCACAGCCAGGGCCTCCACGTGCGTAAGGGTTTCAAACCTTGGAGTAGCTCTGCCGAAGGCCCTCGGCATGTATCTTTTCAACTTCCTACCCCTGTGCACAACAATCCCGGTTATCCTCATCCTGTCGGGTGACAAGCCCTTGTACTCGGCGTTGGCCTCAAGCTGCGAGATAAGCCGCAGAAAGAACCGGGCGGTTTTAACAGGGTACCTCCCGGAGTCGAAGCCCTCAACCCCACGCCTGTGGGGAACCTTCTTCCTATACCTCCTGAAAGGGACTGGGATTTCCCTCTTAACCACGGCCTCAAGCCTCTCCCTGGCCTCCGGGATCCTAAGCCCCTTGACGAACCTAGCGACCTCAACCGCGTGCTTAGGAGATATTCTAACCTCTCTGAGACTAGCCTTAGCCGAACGCGACTTATCCGCCTCCACCAGACTATACCTGAAGCTTGGCAAACTTAACACCAGTTAGCTCGCGGGAGCGAGACAGAAACATACACCAATTATTAAATATTTTGCCTCCTTATAGGGAATGCTTAAATCCCCAGGAAGAGCCCTTTCAACGATGAAAAATGAGCAAGGAGGCTGAAACCGAGCCCAGTATACGTAGGGCTGTTAACGTTGACAGGCTTGAGAAAACCCCAGACGGTTATGTTGCGCACGTGAAGTCGCTAGAGGGGTTGAGGAAGATCGCTACAATACTGAAGAAGCCAATGGTCTCCGTTAAGGAGAGCGGGGAATACCTTGTTATCGACGATAGGATAACCTACGTTTGGAAGGAGACAGGCAAGTAGCGCGTTAACAAAACCCCTTTTTCTATTTCTCCTATTTCAACGGAACGTACGTAGAGGACTTGCTAGCGCCCACACCAGGCTTACCGTGGACAACCCTCTTGTTCGTTATCGCGAACTCCCCCAGGTAGTGTCCAACCTTGTCGAGAGTTATCTCGACAGGGATGAAATCCTTACCGTTGTGGACCTCGATGGTTAACCCAACCATCTCAGGAAGTATAGGCATATCCCTCCTGTGGGTCCTTATCCTCTTAGTCTGAGTACCTGTCTTAGCCATCTCAGCCTTAGCCTTCCTGATGTTCTCCAGTAGCTTCCTGTTCTCAGGATGCAGCCCCCTTCTCAGAGTCCTCCTAATACGGGCTGGGAGAAGCCTCATCAGCTCGTTCATCGAAAGACCGTTCAGCTCCTCAAGCGTCTTACCCCTATACGTCTGAATAGTAGACATTGAACACTTTATGGGGAGACGGGATATAAGAATCTTTCCCCTAGCAAAAAGCGGGGACGAAGCCCTACTGGGAAACAGGACAGAGATTAAGGTAAAGCGGGCCTACTCCTCGTTAAAGTCAACATTCACTCAGACTTCCTAATTCTCCTCCTACCAGTTAAGTGTTTTCTCAAGCATTATGAATCACTCAATATATTCAACAAGCTGGCCGAGCAATTTCTAGCTGTAATGATGATGATTGCAGGAATATACTTCAATCCCTTACTCTTCATAAGCCAAGATCCTATTGCCTCTATCCATATGTGTTTCAGCCTCTCCCTTATCCTTCTTGGAGTTCTGGGCGCAGGTTTGATCACCATCCGGTAGTCAGCCATCTCCTCTATCCTCTGTATTTCTCGCCTCCTATAAAAACCTCCACTATTCCAAGATACTGCTCATAAGCTCAAGCAGGTGATTAAGCAATTCCTCGGCCTGAGGAGTCTGGGGGCATGTAGGAAGCTGTAAATCAGTTTCCAGCCATTTTCCTTAGCAATTTTCAAAATACTTATCTGCCGGATCCATCTTACTAATAGTTTCATCGCCATGCTTGCATTCAACTATTGCTTTCTTAAAATCTTTTTATATTGCTACCCTGATATCTTTCTAACCTTCTTCCTACCAGTCTTACGCGGAGCGATTAAGCCGACCTTAGCACCGGGCGGAGCATTACGGCTGACAGACGTAGAGCCTCCAACATGCTGGTGCCTTCCCCCACCGTGGGGATGGTAAACGCTTATCATTGCTACTCCCCTTACGATCGGGTATTTTCTCCCCTTGCTTTTCATCAGTTTTCTCTTGGTGCCTGCTTTAAGGAATGGTTTTTCTGTTCTCCCTCCTCCTGCTACTACTCCTATTGTTGCCAGTGCTCTCGCGTCTACTACGAATGTTCTGGCCTTGGGGTTTTGCAGTATCGCTGTCCCGTTTGTTTTGCCGATTAGTGTCGCGTAGTTTCCTGATGATCGGAATAGTGCACCTCCGTCTCCTGGTCTGCGTTCAACGTTTGATATTATTGCCCCCTCTGGTACCTCCGCGAGCGGGAGTATGTTTCCCACTGCCGGCGGGCTCCCGGGCCCTATTGAGATCCTCTGTCCTACGTACATTGATTCTACTGCAACCGTGTGGAATGTTCTCCCGTCGTCCAGCCTTACTTCCGCGAGCGGCGCTCCTCTCCCCGGGTCGTGGTGCAGTGCCACTAGTGTTCCCTCAGCCCTCTCCCCCTGTGTTAAGAGCGGGTATTTCGCTGGCGCTACTCTCCTGTGGGTTGGCGCCATGAAGTTCGGAGATCTTCCGCGCCTCCTTACTATTGGTCTCTTACCCATTTTTCCACGCTCCTCCTTACACTATCTTAAGCCTGCTCGCCACGTCCATCGCGTTGTATTCTTTAGCGAGTTTTACTATCGCCTTCTTCTCTCCCGTTATGCTTCTTACTATGTTCACTTTCTCAACCTTCACGTTGAGGAGCTTCTCGACGGCCTGCTTGACTTTGCTCTTATCAGCCTTCGGGTCTACGATGAATATGAGCTTGTTCTCCCTCTCTATCATTCTGAAAGCCTTCTCCGTCGATACTGGTCTTATCACCACGTTGTCAAGCGACATATTTTCTCACCCTCTCCACCATCTTGTTCAAGGCTGGGAGGCTCCATATCGTAAGCCTGCCGGGGTGCCCGCCGGGCGCGAGGTCCATTACTGAGACCCTGTCGGGTGTCTTGACGTCTACGCCCGGTATTCCCGAGGCTGCTTTAACTATGCTCGCCCTCATGTTTGAGACCACTATCAGGGGGCCGACTCTCCTCCTGAGCCTCCTCCCCCTCCACTTGGATTTCCCGCTTCTTATCCTAGGCCTGCCGTATATCCTCTCAACCTCCTGGCTCAGCCCTATTTTCTCCAGCAGCTCGACTACTTCACGCGTCTTAGATAGTTTCTCAACGTCTTCGGTGAAGACTATCGGGATCTTCGCTTCGCCAACCCTGTGACCCCTCTTCTCCACAGCATCCTTGTTGAATGTTGCGGAAAGCGCTGAGAGAAATGCCTTCCTATACTCCTTCTTGTTTATCTCCTTCCTTATCTTCTTCTCCACGCGGGGCGGGTGGGCCAGCCTGCCTTTGACAGCCATGGGCGCGAACCTTGCCACGCCCCTCTCCGTTCTCGGAACCCTGGCGATGCCATATCCCACGCCCCAGCTCTCAGCAGTAGTTCTTTTTCCAGCCATCGGGTCCCTGCCCTGGGGCTGGAGCCTCCTAGACTGTTGGGCGAGGAAAGCTCTCCTCACCAGGTAATCCTCGACTTCGAGCTGTGTTATGAAGGAGGGGATTGACGTCTCCCCGTCCTCCTCACCGTCCGCCTTTAGGACTCTTACCTTCATTTCCTGCTGTAGGCTCATCATGCTGCCGCTGCCCTCCTTATGTTAACGTAGGTCAACACCGGCGGCTCAGCCTTGGCCTCTGCCTTCCTTGCTGAAACCCTTATTTTCACGAGCCTCTTGGGAGCCCCGGGGACGCTTCCGCTGAGCATGACTACAGTATTCTTCACCACACCGTACTTGTGGAACCCTCCCGGCTTATTGACTTCGTCGGGGTTCTCAACGATCCTGAGTATCCTAAGGTTTCTCACAAGCCTCTGCATGTAACCCATTTGCCCGGGCCTGGGTACGGTGTACATTACTCCAGAAGGCTTCCAGGGGCCGAGCGTCGCCACGCCCCTACGGGTCTTATTGCTCTTCCTGTCGAGTATTTTAACGCGGAACCTCTTAACAACACCCTCGAAGCCCTTACCCTTCGTAACCGCGAAGACGTCGACGTAGCCTCCCTCTTGGAAAACATCCTTAACGCCGACTTCCTTCCCGAGAAGAGATAGCGCGTAGCTAACCCTCTCGCCAACGCTATTGCCCCCGCCCACTGCGATTTCAAAGACCTCGGGGGTTTTCTTCCCTATCCCAGTCTTGTAGGGCTGTGTCGAGACGATGACCCTAACCTCCTTCGTTTCTTCGACGAGCTCTTTAGGAGGCTCCTCCGTCGACGTTTCCCCCCTGTTCCTCAAGGAGGTTATCCTCCTCTCAATATGCTTGGGAAGTTTTGTCGCCCAGCCCTCCCAGAGGATTCTCAGGCCCTGCGGGCTGTTCCCGTAAAGCCTAACCCCGACTATGCTTAGGGGAGGCGTTTCTATGAGCGTGATGGGCGTGAAAACCTCCTTGCCCTTCAAGGGGGAGGATTCCGAAGTATCTATCGTAAAACCGTGAGTCATTCCGACGCGGTAGCCGGCGAAGCCGAGGAGCCTAACCCTGCCCTCAACCTCCGGCCAGAACCTTATTCTGGGAGTCAGCCTTCTAAAACGTGCTCTAGGACGGAATGCGAGCGAACCATGCCGCGGAGCGCTTTGCTTCCTATGGCCCATTTCAATAATCCCCTTTCAGCCAGCGTAGTTGGTCAGAGGGTGGAACGAGCCCGTTTTAACCTTTTCTCCTTGAGAAATCGCCCCTGTAGGAATTCCTAACCCCTGTTTTTCCAACAACACTCTTGAAGCCTTGTTAAACGGCTTCAAGCCCGACGTATCCTCTTACCAGGGAGGCGATTAGAGGGAGGGTGATGTATAGAGCCTCCTCAGTGCGGACTGTTTCAGTACCCTGCTCACCCACAGTGTTGACGACGATGTCGAAAGCATCGTCAACCCTCATGTTCTCCCTGGCGAGCATCTCCCTAATACCCATGGAGGGTGAGCCGAATACTATTAGCATCCTCCCGCCGCGGGAAGCCAGCGCCTTAAGCTCCCGCAGCCTACTCCAGAAAAGACCCCCGTATTTCGAAGTGCCTATTTTAACCCCCTCGGCCTTCTTCAAAAGCTCCCCTAGGGTTGCTCTCGGAGAGGAGACGCGGTACCCCAGGTAGAAAGGCGAGTGAGTCGGGGAGACTATGGTGGCGAGGAGCCTACGGGGGTCTTCAACCCTGGCTAGAACAATGTCTCCGACACGCGGCTGGAGAGGAGACTCAGGGACTGGAGCGATAAGCCTCTTCTCGAGCCCAGCCTCCAGAACAATCTTTTTCGCCGACTCCTTGACCACGGCTGCGAGCCTGAAGCCCCCTGGGGCCACGTGTTTGAGCGAAGACGGCACTGTGTGGGAAGGGATTTTCAAAGGGGGCAGTAGGCCTGCGAACCTAAGCTCCTCCTCCTTCCTGAACACTATCTTCCTGAGGTATTGGGGCACGACCATGTAATTCAGCAGCTTTGAGAAAACCCTCTGGTTCTCCAGAGACCTCCTGCTATAATCATCCAAGTATACGATTACCTCGTCAACCATGAATATTGCCGCAGCCCTCCCGACGAGCCCGGCCCTGAAGGTCTTAACCCTGAGGTCTTCTGAGACGCCTATTAGTGAAGCCGGGAGGGCGATGGAGATCTGCAAGCCTGCTAGAGACTTGTTACCCTCATTATTATGGGTTTCTAAAACAACTACTCCAGCTCAGATATTCTCTCGGAGAGAATTTGTGAAAGAGGCTTCTTCTCACCCTTGCTGGCAACCAGTATCTTCGACTCGTATCTCACTGGAATACCCAGGTATCTGAGGAACCTGTAGAAGTCCCCGGCGTCCACAGGGCCCTCGACAAAACCCTTTTTAAACAAGGCGTAGAGAATAAGCTTGGCTCTCCTAGTCTCTTGGGGGAATTCGCTTTCGGCAAGCGTGAGAACCTCCCTACCCTTATCATCCAGCAGGCCGAGTACAACCCTGTTAACCTCCTCGTCGAAGCTCGTATCATTACTCTTGCTACTTTTCTCCAGGATCAGCTTGCGCATCAAGCGCTTCCTCTTCTCTTCTAGTATACGCTCCAGCTCCTTGTCCTCAGACAACCAGTATCCCCGTCCCCTAGTGGGAACAACATGTTTTTTAAACATTATCTTTTTATTCAAGAAAGAAAGTATTTTCCCATGCCGGGGTGGCAGAGCGGTAATGCGCTGGCCTTGAGAGCCAGTGGCCCATGAGGGCCGCAAGGGTTCGAATCCCTTCCCCGGCGTCTATTATCTCTCTCAACTATAAGGTGTGAAGACGCCATAAAAATAATGATGGAAGAAAATGGATTGTCTTTAAATACAGTAAGTAAGACAAGATTTGATACGAAGAGCTTTTCAAAAAATTTTAACAGGAAACGAGTATCCTGAAATGCCATTCCAAACCGTATGGCCATATTACAATGGAAAACAATACCCAACCTTTACTCCAGATAGGAATATCGTTTATCAAGATACCATCTCAGAAAAAGAAAGCAATATCTGCCTTCTTTAGGGTCTGAGCTTGCAGAGCGAGTCAAAGTGATATGCTTAAAAATGGATGTTTTAAGATTAGATGTTGAAGGTGGTAAGTTAGTTTGGGTGTAATTAAGCAAGAGTTACTTGTTATAGGTGATAAAGGGGAGAAAAAGCTTAGCGTTCTATTTGATAGCGGTGCATCTAGGTCCCTTATTAGGAGTGATGTTGCAATGGAGCTCTCCACTCCGAGGAAATTGCTTATCCCAAGGGAACTTGCTGTAGTTAACGGAGATAAAATCACCTGCAATTTTCTCTGCGACTTAATTGTTGAAATTGAAGGAAAAAGAATAGGAATTGAAGCATTTCTAGTCGATAAACTACCAGTCCCGCTCGTTTTCGGAGCATTAGATATGGAAGCCTACATGATCAAACTCGACCTGGCTAAAAGAAAACTTGACCTGTCTGAGTTTACAGGATACATGCTTGCCTTATAGGAGATCCACCCTTCTCTTCTTTCAAAAAGGCGAATTTTTGGCAATCGAATTCCTTCCCGGTGCTTCTATAGATTAATAATCTCATCTGACTGATAGGAATCCGGAATATCTGGCACATAGCAATCTCGCTTAAGGAGTGATAGAAGATTTTGCAAGATTACGGAATTACCCCATTATGAACCGAGGTGGAAAAGGAATCATAAACAAATCCTTGAACTTTTTAGCCCGAAGTCTTATGTAAGTTCATTCCATTCGCATTTATAATGAAAATCTTCTTCGATACAGACATATTTCTGGTTGGCGTTTTTACCGGGGGAATCAGTCGCTATGGGGGTCGGCCTGCTGATTGGTGCGCTTATTCCCCGTTATACTGAGGGCGTTCTAATAATAATTGCGCTCTTTAGCATAGGTATGAGTGTTCAGGAGGAGGCTGCTAAGCTCTTCCCCCACATACCCGGCCAAGTAGCTCTTCCGCTTCGGGCTCTTCGCAGACGAGCCCCTTGTCCCTCCACTTGTAGGACAGGAATTGTTGATCCTCATAATTCTAATGGTGATGACTTTTGTATTCCGGTATTTAAGAATCAGAGCTTACATAAGTTTTTAATGTTTAATAATGGAAATAATGGATCAGTATAGGATTAATCCTTCGATACCATCTAGAATTACCTTTTCCCTATAATTTCGCAGTTGAGATTATTTTCACCATATGAGCCTGTATATGTTTCCATTATTGTCGAATAAAGTTATTTTGTTGAATGCTTTGCCTAGAGTTATTATAATCTGACCTTCCGCTCCCGGCTGGAAAACTATGCCTTCAACGGTTTTCTCCAAGCCTTCGCAACCTATGTTTTCGCCGAAGGGAGCATCTAAAATCTCGGAGTCGAATGAAACCCTGTTTATTATTGTTGGGTTCTGCAGCTTGGAGGCGAGGCTTATACGATAGATCCAGAGCCCACTGGCCTCATCGTACTCTAGAAAACCAGGATAGAGGTTTGACGAGAAGCTCCATTCAAGCCTATTTCCCACTCCGCTTTTGGCGCTTATGGAGGCGGAGATCATTGGACCCGGTGAGGGCTGTGTCGGCGCCAGCATGACTATGATGAACGGAAGTAAAGTTGACACTAATACGATTATGAAGCTTGTCTTCAAGCTTATTCTCCTCGATCTTTTCACAAGGCTTGCCGTGAAAACGAAGATTGTCCCTGTTAGGGTTAGTGTTGAAGTTATGTAGAGCATGATTAAGAACAGCTCGTCCAAGGCTGTGACTGGCAGAAATTTTTTTAAAAGCAAAGCTGGGCCCGCAGTAGTCAGTGGGATTTCTGGGAACCCTATGAATAAGGGTATGCTTAAGCACATTAAGACTGCTTCGGAGAATAGTCTTGACTTCTTGCTCTTAATCAAGTATATGCTTACTATAAGAGGGAAAATTATGGAGAGCGAGGAAACAATGACTGGCAGAATTGCAGAGAGGAGAATCATTACGCCGAGGAGAATCCTAACGAGCCGGATTTTTCCTGAGAACAGGATTTCCTGCTTTCTCTCCTCGACGGCGTGCGCTTTAACTGGTTCTGCTGGACTGATGAACTGGCTTCTGACAAGCTCCATTGCAGCATCCTCTTTCATCCCTGCTGCTACCAGTTCCTTGTAGAGGGCAGCTATTGCCTTGGCTCTTTCCCTAGCCTGCTCCTCAGTCAGTGCTGTGCCCATCGCACGAGCACCCGCCTCACTGACCTCTCTCTTCTCCTTGCTTCTTCGTATAAGACCTCTTACTCCAAAGATGCTTCCTACGATGATAATGACTATAGAAACTAAAACTAGGAAGTTTCCTAAGCGGTATGGTAGGCTTTCCTCAGGCCATATGAGAGTGTTTGCGAGGCCCAGTAGGCTTCCAAGGAAGAGGAGTATCCCGAGGAGTAGGAGGAACACTCCAAGATGCTTTCTTATTTTACTTCCCAATCCCCCCGTTTTAGGCATTTCAAGTAATTATAATCATGGCAGGGTATTAAATATTTCATAATTAAGGAAGAGAAAACAATGTTTAAAGTTTAAGAAAAGATGTTAAAACGTTATTTCAGCTTTGCTCTGCAGCAATATCAATTTATTAATTAAAGGAGGTCTTTAATCGCTTCCTCCTTAATCGGGACACTCGCGCGCTAAGAGAAATGCAAGTTTTTAGGTCACGTTTAAAGAAGTTGCTGTTCTAATCCTAAGAAGTATTATTTAAAATAGTAAAGCCGAAGTATTGGTTTAGGACTTAAAATGCCCATGCTCCTTTAGAGAATAAGAATGTGAAGAAGCTCAGAAGCGTCAAGAAGATTGGAGCAATCATAAGGTTGAGTTTTCTTCTGCAGCCTAGGATGCTGAGCGTGATGAAAAGCGGAAATAGGATCAGCATGTAACGAGGGATGCTTATCCACCAGCTCGTTGAAACGCTTATGGCCCATGTGAAGAAAGTGTAGGTATTGTACGAGGGACGGAGGTGATGTTTAAAACCTAGGATAAATCCTAATAGGTCTAGTGCTGCGAAAGGCAAGTTGGGCGACTCCGACCGTAACGTTCTCCGGGAAGACGGCGTTAATCGCCCAGTCACAAGCCCTCCTCAAGCCTAGCAGTGGATCGAGAGAGAGAAATGCCATTTCCTATACCGAGCATAGTAGACACAGGATATTGTTAGAGCGAGGAAAAGGCTTTCAGTATATGTGGCACATAGGAAGTAGGCTGTTGGGAAAAAGCTCATGTAGAAGACAGACCTTTTAGCCACATCCTCCTCAAAATCCAGTTTGACAAGTTTAAAAAGGTATATTGCAGCAATAATAGAGCTCACGTTAGAGATCAAGAGCGCTGAAAGATTCACGTATTGCCAGTTGAAAGTCGTCAACCTGATTAGTAACGGGTAGAGGGGAAAGAAGACGAGGAAGAAGCGTTGCTCTCCAGTATTAACATACCAGTTTCTAGCTATGTCGATATAGTGTGGACCATCCCAACGGCAGAATTGGCGCATTATTGACAGCGGGTCGGAGGGTCCCTCGTTAAAGAATGTTGTTACGAAACCTATAGAAAATATAAGGACTTTCGAGACGAGAACGATAAGTAAAATAGTTCCCAAGGAGCTTGAGAAAACTCTTCCGAGCATACTTAACCCTGCTCACCTACCTTCAGCTGTTTCTCTTACCAGTTTAAGGGTTTCCCAGAAGGCCTCATCATCTGTCGAGCACAATATAATTGTCGAAGCCTCGCTGCACAATATTGAATACTTCCTTTCAGATTTCTCCCAAACATCCACGTCAATTTCCTTTCCCCCAACCTTATCCATCATTATTCTAAAAGAGTTAGCAAACTCTAATGCGTCTTCCGTCGAATCCCAAGTGATGTTCCATGTAAGGAAGTAATCAGTCTCATGCTCATAGTAGGTAAAGTTGTCTCCACCCCATCCTTCTGCAGCCCTGGTAGCCTCCTCCGATGGAAGCCATTTCCCCAACATGACTAGGATGAAGTATTCGCCGAATCTCTCGCTTTTAACCTTCTGCCAGCCTTCGTCAGCTACTGCAAGCGTTTCCACAGGCCTGTTTGTCTCATTGATGAGATATTTCTCCGGATGCATTATCTGCTCAGTTGTCGTTGGAGGATTCCAGTATGCAAGGTTAACGCTCTGCCAACCTCCTTCCATGTAGAGAGCTTTTACGAACCTTAAACCATAATCATAGGGGAAATAGTTTAGACGTGAAATCGAGTCTGGTAGACTAGTGTAGACACGTATCTTATTAATTAAGAAGTTTCCAATAAGCAATCCGTAGGGTCTCTGAATCATTCCCATTACTAGAATTTCTCCTATAGTCTTATTTGTAAATACTTCTTCCATTAGACACGCATCACCTTCGATCAATGCTGCCTTAGCCCTATCTCCATCGAATGTAGGCACGTATGGTATGTTGAAGTATTTGCTCTGCATGATGTGAGTTAGCTCGTGAACCAGTGTTCTTTCAGCGTTAAACCTGTCGTAAGGGTTAAAGTATTCCTTCACGATGTAGATCTTATCCTGCCAGACTGCAGCAGCTATCATCCCCCACCATTCAACCCTGGCCTCGTAAAGGCTTTCATCCTTCGATATCATGAACAATGCTTTGTAAATCCTCTCCTCCCTGAGTATGTTTTCCCTCTCCGTTTCCGCGAAGGATCTGCCCCAGTTTTCCCTAGTCCAGTCCACGGTTACGATTTCAACCTGCACGTTTTCTAGAGAGAAGCCTCTGACATCTTTTATTAATCTGATTGCTTCCCTTAGAAGCTCCTCCACTCTAGCCCTGTACTCGGATTCATCCTGCTCGTAGAAGAGGGTGTTGAATAGAAAAGTGCCCAGTAGAGCGATAATCGTAATGAGACATATTATGGCTAAGAGTTGCTTCGCCAAAAGAGTAGGGTGCAACTGCCCTTCCCCGATAGAGCTTTTCGAAAAATGTTTTCTACTCCCTGCCGCTTGACCGTTGTTTCTTATCAGTATGTTTCTACACCCCTAGAGATCAATACTATTGACACCAGTCCCAGGACTACGCCAATATACGTCCAAGCATCGTATTTCTGGTGGAACACCAAGGCTTCGAGAACCATGGTGAAAACGAGGCCAAGTATTGTTACGGAGACGAATACTTGTGTAGCACCCAGCGCGGATAATGGGCTTCCCATTAGGAATCTTCCGATGAAAAACAGGACTAGGGCTATGAAGATCGAGGGCGTGAAGAGATATTGAATGCTAAAGGAGATGTCGAAGAAGCGTTGAGGAGGAATCAACCCCCATTTCCTAGTCCCTATTTTGAACAGTATGTTTCCCACAGCCCCTAATAGGGCGGCGGCCATTATTACTCCAATTACTTCAAGTCTCTCCATGTTTTATCGCTTACTAATGTTGAGAACAGTATTTAAAAATAAGACTTTCAAAGATTATTCTCAGTATCATGCCAGACTTTGCGGCTTAAAAAATATTGTTTAAATAGTCTAGAGTTTCGAAGCCGCAAGGTTCGAAAAGCACCTCATCCGCAGCCCCCATGATTAAACGAGCACTTTCTTCGCACTTATCCCAAGGAGTTTTAGCATACTTCTCCAGCAGGTTTTTCTTCACGCTTATGACGATGCTTCCCCTCCCATTGCTGAACCTGGCTGATAGTCCACCGCCCTCGTGTAGAATTATGTTTTCGCCTACTACTATCCTCAGCCCGTCGACCGCGCAGACATATGGTTTCCTCATTACAGTGAATACTTCGCAAGAATTAGGCATACCTATGATGCTCCCAGCCTTAAGACCCATTTTTAACCCTAGGACTAGGAAAGGACCCAGGTGGCCATGTAGGCTAACAGCCTTATCGAGAACATCTTTCTCAATGATTGTCAAAGTCATTTCTTTCGCATCCCCCTAGCCTCTAGGCTTAGCGTGAGGACTACTCCCAAAAGCCAGCCTACTATGCCACCAGCCATGTGTAGTATAACCCAGCCTACTACTCCACCCCATTTAGCTAATTGGGGAGCTGCCATGAAGAAAGTCCCTATTATGAAACCGGCTACTGCAGCCGAAACCGTTGAGACAATTGCTAAGAGTATTGCTCCAACGAGCTTTTTACTAAAACAATTCTCGTAACGGAATACGAATGTTAATAAGTCGAAAACTACGCTGGCCGCCGTAAACCCTAAGAAGTGTACAGCACCCGGTCTTAAAACGAAATTCAAAACTGTCGCCACGAAGCCTACTGCACTCGCCGTTCCGAGCTTTCTCACCCACCAAACGGCTAGAATAAGAGACATGAATCCTATCATGTCGCAGAAAACAGGTATGCCGAAAGTTGTGAATATTACCGGCGCAACGGTAGCGTTCAATATGCCCCAGAGTGCTGCGAAAAGCGCTATCGCAACAATATCACGGATACTAAGGTAGGCCATTTTGCTCCATCCTCCGGTATTACTGGAAACGTTTTTAGTAATACTATTTAAATCTTCATCTATTAGGCTAAGCGACACGAGAAAATAGAGTTAACCGCGGATTTTCCTCCGTAAGACGACTATCACTAGCACTACTACTAAAAATATAATAAATGGCATGCTGTTCCAAACCAGCTCACTTATATTTGGCGAGGATTTTTCAAACAAGGCAGTTTCAACAATCGGTGCAACTACTCTTATTGAAGCAGGATTATCCTTTCCAGTGTAAGACCCTGATCCTGATCCTCTCCAGCCAACGAACTCGTATCCAGGATTTGGCGATGCAGATATCTCTACTAGCGAGTTTTCCTCATACCATCCTGACGAGGGTGAAACAGAGCCTGCATCACTCGGATCAGCCTCCACCTTCAAATAGTATTTAACAACGTATGTTGCATTAATGTAACAGGCTTCCTCAAGGATTTTTATCAATCCTTTCCGGCTTGTCGAAACACCAGTGACTGAAGTCAAGGAGTATTGCTTGCCAATTCCTGCGTATAATGTATCAACCCATTGGAAGGAGTGTGTTGAGCCCAATTCCCATATGAAAATCTTCGGAAGGTCATCATAGAAGTACTGGGTTTCATCCACTATTAACACGGGTCCTGAAACGTCCTCATCCAAGCCGCTTGCAGAGAAAACTATTGTCGAAACAGAGGGTTTCGAAGAGACGCTGACATAGAAAGTGTGCAAAACGTCTGCTATTAGGTTAACCGCAAGATTAAGCGATCCCCCACACCTGTTCTTGAAAACAGGATTATCCCAGTCATAATTATTATCCATCCAGACGCATGATAAGCCTCCATCCGGGTCAAACGTAGTGTCGAACGCAAGCATTAGAGTAGCATTGTATGCTGAAATTAAATCGAGGCTTCCGTCGAAGCTTAAAAACACGTTGAATTCCGCATCGTAATTGTCCGTCATCTCGTTCACGTAGTTCTCGTAATCGCTGTGATGCTTCTCCCCACCCCAGTCTGTTGAAGCACCCATTACATGTGGGAACACGGCAACGTCTGAAATATAATGGGTCATGGATCCGAGTTTTTTAACTGCGCCGGGAACATCTCCAGCAAGATAGAGCGATAGAGCTTCTTCAAACTCTTCCTGAGCCCTCAGTGCTGCTGCATCATCCTGCAGAGAACCGTCTGAACGATAATACACATGATGTTTAGAAGTGTCTCCAATACCGTCCGGAGCCCTCCCATTGTCCGGCAACTCTGTTCCGTAGAGGTATAATGCAATGTTGTCAAGGATGAAGCTTTTCTCATTTTCAGGCAGCCAGTCCAGAGCATGTTGGGCAATCCAGTCGTGCGTCCCGTATTTGGGATTGTTGGGGTCACTACTATAACCTCCATTACTCCATCCGTAAACGGTCTGTGAATAGAAGCTTAGAATTACGCCGAATATTATTATAGTTTTTAGATTGAATTTAACCAGTGTACTTCCCGGCGGCATCCCATTGTTCATAGAATCGCATGTAAGAAAACGCTCCAACTTTTAAGCCTATCTGCAATATATAACATTCGGCCATAATCTTTAAAACTACGATTAATCGTAGTTTTATTTTAGAATGCCCGTAAAAATAACGGAGACTGTTGAAGAATATTTGGAGTGCATATACAGGTTGCAGGAGAAGGAGAAGGTTGCTAGAACCAGTAGCATAATCAGATCTCTTAAGGTTGCTCCAGGGACGGTTACAAACACTATTGAGAGGCTTGAGAGAGAAGGCTTTGTGAAACACGTTTCCTATAGAGGGGTCATGTTAACCGATAAGGGACGTATGATAGCTCTCCAAGTCGTTAGGCGGCACAGGTTGTCTGAGCGTTTGCTAACCGATATCCTTAAAATGAACTGGACGAGTGTTCATGAAGATGCTTGCAGGCTTGAACACAGCTTATCCGAAAACGTTGTAGACCACTTGGAGAGAACTTTGAATTATCCTAAGACTTGCCCCCACGGGAATCCGATACCTACTAAACAGGGCAGAATTCTTGAAGAGAAAACTCTACCTCTGCTCTCACTCACTATTGGTAAGCAGGGGATTATAGCTAAGCTTGTTGAAGAGGATGCTAGCACACTGGCGTATTTCTGGAACCTTGGCATAGTGCCCGGTACGGTTGTAGAGGTTCTTGAAAAACCTAGGCAGGACGAGCTTGTGAAGATCAGGATCGGCAAGGATAGGCATGCGGTTAGCCATCGCTTGGCTTCAATCGTACACATTAGGGAAGTCGGTAGGAGATGAGCGTTGGAGAGCACCGCATAAACGAGGTGCCCTTAACCGCTTTAAAGGAGGGGGAGAGCGGCATAGTCGTCTCAGTCAAATCAGGCTACGGTAAGGCGTGGGGCCTTAAAAAGAGGCTTATGGATATGGGTATCACACCCGGCACCAAGATAACTGTCGTAAAATCCGCTCCCTTCCACGGTCCCCTAGAGATTATGGTTCGTGGATACAGACTTGCTATAGGAAGGGGGATGGCTGAGAAGATATTTGTGAGGATTGAGCAGGTTGAGTGAAAGGAAAAGGAGGCTGGTGATAGCCTTAGCCGGCAATGCTAACGTGGGGAAGTCTGTAATATTCAACTATTTGACGGGGTTGCATCAGCACATTGGGAATTGGCCTGGCAAGACTGTGGAGAGAGCTGAAGGCACTCTCTACTTCAAGGGTTACACGATAGATATTATTGACCTCCCCGGAATATACTCTTTAACCACCTACTCCATAGAAGAATCAATCTCGAGAAGGTATATCGCTGTCGAGAAGCCTAATGCTGTGATAAACGTTGTAGACGCTTCCGTTCTCGAGAGGAACCTGTTTTTCACTCTCCAACTCATGGAGCTTGAGACCCCGATGGTAATAGCCTTAAACCAAACGGATATAGCGAAAAAGAAGGGAATTGAGATAAACGTTGAAAAGCTTAGCGAGCTACTCGGTGTCCCCGTCGTACCAACTATAGCTGTTAAAGGAATTGGGATTTTTAAGCTTCTGGATAAGGCTATTGAAGTCGCTGAAAAAAGGAATAAGCCTAAGGGAGTAGAGTACGGAAGGGATTTCGAAACGGCAATAAGCAGAATTACCAAGGTTCTTAATGGCTCCGACCTACCGTATCCCCCGAGGTACGTTGCAATCAAGCTCCTTGAAGGCGATAGAGAGATTGAGGAAGAGGTTTCTAAGAAAAACCCGAGTGCACTATCTCTAGCTAGGGAAGTTGGAAAAGAATTGGAGGAATTGTATGGTCACTCATGTCCAACCTTAATAACTTCGGAACGCTATCGTGTAGCAGGGTGTATTGCAAGAGAAGTCCAGAAGATAATTCAACCCTCCAAACCAACTCTTGCAGAAAAAGTTCATGAAGTAACTACCCATAGGGCTCTTGGTTATTTAGTTATGA
>Ga0105158_1000450_pt1 | contig 17796 bp, 20 predicted proteins | sample LHCtaG_FD_81567 | JGI IMG/M metagenome (GOLD analysis project Ga0105158, IMG submission 81567) | Hot spring microbial communities from Little Hot Creek, USA to study Microbial Dark Matter (Phase II) - LHC4sed_matched | ecosystem: Environmental > Aquatic > Thermal springs > Hot (42-90C) >...
AAAGCTATCGGCCACCCCTCCTAGGGCCTCGACGTAGAACCTGTACATCTCGAAGGTCGGCTCCACTATCACGGCCCTGCCTCGACCGACGAAGCACTTCGCGATGAGGTCTATTATCGCGTCGCTTCCGTTCTCGACTACTATGTTCCTCTTCGAGACTCCGAGGACGCTCGCTATTGCCTCGACGGCTTTAGAGGCATAGATCGGGGGGTAGAGCCTCACGTCGACTCTCTCGACGGCCTCCCTCACCAAGCCCCTTATCCAGCTCTCGTCCAGCACTAGGTTTTCGTTCGCGTCGAGCTTGTACACCTCGGTCGTGGGGGCCCTCCTCTCCTTGACCTCGTACCTGGAGAGCCTCATCACGTGGGGGTTGACGTAGGCCTCCAAGCTCAACCCCTAAGCCTCCTCCTCAAGGCCTCGGCGTGTAGCCTAAAACCCTCAACCTCGGCTAGCTTGAGGGCAGACTGATACAACTCCTCGCTCACCTCGACGACCTCTACATAGTGCACGAACTTAGTGAAGGTCAAGGTCGAGACCCCGCTCTTAAATCTGGAGCACCCACTAGTCGGTAGCACGTGGCTCGGACCAGCGCAGTAGTCGCTTAGAGCGGTTGGGGCCCTCGCCCCCACTAGCAAGGCCCCCGCGGCCCTTATCTTGTCGACGTATTCTTCGGGCCTCGACACCATTAATTGAAGGTGCTCAGGGGCATAAGCGTTGGCGAATTCCACGAGCTCTTCTTGAGACCCGTAGACCGCCATGAAGTGCTTCTCTAAGACCTCCTCGACTACTGAGCTCTCTCTGGCTAAGAGCTCGAGCTCTCTCACCACCTTCTCGATGACGTCGAGGCGAGTCGTCGCGAGGGCTATTTGGGCCAAGGGGTCGTGCTCCGCTTGGGACGCCAAGTCCAAGGCCACTAAGCCGGGATCCGCACTCTCGTCGGCTACGACCAACAACTCGCTAGGACCAGCTAGCACGTCCACTCCGACGACGTGGCTCACGAGATATTTTGCGGCGGTGACGTAGATGTTCCCCGGGCCAGCTACGACGTCGACCTTATCTATGCTCTCAGTCCCGTAGGCCATCGCGGCTATCGCCTGAGCCCCGCCAGCCTTGTACACCTCGTCTACGCCTACCTCGCTTAGCGCGACGAGCACGTAAGGGTTGAGCTTGCCGTCAGGGCCTGGAGGAGAACAAGCCACGAGCTTGCCCACGCCAGCCACCTTAGCGGGGACCCCGACCATGATTGCTGTCGAGGGATAAGGAGCTCGCCCGCCAGGTATGTATAGACCAGCTATGTCGACGGGCTGTGGGATCATTCCTGCCCTGAGTCCTCTCGCGATCTCCTTTATCCAAGGCCTTGGCTTTTCTTCCTCGTGGAACCTCGTGATAACCTCTATTGCCTTCCTCAAGGCCCGCAGGAACTCCTGCTCAACCCTCGAGTAGGCCTCTTCTATCTCGCCTCTCGACACCTTGATTTCGTAGTCGCAAGCCACCCTCGAGAACTTCTTGTCGTAGGCCTTGACGGCTCTATCTCCTTGGTCCCTGACGGCCATCACTATGGGCTTGACGGCCTCCACGGCTCTCTCGAAGCCCTCGAGCCCCCTTTTCGCGGCCTCTCTCAACGCTTCCTCCATCTGCTTCCTCAAGTCGAAGACCTTCATCTAGACGCCCTCAGCCTCTCCACCAAGCTGGCTATCTCCCGCTCCCTCGTCCTAAACGAGACCTTGTTGCATATCAGCCTCGCGCTTGCCTCCAGCACTACCGCTATCTCCTTGAGGCGGTTCTCCCTGAGAGTCGCGCCCGTGGTCGCCAAGTCGACTATGGCGTCGGCCAGCCTAAGCCTCGGGGCTATCTCGACCGCCCCCTCCACCTCCACCACCTCCACGCTCAGCCCCAGCCCCTCGAAGTAGCTCGAGGCTATGCGAGGAAAGCTCGTTGCCACCCTAGAGCCTTGAGGTAGCTCGTAGACGCTGTTTACGGGCGACTCCTCTGGGACCGCCACGACCATCTTGCACCACCCGAAGCCGAGGTCCAAGAGCTCGTAGACGTCCGCCTCCTTCTCCAAGACCAGGTCGTGGCCCGTGATCCCCAAGTCGACGGCCCCGAAGTGGACGTATATCGGTATGTCGGCGGCCCTCGCGAACACGACTTCGAGGTCGTCGACCTTCACCACGTAAGACCTCGACGCCTCGCTGACAGAGAGGCCCGCCCTGGCCAAGAGCTCCAAGGACGGCTTGTGGAGCCTCCCCTTGTTGGGGATAGCCATCCTCAAGGCCCTCAACTACTCCACCACCTCTAGGATTGCCCTCATTCTCTCGGCCTTGGCCCTAGCGCCCTCCAAGTCGCCCACGGGGTGTAGCTCTGCTATCACGCCTCGGCCTCTAAGGTCTCGAGCCCTCAGTAAGGCCTCTCGGTAGCCCTCGTAGCTCAAGGGCACTATTATGACCCTCTTCCTCTTGTTCAATCGCTGAGCTATGGCCTCTACGCCTATGGCCTCGACGAGGTGGTCGACAACAAGCGCAAAGCCAGTGGCCGGGACCTCTTTGCCCACGAACGAGGCTATTAGGTCGTCGTACCTGCCCCCTCCGCCGAGGGCGCTCCCGAAGGCTGGTGTATAGGGCTCGAAAATTATGCCGGTGTAGTAGTCTAAGCCCCTTATCAGCCCTACGTCCAAGGAGACTTTGTCCTGAAGGCCGTTGTAGCTCAATAACCTGAAAAGTAACTCGACTTCCTCAGCCAGTCTGGCGATCTCCTCGTCGTCCACAGCACTCAAGACCTCGTCGAGCACTTTCAGCCCCCTGACCTCGCACACCGCCTCGAAGGCCCTCACAACCCCCTCGTCGCAACCGGAGCTCCTGAGCATGCGCTTAAGGCCTGTCGAGTCCTTCATCGACACAAAGCCCTTGACCCTCTCAACCTCATCGCTTCCCAGCTTGGCTAGGGCCAAGAGCCTCTTGAAGATCCCCGCGTGGCCCACGTCCACCTTGACGTCTTTCAAGCCCAGCTCGTTAAGAGCCGTCAGCATCAGCGAGATGACCTCAGCGTCGGCGTCGACCCCTCGATTGCCTATGAGCTCGACGCCCGCTTGCCAGAGCTCTCTCGGGTAGCCGGGGTACCTCTCCTTGAACCTGACCACGTTGCTCACGTAGCAGAGCCTCAGGGGCATGCCCTCCTTGAGCATCTTGGAGCTGACAAGCCTCGCCACGGGGGCCGTCATCTCGGCCCTGAAGGCTACGAGCCTGCCGTCGTCGTCTTGGGCCTTGAACATCGATTGAACTAGGCCCTTCCCGACGCCCTTCGAAAGCGACTCCAAGTATTCGAAGAGCGGCGTTCTGACCTCCCTATAACCCCATAAAGTGAAGGTCTCGAGAAGCTTTAGCTCAACGTACCTAAAGGCCTCGCTGTGAGGAGGGGTTAAGTCTCTAGTGCCCCTCGGCGTTTGAGTGAACGAGAGCCCTCCTAGCCACCAGATGACCCTCCGGTTGAGCGAGTGAAGTTATGTGGTTATTAAACCTTACTCAAGGCCCTCGAGCACTACGGAAAGTGACCCTCTTACCCCCTTCATTTGACCTCGTGAGGCCTCGATCCCACCGAAGCCTTACGGATGCCCATGATTTTAATGTGTCGAGACGGCCTTCTTGAATATCTTGTAAAAAATGTACACTTTATGGTTCTATTTTCGAACTTTTCTTTCCGAAAAATATAAATTATAGTCCGCTTCTACGTCTGCCGATACACATGCCGATAACCAAGGTCTTGATAGTCGATACTACCCTCCGAGAGGGCGAACAGACCCCCGGAGTGAACTTCACGGTCGAGGAGAAGCTGGAGATAGCGAGGGCCTTGGACAGCATAGGGGTCCACATGATCGAGGCTGGCGACCCCAACGTGTCTGAGGACGTGCATCAAGCGGTCAAGCTGATAGCCAGCGAAAACCTATCGGCCGAGGTCATAGCCCACTGCAAAGCGAACGTGGAGGACGTCAATAGGGCCCTCTCGTGCGACGTTGATAGGGTCGCGATATTCCTGGGGGTCACTGATGCGAAGCTGAGGTCCATGAAGCTGACGGAGGATGAGGCGGTCGAGAGGGCCGTGAAGGCAATAGAGCATGCCAAGAGCCACGGGGTTAAGGTGAGGTTCACCGCTGAGGACGGGACTAGGGCCCGATACGACTTCTTGGTCAGGATATGTAGAGCGGCCGTGGAGGCAGGGGCCGACAGGATAAGCCTTCCCGACACAGTTGGCATAATGACTCCTTGGAAGATCAGGGAGTTCTTCGAGAGAATCCGCAGGGACGTCAAGAACGTCGAGTTTGACTGCCACTGCCACAACGACTTGGGCATGGCGGTCGCCAATGCGCTAGCGGCCCTCGAGGGAGGGGCCACGGGAGTCCACGTCACCGTCAATGGGATCGGCGAGAGGGCTGGGATCACGAGCCTCGAGACCATAGCCGTCGCCCTCAAAGCCCTCTACGACATAGAGGTCGTGAAGCTCGAGAAGCTTCCTTGGATCTCAGCCCTCGTGGAGAGGTTCAGCGGCGTAGTCGTGCCCCCTCACGCCCCTGTCGTGGGCGAAAACGCCTTCTCGCACAAGGGAGGGGTGCACATAGCAGCGGTCCTCTACGACCCGTCGACCTACGAGGTGATACCGCCAGAGCTCGTGGGCAGGAAGAGGGAGATAGTGGTCAGCAAGTACGCCGGAAAGCACGCCGTGAAGGCCAAGCTCGAGTCGCTGGGCGTGCAGCTCGACGACGAGCAGGTCGAGAAGATAGTCCAGCTGATCAAGAGCAGGAGCGACGTGAGGACCTTCAGGGACGCCGACTTGATAGAGCTGGCAGAGAAGGTCACTGGGATGAGGTTAGTCCCTGAGGTACCGTCTATGATAGAGGCCATCATATTGGTCAAGTGCGAGCCAAACGTCTACACGACGTCGATAGCGAGGAGGATAGCCTCCATGAAGGAGGTCGCCGAGGTCCACGAGATAAGCGGCGAGTACGACATCCAGGTTAAGGTCCTAGCACCTTCGGTGTCCGACCTCAACGATTGCCTAGAAAAGATAAGGGGGATCAAGGGGGTGAGCGGCACTCACACGCACTTGATACTGAAGTCCCTGAGGCCCATAAGGCAAGGCCCATAAGGCAACGGGGACAGTAAACGATTAATGTAGGACGTGCCCTTTACAAGAGAGCAAGGGTGAATGGTGAAAGTCCTTGTCAATTGACAGGATACCGTTCGTGAGCGAGTACGCGAGGAAGGTGGCCTTGAGCCTCAACATAGGCGAGGTCAGGATCTTCGACACCACCCTCCGAGAGGGCGAGCAGACGCCCGGAGTCGTCTTCACCGTCGAGGAGAAGATGGAGATAGCGAGGCAACTCGACAAGCTGGGAGTGGACACGATCGAGGCGGGCTTCCCGGCGAGCTCGGAAGAGGAGCTCAAGGCCGTCAAGAGCGTGGCCGGGCTGGGGCTTCGAGCAGAGGTGTGCGCGCTGGCCAGGACCCTCAAATCGGACGTGGATCAGGCATTAAAGGCCGACGTCGACGCCGTACACACCTTCATAGGCACATCGGAGTGGCACTTGAAGTACAAGCTAAAGATAACTCCAGACGAGGCCGTAGAGAGGGCCGTAGAGACCATCGAGTACATAAAGGATCACGGCGCCGTATGTGAGTTCTCGTGCGAGGACGCCACGAGGACCGACCTCGACTTCCTGATAAGGATGTACAAGGCGGCCGTGGAGGCAGGGGCCGACAGGATCAACGTCCCAGACACGGTCGGGGTCATGTCTCCCGAGGCCATGAAGTACCTGATAGGAGCTCTAAGGGAGCACGTGAAGGTGCCTATATCGGTCCACTGCCACAACGACTTGGGCATGGCCAACGCCAACGCGCTTGCGGCCGTAATCGCGGGGGCAAACCAAGTCCACGTCACCGTCAACGGCTTGGGCGAAAGGGCGGGCCACGCGGCGCTCGAAGTGGTCGTCGTCGCGCTCGAGGCCCTGTACGGGGTCAAGACCAAGATAAGGAAGGAGTACTTGACGGAGACCTGCAGGCTGGTCGAGAAGTACAGCTTGGTCTACAATCCGCCGAACTACCCGATAGTCGGGAGGAACGCCTTCGCGCACAGATCCGGGATACACGTCCACGGCGTCATAGAGGAGCCCATAACCTACGAGCCCTTCCCGCCGGAGTATGTGGGCCAGACTAGGAGGATAGTCTTCGGAAAGCACACTGGCAAGCACGGCGTGAAGGCGCTCTTGGAACAGTTCGGCATTCGAGCTACCGAAGAACAATTGGTCAAGATAGCTGAGAAGGTCAAGGAGCTCGGGGAACAGAAAAAGGCGGTCATGGAGGAGGACGTCATAGCAATAGCTGAGTCAATCATAGGCGGTATACCAGAGTTCGAGAAGCCCGTAGTACTCAAGGAGCTCGTAGTCGTGACGGGCAACACCATAACCCCGACGGCCTCCGTCTTGTTAGGGGTATACGACAAGGACATCAGGGCGGCGTCGGTGGGCGTGGGCCCCGTCGACGCCTCGGCCAAGGCGATAGAGAGGGCCCTCGGAGCCATAGGCCAGTACACGCTGAGGGAGTTCAGGCTAGAGGCCATAACAGGAGGGACAGACAGCTTGGCGAGCGTGGAGATAGCCATAAGGGACCCAGAGGGCTCCACCTTTAAGGCGAGGGCCGTGGACAAAGACATAGTGATAGCCTCGGTCACGGCGTTCGTCGAAGCGATAAACAAGGCCTTGATCTTCAGAAAGCTTAAGGAGAAGAAGCAAGGAGCGAGGGCTGAGGGACAGTAAGTAGCATGCCACCCATAACCGACTTACTAGCACTACTATGGGCTAAGCTGAGGCTCAAGAAGACTTGTCTAAGCCATTCGAGCGACGCCGACGGGATAGTGTGCGCCGCCCTCTTCCTCAAGCACGTCGGGGGAGATGGGTTCGTCCTCTTAGCCGAGCCCTACGAGATCCAGAAGGGGGGTTGGATAAACCTGTTCAAGTGGGACTTCGTCCTAGACCTCCCCTGTCCGCCTAAGGCTCAAGTCTTCATAGACCACCATAAGACCAACAAGCCGAGCCCAAGGGCGAAGGAAGTGCACCACGACCCCGGATCGCCGTCGGCGGCGGCCCTGGCCTTGAGGGCATTTAAGCTTGAGGGAGACCCCGTAGCGCAGAAGCTCGTCGAGCTAGCCAACGAGTGCGACACCGCCAACATAATTAGCGACGAGGCCTGGGACCTCAACGACGCCGTGAAGGGAGCTCCTAGGAGCAAGAGAGCTAAGTTGGCCAAGCTCTTAAGCGAACTCGGCTTGGAGGCCCTCAAGCTATCCGAGGTCCAGGAGTGGGTCGTTCGAAATAGGGAGAGGAGGGCGAGGACCAAGCAACTGGCCGATAAAATACCCATAGAGGATAGCGTCTTCATAGAGCTGGAGGACGAGGAGGCCGTCTCGCCGAGAAACCTCATGATAACTCTCGAGAAGAGGGGGGCGAAGGTGACGTGCGTCATCACGCCCAAGGACGGGAAGTACAAGGTGCACTTGGGCTCTAGGGAGGACTCGGACGTGGACTGCTCGAAGATAGCGGCCAAGCTCGGCGGGGGCGGCCACAAGCACGCGGCTGGGGCTACCGTCGACGACCTCAACAAAGCCCTAAAGGTGATAGCCAAAAAGCTTGGCCTGAAGAAGGTGAAGCTCCACGTGGTGAGCGGATCTGATGTCGTGGGCGTAAGAGTGCTGAGGGTCAGGCCCCCCCGAAAGAGGGCCGGGAGGCTCAAGCGAAGGGCTGGGGGCTAGTTTAAATAGCTCAACCACGAAGTGGGAGGCAGAGACTGGCTGGACGTGAGAGTATTGCCTAGGGCATCCCCGCCGAGGAAGATGCCGTTAGCTCCAGACGATTTGGCGTCGCAGAGGGTGTTCAACGATGGGGGCTTAGACGACGAAATCGAGGAGCTCATCCAAACCATAGCCTCGGGTCAAGGTTTAGACGTAATAATGAACGTCATAGACTCCTTGATCTCGACCATCGAGTACCAAGAGATTATAATATGGAGCCTAGCTAGGCTACTTGAGGAGAAGGGCCTCATAACAAAAGAGGAACTCTTGAAGAAGGTAGACGAATTGAACAGAAGGAGATTCATTTATAGCATTCACGAGGACTGGCGATAGGAGTAAATAGGGGTTTCAATAACTCACGATAAATCTCCATTCCATAAATCCTTAAGTCTTTTGATAGCCTTTTAATGAAGGCAACGCGCTTACGCGTCCACGGAGCAGAGCAAAGGCTTCGTCGACTCGAAGGTCAGTTGATATTGATCGCGAAGACCAATAATAGTGGCGAGCTCAACGGCCTTCGGCCCTTCCTCAGCAGACCTCATGCATCCACAAGGTCAGTGGGCTCAGCCTATCGCGCTGGGTGATTGGCTTGACCTCCCCGGCCAAGGCTCGCTTCAAGGCCCTGCTCAAGACCTCAGCGTCTAAGACCACCGTCGTGAAGAAGACGGCCAATCCGCACCACCTCCCCCACTTGGCCTCAAGACCCCTCTCCACATCGTCGAGCCCGTAGACCTCTCGCGCTATCCTCTCGAGCCACCTGTCTAAGGGCAACAGGCTGTACCTCCTTTGCGACAAGACCAGCGCGAGTCTAGCGGTATAGGTCCCAATGCCCTTGACTTCTCTCAACCTCTCCTCAGCCTCTTGGTCACTGAGCTCCTCGACGCCCTCCAATAGGCCCTCCTCGACGGCCGAAGCGGCTCTTACAACGGTCTCGGCTCTATACCCCAGACCAGCCTCTCTAAGCAGGCCTAGGGCGCCCTCGGCTAGGAGGTCTCGAGGGCTTGGAGGGGTTATTGTCGTCGCACCGTCGAGCTCCACAGCCCTCCCCATGAGCTTGTAGACCCTGCACAGCACCCTCCACCCTTGCACGAAGCTGGCGTTTTGCTGGCATATAGCAATGATCATCGCGTTCCAGAGGCTCGTCGCGCGCATCCTCATGCCTAAAAGGGCCTTGGGGACCTCGTGCAAGATGAGGTCTCTCTCTGCGATCTTGTAGAACTCCGTCAAGTCTTCGTCGACCCCCAACACGTGCTCAACGACCTTAGCTACGTCTACCCGCTCCCTTCCTGTGCCGTAGACCGTGACCGTGAGCTCAGGCTCTTTGTAACGTGCGACGGCAACTAGCGGAGGGGAGCTCGACAGGGGGATGATGCACTTAGACCCGTCAAACCACCAGTTGAAGTTGTAGCAAGAGGCCGTTAAGAAGAAGTTGAAGGGCTTCCTCGGCCTCAACTCGAAGTCGTACAGCGACTTCAGCTTCATCCCAACCCCATAAACGCTTAAGAAATACTCTAAGATAATTCTACTGGGTGCCAAAATTGAAGAAGGACGTCGAGTCTTTCTACTCCTTGCTCCACCCCAGGCCCGTCGTCTTAATTTGTTCTGTAGACAAAGACGGCAAGCCCAACGTCATGGCCTGCTCTTGGATCATGCCCGTCAGCGAGGAGCCACCGATGATAGCTCTATCGCTCTGGAGGAGGGGGTACACCCATCAGCTAATAGAGGCCGCGAAGGAGTTCACGGTCAACATACCGTCGGCGGACCTCGTCAAGGCCGTCTGGATAGCTGGCACTAGGAGCGGTAGGAGGACCGACAAGTTCGCCGTGAGTGGTCTGAAGACTCAGCCAGCTAAGAAGGTTAGCGTCCCGATAATAGAGCAGTGCATAGGCCACTTGGAGTGCAAGCTCGTCGACTACGTCAAAGCCGGCGAGTGCAACGTCTATATAGCTGAAGTGGTGGCCGCCTACGCCGACGAGGAGCTCTTGACGAACAACGTGTGGAGCGATAGGGCGAACGTACTGCTCCACGCTGGGGGGAAGTACTTCACGACACCTCAGGCGTACTTCGAGGTGAAGTAGCGCTTGAGGGAAGGAGCGCGGATAAGGATAACGTTTGAGTCGGGACTTTCGGTCGAGTGTGTCATCGATTTAAACCAGAACCCCGAGACCGCTAGGGCGTTGCTGTCGTCGTTGCCCTTCGAGTCAGAGGTCCACCTCTGGGGGGAGGAGGTCTACTTCTCAGTGCCCTTCTCGGTCTCGCTAGAGAACCCAAAGGACGTGGTCGACTTAGGGGACGTGGCCTACTGGCCGGAGGAGCCCTCACTCTGCCTGTTCTTCGGGCCAACGCTCTCGAGCCCTAGCCCGGACGTGATAAAGCCCTACAGCCCAGTCAACGTCGTGGGCAAAATAGTCGGGGACCCCAAGGTCTTGAAGAAAGTGAGGGAGGGGGAGAAGGTCAGGGTCGAGAGGTCGTAGCCCCATCTTCACCACGACGAGGGCAAGGCCTCTAGAGCCGCCTTGATCATGTCCCGCTTTGGCTTGAAGCCCATTCGCCTAAGCGTCAGCTGGAGCGACGAGACCAGTGCAAGTGCGTCGCTCGGCGTTATCCAGCCCATGTGGCCTATCCTGAAAGTAGCTCGCCTGAAGGGACCGGAGCCCCTAGCCACCGTTACGCCGAGCTTCTCGAGCTCGCTCCTGAGCTTGACGTCGTCGAGGCCCTCGGGCTTGAGCACCACCGTCACGGTGCTCGCCTCGTAGCCCTTCTTGGCGAAGACCCTCAAGCCGGAGGCCCTTACGGCCGCCCTGATGGCCTCGGCTATCGCGCTGTGCCTCTTAAACCTCCTCTCCAGCCCCTCCTCGAATATCATGTCCAGCGCCTCGTTAATCGCGTAGACCATGCTTATCGGCTGGGTAGAGTGGTAGTTCTCGGGGTCCCTCACGACTTTGAGCCACATCTTCAAGTCGCCGTAGAACGTCGGTACGTCGTAATCCCTCGCCTCAAGCTCCTCCACGAACTGCTTGCTCACGGCCAGCAAGGCGCACCCCGGCGGCGCGCCTATGCCCTTTTGGCTACAGCTCCCGCAGATGGTTATCCCCCACTCCTTGCACCTCACGTCCATGGCCCCAAGAGATGCCACCGCGTCGACCAGTAGCTTCACGCCGTACTTGGAGGCGACCTCGCCTATCTCGTCTACGTACGACGTAACCCCTGTCGAGGTCTCAACGTGCGCGACGGCTATGGCCTTGAAGTTGCCCCTCTTGATGAGCTTCTCGACGTCTCTCCCGGTGAAACCCCTTCCGTCGAGCCTCTCGACCACTTTAGGCCTGCCCCCTGCCCTGAGCACCATGTCCTTGAACCTAGAGCTGAAGAACCCCGTCACCAAGCACAGCAACCTGTCCCCGGGCCTAACGACGTTTAGCACCATGAGTTCTTGGGCCAGGGTCCCGGAGCCAGCCAGCAAAAAGGCCTCTCCGTCGGTCTTGAAGAGGGCCTTGAGCTTCTCCAGCACGACCCTGTACTTCTCCATGAAGCCCCTGTACGAGTGGGGCTCGATGGGCCTGCTAAGAGACCTCAGGATCCTGGGGTGCACGTAGGTGGGCCCGGGCGTGAAGAACAAGACCTTTTCGCTGAGGACCTCGCCCCACCGTCGAGAGCTCTCTCGTACCCCTTCGGGCTCTACTCGGCGTCCGGCTCCCACATCGGCGGCTGACCTCCGCCGACAGGGATTGGCTAAGAGTAAGAATTTAAATTTTGTCCCCGACGAGAGCTCTGAAGGGGCCATGATAGAGATAGGGGAGGACGTGAGGTCGCTGGGAATATTCTTGAAGTGGACCTCTCTCGAGGGGGTCGAGGTCTACGACTCTCGCTTCAGCGAGTACGTCGTAAGAGTTGTGAGAGAGGCCGTAGAAGAAATCAGGTCCAGCTTGACCTTGGAGGGCCTCAAGGACAACCCCGTGATCAGGGCGTATAGGGACTTCTACTGGCGCTTGGGGATAGACCCGACCAAGACCAGGCCCTCGTCTGAGGCCCTCGTGAGGAGGGCCCTGAGGAGCGGATCCATACCGCTAATTAACAACGTGGTGGACCTGGGCAACGTGGCCTCGATCAAGACCATGGTGCCCATAGGGATATACGACCTGGACAAGGCAACACCGCCGCTGACCTTGAGAAGGGCTCGCACCCGAGAGCTCTTCCATCCAATAGGCGGTAGTCCAGAGGTCCTGAGCGACAGAGACGTGGTGCTGGCGGACTCGAGAGGCGTCGTTATGCACGTCTTCCCCCACAGGGACTCCGTGTACACGATGGTCACTAAGGAGACCAGGAGGATACTAATAGTGGCCTGCGGCGTCAGAGGAGTGAGCGAGGAGAGGGTTCAGGAGGCCGTGGAGCTGGCCTCAAAGTTGATAGCTGAGTCTTGTAAGGCTCGAGCGCGAGTCTAGTGGAGGTTCTCGAGCTCAAAACCGATGAACTAAGCAAGGTCGCCCAATGAGGGCCGAGGTCCTTAACGGCAAGCGTTATATGGCCCTTCGCTTACTACATTATCACGCCCGTCCTACAAGGTCTGTCTCGTTTGATGTGGCTCGTTGGTGGGGCCTGTGAACTTTTGTGCGCTAGTCGTGTGGCTCGTGACCGGCAAGTGTAACTTGAGCTGTAGGCACTGCTACGCATCTCGCTTTAGTGGCTTGCCAGAGCTATCGACCGAAGAGGCCCTGAGGGTCGTTGAGGGGGTCTCTGAGATCGGGGTTAGGCACCTCTCGATAACTGGCGGAGAGCCGACGCTGAGGGAGGACCTGCCGAAGCTAGTAATCGAGGCCCAAGAGAGGGGGTTGCACGTGAGCGTCTTCACTAATGCCCTAAGGCTCACGGACGGGCTCATGAAATTCTTGGCCAAGAGGGATGTCGAAGTGCGAGTGAGCATCGACGGCGTATCCGAGGAGTCCTTCACCAAGATCAGGGGGCCCTACTTGCGCCTAGTCTTGGAGAAGGTCGAGAAGCTAAGGGGCTTTGGAGCAGACGTGGAGCCGGTCATGACCGTCAACACAATAAACTATCACGAAGTCGGGAAGTACGTGGAGCTATGTGCTGAAATAGGCGCCTCCGGAGCCGCCTTGATACCGATAATACCCATCGGTCGAGCGGACAGATTAATCATGCCCACGCCGAGTATGACGAAGGAGGCCTTCTTACTGGCGGCTCAAAAGGCAGAAGAGGTCGGCCTCGACGTAGAGCTTTGGTGCTCGCCGTTCGCTTCGTCGTTCATGAAGTCGAAGAGGGTTTACGTCCCGGGTTGTATAATAAGCGTGTGCATGGACATAGCCCCTGACGGTAGCGTGCTCCTCTGTGATACGGTCGACATAAAGGTCACGGACGTCAAGAAAGGGGTCCGAGAGGCTTGGGAGGAGTACTCGAACAGCGAGCTCGTCAGGTACTTGACTAGGCAGGAAAACCTAAAGGATCCTTGCAGAACCTGCAAGCATGCGAGCGCTTGCCTAGGCGGTTGCCACGCGAGAGCCTTGGCTATCTATGGCGACTTGATGATGCCCGACCCGCTATGCCCCCTTGCCTCTAACGAGTAACGCCAGCCCTAAGTGACCGACGTCGAGGCCAATGACCTTCTCGATCATTGTTTCTAGGTACTTGCTCGCCACTAATATGGCCAATAAAACTGTTAGCGACGTCAAGCTCATGAATATTAGACCGGGCAACAACCTCTTCACCCTAGGGTCGGGGGTGCCGCTCTTGCTCACGAGCTCTTGGCACAGGAAGTCAGCATGTGAGCGAAGCCTTCGAACAATCCCGACCATCAAGAGCGTAGCCATCGCGATGACAACGGCCATGAGTGTAAAGGAGGCCAAGACCTCGCCCAGCACTATCGCGAAGGAAAATCATCCCCAAGCGCTTGATGTTCTCGAGGCCCACCTCCCTCCGGACTTCAAGCGCCAATAGGGCTATGGCGATGCCCGAGAACACGTCTAGGAGCGTCGCGCAGCCCTCCCTCACGTTAGAGGCCAGGGGGCTGAGCAAGACACCGGCTACCACGTAACCAGCGACGTACGAGAGGCCGACCCTCTTGGTAACCCAAGCTAGGGCAACTGTTGTGGCAAAGAGCAATGTCAGCAACAAGTAAGGGTCGACGAAGCCCATCGCTTCAAATCATCTCGTGGTTAGACCTCTATCAAGGCACGTCCGACTACGACATTAAGTGACCGGCTAGGCATCAGATCATAAGCTTCCTCCTTGCCATCTCCTTCAGTCCAAGGACATAAAACCCCACTTTCTTGCACAGGCGATTGAAGACGTCGTCCGCCAGCTCGTCTAGCTCCACGTAAGCCACGCCATTCCTCAAGGCCTCGTCGACCAGCGCCTTCAGCTTCTCGTCCTCCTCCTTGAGCGCCCTCTCAATGACGTCGCCCAGCTCCCCCACGACGCCCTCCAAGTTCTCGACCACGTCACCCACCTGAACCTCTACTATATTGGCCAATATGTCGATCATCGAGCGGGGTGGCCTCTCCTCCTTGAGCTTGATCAGGGGCACGTCGCAGAACTCCACCCTCTTGCACTTCAAGCCGAAGAGCTCGACGCCCACGACGAGGTTCCCGGAGAGGGCCAGCTCGGGCACGGGTATCCTCTCGAACGCGACTCTCTTGCCCATGTTGCTCTTAGTCAGGCCGACGCACGAGCACCAAGAGCCCTCAAGCTCCAGCCCCTCAACGAGCTTGCCGGACAGCCTGACGAGCCTCCAGCACTTGTTGACCGCTTCGAGCCTCGACAGATCCCCTACAAATACTCCCCTGACATTGCTCAGCAACTTCAGAGCCTCTTCAGCGCTCAACTCGTCGGGCCTCTCCAAGAACTTCAAGGCCAAGTCGTGAGAAGGGGGGTTGGGGATAGCGCCCCCTCTGCCGACGACGATCACGCCCACGGCGCTGTCAATCACCTCTCTAACGCCTTCCGTGAGGTCGTACTTGGACCCCGAGTTCAAGACCGTGAGGATCAAGCCTCTCACCAAGCACCTGAAAAGGCCGTCGCGGATAAGACTATCGGCCCTCTTGGCGAAGATATCAGAGGAGGTCGTGCGACCAAGGATAGCGTTATTTGGCCGTCCCTCTAAATAGAACGCGGAAGGCCGAGAGGTCTTCAGACGGATAGGCGGGAGGCAGTCTTGATTGACCCGCGTGAGGGAGTACGAGAGCCTCTTAGAGAGGTCTAGGAGGTTTTGCGAGACCGCGAGCATGCAGGTCGAGAGGGGCTTCTACGACTTGGCGGTCTTCAGCTTGGAGCAGGGCCTCCAGCTCTTCTTAAAGGCTTATTTATTGAAGTTGGGCGCTGACTACCCGAGGACCCATAGCGTCAGGAAGCTGTTGGAGCTTATATACAAGATCTCCGGGAACGAAGCGATAAGCGACCTCCTCCGCAAGTTCAGCGTGGAGCTCGGGGCTTTGGAGGACGCGTACATAACCTCTAGGTATGTGTCGAGAAGCTACAGCCTCGAGGAAGTGGAGAGGCTCAAAAGAGTGGTCGAGGAGGTGATGGCTGTTGTCAGAGGAGTTGTTCGTTGAGGAGGCGAGGCGTAGGGCCGAAGTCTTCAAGAACCTCGAGAGGTACTTGACCGCCATAGCAGAAGCCGTCAAGGAGCTTGACGAGGACGCCGAGGTCTACTTGTTCGGCAGCGTGGCCGAAGGCAGGCACTTGCTCTCGAGCGACGTGGACGTCCTAGTGGTCACGGACCTGAGCCCGGGCGAGGTACTCGCGGCCCTGTGGGAGAGGGGCATAAAGGACCCCTTTGAGGTCCACGTGGTCAACAGGGAAGCGTTGGAGATTTACAAGGCCAAGTCCAAACTCGTCAAAGTCATGCCCCCAAAGCCGAGCGATCTAGCGAGCTCGCGTGAGCCGTCACAGGGCTTTACCAAGACCTCTACGCATCTATAACGGTTAGGCGCGTATGCTCTCACGAAGCCTGGAAGCCCTCTAGGCCCTCGTTCCCTGCTAATGCTTATTTGGCTAGCAAGCTTCAGCTAATGTGAGGGGCTCGACTAATGCCAATAGTCCACGTGTACGTGTGGAGCGGTTTCTCGAACGAGGCCAAGAAGAAGACTATAGCTGGCATAACGAACGTGTTCGTGGAGATGGGAATTCCGAAGGAAGCTGTAGAAGTGGTGATCCACGAAATCCCCAAGGAGGATTGGGGTGTAGGAGGAGAGCAGGCGAGCGAGAAGTTCAAGCAAGTGCGGCCGCCCTAAACCTTAACCTTTTTTAGGACGATGGCGAAGAAGACCCTTCTAGCAGGGATTACGACCTTACTTAAGAGGCCCTACGATATTCTTAACTTTTGTCTTGTGCGCTTAAACGTGTTGCACGTCGAGCTGATGGAGGAGGTCTACGACGCGCTGGAGAGCGCCGACAAGGACGACTCTGTGCAGGCCGTGATAATAACCGGCGTGGGCAAGGCCTTTTGTGCTGGGGCCGACGTCAAGGAGCTAATGCCAGTGGACTTAGAGAGAGGGATTCGATGGCTACAAGCCTACTGGAGAGTCTTCGACCTCCTGAGGGAAACGGGCAAGCCTGTGATAGCGGTAGTCAAGGGGTATTGCGTGGCTGGAGGCAACGAGTGGGTCTTGGCGTGTGACCTCGTGGTGGCTGGCAAGTCGGCCGTCTTCGGCCAGCCAGAGCCGATAATAGTGTCGACTGCCTTCCTCGCGGTCCTTTTCCTGCCGATAGTCGTAGGCGAGAGGCGCGCTAGAGAGATGTTGCTCACCGGAAAGCTCATCTCGGCCGACGAGGCGCATCGCATTGGGCTCGTCAACAAAGTCGTCCCGGACGAGCAGGTCGAGGAAGAGGCCAGGAAGCTGGCCATCGAGATACTTGTAATCGACAGAGTTAACCCTCCAAGCCTTCAGGATAGTCAAGTCGGCGCTCGCACATCTACGGCCTCGACGTGGCCCCTCGCCGACGAGGCGTTTAACGGCTTGGCAGAACTCGTCGAGCAAGCCCTCGTACTCGCGACGAATAAAATGGTTGAGTTCGTGACTCCCCCTTGCCACGACTCACGGTCGCGTCCCTGCTTAACTGGAGAGGTGAACATATGTCCCAGATGTTATGGATGTAGAGAGGCCACGGACGTTCGGCCAGCACATGTTCATGGGGATTCCGGCAAAGCTAATGCATGAGATCGCTGAGTCGCTCGAGTTTCTATCGAAGAAGGCATGATAGCCGTCCGAGAAAGGCGCGTGTACAAGACGTACATGGCGGCCATGAACGAGAGAGCCGTCGAGTAAACTTCAAATCTTTCAACTCGTCGAGGTCAATAGCAGAGGATGTGATCACAGCCCTCTACCACGCCATCCAAGTCGTCGACGACCTTGCAGACCTCACTCAACAATTCCTTCGACAACCCCCTCGGTTTAAGGGACTCGTTGAGCACGAGGACCTCCACGCCGTTCGCGTGAGCCGTGTAGAGCAAATCCTCGAAGCTTACCTTATCGCCTCTCTGGCCTCTGAGCGCGCAGTAGACGCCGTCCTCTACCAGCAGGACCGAGGCTTTGACTCCTTCATCGACGAGTGCCAAGGCCGTGTACAAGCCTCCTAGGGGATGCTCGAAGGTGTAGGGGGGCTTCGTGATGATTATCAGCGCCCTCTTCGGGCGGCTCTTCTCACTTGCCAATCGTTATCACCACGTCTGCGTCCTTCGCTTGTCCAGCGAAGTAATGGAGGGGCTCGAGCCTCGAGCCCTCGACGATGTCGTCAGGTGAGTGGCCCCTCGCCGCCGCGCACCTCATGCAGGCCACGACCTTAACTCCCTTGTGGGCCAGCTCAGCTATCTTTTCCCCGATGTTTGTGAACTCCCTGGGCCTCTGCCCCCTCTTCACGCAGTGAACGCCGTCCATGTACAGGAAGAGGACGACTTCGGCCCCTCTTTCAACGGCCTTCTCCGCTATCTTCGTAGCCACGTCGGAGTGCTCGAAG
>Ga0105158_1000451_pt1 | contig 17793 bp, 13 predicted proteins | sample LHCtaG_FD_81567 | JGI IMG/M metagenome (GOLD analysis project Ga0105158, IMG submission 81567) | Hot spring microbial communities from Little Hot Creek, USA to study Microbial Dark Matter (Phase II) - LHC4sed_matched | ecosystem: Environmental > Aquatic > Thermal springs > Hot (42-90C) >...
GTTGTCTCCTTGCTCTACTGTAACAGTTTCTAAAGATGAAGATATTTTAAAATCTTTTTCTCTAATCGTAAGTGTTGCTGTAACGCTTCTTATAAGCCCGCCACCGGTTCCACTCACTTTTAAAGTATATATTCCAGGAGAAGAAGCTGCTTTAGCATCAATCTTAAGGGTTGAACTGAATGGGGGCACTCCAGAAGCAGGCGTAAACGAGTAGGATACATCGCTTGGTAAACCTGAAAGAGTTAAAGATACTGGTTGGGCTGCACCGCTTAGAAGGTTAGCCGTTACAGTATAGGATACTTCATCCCCAATATTAACGGTTTGAGTGGTTGGAGAAATTGAAAGAGAATAATCAAATAACGCTTCAACTATTAATGTTGCTGTTGCAGAGCGGGTTACTCCCTTAGCTGAAAGCGTAAATGTAAAAGTGTATGATCCTGGTGGAGTTGCATCAGATGTCCCTATAGTAAGGGTTCCTCTCCCAACATTAACCCTCATGCTTGAATCTAAACCGGAAATATCCCATGTAAATATTGTACCTTGATATATTGGGTCGCTATAAGTTACAGACCAAGTAAACCGTGCAGTCTCACCCTTTTTCACTGTTAAGCTTGATGGAGATATTGAAAGAGTGAAATCGAAGGGAGTTCTTGGAACAACTTGAAACGAAGCTGTACCCTGATAAGTTTCAAATCCAATATCTATAACCACCGTTACAGTATAATATCCAGGTATGCTTATAAAGGATCCGCTTATAGTATATGAATATGTTACTCCACCAAATGTGGTTGTGGTTCCTGCTGTAACTGTTCCTGCAGGACCGCTTATAATAATTCTTGTCGTTCCAGCTATATCTGGGGGATGGCTTGATTGAAAAATTATGGTTACAGGTTCTCCAGCATAATATACTGCACGGCTTGTTCTTACAAATACTCCATCAGCACATCTTACTGCTGGAATTGCCAAAAAAATTAATACTATCAATAGAAAGACTATAGAGAACAAAGAATGTTTATTCTTTAAATTTTTAATATTATTCAATACTAAATACCTTATTTCTTGTTACCATAAATTTGCCTAAATTAAATATATAAATTTTTCTGGTTTAAAATGCTATATATCATTTGGGGACAATGTTTAAGCTTATCTATTTAAAGCAAATTTAAATTTCAATAGTTGAAATTTAATATTAACAATTTCTAGTTAGGGTTAAAATTAATAAAAGAGAAAAAAGTATTAAGGTAAAATAGATAAGTTTAATTCCTTGCAGTTTATGAGGGGTTTTTGTGGTAGAATTAAAAAAGGAATTTTTAGAGCTTTTAGAAAAGGATTTAGAATTTAGATATGCTGTAGCAGGCTATTTAGGTTTATTAGAGGTACTAAAAAGGCTTGATAGCTTAAGCGAGGAGCAGGTAAAGCTTAGAGAGGAGCAGATAAAGCTTGGAGAGGAGCAGATAAAGCTCAGAGAGGAGCAGGTAAAGCTTAGGGAAGAGCAAATAAAGCTCAGAGAGGAGCAAATAAAGCTTGGAGAAGAACAGGTAAAGCTTAGGGAAGAGCAAATAAAACTTGGCAAAGAACAAATAAGGCTTAGAGAAGAACAAGCAAGGCTTAGAGAGGATTTTAATAAAATGTTTAAGATGTTTAATGAAAGAATGAATAGAATTGAAAAAACCTTAGAGAAACTTACGCTTGATATTGAGGATGAAGCAAGAGAAGTGATTGAAGAAAGGTTAAGTAAAATGGGGTTTGATATAAAGCTTGAAAGGTTGGAGTTTCCAGATTTTGAACTTAACATTTATGGAGCTAACAAAGATATATGTGTAATTGGAGAAGCAACTGTAAGATTAGGGTTGAAAGAAATTAAAAAACTGATTAAAATTGTTGATAAACTTGTTAAGGAAAAACCTGAGTTATTAAGGCCAAAGAAAATACTTGTTTTATATACATCCTTAGCAACTGAAATCGCTTTAAAAGAGGCTGAAAAAGAGGGAATATGGATTTTAAAGGCTACAAAAGATCTTACAAAACCACCAAAGCTCTAAGCTTTAAAAGCTTAAACTATTATTGAGTGTATACACTATTTCTTCTTTATAGCCTAGGGAGAGGGGGACCCCCCATATTAAACCCTTCTAATTTTTGATTTTCTTTGATTTTTTAAAGCCTTCTATGCATAAAATTTTGATTTTTTTGACCCCCTCTTTGAATTTTAAACAAATTAATTGAAATGCTTAGCTATCTAAAATAGAAATAAGAATAAAAAAGGCCCTTTTTTTTAAAAAAATATAGGTAGTAGCAGATTTTTAACATCGATCCTCCATCAAGGTTTAATCATTACAAATAAATGATTAAAGGCTAGCTATGAATAGAAAATTTAAAGTCTTCCTTTTAACAAAATTTTTATTTTAGGGAAGATTTTTGAGCGGTATAGAGCGTTTATCCACAGGCATAATAGAATTTGATAAGCTTATTGAAGGGGGTATTCCAAAAGGATTTTTAATAGCTGTTGCTGGAGAACCTGGAACTGGAAAAACCATTTTTTCAATTCATTTTACAGCTCAAGGAGTTAAAGAGGGAGATCGATGCATTTATGTTACAACAGAGGAATCTAGGGTTTCTATAGTTAAGCAAGCTGCGCAGTTTGGAATAGATTTTTTAAAGGCTATTGAAGCTAAAAAACTTTTAATAATAGATGCATTAATGGGTTTGGAGGATCCTTGGTCTCTTAAAAGCCTTGAAATAGAGGAGCTTGTTAATAAAGTAATTGAAGCTAAAAAAGCTTTAGGTTATGGGCGTTCAAGATTAGTTATTGATAGCTTTTCAGCTTTTTGGCTTGATAAACCAGCTATGGCGAGAAGATACTCTTATTTAGTGAAAAAAGTTTTATCTAAATGGGATTTTACAGTTCTTGCAACTTCGCAATATGCTATAACAACTTCTGATGCCTTCGGTTTCGGGTTAGAGCATATAGCTGATGGTATAATAAGGTTTAGAAGAATTGTTCGAAATGGTGTGTTAAAGCGTTATGTTCTTATTGAAAAAATGAGGCAAACCAATCATAGTTTAACAATGCATGAAATAACAATTATTAAGGGAAAGGGTTTCACAGTTCTTGGGGAAGCAAAGGAAAGAAAAGAAGATTTTGCATTACCTAAACCTGTAATAGATAAAATTATGAAATCGAAAATTGAAAAAGAAATGGAAATGCCTTAAAATTTTAAATTTAAAATATAAAATTTGAAAATGGAATTTAAAAATATTTTAATGCATTATAGCAATCCTTTAGTTCAATCTGAAATAGCCTTTTTTTGTAAAGAAAAATGGGTTGGGTTACATTGTGAAGCTATAAGCAAAAAAGATAATAAACAAATTTTAGTTAGGTATTTTAAATCTGGTAAACCCCTTCAAATTATTCATCCTTTTAATGTTAAAAATTTAATTTTAGGTTTTTCTAAACTAAAGCCAAGAACAATTTATGCTACAGCAAATATTTATAAGCAATTAAGTAAAAGCGAGGATGCGCTTAATGAAGCTAATTTAAAAGCTTGCATGCCTACATGGGATATAGATAATTCAGTAGATAAATGGAATGCAACCATTCAAATAATTTTAGAAATAATTTCTATGCTTGAATCCAATGGAATAGAAAAATCCTTTTTCATTAAATTCAGTGGTAGAGGAGCACATATTCATATTCATCCATATGCTATTTCTGAAGAGCTTCGAAGCAAATATAATCCTTTAAGTTTAGCTTGGAGCATAGTAGAATATGTTAAAGAGAAGCTTGCTGAAAAAATAGCTGAGATAACCTTAAAGTTTAAAGCTGAATCTTTAAGGGTGGATAATGAAATTGATATTCAAAGGCTTTTCGTCGCACCATTATCAATTCATAGAAAAGTAGATAAAGTTTCAGTTTGTTTAAACCCAAATGAACTAGAAAGTTTTAACCCATATGAAGATGCAAATGTTAATCAATTTAAGCATTTTGAAAACTGGAAAAACTATATTGTTGGAGAAGCTGATGAACTAGCTTTAAAAGCTTACAATTATATAGGTGAATACCCATATTTTAAAACTAAAAATAAACGAAGAAAACATCCACCTTTAGATAAGCAAATACTTAAGTTAATACGCTTAAACGTTGAAAAACAAGATTTCCTTAAAGATTAAAAAACGCGTAAGTATCCTTTTTTTAGGAATTGCCTCTTAAAGAGGAAACTCTTAAAGTATAAAGAGAAGCTGCAAGGGCTCCTTCAAGCGCTTTTGCTCTATCTCTCCCGAAACCAATTATAAGAACATCCCCATCCTTCAAATTAAATTGATCCATAAGCATTCGTGATAATTTTTTTGGCAACTCCTCAGGCTTTTTAAAGTTAAAAGGAATATATAAAACTCCATTTTTAAAAATTAAAGTTGTAGCGCCATTAGCGCCAGCTTTTACAGCTGCATCTCTTTGCTCTAATCCATTACGAATATTATGTTCAAGATTTCTTAAATGGATTACTACGCTTTCACCTGAAGTTTTTAATTCATCTATATCAATCTCTTTAATTTCTTTTATGTTAAGTTCTTTCAATTTTTGTTTAAGGTTTTCTAGTCCCTTTCGCGTAAGCGAGAACCCCCTTCTCCCTTCAGCTTTCACTAAGCCTTCATTTGAGAGTTTTTTAAGGAGACCCCGCGTTACTCCCTCTGTTAAATCAAGCAGTTTTCTTAATCTATACCTGCCTAAAACACCATACCTATTAATCCATAACAATGCTAAAACTTCTTTAATGAACTTTTGTTCATTCATATCAAATCCTTAAATAATTATTTTTGGTTTTGCTATACTTTAAATTTATCTGTTAAAGACTATATAAACAATCAAAAACTCCAACTTTTTGAACTTCTAACTAAATTTTGTTAAATAAAAAACTTTATTAACAATTTATAGGAAAATTTTCCTATTATAGGAAAAATATCCTAATATTGTTAATTGGGAGGGAAACACTCAATTGAAGAAAGCATCTCTTTTAATAGTTCTTATACTACTTAGCATTATCAGCGCCTCCATATATTCAACAGGCATTGCCCAAGCCTATCCATACAGCAAAACAGAAATTCAGTCATCATTAGATTGGTTGCGAAATCAACAAAACCCTGATGGTTCAATAGGTTCTTTTGCAATTTCCTCTTGGGTTGTTATGGCAATAGCTGCTTCAGGAGACGATCCTAATAAATGGGTTAAAAATGAAGTTTCCATAGTTCAATACCTTAAAAACAATATAAATGCGTTATTAACATGTAATGATTACAGCAGATTTATATTATCTATGGTGGCAGCTGGAGAAGATCCAAGAAGCATAAATGGTGTTGACTTAATCGCTAAACTTGAATCATTTTATGATGGAACTCAATTTGGCGACCCAACACTTTTAAATGATGATTTTTGGGCGGTAATGGCTTTAATATCCGCTGGTATTTATAAAGATGATCCTAAAATTCAAAACTCTATATCATTTATTAAGAATCATCAAACTGCTTCAGGCGGATGGAGCTTTGATGTTAATGCTACTTATGGACCTGATGTAGATAGTACTGCAGCAGCAATAATGGCTTTAATATCTGCTGGCGAACCACCACAATCCGAATTCATAGTTAAGGCTCTCAACTATGTTAAATCAACTCAAGATTCTACTGGAGGTTTTAATTCAGGCTGGGGATATAGTGCTGAGACTGATTCATGGGCTATTCAAGCAATAGTAGCTGCAGGGCAAGACCCAACAAGTTCAGATTGGACAGTTGATGGGAAAAACCCTGTAGATCATCTTTTAACATATCGAAATCCAGATGGTTCCTTTAATGATTGGAGCAATTCTCCAAGTGTTTGGACAACTGCATATGCAATTCCAGCCCTTTTAGGAAAACCATACCCAGTTATTAAAGGTGTAAAAGTGAATATTCGAGTAGAAGGGCAATACTCCACAATTTGGAGTGGCGAAGTTTTTGTTGCGTGGTCAAACATAACCGATAAAAATGGAGTACCCCATTACTATGCTGAACCAACTGTTCTTGGTGCTCTCGATGCAGCTTCAAAAAAGGGTGGATTCGCTTACATCGTCGATTACAGCTATGGTCTAGCTTATGTATCTTCCATTGCTGGTGAAACCGCTTCAGGGTTAAAAGAAGGTTGGCTTTTTAGAGTTAATTATTATACTACAGGCTCCTATAGCGCAGATCGATTTATATTAAATAAGGTGGAAACACCTTCTTCACCTCACAAATATATTTTATGGTATTATGGAGAATGGGGGTATAAAGTTACTAGAATCTACATAGATAAAACAATTGTTCAGAAGGGCGAGCCTTTTACAGTTTCTGTAGAATACTTGGATGATAATACTGGAAGTTGGCTTTCTCTAGAAAATGCTAATGTCTATGCTAATGCAACAACTTATTTAACAAACTCCACTGGAAAAACAATTATTAAGCTCTATAAAGAGGGCACTTATATTGTTTATGCTGAAAAGCAAGGTTTTGTTAGAAGCGAAAAAATTCAAGTAACAGTTTGTCCAGGGGCAGGCGAAAACAGTTCAAACCTTGAGGTAACTTTGATTCCAGCTCTTTCAATTGAGGTATCTCCAAATTTAATTAATTTTGGAATATTGGGGCCTGGAGATACAAGTCAAGCATTCGCTTTACATTTAGTAAATGGAGGTTCTTTTAATGCGAAAGTTTCCGTTACTGTAGTGGATTATGAAAGCACTGTATTTCAAGATTGCCTGCAGCTGGCTGAAGAATCCCAAGGAGCATGGGTTCACTGGCGTTCCTATGGTAAAAAAGATATTGAAGGCCATGGTGGAACAAAAACAATTTATGTTAGGCTTCAAATTCCAACAAATTATCCAACACCAGTTATTGGAGTAAACACCGGCAAAATAACATTTTGGTTAGAACCCGCATAAAACTATAAATTTATTTTTTATTTTCCCTCTATTTTTTATTATTTTAAGGTGAATAAAAATGAGAAAGGTTATGAAATCTTTAATATCTTTATTATTTTTAATAATGCTTTTTTCTAGCATTAAAACAGTTTTCGGTGTAGGCATAGGTGTTAACCCGTCACAACTAGAATATATAGTAATTTCAAACTCGATAATTCAAAAGGATTTATGGGTTTTTAATACCGGAGATACACCCGCCCAGTATACTTTATATTTCGATACTCAATATCAACCTTTATTCTCTTTTAGCATTAACAATTTTCTTCTTAATCCTGGGGAAAACCGAAAAGTTACTGTTGCTTATGATCCAACTAAAGATTCAAATAAAATAAATTTAAATATAACCCTTTATGTGAAGGGTGTTGCTGCAAACTCAAATATTGAAGCTGGAATGATAGTTAACGTTAAAGTTATTTATCAGTTAAGTGAAACTGCAACAACTTCTTTAACGGGTAAAGCTTTTCCATTTAAACCTTCAGATCCAGAAATAGTTAATGCTCTTAATTATCTTAAAAATGTGCAGGATTCAAGCGGGAGCATTGGAGGATTCCATATTAGCTGCTGGACTGTTATGGCTATAGCTTCAGCAGGTTATGATCCACATAACTTTAGAAAAAACACTCACTCAATAGTTGATTATATTATTGATAATAGGAATCAACTTGATCAAACTAAAGCTACAGACCTTTCAAAATTTATTCTTGCCTTAACAGCTGCTCATGAAAACCCTAGAGACATTGGAGGAATAGATTATATTGCTTTGCTTGAAGCAACTTTTCGTAATGACCAATTTGGGGATGAAGCAATGCTTAACGATGATTTTTGGGCTATTATGGCTTTGAGATCTGCTGGGGTTTCTAAAAGCGATTTTAAAATTCAATCTGCAGCATCATTTATTAAAAATCATCAAAATCCCGATGGTGGATGGAGCTGGAATGTTGGTGGTGCAAGCGATGTTGATGATACATCAGCAGCAATAATGGCTTTAATATCTGCTGGTGAAAGTAATCAATCCCCATCAATTCTTAATGCTTTAAACTATTTAAAAAGCCAGCTCAGCCCTAATGGAGGATTTACTTATATGGGCGAAGTTAATGCTGCTTCAAACGCTTGGGGAATAATGGCTCTTGTAGCTGCAGGTGTAAACCCAACAAGTTCAGATTGGATAAAAAATGGTAAAAGCCCGGTAGATATTCTTTTAAGCTTTCAAAATTCAGATGGTTCATTCAGTTATGCGCAAGGTCAAAGTGGAAGCGCATGGTGGACTGCATATGCAATTCCAGCTTTTTTGGGAAAATTTTACCCAATTCAAGAGTCTTTTACAATTCAATTAACAACCACAACAACATTAACCTCTTTTTACACAAGTTCTCCAACTCAATCCTCAACCACTCAAACCGCAACAAAAAATCAAGTTTATATTAGAATTGAAGATGTTTCTGGAACGGTTTGGCGTGGTTGGATTGAAATTCCCTTTTCAACAACTATTACATGCTATAACAGCGGTAAATCATATATTATTCCTGGGGATAATGTTTTAGCAATTTTAAATGAAGCTTCAAAGCTTGGAGGTTTTACATATACTGTTTCAGACCAATGGTATCCTGATTTAGGTTTTTATGTAGATTCTATTAATGGGCATAAAGCTGAAGGAGCTTATGGATGGCTTTATAGAGTAAACTATGTTCTAGGAAATACTGCAATCAACAACTTTAAAATTCATTCTTTAGATGAAATCTTGATTTATTGGGGAACAGACAAAGTTAAACCATTAAAAATTGAAATTCAACCTTTAAAACTTGAAATTGATGTAGGTGAATCGCTTACTATCATAGTAAAATATAGAGATGATTTAACTGGTGAATGGCACCCACTTCCAGGAGCAACAGTTCATGTTAATGATTCTTATGTTACTGATAATGAAGGGAAAGTAACTGTTACATTTACTGAAAAAAAAGTGTATCAAATTTACGCTGAAAAATGGGGTTCAACTCCAGATGATCAATATGTAAGAAGCGACATAATTTATATTGGAGTTGGAGTTCCAATTCCAGAGTTTTCTTCTTCAGCATTGCTTTTAACATTTATCGCTTTAACTATGGCTTATACATTAATAAGAAGAAGGGTGAAACTTTATAAATGAAAAGGAAACTTGCATGCTTAACTATAATCTTAATTTTAATAGCTTCAACTATACTCTATTTTTATTCAACTCAAAATTTTTCAAAAAGTGCAAGCTTAATTTCAGTTTATATTGCTGTTACAAAAAATTTTGGTAAAGAAATTCTTATTGAAAAAAAGTTAACAGTAACCTTAGGGACTTCAGCTTTAGATGCGCTTAAAATGATAGCTGATGTTGAAACAGCTTATGGAGGAGGATTTGTAGTAGGTATTAATGGAATTAAATCAACTTATCCTAAAGAACCTTACGACTGGTTTTTTTATGTTAATGGGTTTTTAGCTAAAGAAGGTGCTTCAACATACATTTTATTTAACAATGATTTTATTCAATGGGATTATCATCGTTGGGAAAACGCTTTTATTTCAACAGCAACATTGGTTTCTTATCCATATGCTCTTATTAATGGATATAAGGGTAAAGCTACTTCTACACTAATTGTTTTTCAAAAAGAATTTTTTAATGAAGCTGAAGAAATAAAAAATCAATTAATGCAATTTAATGTTAAATCAAAAACTTTATCAATTGAAATGCTTTCTGAAAATGATAAATCCCGTTATAACCTTATAATTTTATCTAAACCGGATGATAAAATTGTTTTAGAGCTTAATAAAATTCATGAAAAAATTGGCTTTCAACTTTATTTTAAAGAAGGAATTTTAATTGAATCAAACAAATATGTCAATAAGCAATATTTAAAGGCAGGTTTCATTCAGGTTACGCAAAACATTTGGAATCCAAAAGGGAATATGGCATGCGAAAATATAATATTGCTTATTTCAGGTACAGATGTTGAATCTATAAGGAAAGCAGCAAACCTCCTTCTTAACCTTCAAAACTATAAATATTCTTTTGGTTTAATTGTTGCAAACAATGAAATTTTAATGGTTCCAACTGAAAACATTTAAAAAGGGTTTTAAATTGAGTAAAAAATCAAACAAACTAATTCTTTTCTTAATTTTTTCATTATCCTTTCTTTTAATAGTTTTACCTTTACCTTTAGCTTTTTTAGGTGTAAACCCTCTTATAGAAAAATGGGGTTTAATCTCTACTATTATAATAGCAATAACAATTATTAGCTTGATTATAGATTTTAAAAATCATTGTTTGAATTCAAGAATTATAAGTTTAACTATTGCTTTGGGAGCTTTAACCGCTTTGTTAAGAATTCCTTTTGCTCCTTTACCAAATGTTAATCCCTGCACTTACCTTATTATTTGTTCAGGAATAGCTTTTGGATCTCATATAGGATTTTTTATAGGGGCTTTAACTCCTTTAATTTCAAATTTCATTTTAGGGCATGGACCTTGGACACCTTTACAAATGTACGCTTGGGGTCTTATTGGAGGTTTAGCTGGATTATTAAATTTTAATTCTTCTAAAATTTTTCGTTGGAAGCTTGGGTTTATAGGAGTTATAGCAGGTTACTTTTATGGCTTTATAATGAATATATGGTTTTGGTACTCTTATCTTTACCCTATAACCTTAACAACCTTTATTATAGCTGAAATTCAAGGTTTACCCTTTGATACTTTACATGCCATTGGAAACTTTGCTTTTTTAACAATTTTGGGAAATAAAACTTTAAGGGTTTTTTCCTTCTTTAAAGAGGGAAAGTTACCTTCAAGAAGCTAAAGCTGAGTAAATGGAAAATATATGTATAAAGAAATATAGATAGAAAAATTAAAAAATTAAAAATTGTTTATTTTGCTTCTCCATATTTTTTAATCATTCTCCAGCTTAAACGCATTGTTTTTGGATGGGAAGCTTTAACATCATCTACCATATCCACAGTTGTATTTACAGGTGCATCCAATACAACTTTAGGATTACTATATGCTTCCTCGCTTACCCTAGTAAATGCATTTATTAATTCATCTAAGCTTTCTTTGCTTTCTGTTTCAGTGGGTTCAATCATTAATGCTTCAGGAACTATCAATGGGAAATAATTTGTTGGTGCATGAACTCCTAAATCTAAAAGCCTTTTAGAAACATTTAAGGCTCTCACTCCTGTTTCATCCATCATTTGTTTAGCGCTTACAACACCTTCATGCTTTCTTAAGTTTTCAGGTTTATATGGAAGCGTATAACCTTTAGCTTTAAGCACTTTTCTAATAACATAATTAGCATTTAAAACTGAAAGTTCAGCAACCCTTTCTAATCCTTCAGCTCCCATTAAAAGCAAATAGGCGTAAGCTCTCACTAAAACTGCTATATTACCATAAAAGCCTCTAACTTTCCCTATTGAATAAGGCTTATTATAATCTAAATAGTATTTTTTCCCATCGAATTCAACTGTTGGAACTGGAAGAAATTTTTCAAGCTCTTTTTTAACGCCTACTGGTCCAGCACCTGGCCCTCCACCTCCATGCGGTGTAGAAAATGTTTTATGCGTATTTATATGAGCTATATCAAAACCCATGTCTCCAGGTCTAGCTTTACATAAAATAGCATTTAAGTTTGCTCCATCATAATAAACTAATCCGCCTGCATCATGAATTATTTCAGCTATTTCCATAACGTTTCTTTCGAAAACTCCAAGTGTATTAGGGTTTGTTAACATAAATCCTGCTGTATGTTCTCCAACAACAGCTTTTAAAGCTTTTAAATCAACTGTTCCATCTTCAGCTGATGGAACAACAACTGTTTTAAATCCAGCCATAGCTGTATTAGCGGGGTTTGTTCCATGAGCTGAATCAGGAACTATAATATCTGTTCTTTTATCAAGCTCACCATTTAAAGCATGATAAGCTCTCATAATCATTACGCCAACATATTCTCCATGGGCTCCAGCTGCAGGTTGAAGAGAAACCTTATCCATCCCTAATATTTCAGCAAAATAGTTTGAAAGCTCATAAAGAATTTGAAGAATTCCTTGAGTAAGTTCTTCATCTTGATATGGATGTAAATCCCTAAGTTTATGAGTGTTAATTACAACATCAGTTATTTTAGGGGTATATTTCATTGTGCAGCTTCCAAGCGGATAAATGCCTAAATCAACACCATAGTTTTGTTGAGAAAGCCTAATATAATGCCTTACAACTTCAACTTCTGAAACTTCAGGTAACTCAGGGGGATTTTCTCTAAGCAAGCTTTTTGGAATAGCTTTAATAATGTCTCCTGCAGCCTCCTCCTCTTTTGTAATTTCTGGAAGCATAAAACCAATTTTTCCAGGTTTAGACCTTTCAAATATTAATGGTTCATTCCATTTAGCTTGCTTAAAACTCATATTTTTACGCCTCCAAAACTTTTTTTAATGCCTCCACCAGTTTATCTATATCTTCCTTTAAATGAACTTCAGTAACACAATAAAGTGCTGTCTCTCCAAGTTCAGGAAACTCCTCTTTAATAATTTTTCCACCATGAACACCTTCCTTTAAAAGTTTTTTATGCACTTCTAAAGCTGTTTTTCCAGTTTCATCAAAGTTTACAGTAAACTCTTTAAAGTGAATAGCTTTAAACAATGGTGTTTTAACTCCAACTTCCTCTTTAAGTCTTTTCATAGTATAATTAGATTTTGTCATAATTATTTCTCCTAAACGTTTTAATCCCTTTGGTCCAAGTAAAGAAAGGTAAACTGCTGCAGCTACAGCGCATAAAGCTTCATTTGTGCATATGCTTGAAGTGGCTTTCTCCCGCCTTATATATTGCTCTCTAGTTTGCAAAGCCATGCAAAAAGCTCTTTGATTTTGTTTTTTAGTTGTGGTTAAACCTATTATTCGACCAGGCATTTGCCTAACAAATTCTTCTTTACAAGCAAATATTCCTAATAATGGACCGCCATAATTCATGCTGTTTCCTAAGGGTTGCCCTTCCCCAACAACTATATCTGCACCATAATCTCCTGGAGCCTTTAATAACCCTAAAGAAGTTGGATCAACCCCAACAATGTAAAGCGCTTCATTTTCATGAGCGATTTCCCCTATTTCCTTTGCTTTTTCCTCTAAAAATCCAAGGTAAGACGGATTCTCAATATATATGGCAGCAGTATTTTTTGAGGTTTTATCTTTTAAATCTTCAAGGTTTATTTGCCCTGTTTCCCTATTTTGATTTACTTCAATAATTTTTATTTTAGCTGGTTCAACCATAAGCTTAAGCACAGCCTTTCTTTCTGGATGAATAAAATGAGGAATAATAACTTCTGTTTTTTTAGTTAATCTAGAAGCCATTAATGCTGCTTCACCAAGGCTTGTAGCCCAATCATACATGGAAGCATTAGCTACATCCATCCCAGTTAACTCGCAAATCATGCTTTGATATTCAAATTGCGCTTGAAGAATTCCTTGAGAAACCTCTGCTTGATAAGGTGTATAAGAAGTGGCAAATTCTGCTCTTCCAATTATAGCATCTACAACAGCAGGCACATAATGAGGCCAAACTCCAGCCCCTAAAAACACTGGAATATCCATGCTGGAAACATTTTTCTCTAAAAGCTTAGCAATTTTTCTTTTAACTTCAACTTCTGAAAAAGGACCTGGAATATTTAATTTTCCTTTAAATTTAATTTTTTCTGGAATATCCGTAAATAATTCTTCAATATTTTTTAACCCCAATTCTTTAAGCAATTCATTTTCTATAGCTTCAACTCCGGTTGGTAAATAAGGATGCGTTTTTAATTTAATTTTAATCCCCCTCCTTTTTATCGTTATTTTTTTACTTTTAGCTAGTAATTTGAAGCTATATTAAAATTTTTTTAATTTTTAGCATTAAGGAAAACTAAAAATAAGTATGAAAATCTTTTAAGGGGCTGAAAATCAAGTATTTATAAAGGTTGAGTTAAAAAACGAGGTAATGAATAATGAAATATTATACAAAAGAGGATATTGTTGGAAAGGAAGTTATTGAAAGTGAAGCGAAAAAAATAGGTATAGTTAAGGATTTAGCTTTTTCAACAGAGGGAAAAGTAGCTTTAATTCTAGATAGAATTGATGAAAAAGGAGAAATTCAAGAAGCAATTCTTCCCTTTGATAAAATCTTAAAAATGGGTGATGTAATATTAATTAAATCTGCAAGCGATTTAGAATCTTCTTTAACCCCTGGAAGAATTTGCCCTAATTGCAAAACTAAAAACCCTATAAATGCTAAATATTGCGTTAAATGCGGTGTAACCCTACAGAAAAAAGAAAAGAAGTGAATTTATGATTCGAAATCAAATAGATGCTTCTGCTTATTTAGATAAAGAAGTTGAGTTAGGTACAGGATGCCGTATTGAAGCAGGCTCAAAACTTTTTTTTAAAGTTAAACTTTCAAACAATGTTTGGATAAGCTTTAATACAATAATTTTTGGTCCAGTTGAAATTGGAGAAGGAACCTATATTGGACCAAACTGCATAATTGGTTATCCTAAAAGAAGCTTACTAAAAGCTAAAATTAGAAAAGAATCTTTAAAGGAAAATTTAAAAAATAATGATTTAGTTACTATTGGAAGAAACTGCATAATAAGAAGCGGTTGCATTATTTATTCTAATGTTAAAATAGGTGATGAAGTGGAGTTTGGCCATAACGTGCTTGTTAGAGAAAATGTTGAAATAGGCAATAAAAGCTTAATTGGAACAAACTCTGTAATCGATGGATATTGCCAATTAGGTGAAAATGTTTCAATTCAAACAAATGCTTATATTTGCGCTTACTCTAAAATAGAAGATTATGCCTTTTTAGGACCTTGCAGTGTTCTTTTAAATGATAAATATGCTGCTCAAAAAGAAACTCAATTAATTGGACCAATAATAAAAAAAGGTGCAAGCATAGGGGGAAACTCAACAATTATGCCTGGAGTAACAATTGGAGAAGGAGCTTTAATCGGTGCTTTATCTATTGTAACTAAAGATGTTCCACCAAAAAGCATTTATGCAGGAGTTCCAGCTAAAAAATTAAGAAATATCCCAAATGATTGGAAGTCAACTTTAAAAAGCAGAATTGCAACTTAATTTATTTATTTAAAATGGTTAAAGGGGAAAAAGAATTGATAAAGCAAAAGCTTAAGCTTAAATATTTAAATTTAACCCTTATAATTTTAGTTGTTGCTTTAGCTTGTTTACCAGCCTTTATTAATGCAATCCCACAACAAAACTATGAAATTAAAAAAGTTAATAGAATGATTTTTATTAGCGAGTGGGGTTTAATAGCGGTAAATGATACAGTAACAATAACTAACGCTGGCTTTGAAGATTTACACAGCATTAACATAGGTTTTCCAAATATTTACTCAAGCAACTTAAAATATTACACGGCGAATCTTCAAGGTGAAGCCTTAACAATAGAGGAAAAAATTGATGAAGCAAGAGAAATCTATTGGTTAAATTATATTTTTCCTCAACCATTAAAACCTAAAGAAACCTATAATTTTTCTACATTAACTGTTTTTGCAGGTTTAATTCAATTTCAAAAAGGAGGTTACACATATTCTTTTGCAGAAGCTCCAGCTTTAGAAAAACAAGCTGAATTATGTAATGTCACAATATTTTTCCCACCTGATTCATCTATATTTCTTCCAGAAAACTCAACTTTTAAAAGAATTGGTAAAGAACCTATAGTAAACAATGTTTTTATAAATTTAACTCCATATTATACTAAAATTTTATCGCTTAACTTTTCTTCAGTAACGCTTCAGCTTCTAGATATATATTGGTCTGAAAGAGTAATCTCTTTAGAATCAATAAGCAAAATTAAGGTTTCAGATACATTTAGCATTCATAATCCAGGAATTTTAATTTCAGCTGTTAAAGTTCGTTTGCCTAAAGGTGCAGCTAAAATAATGGCTTATGATTTTGCTGGACCATTATGGAGAGATGAAAGATCAGGTGATGAAGCTGCTGTTGCCCCAAGATTTGGAGACATAAAATCTAATGAAAACTTTACATTTAAATTAACTTATGAATTAGATAGAAAAAACTTTATCAATCAAGTTGATTGGCGCGGCATTTACATATTTAATTTTAATTTTTCTTCAAAGCAACCTTGGCTTATTAATAACTTAACAGTTAAAGTAATTTTACCTAAAGGTTGTGAAATTAAAGATTTAAATATGGAACCGGAAAAAATCGTTGAAACTACCTATCAAAAAATTTTAATTTATAATTTTAAGGATGTAACACCCCTTCATGATTTAAAATTCACTTTAAAATATAAATATAGTGGATTATGGGCTTCAATAAAACCTTTAGAATGGACATTAATTATTGAAGCTGTAATTCTTGTTTTTGCAGTAGTGGCTAGAGGAAGAAAAATTGTTTTAACGCAAGCAGCACTTGCGCCTGTAGATGTTATATCAAAGTTTGTTGAGCTTTATGATGAAAAAATGTTTCATGAAAAAGAGCTTAGCGAATTTGAAGAATCTAAATTAAGGAAAACTTTACCAAAAAAAGAGTATAAGCATAGAGTAAAAATTGCTGAGGAAAGATTAATCGAAATAAACAAAGCTTTAACAGAATTAAAAAATGAATTGAAAAAAGCGAGTTCAAGATATGAAGAATTAATTAAAAAAATTGAAATGGCTGAAGCTGAAATTGAAGCTGCTAAAGCAAGCGAAACCCAAATAAACCTTCAATATAGAGCTGGAAAAATATCTAAGGAAGCTTATGAAACTGTAATAAATGATGTTAAAAAACGAATAGATAAGGCTAAATCTGTTATTGAAAGCACATTAATAACCTTAAGAGAAGAAATTTAAATATGGAAATAAAATGGTTTTTGATAAAAATGCTGTTTAAATCCTTTAAGGCTTAATTATTTTTCTTTATTATTTTTAAGGAAGCTAAAGCACAGCTAAATGCTGCAAAACAGCATAGAATAAACGGAGTATTTAAACTTAAAATTTCAGAGGTAACTCCTCCAATAAATGGTGAAACTGCTTGTCCTGCAGCTGAAGCAGTTTCAAATAAACCCATTGCAACTCCCCTTTTATGAGAAGGAGCTTCATCTGAAATTAGAGCTATTGTTACAGGGAATGGGGCTCCCAACCCTAACCCTAAAATAAACCCCATAATTATTAATGTTAATTTTTCTTGAAAATAAGCTAATCCAAGTGAAGCTATAGCGCTTAAACAAAACGTAGAAAAAAGAATGATTTTTCTACCAAACTTATCTGATAGCGCACCTAAAAAAATAAAGGAAATTATTCTTGAAAGCCAAAAAATAGTTAAAAAGAATCCTATTAATGTGGCATTCCAATTTAAAGCTTTACTATAAACTGGGAAGAAAGAAAGAATCATTGCTAAAATAAAGCTGTAACCAAAGGAAATTGTTAATGCTATTTTTAAGATTTCTTTAAAATGTTTTTCAAAAGCTTCATTTTTAAAATTGCTTATAACATTGATTACGTTATTTGATTTTTCAGTTTTTGAGGGCATTAATATTGTTAAGGCTAAGGAGGCAAGGGAAAAAATAAAATAGCTAAGAAAAGGAATTTTATATCCAAAATAATCTACTAAAACTCCTCCAAAAATTGAGGCTAAAGCAAATCCTGCACCATAAAGGGTTGCGCAAATACCCATTGTTTTACCAGGTTTTGCTGTAACTTCAGTTGCAGCTGCTTCAACAGATGGGAAAAAGGCTGCACATGCTATTCCATCCAAAACCTTAATAAACAATAATTGAAAAGCTGTTTTTGAAATAAAATATAAAAGCGATGAAGTA
>Ga0105158_1000452_pt1 | contig 17768 bp, 16 predicted proteins | sample LHCtaG_FD_81567 | JGI IMG/M metagenome (GOLD analysis project Ga0105158, IMG submission 81567) | Hot spring microbial communities from Little Hot Creek, USA to study Microbial Dark Matter (Phase II) - LHC4sed_matched | ecosystem: Environmental > Aquatic > Thermal springs > Hot (42-90C) >...
CATAGAGACGAAAAAATTTATATTTATTCCCAACAGCAACAACCTTTGATTGAAAAAATTACAGAAACAAATTTTTATAATGAACTAAAAAATTTTTTTGATAAAATAAATCTTACTTAAAAAGGAGAGAAATTTTTATGTTTGATAACAAAAAAATATTATTACCAGAAAAAGAGATGCCTGTTGCATGGTATAATATCTTACCTGATTTGCCAGAACAGCTACCACCACCGATTAATCCTGCTACTGGTAAACCTGTTGAACCAAAAGATTTATCTGTTATATTCCCTATGGAGTTGATAAAACAAGAAGTATCTAATGAAAAATGGATTGAGATACCACAGGAAGTTTTAGATGTATATAAACTTTGGAGACCAACACCATTAGTTCGTGCATACGAATTAGAAAAATATCTTAAGACACCAGCAAGGATTTATTATAAAAATGAAAGTGTCTCACCAACAGGTTCTCATAAACCAAACACTGCTGTTGCACAAGCATATTATAACAAAATTGAAGGTATAAAAAGATTAACTACAGAAACAGGTGCAGGTCAATGGGGTTCTGCATTAGCATTCGCATGTAATATCTTTGGATTAAAATGCACTATTTATATGGTAAAGGTAAGTTATCATCAAAAACCGTTCAGAAGATCTTTGATGCATGTATGGGGAGCAGACGTTTATCCATCACCTACAAATCTTACTAATGCTGGCAGAAAAATACTTGAAGTTGACCCTGACTCACCTGGATCGTTAGGTATTGCAATATCTGAAGCTGTTGAGGATGCTGCTACACATCAAGATACAAATTATTCTTTAGGAAGTGTATTAAACCATGTTTTGTTACATCAAACAATCATTGGTCTTGAGACAAAAAAACAGTTAGAACTTGTTGGTGAGAAAAATCCTGATGTGTTAATAGGTTGTGTTGGTGGTGGAAGTAACTTTGGAGGTTTTATAATACCTTTTGTTCCTGATAAACTTAATGGTAAAACAGAAACAAAATTTCTTGCAGTAGAACCAACTGCTTGTCCATCACTTACAAAAGGGTTATATCTATATGATTTTGGTGATACTGTTGGTTTGACGCCGCTTTTGAAGATGTATACTTTAGGACATAATTTTGTACCTCCGAAGATTCATGCAGGTGGGTTACGTTACCATGGTGATGCACCAATTGTATGTTATTTAGTTTATAAAAAAATAGTAGATGCAGTTGCATATCCTCAGAAAGCAGTTTTTGATGCAGCAGTAATTTTTGCTAAAACTGAAGGGATTCTCCCTGCACCTGAGACTGCTCATGCTGTGAAAGCTGCAATTGATGAAGCAATAAAATGTAGAGAAACTGGTGAAGAAAAATGTATTGTATTTAATTTTAGTGGTCATGGATTTTTTGATATGTCAGCGTACGATTTATATTTTGAAGGTAAACTTGAAGATTTTGAATATCCTGAAGAAGAAATTAAAAAAACATTGGATGAAATTAAAAAATTACCTGTTAACAAAGAGGGGTAATTTTTTATGATTAAAAAACAAATTAAAAATGTAATAATAGAAATTGTACAAGGAGATATAACAAAACAACCAGATATAGATGCGATTGTGAACGCAGCAAATGCGTATCTAAAACCAGGTGGTGGTGTCGCAGGAGCTATACATCGTGCTGCTGGCCCTGAACTTGAAAAGGAATGTAGAAAATATGCTCCTATAAAAGTTGGTCAAGCAGTAATCACAAACGCATATAATTTGCCAAATAAATATGTTATCCATTGTTTAGGACCAAGATATGGAATTGATACACCTGAAGATAAACTACTTGCTGACTGTTACATAAACGCGTTGAATCTTGCGGAAGAAAACAAAATTTCATCAATTGCTTTCCCTGCAATATCTACAGGTGCGTTCGGCTATCCTATAAAAGAAGCAACAAAAGTTGTTTTTGATACAATAAGAACAATTTTGCCAAAGTTGAATTATGTTAAAAAAATAAGGTTTGTACTTTTTTCTAAAGAAGATTACGATATATATGTTTCGTATATAAATGAGGTTTTGGGTTAAAGATAATTCAAAAATAAATTTCACATTTATAGCTTTTCTATTTTTTTGTTAACTGACCTATTAGTCAAAAAAAATTTTTAGTGAACTCTTGACAAAAAAATTTTTGTTTTGTAAAATTTAACTGACTGGTCAGTTAAGGTGATGAAATTGATTGTTTAAATTAATATTGACTGACCAATCAGTTAAATGGAGGTAAAAAATTATGCATCAAGAAAAAGAAACTTTTAACAAAATAATTCAAGCAGGTAAAGAAATCTTAAATAAAAAGGACTATCATGAAACAGTTGTTGAAGAGATAGCACAACTTGCTGGTGTTGCTAAAGGAACTATATTTTTTTATTTCAAGACCAAAGAAGGGCTTTTTAGAGAGATTCTTTTATCTTTACTTAGTGAGTTAGAAGAAGAAATTAACAAAATTCTTGAAGATGTTAAATTACAAGCATTAAAAAAATTGAAAAAAGTTTATGATACCTATATTGATTTTCAAATTAAGAACATGAATTTGTTCATAGCAATAAGAAAAGAACTTGCAAAAGAAGAAGCGATTCCTAAAATTGAGGAAATAAAAGAAAAATTACAAAAATTAGCTCAAAAATTGTTGCCTGTTATTGAAGAAATGTTTAAAAAAGGGCTTATTAAAAGATTTGACCCATCAGTAGAATTAGTTGAAGTTGTACCTTCTATGCTTTTAGCATATGCTTCTGCTGTATCTTCAATGGTTTACTTTTATAAAGATAAAATTGATAAACTTAAAGAAATTTTTTGGCAGATACTTCTACATGGTATTTTAAACGAAGATGTTTCTATAAACATGTTGATTTTTAGCGAGGAGAAGTAAATATGAAAAGGATAAAAAAATTGTTTTTAGTTACATTAGTTTTACATTCAGCAGTGTTTTCTAAAGAACTAACATATGAAGAAGCAAAAAAGATTTTGTTAACAAACAATTTAGAAATAAAACAAGCAGAATCAAAAGTTTTACAAGCAAAATATAAACAATTAGAAATGGTTTCACCGTGGATACCTAAATTGTCGTCAAGTTTTAGATACACAATGTTATCTCGGCCACAACTTGATTTGTCGTCCCTTCCACCACTACAAAGACAACTTTTTGGAAGTTCATTCCCACCGACTTTGACTTCTGATAAACTTTATGTTGCAAATATCTCTATTTCTGAAGTTGTTCCTCTTGATAAGTTCGTTTATTCATATAATATTGCTTCTATACAGTATGAAATCAGTAAAAAAGAATATGAAAAAACAAAACGCGATGTTATTATAAAATTTAAAGAAAGTTTTTTGAAGACACTGTTAGCAAAAAAGTCTGTTGAAGTTATAGAAAAAGCAGTTGAGATTAGTTCTGAAAACTACAAAGTTTCTGAAAGTTTGTATAAAGAAGGAAGGGTTTCTTATTTAGATTTTTCTTCAGCAAAAATAAATTATCTTAATTCAAAACTTAATCTTTTTAAGATACAAAATAACTACAAACTTGCAAAAGAAAGTTTAAAAACAATACTTTGTGTTGATTATGATGTAGATGTTGTGGGTGAACTTGAAGATTTTTTAAATGATGAAACAGAAAATTTATTAGAAAAAAAATTTGACTATGATGAACTTAAAAAGAACATTGTATTTTTACCTGAAATAACAATGTTAGAACTACAGAAAAGAATTTTGAAAAATAATTTGAATTTGGTAAGAAGTGAACTTATACCATCTATTGTTGTTTCTGGCAGTTATGATTGGACTGTAGATAACTATAATCGTCCGATTGATGAATGGGATGATAGATATAGCTGGAGTATAATATTAAACATACCTTTATTTAATGGTGGAGCAACTTTTGCAAAGTATAAACAAGTAAAAGAAAGTATAAAACAAATAGAATTTTCAAAACAACAAGCAAAAGATTACTTTAATTTAGAACTTACATCTTTATATTCAACATATTTACAACTTAAAGATTCTTTATTAGTTGCGCAGGAGATGTTTCAACAAGCAAAAGAAAATTATGATGTTGCAAAAAGTTATTATTTAGAAGGAAGGAGCTCTTATTTAGAACTACTTCAAGCAGAACTTAATTTTTCAAATACGAAGATAAACTATTATCAAACATTGTGTGATTATATTATAACTTGTGAAAAGATGAAGAAGTATGTTAGGTAATGATATGAAATATGTGTAAATATGCAAAATAAATGTATCAAATTTCTATAAAGTGGAAGGAGGCTTAGGGTTATATGAAAAGAAAGATTGTTTTATCAATAATAATTATTGCAATAGTCGCTTTTGGTATTTACAGAATCTTTGAAGCAGTACATAAAAGAAAAGTATCAAAAGAGTTATCAAAAAAAGAGACAGAGTTGGTTTATACTGTAAAAGTTAAACAAGCAGGATATAAAACTATAGCTGATAGTATAAATTTTGTTGGTGAGATTAAAGGAATAAACGAGGTAACCGTTGTGCCAAAAGTGGTTGGAAGATTAGTTAAAAAAATAAAAGAGGAAGGAAGTTATGTTAAAAAGGATGAAGTGATCTGTGAAATAGACAGAGACGAACCTGTGTTGAAGTTTACATTGTATGAACTTAAATCACCAATAGATGGTATTGTAGCAAAATATTATGTAGATGTAGGTGGTATGGTGTCGCAACAGACACCAGTGTGTATAATAAGTGATATTAGTAAAGTAAGATTAGTATTTAGTATTGCTGAAACTGTTGTGAATAAAATTCAAAAAAATTCCTATATAAAGTTTACTTTAGATAGCGAAACTTTTGTATCAAAAAATTTACAACTTTCAAATTATATAGATCCAGTTTCTCGTTCTATGGAAGTAAGAGTAGTTTTGGACAACCCAAATGGTGTTTTTAAATCAGGCAGTTTTGTTAAAGGTGAACTTGTTTTTTATGAAAAGAATGCTTTGGTTGTACCTTCAGAAGCAATTCTTGAGGTTGACAACAAAAAAGTTGTTTATGTAGTAAAAGAAGATAAAACTGTTGAAGAAAGAGAAGTAAAAATTGGTTTAAGATATAAGGATTATACTGAAATTTTGTACGGTGTGAAACAAAATGAATTAGTTGTGTATCAAGGTGGCGAAATTTTATCTAATGGTATGAAAGTAGAAATAATTGAATAATAGTTTGATGTGTGGATGATGTGTAGATAAGTAAGAAAATGTGCTGACATGATATATAAAACAAAGCCATTCAACTTATCACATAAACACATTAACTGGAGGCTTTTATGAAAATTACAGAAATAGCAGTTAAAAGACCTGTTGCAACAATTGTAGTTTATACTTTTATTATTATAACTTCACTTATTGCATTGTTTAAACTTCCTATAGATATATTTCCTGAAATGGAGATGCCTGTTTTAACTGTGGTTACGACATATCCTCAAGCAACTGCGTTGGATGTTGAAGAAAAAGTTACAAAAATTATTGAGAATGCGGTTGCTTCTGTTCCAGGTATTGACACGGTTGAGTCAAGGTCGCAAGAAAATGTTTCTGTTGTTATTGCAAAATTCAAATGGGGTACTGACATAGATGCAAAAGCGTCTGATTTAAGGGACTTGCTTGAACTTACAAAGATGGCTTTACCTGAAGATGCAGATAAACCAAGAATTATAAAATTTGATCCTTCAATGATGCCTGTGATGTTTATATCTGTTACTTCTGATAAACCCATAAAGGATTTAAGATACATTGTAGACAAAAAAATTGTTGATGAAATTAAAAAAGTTGATGGTGTAGCAGGAGCGATACTTCGTGGGGGTGATCAAAAAGAAGTTTCTGTAATTTTAGACCCACAAAAATTAGCATTTTATAGGTTAACAGTTCAGCAGGTTATCTCTTCTATACAACAAGAAAATGTTGAAGTACCAATAGGTGAGGTTTATGAAGGATATAAGAAGTATTCAATAAGAATACCAATGAAGTTTGAAAACATATTAGAGATCAATAATCTTATAGTAGGAAACTTTATGGGGAAACCTGTGTATTTGTATCAGGTTGGGAAAGTCGAAGATTCTTATACTGACAGAATTGGTGAGACAACTGTGAACGGTAGAGATTCATTGTTATTAATGATAAGAAAAAAAGCGCAGACAAACACTGTTGCAGTATGTAGTGCGATAAACAAAAAATTAGATGAATTAAGAAAAAATTTCCCGCAACTTAAAATTAATGTTATAATGGATTCCTCAGATTATATTTTAAAAGTTGTAAAAAATTTAAGAGATACAATTCTACTCGGTGGAGTTCTTGTGATACTGACAGTTTTATTCTTCTTAGGAGACATTATTCCCGCATTTATTATTGTTTTGCAAATACCCATTTCATTAATCTTAGCATTTTTGTTTTTATATCTATTTGGTTATACAATAAATATGGTTTCACTTATGAGTTTATCTTTAGCAATAGGTATGGTTGTAGATAATTCTATTGTTATAGTTGACCATATTTTAAGACATATAAGTTGGGGAAAAAAATCAGTTCAAGCAGCAGTTGATGCACCTAAAGAAGTTGCAGGTGCTATAACTGCATCAACTTTAACTACAATTGTAGTTTTTATCCCATTATTATTCGTAAGTGGTTTGATACCATTACTTTTTAAACAATTAGCAGTTGCAGTTATTGTGACATTGTTTGCTTCATTGGCAATAAGTTTGACATTATCACCAATGGTTGCATCAAGATTGTGTTCAGAAAAAGAGTGTGAGAAAAAAGGTGTTATATTTATTTCAAAAATAGTAGAAAAAATAGAAAATTTTTATGAAGATATTATAAATTGGGCATTGGGACATAGAAAAACAACATTATTTGGTTTCTTAAGTGCATTTTTAATTTCTTTATTTATATTTATATTTTTCACAGGGAAAGAATTTATACCTAAGAGTGACGAACGTATTGTTAACATAAATTTTGAGACATCAAAAGGCATGCGTGTTGAAGAAACATTTAAAATTGCAAGACAAATAGAACAAGAAATTTTTAAAGTTGTACCACAAAAATATTGTAATGCTGTTCTAATACGTTGTGGTGAAAGTACGATGAAAGGATTGTCAGCTATTTTGGGTCAACAGGAAGCATCTAACAGTGGTTCTATTATGCTTTCTTTAGTAGATAAAGAATTTAGAGATAAAACTTCAATTGAAATTGCAGAAATTTTAAGAAGGAATTTAAGAAAAATTCCTGGGATAATAAAACTTGAAACATCAGCACAATCTACTGCATCATCAACATTGTTAGGTGGCACTGGTAAAGCAGTATCAATTGAACTTCGTGGAAATAATTTAGATGAAAGTTTAAGAATTGCTAATGAAATAAAAGATAAACTACAAAAAATTGATGGTATAAGAGATACAACAATAAGTTTAGAAGAAGGAAGTTACCAAATTATTGTAAAACTTGATAGAGAAAAAGTTAAGATGTTAGGAATTTCTTCAGGATACATAGCAGATACATTAAGAAAAACATTTTATGGTTATACTGCATCACAATATACACCACCTGCAGGTGGTATTGTTGATACTTCTTATGATATTTTTGTCAAAGTTAGCAGAGATTACAAAAACGATATAAAAAACTTAACTGATTTACCGATTGTTTTACCCGCAGGTAAAGTAATACCATTACACAATATAGCAACTTTTGAACGAACAGTTGCTCCAAAAGAAATTCAAAGAAAAGATGGTGTAAGAGTAGTAAAAATTGAAGCAGATACTTACGGTAGAGCATTAAGTAAAATTAAACATGACATTGACAATATGCTTAAAACGATAAAACTCCCTTATGGCTATAGCATAAAATTTGGTGGTGAAATAGAACAACAAGTGTCTACCTTCCGCGATTTAACATTGATGTTATTCTTAGGTATTTTACTTGTATATTTGATAATGGCAGCACAGTTTGAAGATTTTTTAGATCCATTTATAATTATGTTTTCGGTACCATTTGCAGTGGTCGGTGTTTTAATAGGTATATTTCTATGGGGGCAAAATTTTAATATAATGAGTTTCGTGGGACTACTCTTACTTGTAGGTATTGTTGTAAACAACGCCATTGTTTTAGTTGATTATATAAAACTTTTAAGGTCAAGAGGATTACAACTACTTGAAGCAGTAAAACAAGCCTCTAAAACACGCCTTAAACCTATCCTTATGACTGCTATAACAACTATATTAGGTACTCTTCCTATGGCTTTATCTCATGGTAGTGGTGCTGAATATTTCTCATCAATGGGTGTGGCAATTGTTTCAGGACTTACATTTTCAACTTTTATAACTTTAATCTTTGTCCCAACACTTTATACTGTGATACATTCAAGAAGGGAAAGTAATTAAAAATGTAGCAATCTTAGTGTGGAACAATAAAAAATGAAAAGCAAAAACTTTATTTCAATATTTATTCCTGTATATAAAGAGCCAAAATTGTTAGAAGATATTATAGAGAAAATACTTGATAATAATTATAAAGAGAAAGAAATTTTAGTAGGTGTTGATGGCGAAGTTACTTCTGAACTAAGAAATATAATAGATAAATATTCAGATAAAATTTTTATTTATTCTAACGGTACTAGGCAAGGTAAACCAAAGTTGTTAAATTATTTAAGCAGTCTTGCTCAAGGTGATTTTTTTTTATTTTTAGATAATGATGTTGAACTTCCAAGAGATAAAAATTTTTTAAGTAAGTTAAACGATTTGTTAACTAAATATGATATTGTTGAGTTGCCAAAAGAGGCTATTATTGGCAATTTCTTCTCAAGATTGATAAGTTATGACTTTTTAATTTCTGCAGTGCTTTGTTATATTGTTTCTAAATTTTTTAAAACAAATTTATTTTTAAGTGGTGCAGCATTTGGTATTAAAAAAGAGGTGTTTGAAGAAATAGGTAAGTTTTCTGAAGTAATTAATGAAGATTGGGATTTGATGTTAAAAGCCTTTAGGTTGAGAAAAAAATACTTTTTTGCAATTGAGCTTAAAGTTAAGACAGTTGTACCTTCGAATTTGAAAGAATGGGTGAGACAAAGAATTAGATGGTCGTTAGGAATAAAATATTGGTGGAAGCAAGTTCTTAAAGATATAAAACAGTTTATAAGAGGTTTGCCAATAATATTTAATATAATTTTATTTTGTTGTGCTCCTATAATTTTTGGCTTAATACTCAAAGAATTTAATTTTTTTAGTAAGTTTATTCCAACTTTTATTATTTTGTCACATCAATTAAGTGGAAATTTAGGGATTGCATCTTTTGTTTACCTTTTATCAATTTTAGTATTGCTTTTGCAAGGTGTTTTTCCATTTCTTTTTTCTTTGTTTATCTCTTCAGCTACATTTTATCTTTTCTCAAAATTTTTAAAATTTAGGTTTAATTTTAAAGAATATTTTATATATTCTTTGTTCTACTTTCCTGTTATAATACCTTTTTATTTTGTTTGTTTTATGTTTGAAAAAACTTTTTTGAAACCATTTGTTGCATTGATAGATTGGAGAAGTTAATTCTTAGAAAAAGAATCCATCAAATTCCTAAAGTTTTAACAAGTTCTTCTCTTATATTTTCAAGTAAGTTATTGTCATATTCATACTTTATTGTCTCTTTGTATCCCTTAATCAATTTCACAGTTCTTGCGGTAATTTTTCCAACATTTATAGCATCCATTAAAGCTTTATTATCATATATAGCTTTTTTTGCTTGATGAGAGTATGCCATCGCCCATGGTGGGATAATTGCACCCATACTATTAAAAACTGTAAGTATATATGAAATAGTTGAAACTACTCCACCATCAGCACCAACAGCTATTGCAGAAACAACCTTATTTTCTACATAACTCTGTTCTCCATATGTTATCATATGTTCCAAAGAAGTTATCCTTTCAATCAAAGCTTTTAACGGAGACGAAACACTAAACCAATATGTTGGAGTAGCAAAAATAATACCATCAGAATAATATATTTTTTCAAGTAATACTTTGCCAAAGTCATCAAATATACAAGGAAACTTACAATTTGGTTCACCATCATTTATACATCCTATGCAGCTTTTTATTTCACCGTCATATAAACATGTTAATTCTGTTTCACATCCTTCTAAAGAAGCTGCTTTCAATGCTGCTTGTAAAAGCTGTGCAGATCCACCATTTTTATGGGGAGATGCGAGAATTCCTAATATTTTCATAGTCTCATCCTCCTTCTTAACGATTTTCAATGAAAAGTTTAAGTTTAATATCGAAAGTTTATTGGGGATAAGTTGATTTTGAGGAATTAAAATTATATAAAATTTTTTAAATTTTTTCAATAGGTGGGTATAAAATGATAAAAATAATTTCAGGCGAATTCAAAGGTAGAATATTAAAGACACCAAAAAACATCAGACCTATACTTGCACAGATTAAAAAATCAGTTTTTGATATTTTAACATCCTACTTAAACGATTGCTTATTTTTAGATCTTTATGCAGGAAGTGGAGCTGTTGGGATTGAAGCACTTTCTAGAGGAGCAAAATATTGTATTTTTGTTGAAAAAGACAAAAGATGTCTTAAGGTTTTATCTCAAAATATAATAAATTTAGATTGCCAACAGAGATGTTATATTATAAAAGCTGATATTTTAAAAGATTTGTTTTGGGTTGAAAAAACAAAGAAAATTTTGTATGAAAAATTTAATAGAGAAAATTTTGATATAATTTTTATTGGTGCTCCATATGTTGAAAGAAAAAAAGATATTGTTGTTTTAGCAAACTATTCATCGCCTACAATTGATATTATTAGCAATAGTGATCTTTTATCTTCTAATGGAATTTTGGTTGTTCAACATAGTAAAAAAGAACTGATACAGGCAAAAAAACTAATTTGTTTTAGACGACAACAGTATGGCGAGACAATTGTTTCATTTTTCAAAAAATAACACTATTTCATTTTTTATAAAAATTTTTTGAAAATTATTGACAACAAAATTTTTTTCTTATAAAAATAAGAAATCTTAATATATCAGGAGCAAAAAACAATGAAAGTTTCTACTACAATTGCTAAGTTTACTAAGTTTAATTATGATATTCGACGAGATTGGTATTTGGTAGATGCTGCAGGTAAACCTTTAGGAAGGTTAGCATCACAAATTGCAAAACTTTTGATTGGTAAACATAAACCAATATATTCACCTGATAGAGATTGTGGTGATTTTGTTGTAGTAAAGAATGCAGCAAAAATAGTCCTTACTGGTAAGAAGTTGAAACAAAAAATTTTGTTTAGACATTCAGGATATCTAGGTGGAGATAAATATATTCCATATGAAAGACTGTTGCCTGATAAAGCTGATTTAGTTATTCGTGAGGCAGTTAAAGGAATGTTACCAAAAAATAAACTAAGGGCAAAAATGATTAAACGTCTTAAGGTTTATAAAGATGATAACATAAAAATTACTCAAAATTTTAAAGAAATAGCATTGGAGGTTTAATATATGAGCCAAACAACTCAACCTATAATGGCAACAGGAAGGAGAAAAACAGCAACTGCAGTTGCGTTCCTTAAAGAAGGAAGTGGAAATATAATAATAAACGGTAGATCTGTAGATGAATATTTCGGTGGGAATATTGCACAAAAACACGAAGCTATATCTCCATTGTTGGTTACGAATTTAAAGAATAAATTAGATATAAAGATAAAGGCAGAAGGTGGTGGTATCACTGGACAAGCAGGTGCTATAAAACTTGCTATTGCAAGAGCGCTGGTTGAATTTAACCCTGATCTTAAACCTTTACTTAAAAAGCATGGTATGTTGAAACGCGATCCGCGTATGGTTGAGCGTAAAAAACCTGGTAAACCTAAGGCAAGAAAGAGTTTCCAATGGACAAAGAGGTAATTTGTGTATAGACAAAAGTTTTTTTGAAATACGAAAATTATAATTTGGTACCCACAGGCTTCAGCCTGCGAAATAATTGCAATGACATGCTTATTGCAGTCCAAAAAAATTTGTAATCGCTAATTTTAATTAGCGTTTTTGGGAGCATAGACGCTGATGTGAAATCAGCGGATACAAATATGGTTTTGTTTAGAACTTACAGTAATTAGTATTTTGTAATCACCAATTTTATATTTGCGTAAAGATAGCGCTGATATAAAATCAGCGGATACAATAGTAATTTGTAACTGGAGACTTTAGTCTGCGCATATTATTCGTAGTAGTAGACCTTGGTCTGCTGAAATAAAGCAGAAGCAAGCTCTGCAGGGATATTTTGTATGTTATATTTAGCAAAAGCAAACTTTGCAATTACAATTTTTATTTATTTTGTAATACCAAACCTTGGTTTGCTAAAAATGTGATTCGTCCTGAATGTGAATAGACAGGTGAAATTACAAAAAATGCAACAACGTGGTTGTTGCATTCCAAAAGGTAAGTTTAATTTTTGGTAGTCGCGGGTTTCAGCCTGTGTAATCAATTTCGCCAAAAAAATCTTATTTTTAATTTTTTCATCTAGCAGTTTCCATAAATCTCATAAAATAGTTACCAAAACTTAAATTTTTTTGGAGAAAAAATGAAAAGGAAAGAGTTTGTTAAAAAAATTGCTCAAAGTGCACAACAAAGTCCTATTGTTGTACAAAAAATTCTTCGTGAATTTGTGAAAGTTTTAGCAGAAGCATTGAAAAATGGGGAAAAAATAACAATATCCGGTCTTGGACAGTTTAAAGTAAAACCTACAAAAGCGAAACTTGCAAGAAATCCTAAAACTGGTGAACCTGTTCAACTGCCAGAAAGAAAGAAAATTTCGTTTCGACCTACCGATTGGATAAGAAACTACATAAATAAATAACCTTAAAGGCAAAGAATTTAGATAATTATGAGTGAATTTAAACCATCAGAGAAACTTGAACAACTTCCTCCTTATCTTTTCTCAAGAATACATAAACTCAAACTTGAAGCGTATCAGAAAAATTTAGATGTTATAGATCTGTCAATGGGCAATCCTGATTTACCAACAGATGCTGCTATTGTGGAACGTCTTTGTGAGACAGTTAAAGAGCATCCAAAGACACATCGTTACCCTCAAGCAAAAGGTATGCCAAAGTTTAGAAATACTGTTTGTGAATGGTTTTATAAACGTTTTGGTGTAAAACTCGATCCTGAAAAAGAAGTTTTAGCACTAATTGGTTCTAAAGAAGGTGTTGCACATCTTTGTATGGCAATTCTTAATCCTGGAGATTATACTTTGGTTCCAGATCCAGCATATCCTGTGTATTATAACGCAACAATTTTAGCAGGCGGGAAACCATATTTGTTCAAAATTAACCCTCAAGATAAATATCTACCTGATTTTTCTAAAATACCACAAAAAATACTTAAAAAGGCAAAAATCATTTTTTTAAACTATCCAAACAATCCTACAACTGCTGTTGTTGAAGATGAAAGTTTTTTCAAAGAAGCAATAAAGTTTGCAAAAAAGAATAATTTGATCCTATGTTATGACAATGCATATTCTGAGATTACATTTGATGGATATATAGCACCATCTATTTTACAATTTGATGGAGCAAAAGATGTTGCAGTTGAATTTCACAGTTTTTCAAAGACATTTTCAATGGCAGGATGGCGAGTAGGATTTGTTGTAGGGAACGAGAAAATTGTTGGATATTTAGAAAAATTTAAATCTTTTATTGACTATGGTGTTCCAACTTTTATACAACTTTCAGCAGTAAAAGCATTGTTAGAATATGAAAGAATTGTTGAAGAAGTAAGAAAGGTTTATCAACATCGTCGTGATTTAACAATAAAAGAATTTAAAAAGATTGGTTGGGAAATAGACGTTCCTAAAGCAACGATGTATCTTTGGTGTAAACTTCCAGAAAAAATTACAAAAGAATTAGGTTCATTAAAATTTGCTGAAATGTTACTTAAAGAAACAGGTGTTGCGGTATCACCAGGTGTTGGGTTTGGTGAAAATGGTGAAGGATATATAAGGTTAGCATTGGTTACTGCAAACAACAGGTTTCACGATGCTGCTTTACGGTTTAAGAAAGTTTTTTTACAACTTGGGGTAAAACTAAAATGAGAACAGTAAAAGTTGGACTCATTGGTATAGGTAATGTAGGTTTAGCAGTATTAAAGTTATGTCAAAAAAATAAAAAAATAATAGAACGAAAATCTGGATGTGTAATAGAATTTAAACTTGTTTGTGATAAAGATAAAAGTAAAAAAGAACTTTTATCAACAGATGTAGAGTTTGTAACTGATTATAATAAAATTGTCAAAGATCCTGAAATAGATATTGTTGTAGAACTTATAGGTGGGTTACATCCAGCATATGAGATAATTACTGAAAGTATAAAACATGGTAAACATGTAGTTACTGCAAACAAAGCAGTTCTTTCAGAATATTGGGATAAGATTTTTTCTTTAGCAAATAAGTATAACAAGACAGTGTATTTTGAAGCAGCGGTTGCTGCTGGTATTCCTGTGATAGAATCTTTAAATGAAGGTTTAGCAGGGAATAAAATTTTAAGTATTACAGGGATACTTAATGGAACAACAAATTATATTTTATCTTTAATGACACAAAATAAATATAATTTTGATACAGCAGTAAAAAAAATACAAAATATGGGTATTGCAGAAGCTGACATTTCTTATGATATTTCAGGATATGATACTGCTTGCAAATTAAGTATCTTAAGTTCACTTGCATTTTTTTCCTGGGTTAAATTAAAAGATATAAAAATTGAAGGTATTGAGAATATAGAATTACAAGATATATATTTTGCTGAAAATTTTGGATATAAAATAAAACTTTTAGGTCACAGCAGTGTTTATAAAAATAAGTATTATTTTGAAGTAAGAAAATACTTAGTTCCGCAAGATAATATCTTTGCTAATATAAATTATGAATACAATGGTATTTTGGTTGAGGGAGACGCTTGTGGGAAAATAATTTTTGTAGGTAAAGGAGCGGGAGGTCTTGCTGCAGCATCTGCTGTTGTATCAGATATTATATATATTGCAAAAGATATAACAAGTGCGGTTGGTGGTAGAGAACAGTATGTAGAGTATACGCCGAAGAAATTAAATATTATTTCTTCTGACGAAGTTGAAGGATTTTTTTATTTAAGGTTTACAACAGTTGACAGACCCGGTGTTTTAGCAAAAATTTCTAATGTTTTAGGTCAACATAATGTTTCTATAGCTTCTGTGTATCAGAAAGAACCATTAGTAAAATATAGAAAAGGTGTACCAATACTTTTGCTTACACATAAAGTTAAAGAAAAAAATTTACTTTCTGCATTAAATAAAATTAAAAATTTAGATGTTGTGTTGAAACCGCCAGTGTATATTAAGATTCTTTCTAATGCTGAGTAAGATGCATAGATAAGTTTGGTTTTTTATAAAGGGGTTAGTTTATGTTAGAGACACAGGATATAAAATCAGTTGCAGGACCACTTATATTAGTTGGAGGTGCCCGTGGTGCAAAATATGAAGAACTTGTAGAAGTTGTTTTATCTACTAATGAACGTAGACTTGGTCGTGTGTTAGAAATTGAAGAAGATACTGCTTTGATACAACTTTTTGAAGAATCTACCGGGATAAACATAGGTTCTACAAAAATAAAGTTTTTAAACAAAACAGTATCCTTAGGTGTATCAAAAACAATTTTAGGTCGTATTTTTGACGGGTTAGGAAGACCAATTGATGGAGGAAGAGAAATTGTTGCTGAGAAACATCTTGATATAAACGGTGCACCGATAAATCCGTATTCTCGTGCTTACCCGAGAGAGTTTATACAAACAGGTATCTCTGCAATAGATGGACTTAATACACTTGTTCGTGGTCAAAAACTACCAATTTTTTCAGGTTCAGGCCTTCCACATAACCTTCTTGCAGTACAAATTGCACGACAAGCAACTGTATTGAAATCAGAAGTTGAGCAAGAATCAGAAGAGTTTGCAGTAGTTTTTGCAGCAATGGGTATAACTTTTGAAGAGGCAGAGTTTTTTATATCAGAATTTAAAAAGACAGGGGCGCTAGGTCGGGCTGTGTTATTTATAAACTTAGCTGATGATCCTGCAATAGAACGTATTGCAACACCACGGTTAGCACTTACTTGCGCAGAATATTTAGCATTTGATTTGGATATGCATGTTTTAGTGATTTTAACAGATATGACAAACTATGCTGAAGCGTTAAGAGAGATATCTGCTGCAAGGAAAGAAGTTCCTGGTCGTCGTGGTTATCCAGGATATTTGTATACAGATTTAGCAACATTGTATGAACGTGCAGGAAGAATCAAGGGTAAAAAAGGATCAATAACATTGATGCCAATTTTAAGTATGCCTGAAGATGATAAAACACACCCTATTCCTGACCTTACAGGATACATTACTGAAGGGCAGGTTGTATTATCTCGTGATTTACACAGAAAGGGTATTTACCCACCAATAGATATTATGGCGTCATTGTCAAGATTAAGAGATAAAGGTATAGGTAAAGACAGAACTCGCGAAGATCATCCAGATTTAGCTAATCAATTGTTTGCATGTTATGCACGAGGTAAAGAAGTTGAAGAATTAGCAATAGTTTTAGGAGAATCTGCATTAGAAGAGGTTGATAAAATATATTTAAAATTTGTTGCTGAATTTGAACAAAAGTTTCTTAAGCAAAGGTCTGATGAAAACCGCGATATTTTTACTACATTAGATATAGGTTGGGACCTACTTAGAATGTTCCCAAAAGAAGAACTTAAACGTATACGTCCTGAATTTAAAGAGAAATATCTATAGATCGGTAACGAAAAGATAATAATGAGATATGAATCTTTTACAAAAATATATTTTAGAATACAAAAAAAATCTTAAAAAAGGTAGGATAATAGTAATCTCAGGACCATCAGGTTGTGGGAAAACAACAATATGTAAAGAACTTATTAAGAGAAATAAAAATTTTGTGTTCTCTGTTTCTTATACAACACGGCAAAAGAGGAAAGGTGAAGTCAATGGAAGAGATTATTTTTTTGTTTCAGAACAAGAATTTTTAAAAATGATAAAACAAAAAAAACTTGTTGAATGGGCAAAAGTTTATAATAATTATTATGGCACACCTAAAAAACCTTTACTTGAAGCAATAAATTCTGGTAAAAACATACTTTTAGATATTGATGTTCAAGGTGGTAAAAACATAAAAAAATTTTTCCCTGAAAGTATTTTAATCTTTATTTTACCACCATCGTTTACAGTTTTAAAACAAAGAATTATCTCTCGTGCAAAAGATAAACTTGAAGAAATTAAAATAAGGTTAAAAAATTTAGAAAAAGAAATAAAAAACAGTAAGTATTACGACTATTTTGTAATCAACGATAATTTGGAAGAGACAGTGAAGAATATTGAATTAATTATTTTAGCGAACAAGTTCAACAAAAATTTTTTGTTGAAAATTAATAAAAATAAGGTATTTAAGCACTAAAAAATGATGTTCTTTGAAATACAAAAAATATAAGTTTGTAACTGCAGACTTTAGTCTGCGCTTTATTATTTTTCACACTCTGAAGAGTGCGGGTATCAGTACTTAGATAGTTTAAAGAAGTTATTTTGGTTTAAAGCCTGATAATAAAACTTTTTAAGTTTTTTGTTGTAAGATATATAGTAAAGCCACATCTTTTTGAGCAACGAAGTTGGATAGAGTTTTTGTTAGATTTTCTAATATCAAGTCTGCTTGTACACAGAGGG
>Ga0105158_1000453_pt1 | contig 17762 bp, 15 predicted proteins | sample LHCtaG_FD_81567 | JGI IMG/M metagenome (GOLD analysis project Ga0105158, IMG submission 81567) | Hot spring microbial communities from Little Hot Creek, USA to study Microbial Dark Matter (Phase II) - LHC4sed_matched | ecosystem: Environmental > Aquatic > Thermal springs > Hot (42-90C) >...
AGAAAGCTGAATATAGAATGCTAAGCCAAGAATCTTAAGCTCCAATGGGACCCTATTCCTCTCAAAAACGCCTAAGCTCTCAACCAAAGATTTAATACTCAACATGAGAAAAACTTAAACGAGAAGACATATAAACCTTAAGTTGCCACGTCCTAGAGAATATTTTTAAGGTTATGGTTATTAAGCAGTGTTAAAACGAGTCAGAGTCGTCATCTCCAAGAATTAATATTTATTTGGGGGTGTAGCGCATTTGCATCCGAAGTTCTCTCTCGTCATTTTGGCAGATATTGGGCTAAGATCATTGCGTGGTCTTTATCGTATGGTTCTAGGTGGATGACTTGGTGTATTTGGAAGCCATTCTTTTCTAGTATCGCGATCTCTCTTTTGTAGACTTCATCAGGCTCCTTTGTTACGTCTATGCTTCTCGCCTTTATGGCGAGCATTATCCACCCGCCTTTCTTGAGGAAGATCTTAGCGTTGTTGGCTAATATTTGGGCCTGCTCCGGCTGGGCTATATCGCAGTAAATCATGTCGACTTTCTCAACTAGATTCGCGTATTTCTCCGGGAATCGGGCATCGGCTAGAATGGGTGACATGTTAGGCCTATATTTGCAGACATTATCTATAAGCTCCTTAAGCGGTCTAGGGGCGAATTCTATGCAGAAGACGTGGCCTTCTTCGCCAACTATATCTGAGACGTGGCTTGCGGTTGTCCCGGAGGCAGCTCCCAAGTATAGAACCTTGAATCCGGCTTTAATTGGCAGATCCTTCAACCCCTTAAGTATGGCCGCTGCGATCTTACTCCTATAGGGATCCCAAACCCTATACTCAGCATCCTTATGTCTTATTAGACGCTCCCCATAAACATCTCTTCCCGGAGCAAGATTTTTCGACGCTATTCTACGGCTTCCATCCTCAAGTATGACTTGATAAACACCATCAAATTTTGGTAGTGGCTCAACTTTTACGCTCATGATATCCACCCCCTAAATCACTTTTTAGTCTCGGTTTTCTTAGGCTTTTTACCAGCCTTTTTAGCCGCCTTCTTAATCTTTGGTGGTTCGGGGTATTTCTCCTCAATCTCCTTAACCCTCTTTGAAAGATCCTCCTTAAGTTTATCACCTATATAGTTGCCAGTGAAGGCATCTGTTCTAGCGGCTATGGAAAGCTTGCCAGCCAATGTCCTAGCGATTTTCCCCCTAAGCCACTTTTTAGCCCTAAAAATCAGCGAGTGCTGAAATATTACGCCATGCTTAGGGGGCTTAGCGCCCGTTCTAAGCGCCCTAAAAAGAGCCTTCTCAGCGCCCAAAACTTGAACTGTGCTAGCGGGTAGCTTCGCAAGGTTTTCAAGTCCACCAGCAAGCGCAATTAGCCTAGCGCCTAAAGACGGGCCAGCTAACGCCCTAATGTTTGGCGCAACCTCCTCCATTAAATCATCAATGTATTTTTCTAGGTGAGCCCTAACCTCATAAAGTTGCAGTATATTCTTTGAAAGCTTTCTTACTTGCTCTATGTCTATGTCCTGTAAATCGGCCCCCATAGATGTTCTTGCGGATTGCGCTATCTCTATGGCTCTACTCCTTGGAAGGCCTTCCTTCTCCAATCTTTCAACAGTAAAGTTCTCTTTCCGCCCAAGAGTATAAACTAGCCTTGCATAAGTCTCATGCTTATCAATCAGCCGATTTAGCTCTGGGAAGTGAACACCATACCATTCGCGCAGCCGGCTCATAAATAAGTTTAATGTCTGGTCTAAATCGTCCAATGCTTGAACCGCTTGAACCACCATTAAATCCCTCTTCTCAGTAGCCTTCTTAATCTTAAGCTTCGAGAATTCAACGGTTACATCACGTATCCACCGCGTTATCTCAGAGGGCTCCTTAATGAAGCCGACTTTAACGCCTATTTCACCCATCCTTTCACGTATTCTTTCACTCAAGTCTATTAGAGATCTAACTTCAACGTTAACTTTGAGCTCGTCCCTTACGGCATTAGCTATATCAGGGTTATCAAATACGAATTCATCATAATTTTGCCCTCTAAGCCTTTCTATAAGCCTTCTCATCTCCGGTATAATTTTCCCCTGCTCTATAGCAAATATCTTCTCAGATACCTTAACAATATCCTTAGTGAAGACCTCCTTATCCACTATTTCGCCATTTTCGTTCAGACCCAAAACTCCTATAACGCTCGGTATGATAGCTGCCTTCAAATTCCCACCATGTTAATGATTTATTAAAGAATTAGTTTCTTCAAATAAATATGTGTTTACCAAATAGCGATTTTAAGGGTTTAAACTGGAAAACCTCTTAAAAGATGTGGGAAAATGGTGTCTAAAAGTGTTAGCTCCCACAATTTAAGGATCCGGGTCGCTGGGCTAAATATGCCGAATCCAACGATGCTCGCTTCAGGTATTTTAGGGGTTTCCGCTGAGACGTTGAGGGTTGTTACCGAAGCTGGAGCGGGGGCGGTTGTAACGAAATCGGTTGGGCTTAAGCCAAGCAGCGGCTATCCAAATCCAACAGTCATACAAGTTGAATGTGGATTTTTAAATGCTGTGGGGCTCCCAAATCCCGGAATACATAGATTTGTTGAGGAGATAAAAATTCTCAAAGATATAGGGATCCCGCTAATAGTTAGCGTCTTCGGCTTCTCACCGGAAGAATATGCTAAAACCTCAAGTATAGCTATTGAGGCTGGGGCAAGTGCCATAGAGCTTAACCTTTCATGCCCACACGTTAAGGGCACCGGGGCTGAGATAGGGCAGGACCCTAACATGGTTAAGTTAACTGTTAAATCAGTTAAAGATAGGGTTGATAAACCAGTTTTCGCTAAACTAACGCCTAACACCGCCCACATAACTGAGCTTGCTGAAGCGGCCGCTTCAGCTGGCGCCGATGCTATAACCGCGATAAATACTGTGAGGGCTATGGCGATAGATGTTGAAACATTTAAGCCCATATTGGCTAATAAGTTCGGTGGCCTATCAGGCGCAGCTATAAAGCCAATAGCGGTTAGATGCGTATACGAGATTTATGAGACTGTTAATGTACCCGTAATTGGATGCGGCGGAATAAGGAATTGGAGGGATGCCGTCGAATTCATGCTTGCGGGCGCAAGCGCTATTCAAGTAGGATCAGCCATAGCGTTTGAGGGGCTCTCCATATTTAGGTCGATTTGCGATGGAATAGATACTTATCTAAAAAGGAAGGGGTTTAGGAGCGTGGGTGAGATTATTGGGCTGGCACATAAAAAATAATATTGTACGAATTGTGGAAATAGAGCTGGTTAAACCCGAAAACCCGCAGGTTAAAACAATTTTCTTTAGGGATGAATTGTGCTCTCTAGCTGAGCCAGGGCAATTCATTATGGTTTGGATACCTGGCGTCGATGAGATACCATTAAGCCTATCATACACCTCACGAGATGGACTATCCTCAATAACTGTTGCTAGGGTTGGTGAAGCAACGAGGGCGCTCACAAGCCTAGAGGCTGGCGACTTAATAGGGGTTAGGGGGCCCTTCGGCTTAGGCTTTAAAATCGTCGGGGGGAGCGCTCTTATAATTGGCGGCGGAACAGGCATGGCTCCGCTCATGATGCTAATAGATAAACTAGTTGAGAAAAGCATTAAAGTAACCGTTATTGAAGGGGCTGAAGACGTGAATAAGCTAATTTTCATGGACAGATTAAAGGATCTATCGGAGTCTAAGGGAGTTAACGTTTTATTTGCAACTAAGGATGGAAGCTATGGAAGTAAAGGTTTAGCCACGGAATTGGCTGAAGAACTGCTGCACCGGAGAGAGTTCGACGTAATCTACACGTGTGGACCTGAAAGAATGATTAGGAGAGCTTATGAGCTGGCTAAACTCCACTCAATAGATTTTCAAGCGAGCCTAGAACGCTACATGAGATGCGCAATAGGCATATGTGGAAGTTGCGTTATAGGGAGATACAGAGTCTGTAAGGACGGCCCAGTCTTCGATGTTGCAAAAATCAAGGATGTTGAAAAGTATTTGGGAAATCTCAAGTATAATGAGAGGGGAGAGATGGTTCCAGTCTAAACTCTGACCCCAAAAACCATTGCGGAGAAAAAGAGGTTCCTCGAAATTTGCTAAAAGCAATATTCTTATGAAACTTTATTACCACCCAATTTTTCCTTCTCTTCCTCTTTTTCTTTCCTTAGTAGATCTTCTATTCTTTTTAGGATTGGTGCTTCTTTCGTCTCTAGCTGCCTTTCCCCTATTATTCCGCGAATCTTTTTTGGGTTGGTTACGCCATATAGTGAGAAGTATGTTGCTGCTCTGGGTCTGCTTACACCCTTCTTCCCACCGAAGCTTATTCCTAAAAATCCTTTTTTAACTGGCGCCGCAGCGGATACTGATGCTAAGGCTGCGTCTTCCCCTAAGCCGAAGCCGGATTCCGATACAGGCATTATTGTGCCGTAGTTGAATATTCTGCCAAGCAGCCCCTGATCAATATATATGTCGGTTATTTTATCATACATTATTTCCCGAACTTCCCTACTGATAAATTTCTTGACGGTTATGATCCTGTAGTTTGTTAGGAAGTATCTATGCCCTCTACGGTAAGATTCCACCAAAAGAAAGCCTATTATGGCTAAGGGTATTAGAAGCCATATTTTGATTGTTGGTTCTGGAATCATCGTTAAATAGTTGGGTATGGGCGAGTATATTTCAATCAATGTTCCAGCAGCAGCTATTAAAACCATGTATAATAGAGGCATCCTGCTAACCCATAAAACGCCTATTATAAGCCCACTTAACACTAAAACCGCCCAATAAACTATGAATAGCAGTAGGTTTACTGGTTCCATCCAAGGAATAAAACCGAATAACATGTTTATTAGCCCTAGAATCTCTGGGTTTGAATTTACGTATGCATAGAGTTGATGGAGCGCTACTGCAAGAAATATCAAGTATAAGTCTGCAGCATAATATTTTAGGAAGGATAATGGATGGGGTTTAAGGGAGGCATCAATCTTCTCTTCCTTCAGCATCTCAAAATCATTTTTCCCAGACATTACAATCACACAATCTTATTGGGGAACACCCAAATAACTCTTATGAATAAGTGAGGTATAAAAACAATATTTGAAGAAAACTATTTTTAATAGCTTCATGTTAAGTCCCGGCTTTTCTAAGCCATATCTTCAGCGTTTCCCCGGCCAAATTATACGTCGCGAAGTGAGCTTCTCCGCATGGGTTCCCCTTCCTTATCATCACTGAAAGGGTCTCAGCCGCTATGTATTCCTCAAAGTTTTCAAAGGCTTCCGTTAGGATTGGTCCAGCTTCATAGTACATTTCTATTTGGTCAGCTATATTGAATCCAGCCTCCTTCCTCTGGTTCTGTATTCGCCTAACTATGTCGCGGGCAAGCCCCTCCAATCTTAGACTTTGAGGTATAATCATATTTACACCCACAACTATGTTATCCTCCTCACATAGAACATATCCGCTCTTAGGAGTCTCTGAAATTTTGATCTCATCTGGCATTATTCTCACTGCTTGGCCATCAATATTTATAGTTAAGCAGCCAGTTTCCTTCATGGCGCTAATAACTTCATGGGCTTTCATCCCAGTAATTGCGCTCTGAATCTTCGGGAACAATTTACCATACTTTTTACCGAGAATTTCAGGGACTGGTTTAATAACGTAGTCTACTAGTTCGCCTTTATCAGTAGTTAGGGTCAGGTTCTTAACGTTAAGTTCATCCACCACCAGATATTTAAGTCTCTCCACTCTCCTGATAACGTCTTCGTCAGCTGCAACCTTAGCCTCCATAATTGGTTGGCGTAGTTTAATGCCGGCCTTATTACGTGCGGCGCGGCCTAGGCTGCAGACTTTAATCACTACATCCATGTCCTTCATCAATTCCTCATCAATAATCTTATCGTCGGCTATTGGCCAATCATTATGGTGAACGCTTTCAAGTGCATCTGGATTAACGCTCCGCACAATATTTTGGTAGATCTCTTCGGTTAGGAAGGGTATGAATGGTGCCAGGAGCCTGATGAGAGTTGTTAGGCATGTATAGAGCGCTGTGTAGGCGGCGTTTTTGTCCTCATCTCGCTCGCTCTTCCAGAACCTTCGCCTAGACCTCCTAATATACCATGTTGAGAGTTCATCAACAAACTTCTCTATCGCTAGCGCTGCATCATATGGGTTAAAATCTTCTAAGTATGCTGTTACCCTCTTGATTAGTACGTTAAGTTTAGAGAGGAGCCATTTATCTAATGGTGAAAGTGAATCGTATGGCACTGAGTTCTTAGGCGTCCACTCATCTAGGTTTGCATATGTCACGAAGAAGCTATATATGTTCCATAGTGGAATTAGGAAGCGCTTCTTCACCTCTTCAGCCCTCTTATAGCCGAATAGGAGGTTTAACTCCGGTTTAGTTGTGCAGTATATCCATCGCATGACATCCGCGCCCATTGTTTCAGCGGCCTCATCAAACCATATCACGTTACCCCAAGACTTATGCATCTCGCGACCCTGCTCATCTAGGACGAGCCCATGACCGAAGCAAACCTTGAAGGGTGGTTCACCCTCCATTATCGTACTCATCGCGAGCATCGCATAGAACCAGTTTCTAAATTGTCCTGGAAGAGATTCGCAGACGAACTCTGCCGGGAACCACTTCCTCCAGTACTCTCGATCATAGCTGTAGCGTATCGTCGAGTATGCAACTATGCCAGCGTCGAGCCATGGGTTTCCAACATCCGGTATACGCGACATTAATTCTCCACACTTGGAGCATCTTATTTTAATGGCATCAACCCATGGTCTATGCGGCGTATGCCCCTCAAAAACTTCCCAGCCCTCAACAGCCCTGGATTTGAGCTCCTCCCTGCCGCCTATAACCTCAAAGTTTCCGCACTTCCGGCACTCCCATATTGGTAATGCCAGGCCCCAATAGCGCTTCTTAGAGATCATCCAGTCCTCCATGTTCTCCAACCAATTCAGCTCATGCTGCAGCCCATATTCAGGTATCCAACGAACCTTCTTCGCAACCTCCATTATCTGGTATCTGAGGTTTCGAGCTTTCTCCTCCTCAGTTATCTCCTCAAGCGGCTTGTTGAGTTTCTCACCCATCGATATAAACCATTCATCAACCAGACGGAAAACTAGTTCGCTACCGCAACGCCAGCAGACTGGGTAGCGGTGGGTGTAATCCTCAACTTTAAGGAGTAAACCTTTCTCCCTTAAATCCTCTATTATTGGTTTAGCTGACTCATAAACATGCATACCCGTGTATTTGCCGAAGCCCTCTATGAAGACGCCATACTCATCTAGCGGCGCCATTGCTGGCAGATTATAGATTTTTCCGAGCTCAAAGTCCTCCTTTCCGCAGCCCGGTGCTATATGAACTATGCATGTTCCCTCCTCCTCACTGACCTCATCCCACAATATGACCTTATGAGCATTAACAGCGCCGCTCTCCTTCTGAGCGGGAAGATCATCAAACGGTCCATCATATGTCCAGCCCTCCATCTCATAGCCCTTAATCTCCTCTAAGATCTCGCAGCTCCCTTTCGGTAGGATTCTTTCAAGGGCTGGCTTGCCTAGATAAAAGTATTCATCACCATACTTGATCTTCACATAAGATATGTCTGAGCGCACAGCTGCCGCGACATTTGATGTAAGTGTCCAAGGAGTTGTCGTCCATATGAGGAGAAACTCATTCCTTCTGCCTTTAAGCGGGAACTTAACGGTCAGCCCCGGATGCGTTAGCTCCCTATAACCCTCTGTGACAATCTCATGCTCCGAGAGCGCTGTTGAGCATCTAGGGCACCATGGCATAACATCTCTGCCCTTATATATCCAGCCCTTCTCATAGCATTTCTTAAGTAAAGCCCATATCATATAGTTGTTTTCGTCTGAAAACGTGAAGTATGACCCGCCAATCTCAGGCGACCCTAATCGCCCAACAATCCTTTCAACCGTATCAGAAATTGGGCCGTTAACCCCTTGAATGATTATTATTTGGTCTGGATTTTCTAGGGCATCTGCTAGGTAGCGCAGCATGTTTGGGTCGTTCCAGTCCATCCAGTAGCCTAAGCGTATTGATTGCTCTGTCTGTATGGCTGCGTACCTTAAAACCCTCTGCTTACACTTCTTAACGAATTCCGCTATTCCATAGGCTTCAATGTCCCTTTTAGACTTGAAGCCCAGCTCCTTCTCAACCTCAACTTCAACCCATAATCCTTGACAGTCAAAGCCATTTTGGTAGCGTAGTTCATAGCCCTGCATAGCCCTAAATCTCTGGAATAGATCTTTATACGTCCGCCCCCACGCGTGGTGAACCCCCATCGGATTATTAGCCGTTATGGGACCATCTATGAAAGAGTAGGGTTTCTTACCTTTATTCATCTCCATACGTTTTTTGAAGGCTTTTGTCTCAGCCCAAAAACTAAGTATCTTATGTTCAATTCTTGGGAAATCAACTGTCGGCTGGACTTCTCTAAACATTTAGATCACTCCCATGAGAAATGCCAAAATCAAATATAAAATTATGGTTAATATAGTTAATGAAGTGAAATTAAATAACGTTAATGAGCGGCGCGGATTATTTAGGGATTTGGCACCCACCTTTCATCCCATAACACCATTAGAGTGCATATTAAGTCAAAAATATAAGGTTATTGCCCTAAATAACAAAATAGTCATCTCCCTTATCCCAGCCTAGCCCTATCCCAGTTTACTTGAGACTAGCGCTCATGTTTTCTTCCCCTTAAGAGCGCTCTTACGTCCCCCATAATTGCCGATGGGATCTGCATGTCTTTCATCGTCTTTAGTCCCGGCTTCACATTTAGAACCCTCGGTATCATGTTCACAATTATTGCTGCTGTTGCCATGTCACCATGTATGCATGGCGCTATCTTCTCTCTTATCATCGGTGTACCTTCAATAATTATTGAATCATATTCCTCGGGCGCCCCAATATAGGCCTTAAAGGTTAATGTTATGAAGTCTTTTTCGTTAATTACTCCATGTGCCTTCTGGCTCAATCCGGCTACTGAGCCAGGCTTCACCGTTATAAAGTTACTCTTTATTTCCCTACCAGCTATCACCGGCTCCGCTGGCTCCTCGATGATTTCATCGAGCCTTAAACCCAGCGCGTCCGCTATCATTGCAATCGACTGCTTAAGTCCCACATGCCCCGCAATCTCACCCCTAACCATTTTCTTGTTGAACTCGTCAACGCTTAATCCAGCTCCTATCTTCACTTGGAAGGGCGGCCTACGCTTAGCGGCATCTATAACCCTTTCAGCGCTGATCCTCTCAATATCCTGGCACATGGCTGTTAAGGTTATTATGAGCGTATCCATGAGGAAACCTGGGTTTACACCCGTCCCCAAAATTGTAACCCCATGTCTCTTAGCCATCTCATCGAGACTCTTAGAGATTTCTTCACTCACAATGTATGGGTAGGATAATTCTTCACATGTAGATATTACATTGAGACCGCGTTTAATTAGGTCAGCTATCTGAGGATAAGCCTTATCAAGGAATGATGTTGTTGCGTGAATAGCGATTTCAGCCCTAGCCTTCAATTCATCAGTACTTTTAAGGACTGTTATTCCCAATGGCTTCCCTAATCCAATAACCTCGCCTAAATCCCTCCCAGCCTTATTAGGGTCGATAGCGCCGACAATTCTTATTCCCCTCCTCCTCAGAATAAGCTTAGATATCTCACCGCCTATCGCCCCAACTCCAACTAAAACAACTCTAATCTCCGAGCCCAATCCTTCATTTCCGCTCAATATTCCATCTCCATCACGAGTAATAGGTTCCTTAATTTTCAGATTAGGCTAAAATTTCCTTTCAACGTACTTTATGATGGATTCAAATATTAGTCTTCCATCACCATATTTTGGCGGCTTCCCCATCCTAGTCCAGTCTGGTAGCTGCCAGCCGTAGTAGGCTCTTTCTGGATGGGGCATTAAGCCGAAGATTGTTCCATCCGGATTACATATCCCGGCTATATCATAAAATGAGCCATTGGGATTTTCCGGGAACCTGCCCTCGGCCGGGTTGCCATTCTCATCACAATACCTAAAGATTATTTGTCCATTATCTATGAGCTTATAAAGTATTCTTCGCTCATCATCTTTAGGCAGAATAAACCTCCCCTCAGCGTGCGCCACCGGTATGTGGAGAACCCTTCCCTTAGGTATCAGCCATGTGAAGGCGCATTTTCCATCCCCCTCATGTCTCAAATAAACCCATCTACACCTATACCCTATTGGAACATTTGTTGCTAGGGCTGCTTCCGGATAATCGCTTATGCCATTCAGTCCTGGAAGCAATCCCGCCTCAATAAGGATCTGGAAGCCATTGCATATTCCAAGTATGGACCTACCCTCATCAATAAACTCCTTTATTTCCCCACCTATCCTAGCCATAATGTTCTTCGCCAGTATCGCCCCAGCCCTAACATAATCACCGTATGAGAAGCCCCCCGGGAAAACTAGGATGTGATAGTCAAGTAGATTCCTCCTTCTTGAAAGCTCATTTAGATGGTATATGAAGGCTTTGGCGCCGAGATCCTCAAATGCCCTCTTAGTCTCAGCATCACAGTTTGTTCCCCCAACCCTAACTATGCAGACCCTAATATCCCTAACCTTCATGAAGAGCTTAGCCCCCGGAGAGCGTTCTCTTCCAAGCATCAGTTAAGGCGTCTATATCCGTTCTAACTATCGGCTCATCATCAAGCCCATAAACTGTGAAGGACTTATCACTTTTAACTCTGCCTATCAGCGCGTAGCTAACTCCTCCAGCTACCAACTCAAACATTCCCCTATATTTCTCGGGAACTTCAATTAGGAAGCGGCTGTTAGACTCAGAGAATAACGCATAATCGTTTCTCCGGATCTCAAGGGCTCCCGGGACATTCTTTAACCATAATTCTAAGCCTAACCCGCCTGCGAGGGACATTTCAGCCGCGGCGGCAGCTAACCCCCCTTCTGATATATCGTGGCATGCCCTCACGTAGCCTCTATCAATAGCCCTGATTATAGTCCTCATAATTCGCCTAGCCTCTCTAAGCCTAACTTTTGGTACACTCCTCCCAATAAAGCCCCTAATCCTATAGTACTCTGACCCACCGAGTTCAGGATATGTGTGCCCAACAATGTAGAGCAGGTTGCCGGGCTCCTTTAAATCCATTGAAACAACCCTTCTAACATCCGGGACAATACCTATAGCCGTTATTAGGAGTGTTGGTGTAACTGGCCCAAGCGGCGACTCATTATAGAGGCTGTCTTTACCGGAAATAAATGGCGTCTTAAAGCCCTTAGCGAACCTATAACACGCCATACAAGCCCTAACAAGCGAGCCCAACCTATCCGGTTTCTCAGGGTTCCCCCAAACAAAATTGTCGAGTAACGCTATTCTACGTCCGCCCACAGCGACATTATTACGAATTGCCTCATCGATAGATGATGCAGCCATCCAATAGGCATCAATTTTACCATATTGAGGGTTCATTCCACATGATATGACAACACCCCTCCATGAATCATCTAGGGGTTTAATGACGGCCGCATCGCTTGGCCCACTATTCTTCCCACAGAATGGCTTTAGGACAGTGTTCCCCTTAACCTCATGATCATATGTCCTAACAACGGATTCTTTACTGGCAACATTAGGTGAGGATAAAATCTCAAGAATATAGCTGGTTAGATCTTTCGGCTCCTCAAAAACCGGCTCATTTAGCTTAGGCTTAATGAATAGGGCGGCCTTTCTGGATTTAGGTGGGCTGAATAAGAATTGTATATCAATCTCGGCGACACCAAAGCCCCTATAAAATATCCTTAGAACCCTGTCATCAGTTAATCTCCCTATAGAAGTTGCTTCAACACCCTCATCGTGAAAGACCCCTAAAACCCTATTCAAATTCTCTTCCGGAACAGTTAGGAGCATGCGCTCCTGAGATTCCGATATATAGATTTCCCATGGCGCAATATTCGCATATTTAAGCGGAACCCCATCGAGCTCAACGTGCGCCCCACAATTAAATTTATGCGCCGTCTCACCAACGGCGCTTGAGAGACCTCCCCCACCCAAATCAGTTATAGACGTCGCTAACCCAAGTTCTCTTATGGCTATTATTGCCCTCTTAAGCTTCTCTTCCTCTATTGGGTTAGCTATCTGGACCGCTGGCCTAGAAATCTCCTCAGATTTCTCAGTTAGCTCGAGCGATGCAAATGTTACGCCGTGTATTCCGTCACGCCCAGTTCTCCCGCCAGCTAAAACTAGATGATCTCCAGCCCTAGCCCCTTTAATGTACTTGCTTATTGGCAGTATACCAACGCAGCCACAGTAGACGATGACATTCCCTACATAGCTCTCATCGAAGTATATGGCTCCATTCACTGTTGGTATACCCATATTGTTGCCGTAATGCCCTATACCCGCAACTACTCCTCTAAAAATATATTTTGGATGCTTTATTCCGGGCGGGAGCTTACTGTAATCGTAGTCTAATGGGCCGAATCCAAGGACATCTGTGCATGCTATTGGATCGGCCCAAACGCCAAGCACATCGCGTATGACGCCCCCAACACCCGTTGCAGCTCCACCGAATGGCTCTATAGCTGATGGGTGGTTGTGGGTTTCAACTTTAACGGCTATCCCGTAATCGCCTTCAAAATGAACTATTCCAGCATTATCCTCGAAGACCGATATGCACCATGGCATATTTAGCTCGCGTGTAGCCTTCGCTATAAAGGTTCTAAATAGTGAATTTATCTCCCGCCCATTTGGGAGGACAACTGTCCCCTTAAAGGTTTTATGATAGCAATGTTCGCTCCAGGTCTGCCCGAGGGTTTGCAATTCAACATCTGTAGGGTTTCTATGCTTCCCCATGAAGTAGGCTTTTATCGCTTTCATCTCCTCTAGGTTTAGGGCTAAACCCATCTCCTCACTTATTCTAAGTAGGTCCTCATCGCTAGCCTCGAGCACGTTAACCTCGTAGATTTCAAATGGGAGATCTTTTCTAATGTATATTTGCCCCATCATTTTAGAGCTTCCTCTACGTGGTACTTATAGTCATCTTTAACTGGGTTCGATAGAAGTCTCCTACACATCTCCTCAACCCTAGCCCTGGCATCTTCAATGGATTCGGCTTCAAAAACTATCTCATAAACCTTACTAACCCTAACGGATTCAACCAAATACTTAAGCTCCCTAAGCGCATCCCTAGTTGTTTCACCCTCAGGGTCGGAGTGCCCCGGCTTTAACTTAACCTCAACCCTAGCAATATACCTCATAATAAAAGAAAAAGAAGTTTAAGGGTAATTAACTTTTTAGGGCTTCAGACGGCGGAAACATTAGTCTACTTCATCCAGAATGAGGGCGGCACCGATTCGGGTTCGCCCTCTAACTCGATGGCGATAACGGTATCTATTGGGTCAGGGACTTTCCTCGGTAGCCCGCGTATGAATAGGCGGTCCTCCTTTTGCTCAAAGGGGAGCCGTTTATTATCCGCCAACATGTAGGCTTCAATAACCTTATTCTTTATTCCAGCTACGCAGATCTCCCCTTTACCAGTCCAGTAGAATATATGCACGTAAACCTTATTGCCCTTAGCCGTAGCCTGCCCTAGATGGCTAACCTTTATGGGCGCTGCTCCAGCACCGTAAATTGACTCACCATTCCTTTTAAGCCACTCACCAACAGCCCTAAGCCTACGCTTATAGGCTTCTGGTATGCTTCCATCCGCTTTAGGGCCAACATTTAAAAGCAGATTTCCGTTCCCAGCAACGCATTTAACCAGTAGCCTAACTATCTCCAGCGGGCTCTTAAGATGCCTATCGCCAGCATGGTAACCCCACCATGACTCATCTATTGTCATACATGATTCCCAAGGCCTATCATGATATCGTATATGCTGCTCAGGGGTCTCAAAATCCTCGGGTAAGCCGGAGCGGTTATTTATAATTATGTCCGGTTGCAAGCTTCGGACCATAGTATTTAAGCGCTCAGATTGCCAGTCCTCAGCCGTATAGGGCCATGCTCCATCATACCACAATATGTCTATTTTTCCATAATTTATCATGAGCTCACGAACCTGCTCATACACGTAATTGCGGAATTTAGCCCAACCCCCAGGGTTCTTGGCTGGGCCATCCCAATATTCTGGCCAACGCCAATCAAGCAACGAGTAATAGAAACCTATACGCATACCAGCCCTACGGCATGTCTCAACATACTCAGCTATAAAGTCTCTTTTAGCCGCAGCAGCCTTAACGGATGTAAAGTCTGAAACCTTGCTGTCCCAAAGGCAGAATCCATCATGATGCCTAGTTGTTAAAACAATATAGCGCATTCCAGTCTCCTTAGCTAATGAAACCCATTCATCAGCATTAAACTTTCTAGGATTAAACTTTCGAGCCAATTTAACGTATTCAGATTTAGGTATACGCTCAAAGAACATCACCCACTCTCCACGCGCCGGAATGCTATATAAACCCCAGTGAATAAACAAGCCAAACCTAGCCTCAATCCACCACCTCAACCTTTCAGGAAACTTAAGCATCTTTTCAGAGGACATTATCGCGCCTCCCCCTCAAAAAGAAACTTAAACAATTATTTATAGTTTTTGACGAAACTCATTTTGCAGCGGATCGATTAAATTGGAAAGCTTAACTGGTTTTCCAGTCTCTATAGATATGTTGGCTGCAATTGTAATTTCCATAGTTTTTAGCCCGTCCGCATAAGTGCATAATATTCTTGATGGGTCATTGAAGCGTACAGCATCTATAAAAGCATAGTCCTCCACCTCAAATATGTTCGGCTTGCCTGGAATCTCTAACGGCTCTGCGTTTAAGCGGAGCAACCTAAGATTATGTTCCCATCCTGAGAATAGCGCTGTTGTCTTATTAGCATATATGCTTAATGTTACGTCTCCGCCTCCACAATTTGATGAGCATGAAGCCCAGAAGCATCCAACGGCTCCACTAACAAACTTAACATTAACTATAATAGCATCCTCAACATTATATTCCGGGGCTTCTTTGTTAAATCCCCTCGCCGGATACGCATGAACCTCCTCCACCTCACCACATAAAAACCTTGCTAGGTCAACTGTATGGGTCACTTGTTCATGAAATTTGACCTCCACTCATCTCCTTCCTAATCCACCCGCCTAAAACAAGTATCGGCGGGTCATCTTTAAATGTCTCCTTAGCTAGTTGGACGCCTCTTCTATAGCGGTTCATATACCCAACGCTAGTAAGGAGCCCTCTCTTTTCTATGGCTGATGCTATTCTTCTCACTCGCTTAAGATCAAGGTCTACAGGTTTCTCAATGAAGAATGGTATTCCACGCTCTATGACGGTCATTTCAGAGCCATGAGCGTACGGTGGAACACAGAAATATGCAGCATCAATTTCGATTTTATCAAACATCTCTTCAGCATCGCTAAAGGTGGATGTATCCCTTATCCCAAATTTTTCAGCAGCCACTTTAGCCTTGTTTACGTCTAAGTCGCAGAAGGCAACAAGCGAGACATAAGGGTTTTTAGCGAGCTCTTCCATATGCCTTAACCCTATTCCACCGCAACCCACAAACCCAACTCTAACCTTTTACAAGCCTTCACCCTCATCTTCCAGAAACTCAAAACTCTCTAAATTAAACTTTTCAAATATCTTACGCATTTAGGTAATTCCATGTCAGGGTCCCCCGATATTCCACATTCGAGCGCCATAAAGTTCCTGTAATTAATCTTCTTGAGCGCATCGAATACGGACTTGAAGTTTATGTGTCCATATCCTGGTAGTAGGCGGTTGCTGTCCGCTAAGTGAACGTGCATTATATAGCTGCCTGCATCCTCTATGCTTCTTGCCATATCTGCTTCCTCGATATTCATGTGGAAGAAGTCAGCCATTATTTTTACATGTTCTCTCCCAACAGATTCGCATATTTCAACCGCTTGCTGGAGCCTATTTATAAAGTGGGTTTCATAGCGGTTTAATGGTTCAAGCAAAACATACGCACCAACATCATCAGCAAATTTGCCTAAAATCCTGCATTCCTCTATGAGAATTTTCTTCTCAACTTCCCTAACATCAGCATACCATGGATAGAGATCAGGTATCTTTGGGCTGCCAAATGTTGGAACAGTTATTACACCGACCCCTTCAAGATCAGCGCATATCTTAAGTCTCTCTTTTATACCCTCGATAGCTATCTCTCTCGTCCTCCGGTCTGATCCTAGAAGATCCCCACTGTACCCGCTGCAGATCGTTGAAAGCTTAATGCGTGATGCGCTTAGAGCATCTTTAATTTCCTTAAAGCGCTGAGGTAAATCATTACCCCATATCTCAATTCCTTCAAAACCATATTTCTCAATCTTCTGAAGTTTCTCAGTTAATGTTTTACCCGGAATTAAATTCTCTTGGATAGCTAATCTCATATATTTTGGTCTCCCAACTCGCTTATGAGGCAGATTCATGCAGTATATCTACTTTCTGGGAATCAAAGATTAAATTTACTTTTCTCTCCATAACCTTATGGTTTCAAGCCAGAAGATTGCGCATGATAAAACGCCAAACATTATGGCGACAATGTTATGTATGCTTAAGCTATGTCCATATAATATTGAGTAAAAGATTAGCATCGTTGTGAACCATATTGAGTAAAAGAGGAATCTAGGTATCATAAAGCGGCCAAGCCTTATGAAAAACCTTAAAACCCCAACCTTCACCTCCCTAGATAGGAAGTACTCGCCCCTAGGAGTCTTCTCAACTAAGCCTAAGGAGCGGAGTTTCTCTAAATGGTGTGCGGCAACACTAGGGCTTGAGAAGCCCAAAGCCTTCTGAACCTCCCTAACACCAACGAGCGACCCTTGTGACCTAAGCATAAATAAGTATACGAGTAGGGTTTTACCCCTTAGATGAGACTCTATCTCTTCTTCAGACAGGGAAGACTCACTCATAAACAGCAGCCAACCAAAAGATAATTTAGCGTAACAAGAATATAAGATTAGCATGACGGACGTGGCAACTTAACATATAAACCTTTATATACTAAGTTGCCAGGTCCGCATGACAAAAGAAATCCTTAAAAGTCCAAACAATTATTTAGGGAAAATGATGAGTGGCCGCCGTAACGTAGAGGCTTAGTGAGCACGCAAAGCCGCGCAGCCTGGTAGCGTACAGACATCCACATCTATAAGGATGGTATAAGCCTGTGGAGCCTGGAGGCCGGGTTCAAATCCCGGCGGCGGCCTCCAACAACACTTTTAATATAGAGACTGTGAGCTACCCACGTCTAAAGAACGTGGGCTTCCAGCGTTTAGAGATGGCTTTACGCCCATCCCCTCATCTGCTGGTTCAGGGGGCTCACAGCTCCCCCATCCCATAGAGCTCGTTACCCTATGGGCTATATTTATGCATGCGTTTAAATCCCTATCGTATTCCATTCCGCACTCTGGACATCTGAACAATCTTCCTTTAACTTGGGCAACATGCCCACATCTATGGCATGTTTTAGAAGTATTCCTTGTTTCTTTCTTCGTTAGGTATCTGACTTCTATGCCTTCGAGGAGAGCCTTGTATTCAACGTAGGTTTGGAGCTTCCTGAAGGGTAGGGAGTGGAATCTTTTGTTGAGCTTTTTAGATTTCTTAAAGTTGCTTCTTATTCCGTTAAGGTTCTCCATTACTATTACTGGGTTCGGAAACTGTTTAGCATACTCTACTATTTCGTTGGCTATGATGTGGAGTTGCTGATTCACCTTAC
>Ga0105158_1000454_pt1 | contig 17759 bp, 22 predicted proteins | sample LHCtaG_FD_81567 | JGI IMG/M metagenome (GOLD analysis project Ga0105158, IMG submission 81567) | Hot spring microbial communities from Little Hot Creek, USA to study Microbial Dark Matter (Phase II) - LHC4sed_matched | ecosystem: Environmental > Aquatic > Thermal springs > Hot (42-90C) >...
CGATGCTATTTCGAGGGAAAGAGAGAGTGGGACGTTGAGAGTCTTGCTTTCAAGACCAGTCTATAGGGAGGATGTGGTAAACGGGAAAATGCTCTCCTCCTTACTAGCGATAGTTTTAATCCTTTTCACATCAATATTCCTCACGGCTTCCATAAGCATAGCTATCTATGGAGTACCCATATCTGTTGAAGATCTTGCGAGACTCTTCCTGTTTTTCATAGTCTCTGTTATTTTTTCATTTGCATACTACTCTATTTCCTTCTTCTTCTCAACAGTCTCAAGAAAATCTGGTTTTTCACTCTTCTTCAGCATCATGGTCTGGGCATTCTTCACAATTATCCTTCCAATAATAGCCTCTTTTATTGCAGTGTTTTCAGCAATGTCTTCTATTCCCTTAACTCCAGGGGGGACTGAAAACCAGCAATTTATGAAAGAGTATATGGAAAAATACATGGAAGCCTTCAGTAGCGCATGTAGCACTATAATGAGCTTCTCTATAAATCACTACTATTCAGGAGTTGTGAATTACATATTTCCTCAGCAAACAACTGGAAGTGTTTACGTCGAGGGTGAAGAAATATCCTTTGACATTACCAGAGCATTCCCAGCTTATCAAACATCACTCGCAGTCTTAATCCTCTTCCCAATAACATTCATAATACTGTCTTACATAGTGTTTACAAGACGAGAAGAAAAATAAAGCACATCCAACATTCCTTTATTTTTATTCGCTCTAAATCACTTGAAAAACCTATGTTTCTATTATTCTTTTGCTTATCCTTTTAGTACTCATGATTTCATTTTCGTCGGTAGTATGGATAAACCCTAATTACTAATCAGTATTCTACGCTTTGACTGAAAACGAGAGACCTGTGGAGAAAGGTGTATGGCGATTCAAAAGAGCATGTCTCCGTAACCGGATAACAAGCATCGAAATAAGGCAAAACTCGCTTTCTAGGGATTTCTTTCAAAACCAGTCTATAGGGAGGATGTGGTAAACGGGAAAATAAATAACGCTAATAAAACTAGTCAGTATGTCATTACATTCTTATTCGAAATGCTTAATTCGGAAAGTGTCGAATTGCGACACTTTTCCGTAGGAAAGGTTATTTAAACATTACTTTTTAAAACATTTTTGAAAAATAGTTCCAGAATGCTAGAACGAAATATATATAGTGCTTGATCAGACCATGCCACGGTGAAAAAGAGATGGGTGGAAAATCTACCGGAAGAGAAATCATGACGACTGGAATAGCATTAGCTATACTAGTGATTTCTTCAAACGTAGTAATACCTGCAATAGCTGCAGGTATAACAGCTATTGTAGTTAAAACAGGTGTTAGTGTGGCTGTGAGCGCTAGTGCACTGGCTACAGTAGGTGTGACTTCGGCAAAAATAGGTGCAAGCTGTGCAGCGGCAGGAGCAGGCGCGCATGCGGTTGGTTGGACCAGTGTGGGTTTGGCCTTTGTTGCTATAGGTCTCGCTGCTTGCACACTTGGACTTGGCCTTGCCTAAAGAAAAATCTCATTCTTTTTCTGAAAAACTTATTATCTTTTTCTACATTGGCACCCTTTTATCTGCTTTAAGCCTCGTTTTATACTATCTATATGGAGAAAACCCTTATATTATGAACATATGCCGTTACCTTGTTTTCATCGCTCTTTGTTCTACTCCCGGAGGATTCGTTATTCTTTATCGTGGGACAATAAAACCGCTTTCAAATCTGCTTACGAAAAAAGCAAAGGTGGAGATTGAATCGAAAACTGCTACTTTGTACAGTCCGTTTACATACGCGATTTTAATTGGGATAATGTCTGCTCTTTCTATAAGTGTTCTTACAGTAGCCACATTGTTGGGAGCCATGCCCATGCTATCTGAAATGATTGTTTATCTCCTATCAGAAGAACCGCTGCAGTTTATCGCCCTGTTCTTAATTATATCTACCATAATGGGTTCTTCAATAATGTTCTTCGCTTCAATCGTAGTCACCATTCTAATTAGAAGACAATACGGAATCAAAGATAGTGTAACAATAGTTAAATTAGTAGATGCAGATGAGGCATATAAAGGATTCCTTGGTATGGTTATGGGCACGTTTTTCACTCAACTAGTTTTACTATCTCCGAAGCTCAAGGATAAAGGAGAGGAGATGATAAGGGCTCACGAGCTCGGGCACGTCGCGGGACATCATGTTAGTAAAATCTTGTTTCTTATTTCGATTCCTTTGGGTAGCCTTCCTCTCCTTTTCTCAATGCCGTTTTTCAACATATCGATTCCTACAAGGCAGCTAAACTATTTTCTGGCTTTAATGTTCATTCTCTTTCTAGTCGTTTTTACAATCTTCATCTTGAGGATAGGTGAAATTCAGGCTGATTTAAATTCGTATAAGATTTTAGGTCAGGATGCTTATAATTCATTTTTGGAAATCATCAAAGCTCATTATGGTGTAGATGCGCCAGAGAAAATGCCTTTCTCTTCAAGACTTACTCATACCTCTAGGAGGGACATAACTTTAACAACTGGTGATCCGATAGCCGCCTTAACCCACTGGGAGATACCGTTAGTCTTTTCCCTTCTATCTGCTGATATCGGGCTCATCACTACATATCTGATCCTCAAAAACATTGACGTTGAGCTTTCACTATTCCTTTCTATCATATTCTACTCGTCTTTCCTTTTAACGAATTTCATATTATCATTCCTCCTAGCGTTAATCATAAGGCCTATTGTCTCCCGTTTTTCAAGCTTAACGGACAGAGGTAGGCTTAACCTATCACTCATGATCTCAAGCATCTACGTTGTTTCCGCCAACATTATGTTGCTTTTATTCTTAGTCAGCCCGCTGACCATGCTGATTACGCTTCCAGCAAGCTACCTTCTAATCCTGCTGACGGTTTGGTACTTCATACGGGAAAGGCGGAGAAGCATAATAATAGCTTCAGGCTCATTCGCATTATTCATGCTCGTTAATATCCTACTCATAGTTTCAAGGACTTTCATCAAATTATGAGAAGGATCCATCTCTATTTATTGTCCTTCCTATTCGGCATATTCACGGGCTTCATATTATGCCAATTCCAAGAGAAAAACATGTCTGCCGAAGTAGCTCACGCCTCAATATCAGATATTCCCATTCCAGACTACTCGTTATTAAAATACGTTTTAGTGAGAAACTATGTTTTCGCATCAATACTTTTCTTGCTGAACGATGATAAGGCCAGAATCACAGTGATATTTTTAGCATCCCTTTTAGCTGGTATTGAAGCTTCCTCATTTGGACTAGTCCTCGGCCTCGTCGGCATTGCCCTCCACGGTCCACTAGAGCTTTTAGGATTCTCCTTCGTCGCTTCAGCCGGCCATAACTATTGGGAGCACAGACGATTCCTCAAGAATCTGTCTATAGGTGTTATGCTGATCGCCGTTTCAGCCCTTATAGAGTCGAGTGTTTCACTTTATGTCTTGTTTCATTTTATTAGAAATGGTTTTTACTGGCTTCGTTCAAACGGAACTTTCCATAAGGCTTATATTCTTTGACTCGAAGAATTTCAGAATATGAAATGAGCGTTAAGCTTGATCAGCGTTTTAAACCTGATCTGGCTTTTAAGAAGCTCCAGTACTTTCAGCTCTTCATCGCGATAATCATTATCCTAATCTCTGGATTCACGATCCTCACGCTTATCTCGTCTCCCCCGGCTATTGTGGGCTTTGCTTCAATAATATTGGCGGCGATATGCCTCTTCATCGCGATACCTTCGATAATCTGGATAGAGCTTTACTACCTGTCTGTTTTCTATACTTTTACGGAGGCTGAGATAATAATTGAAAAAGGGGTTTTATGGAAGCATAAAAGCATAGTGCCGTACAACCGTATAACCAACATAGATATGAGACAGGGCCCGCTCTCCAGAATCTTCGAACTATGGAACCTCCAGGTTCAAACAGCAGGCTACCATGCTGCGCCAAGCGGCGGATACGGGGTTGCGGAAGCTGTTCTCCAAGGTATTAGGAACATCACGGAGGTGAAGGATTTTATACTAGGCAGGATTGAGCGACTGAAGCCTATTGCCGTAGAGGCAGGAGTAGAGGCGAAAACCCCCTCTGGAGACTTGAGTCGGCAAATACTTGAAGAGCTAAGAAGAATAAGAGAGGTCTTGGAGAGAAAAAGTTAACAACATCCCACACCTCAATAATAGTGCATGGCTAGGATAAGTGAGGTAATATTTCCTAGGGTAACGGGTTTAGTTATTACTTGCGACTCCAATGGTAAGCCGGATATCGCAACATTTTCATTCCTAATGCCTGTTAGCTTCGAACCAAAGTATGTTGCCTTCTCTGTGTCGCCAAGAAGGAAGACCTTTGAGAACCTTAAGGAAGTAGAAGAGTTTGTACTTGCCATGCCTTCTAGAGAGATGCTGGATAAGGTTTGGGGTTGCGGAACCCGTAGTGGACGAGATGTCGATAAGTTTTCGCTCCTAGGTTTAGAGAAGGAGAAGGCTAAAGTAGTTAAGCCCCCGCTCTTAAAGAACATCCCTGTGCAGCTTGAGTGTAAGATCGAATTCATCAAAGAGTTTGGAGACCATTACTTAGTAGTTGGTAGAGTGTTGGAGGAACATATCACCAAGCTTGATTTTCAACCTCTTCTGCATTATTCCAAGAACGTTTTCTTCATACCGACGGAAAAAGTAATCGTTGAATAATAAGCTTATTTCCTGAAGAATCATTCTTCTAGCGGGTCTCTGAAAGTTATATGGAAATTTCTCCACTTAACCTTCCCTAAGCTTTTAATTTCTTTATCATGAGTGCAAATTATTAGAATCCTATTTGCTATGAAGTTAGCAATTATTAGAGCCCCTCCCACCGAGCCCGTATCGTTCAGCCAAGTTGAGTGCGATGATACATACCTCTTTAGTCTGACTGAAAAACTCTACGTAGGGTGTTTCAAAAGCATTTTTAGTCTCCTGCTGGCTTCGCTCGGAACCCATTTTTGACTGAATACAAGAGTGTGATAGGTTTCATGCAATATTGTTGAATTTTATGGCAATCCTGCTGCTTGGAGAAAGCTTGATTAGAAAATCCTCAGCTTATTATGCTCAGGGTATGCGGGGTCAAGCGCATAGCTAAGAACATTGCTGTCTAATCCGATAATCATGGGTTTTACTCCATATGGATTTAATCCTACTCGGAGGCCAGTTCTCCGGCCTTCCAGTTCGGAGAGGCTCGGAAGTAATAACCTTGCGGAATTCCTCTAAAAAATCACTGGATCGTCCTCTGGTTAACAAGAAACCCTTACTCGTCCTCCTGAGTATAACGGTATCTCCTACTTCTTCCCTGATCTCTGGCAGGATATATAGTCTCCCTTTCGAATCTGGTTTAAGCCGAAACTCCTCCAATTTCCCACGAGTAAAAGTGGGACAGCTTTATTTTAAGCTTTTAAATTGTCTTGACCACTATAAGATTACTTTGAATATTTCTCAAGCATCTTTTCTGGATTTTGAGATAGTTCCTTGAGATTTTTCTGCAACGCATTGAAAATGCTGTCAAAGCTTTGCGAGACTTTTTTCTTTCTCTTCATGGGGTTGCAGAATGAAACAACCTCGTTGTACAGAAACTCATGCTCCAATCCCAGCTCCTTAACTTTCTTCACGACTTCTCTGGTCAAATCGTCAGTTTCAATTATGACCCCTGCCCTCCTTTCTCTTTCTACAATCGCGTCCTGCAGAGGTTTAGATAAGAAACCATCCACTTTTTTAAGTATCGGCTCATACGGCGATCCGGAGACCCTGGCCTTTTTCTCATAGGCTATTCCAAGGGTAACGTAATAAGCGTACTCTATGGAATCCATTATCCTACCATCATCTTCCTTCATCGTCGGCTTCTCGCTAAGATACATTCTGTAAACGTTTAGTGAGACGTAGGCTTTCTCCCTAAGCGACATCTGCTTTTCTACGTTAAGCTCCATCAGGTTATGCGCATATTTTTCAGGAACTATTATAGCAGGAAGCTCTTTTATTCCAAGCTCTTTAGCAGCAAGAAACCGGTGTTGCCCATCTATTATTATATTCTCCTCCCCTCTTCTAATCACTATAAGCGGTATAGTGAAACCTATTTTCTTTATGGAACTGCGGAGCCTCTTAACATGTGGTGCAGAAGGTTTCCTTTGAACCTCTATGACCTTCAACTGGTTTACTGGTATTAAAGCTATCTCTTGGACATAACCGTGAACCGGCTCCTTAATCTCCGCTATTACCTTCATCCTATATTTTACCTGCTTTTTCACTCATAAGCTTTTCTAAACTTAACGATATGAATATGTGAGAGTGCTCGTTATTGAAGAATCGATCAGTTATTATGAATTCGACTAATGGAGTCTCATGGCTATTATGCTTATAAACCAGTTTTAAACCATTTAATAAAAATTGCCTAGGAAAAATATGGTGGCCAGCGTGCTTGACGCGATAGGCAATACTCCTCTAGTGAAGCTTAACAAGTTATCAAAAGATGGCGTAAACATCTTCGCAAAGCTAGAGTTTCTTAATCCTAGTGGAAGCATAAAAGACCGTATGGTGCTCTACATCATTAACTCCGCAGAGCAGAAAGGGCTTCTTAAACCCGGTTCCGTAATCGTTGAAGCAACCAGTGGAAATACGGGCGTATCAGTAGCGATGATATCGGCAGTCAAGGGCTACAATGCTATTCTCGTAATGCCAGATAATACTGCTAAAGCTAAGCAGCAAATGATGCATGCTTTGGACGCTAAGATAATCCTAGTGCCCAAGGAAGAGGGCATGGAGGGCGTGGTAAGAAAGGCTAGGGAGATAGCTGATAAGACAAACGGGTTTCTAGTAGACCAGTTTTCCAATGAAGACAACATTAGGGCACACTACGAGGGTACTGGGAGAGAAATAATCTCTCAGCTGGGCGATAGGATCGATGCTTTCGTAGCAGGCGTGGGAACAGGAGGAACCCTCGTAGGCGTTGGGAAGGCTTTGAAAGAGAAATATCCGAACGTGAAGCTTATCGCCGTGGAGCCTGAAAAATCTCCCGCCTTATACAACCTTTTTCACGGCAAGAATGGTTCTAAGATAACTGGGATACCCCACAGTATAGAGGGCATTGGAGAAGGCTTTGTTTCTAAAATTCTCAGAAGCAATATGAGTATCATTGATGATGTTATGCTGGTTAGTGACGAAGACGCTATTCAAACAACCATCATGCTAGCGAGGGAGGAAGGGCTACTCTGCGGCATATCTTCAGGTGCGAACGTATACGCTTGCCTTAGAGTTGCTGACAACCTGGGGAGAGGCAATATAGTTACGGTACTGCCGGACGGGGGCTACAGGTACTTAGATACGCTTTTAAAGAATCTTCCTTAATCATTCCCATTCAAATCCCTTTATACGTAATTCTTAAGAAAAAGAGAGATGAATCCTACAATTAGAATAAATTTGGAGCAAAACTGCTTTAAAGTTAAAAATAGAGTTTAAAACAAACTCTGTCCAATATTTTTTGTTTCAATAGATTTTGGAATGGTTTTTGTTGAAAGAAGATTTGTAACTTCTTTTTATTAAGAAAGACCGTAAAGTTTAAATTTTTTAGCTGATATTTTTACTAAAATTTCAGAAATGGAGGAAATAAAATGTCTTGGCGTGCAAATAATCGCAGAATTATACTACTGCGATGAGAAATTGCTGGATGATTTAGATTATATTAGGAATATGATGATAAATGCCGCTAAGAGGGCTAATGTAACGGTTTTAGGTTCAAAGTTCCACAAGTTCTCTCCCCAAGGGGTTTCAGGCGTAGTTGTAATAGCCGAATCCCACATATCCATACATACTTGGCCAGAATACGGGTATGCTGCGATAGACATTTTTACTTGCGGGAATAAGAGTATGCCTAGACTAGCGTTAAAGCATATTTGTAAAGCATTAAGAGCGAGAAGAGTCAGGTTCAAAGAGATTAAGAGGGGAGTGCTTAAATATGTCTCAGCCAGAGAGAGTCAGGTACTTAACGCTAGACTTCCTTAACAACTACTTTCTTTTCAAGGTGAGTAAAGTATTATTCTCTGAAAAAACTAAGTTTCAAAAATTAGAGGTTCTAGAATCGCCTGATTTCGGCCTCTGCCTATTGCTGGACGGTCTTATTCAAGTATCCGAATATGATGAGTATAGGTATCATGAAACCCTAGTGCACGTACCCCTCCTAAACGCTGAGAGCCGTAGGCGTATCGCTATATTGGGCGGTGGAGACGGTTGTGCCCTGAGGGAGGTATCGAAGTATAAGGACGTGGAGAGGGTAGACCTCGTGGATATCGATAGGAGGGTTGTGGAGATTTCGTCCAAGTACCTCTCAAGAATAAACAAGGGTTCCCTTAAAAACAAGAAAGTCAAGTTGTTTTTCACAGATGCTAGGAAATTTATATCCAGTAAGAAAAACACTTATGATTCTATAATAATAGACTTAACTGACCCGCTAGAGGGAGGGCCATCAATACTCTTATACTCTAAAGAGTTTTACAGGATTGTTTACGAAGCCCTAAGACCAGGAGGTTCTTTCATAACTCAGGCAACAACTTTCCAGAGCATCCAGTTTAGAAGAATATTCTGGACCGTTAAGAAGGTATTCGGAGATGCTGTGCCTTTGCATGTTTACATGAAGACGTTTTGTGACGACTGGGGTTTTGTAATGAGTCTTAAACCTTGGAATGGCCTAAGACTCCCTCCGGAAAACGTTGAAGAAGTAGATAATAGGATTTCTAAATTGATCCGTGGTAAGTTAAGATACTTAAACGGTAAAACATACTTATCCAACTTCATCATCCCGCCGGAAGAGAACAATGTATTAATGAAGCCTGCTAAAGAAATTACTGATAGGGAGGCTTTGAAAAAAACTAAAAAGGAAACAGAGGAATCAACCGATATAACGTGGGCTTTCTAATAACTTTCTCCAGGCCTTCCTAGTAGGAGCTCAAGCTCTGTTATGTGTTCCTGCTCATCCATTATTATGTGCCTAATCTCGTGCTCCAGTATCATATCGTAATAACCCTTGCCTCTCTCCTTGACAACCATCTCGTATATTTTCCTATAGGTGTCAACGGCCTCTTTTTCATCCTTCAGATTCTGCTCAAGTATTTCCCTTACCGTTTTAGCTGGATGTGTTTCAGCGATCTTCATGCTCGGGACTCCGCCCAACATTCCTATTAGGGATCTAAACTTATCCTGATGATTCTTCTCATCGCTAGCTATTTCCTTTAGCCTCTCTATTATTGGCTCAGCATTTTCACCATCAATTAGCTCGGCATGACTGAGGTATTGTACGTATGCTGCATGCTCAAGCTCCAGAGCGTGATTCAACATTTTCAAAAGTTCTTCTTTACTCATTTTCTATCGGAAGGTTCTTTTTAAGGCGCTTTATTAATAAAATTTTCCCGAAATATTTTATAAGTAACTCTTTAAAGAAATATAACGTTGTCTGGTTCGAGAGTGAGAGAGAAATCCGCTGGTTTTATAGTTTTCAAGAAGGATGATGGTCTTTTCAAATACTTGTTTCTGAAGGTTAGTGGAAGACTTGACCTTCCGAAAGGCAATATTGAAGAGGATGAAGATGAGCTTTCTGCAGCCCTAAGAGAATTAAAAGAAGAAAGTGGGATTGAAAAAGTTAGAGTTATGCATGGCTTTAGAAGAGTCTTAAACTATTACTATAAGAGGAGCGATGGTACATTAGTAAGCAAGACTCTCATATTGTTTCTAGGAGAAGCCCTTGAAGACAGGGTCTCAGTGTCTTGGGAGCATGAGGGGTTCGAATGGTTAAGCTTAGATGAGGCCTTAAACAAGATTAAATACCCGCGTTATAAAGAAATTTTGAAGGATGCTGAAGAATTCATAAGGAAGCAAATGAAAAGCAGTCTAGGGAAATGGTTTGTAGAGTCTTAAGTATGATTGGTGCTGAAAGCCTTGCTAAAAATTTCTTTAAACAGTTTTTCTAAGCAAAATAATGCCGGTGTATCATCCTGCATCGTATTCGGCAAGCTGAGGATTACTTACATAAGCTAACTGGATAAGAAAACCGGTTAATCATCCTTAAAGAGGAGCATAGCTAATCTTGCCTTTTTCGAAGATTGCTACCTGAGAATAACCTGCGCTTCTCGCATAGTCAATTATAGAATTTATGTGGTAGTCTAGCTCACTGAGATTGTGAGCATCTGTCCCTAGGACAATCGGTATATTAAGGGATGCGCATGCTTCCATTATCTTTCTCGTCGGATACGGTTCGTTAATAGGGTTTCTTAAGCCCTTGCTAGAAACCTCTATAGCCATACCTAAGTCCTTAACCTTCTCCAATATTCTTAATTCCTTTTTAGTGAAATCGTTAGAAGGTTTGAAACCCCAGTTCTTAGCAACGTCGAAATGCGCTACTACGTTGAATAACCCGGTTTCAACGGCCTTCTCAAGAAGCTCAAGATATTTCGCATAAAACTTGTCGAATCCCTCTTCTTTCACAGCTACTTCAAAAGCCCTCCTATACTTGATGCAGTCTAGACAGAGCTCTCCTATCCAGTGGACGCTAAGCATACTGAAGTCAAGGTCGTAGCTTCCGAGAACCTCTTTCAAGACAGGCTCTGAACTAGGGAAATAATCAACCTCGAGACCCGCCCTTATCCGTAGATTTGAAAAATCATTTTGCACCATCCTGATCTCTTCTATGTAATTGCCGAGCTTGGAAGCATCCATCGAGTAATAGAGCTTTCTTGCTGAACACCCTGATCTTAAAGCTAGATGTTCCGTGAAAGCTATTTCATCAAAAACCTTGTTAACAGCCTCCTTAGCGTAATCTCGAATAGTTGCCTTACCGTCGCTATAGTTACTGTGAATATGGTAGTTCATCTTAGTCATTTTCCAAGGTTCCTCCTACCATTAAATTACTATTTTAAGATTTCTCACAAAGGACTAGGTTTAAGGACAATCTTCCAAAAGATTTCTTTCTTTAACACGTCTTTCAAAATTCGCCATCACTATAAACGACTAAGCTTCCTTCAAGCATATCTTATAGGAGATTATCCACAATTACGATATATCTCTGTTTTATTCACTATTTTCTATGCTTCCTTCAACTTCTTTAAGCTTGGATAAAAAATCTCTTAACGCCTTAAACCCCTCTGGTGTCAGGTTGAGAATCCTCAATCTCAAATCTTTCCAAGGCTTGTCGATCATCATATAGCCCTTTTCCTCAAGCACCTTCAAATGATGTGCCAATCTACCTGGTGAAATTCCTAACCTTCAGCAACCTCCATGAACCTCGCCTTCCCCCTGACTGAGAGATAGAGCATTACTGCTAGCCTAACATTATCTCCTAATACTTCTTCCTCAATTATGCGTTTAATATTCTCCTCTGGCTGCATGAAGAATCCCTAGTGCTTTCTTTCTGGCTGAGAAAATATACCAAACAGCGGCCACGAAGTAAGAGAAGCATAAGTGGATGGAATTAAGAATGAAAGGGTAGTATTCGCCCGGAAGCAATATGTATGAGGGGAGAGTTAGGAGTAGGTAGAGGAATACGAAGAGCGGCCTAGGATCAACCCTGCGGGTTGTCCGTAATATCCACAGGAAAGTAACCATGTTTCCAAGAGAAACCCCTAGACCCACCATGATTGCGATCCTCAAGGCAAAGAGTTCAGCAGGTATTAACAAGTTGGATATAAGTAAAGCGAAGAGAAATGCGAGGATCCATAATGGAAATGCGATGTATTCCGTTTCTCTTCCTGCCTTTCTCTCAGGAGCCTTAAACAATTCCAATGTTGCACTCATTTTAGTAAATATTGCTACGGATAGGCTAGCTATCGTGAAAGATGCTCCGAAAATAAGCATGACTGCGAGTATTACTTGGACTGATGGTTTAAAAACGACCATTAGTAGTTGGGTCATCATTCCTGAGAAAAGTGCTGCCGAAAGATATAGAAGGTAAATAATGGCACCCGAAACCTCAGAGAGAACTACCGCGTATGCTTCAACTATTCTGAAAAGATTTTTACTCATGCTTAAAACATCCGAAAACACAATATAAATGTTTCTAAACTTTGGAAAACAAAGTAAGCGAAGCATTATAAATCGTCAATAGCATCCTTGAGATAATGGGCATAAGGTTGCAGAGTGTCTCTGCAAGATATTCGAAAACGAGAATTATCGATTGCATTAACTTGGAGTTGAATGGTGGTGACATAATTCTCGGTCCAAACGGATCTGGCAAAACTACTCTATTCCGTACAATAATCGGGGTAAACGTTTATTCCGAGGGACGCATGGAGATAGATGGTGTCGACATTAAGAGGATAAAGAGTACTCCAGGAATATTGTCGACAAATCTTGAAGAAGTCTATAATCTGCTTAGGGTTCCGGTAAGGGATTTGGCTAAGCTTTACATTGAGCTTGGAAAAGGGGATTTTTCAAGGTTCTTAAGTATGGTTGAAGAATTTGAAGTATTCGGTGTTTTAAATAAGAGGCTTGACGAATTATCTGCCGGCCAGAAGAGAATCCTGTGTAATCTTATCGCACTAGCTATGGACGTGAAGTATGTTCTTCTCGACGAGCCGTTTGAGAATATGGATCCTGCGAGAAGAGTTAAGATGGCTAAGATCTTAATTGAATGGGATGGTGGTATCGTAATGAATACTCATGCAACATGGCTTCTCGACAAGTTTTCAAACTGGCGCACTCACCTAATGTTTCATGGGAGAGTGTATGGACCTATAAGAGTCGATGACCTCTTGAAAGCTAGAATAATTGAAGGACGTAGAGAGGATGCGATTAGTTTCACGATTGGAGAAAAATCTTTCTCACTGGTTTCTGGAGATAAGGGTTTATGCTTAACTGAAATCGATAGTTTAGACCGTCTTTTCGAGGTGGGTTTGTGATGAGCATCTTATTGCTTAAAATGTTTCTGAAGCAAATGTTCAGAAATCCTTATGCTTGGGGATGGGGGTTCTTCTTTGTGTCGTTCTGGCTTATTATGGGAGCATACATCTTCAGTCTTGAAATGCCAACCGACCTCCCTGCTGAAATATATTTCTCCTACACGGGCAGCTGGTTCTCAATGTCCTTAGTTTATAGCTTCTCAGCTCTCGCAGTAGGCATAGTTGAATCTGCGTACCACTCTTCATTCTCTCTAAGGTATTTAACGAAATACTCCACCCTTGACAGTAAGCGTTACTACTTGGTGAGCATTATTTCGACAATGGTGTTCTTCTCCGTCTTTTCAATACTCTTAGGAGTAGAAACGTCTTCAATATACAGCTTTAGGTTCGGAGTCCAGTTGATTCCTAAGAAACCTTTTGAATTAACTTTAGCATCAATTCTATCAGCGTTATTCATATACGTGCTTTCAAGCTCAGTGGCCTATCTAATCTTAGTTTTAAAGAAGCCAAGACTTATTGTGTTCGCATCCTTCCTACCCTTAGTAATATCCTACCCACTCCTATTCTTCCAACTGTACGTCGACATAGGTTACGTAGTAGTTCTCTCACCTTTCAACGCAGTTAATAGTCTCCTCTATCATTACTACTCTGGGATAAGCGTGCCAAGGGGACCGATAATTAAGAGCATGCAAGCATCTGCAGTAATAAACCCCTCATATTTCTGGGCCTCGCTTATTTCATGGATTTTCTCGCTTAGCATGCTTAACGTAATCCTAATAGGAAGGCAGAAAGGCATCAGCATAGAAGAGCTTAGGCAGGTTTAAACCATTTCAGTATGAGGCATTAAAAATTAAGATTAATAAATGTCGAATTGTAACATTCTTCATAGAAAAAGTATTTAAACATTACTTTTTAAAGCATTTTTGAAAATAGTTCCAGAATGCTGGAACGAAATATATATAGTGCTTCATAAGCATAGGAAGTGGTGATCAAAGATGGAACTAAGTAGAAACTGGAAAAAATTATGCCTTCTCTTAGTGGCTTTAACATTGTCGGAAATAGCTTCACCACTACTAACAGCTAATACTCTCGCTACACTTGCATACTATGGTACTGCCGGTAAACCCATAAGTGCAGCTATTTCTGCGGGCGGAGAGATTGTATCTGATGTTGTGCTACAAATAGCACTAATTAAAGCGACGCCAGCACTTCTGGCAGCAAAAACAGTTGCGGCAGTTTGTGCAGCAGTACCTATATGGGGCTGGTTCGCTCTTGGGCTAGCTATTGGCTTTGCGTAAAATTTGCAATGTCCAATAAATATAGTAGTCTTCTTTTTACGCCTTCTGCAATAATTGCGTTTCTAACAAGTATCCCCCTCACTTTTTTCTATTTAATGTTTTTCTTTCACGTTCATTTTCCTAATGAAACTTCTTTTCGCATTTTAGAGTTATTCAAAAATTTTGCTACGATAATTACGGGTTGCTTTATTTTTCTTTCTCTTTTCTTAAACAAGATTTATATAAGTTCCGCGCTAAAAAACCTGAAAAAGCTTTCGGTAAATGGTGAAGAAGTATATGTTGTTAATGGATACTTAAAAGATGAACCTGTTTTTTACAACGGATTTGTTACCGTTGGTTTAAATTCTAAGATAATCATAACCAATACTTTACTTCATGAATTCCCCCGGGAAAAATTGATAGGGGTAATAATTCATGAAAAAGCTCATATAACTCTTAAGCAAATACCGCTTTTTATCTTTTCGACAATAGCTTCAGCATTTGCTCATCAGAGTCTCTTGTGGTATTGTCTCCTATTGTTATGGGACTCATCAATCTCTGTAGACTTAAGTGGTGGAGTTCGTGGGGTCCTCTCATTAATAATTGTATTTTCATCCTCGGCTTTAGTATTCTTCTTGAATAAGATGATGTCTAAAGTAATGGAAACCGAGGCAGATAATTATGCATTTAGTAAAATAGGGTCATTATATGCGGATACGCTTAATTCTCTATACAGTATCTCTAGCTATCAAAATTCGATTTTGGCAAGAATATTGTTAAAATTATTGGATACTCACGAACCCTATGATAAGAGAATCAAAGCAAATCGTCTCGATGCTTCGTCTAGCTACTCATTCATTAGGACTGTATTCCCGTTCGCATTTCTTATAACGATAGCAATTACTATGACTTATTTGTATTTCATGCGCCAGGTTTTTCTAAAAAGTTTCTTTTCGGTAGCTTTATTCTTTATCTTTTCTGCTTCAATTTTGATAGGAATTGTCTTGTTCTCTATACTCCTCTATAACATATTAATTTCTGCCGGTTTTGATTTTACGTCTGCAAGGCTTTCTATCATATCCTACCTAGTTCTTTCCATGATCCCCTATAGTATGCCCATAAGGAACCCGTATGGCAGCATAATGACTAATATTTTTGCGTTGTTCTTTTCTATTTACGTTTTGCATAAGGAAGGTATTTTGAAGGCAATTGTAGTATGGTCAATAATATTTCTAATACATATCTTAGTGAGTTTAACTTGGCTTTCATTACTAGGTGTATGCTAACACTATTTCTGGGTCTTCTCTTATCAGTCCTAGCTTACTATACATTCCCATTGGAAATTAGGATGCGCCCCCTTGGGTTGATCCATATTTTGATGATTCTCATAAGAAATTTCTTCTTTTTAACAGTTTTGTTTATTTTTTATAAATGCGGTCTAGAAATAATTCTCTACATCTTGCTCTTTCTTAACTCTATGCTTACATATTATATTGCATTCAACGCTATTAAAATAAGCCTTATAGCAAGCGTTTTTACCTCGTTATTGGGTAGTTTAGAAATGATGACAGCTATCATCCTACTAAATAAGAGCAATGTTAACACTCATATACTTATCATTTTGGGTTCATTAATTTATCTTTCTTTTGCAGTAATAGAGGTTGCGGCCTATAATTTTATCTACGCTGGTTTATACCACAGCTTAATCTAGTCATTAGTCTCGAAAGAAAAGATTTTTAATGATAAGCCTGTAGTGAAAGTAGATTTGAGTTACGAAAGGTGGAGAGACTGGCTGGAGGAAGCTGAAGACGATCTATCGTCAGCCAAGATACTCGCGAGGGAAGGGAAATATGGGAAGGCATGTTTCCTAGCCCAACAATCTGCTGAAAAGGCTGTAAAATCATTCCTGGTAGCTAGGTTCAAGAGGTATGAAGTTATTCATAGCGTGAGTGAATTGTTGAAGAGAGCAGAAGCTCCCCAAAATTTAATAGAATTAGGAGTTAAACTAGATAGGCATTACATTCCATCCAGATATCCTAATGCTTGGCCTTTCGGAGCTCCGTTCAAACATTACAGGAGTGAAGATGCTGAAGAAGCATTAAGGGCGGCGGAGGAGATATTGGGATATGTTAGGAGAGAGATTGAGGGAAGTAATTAAAAGAAATGTTTCTTTAGCAGACTTGGAAGAGGATATACTAAAGTTGCTGGTTAGTCTAGATAAAGAAGATACGGTCGCGATATTAGTTACGGGATCTGTTGCAAAATGCGAATTCGTAAGAGGTATGAGCGATATCGATATACTTGTTATTGTTAATAGGTCCTCCTTAAAATCTTGGATAACTGCGATAAAAGACGTTGATGTAGAAATTACTGAAATTGGAATTGGGGAGGTTTTGGAAGCTATTAGGACTGGAAATAACTTTGTGAGAAGAGCCTTAGAAGATGGTGTTGTGATAAAAGGCGAAGAACACATTGAGCATCTTAGACAGAAGATTCAACAACACGACTGTTCTCCTGAATGATTCAGCTACGCAATGCTTGTAGACGCGTACTTTCTTAGATGGATAAACACTTCCTTCTTCGGGCAAAGTTAAAAAACTGTGCACACATTCGTTAACCCGAATGTGGATGTTATGGGTAGAACACTCGAGCATAGGATTTTTGGGATCCAAAAGCCTGAAGGGTCGAACCGGCGATTCTCAGACATTATTTAAAGCTTTAAAAAAGTTTGCAGCATTAAAGAACGAATAGGCTTGTAACCTAGCGTTTCATTGCAGAGTGAAATAAGTTAACAATTCGTTTTATTCTTGTCTTTGGTTATTCTCCAACCTCCAGGCTCTCTTATTAAGCCGAATCTTCTCTTGTTTTCTTCTTTCTTTTCAATCACTTTTACCAGGAAATTTTTGTCACAATGAATAATGATGCCTTCTTCAAGTATATCGTAGAGAAATAAGTTTGGCTTTTCCAATTCTTCAAAAAATTCTTCAGGAGAATAGCCAACTGCTCTAACATTTGCTACTCTGTAGAATCCGGATAGGCTTCTTCTCTCGAAAATGTTTTCAGGAAGATTCTCCGCGACTACGCAAACATCTATATCGCTTTCGTCAGTATAATCTCCCCGTGCATAGGAGCCGAATAATATTATTAACTTTGGCTTAAGGCTTTCCACTTGACGAGCAAATTCCTCTAGCTTCTCTCTGACTTTTTTAAAGCCCTCTTTCGATAACAATGTTCTTCGCCTTTTCCAATATAGATTTCGCCAGAGTTATTGCTTGCTCAGCTTGCTGCTGAGTGAAGTATCTCTTAGCGGGCCCGCTTGCAAAAGCGTTAGCATATCTCGTCGGTATATAGTATTGGTCGAGTATTTTAGCATGTTCTTCAAACGATTTAAAATCCTCATTAATCTTAATGAGTTCCTCTAATAAGTCAATAAGTGAATGTGTTCTTCTCTCAAATCCATAATGGTTTAAAATTGCTTTTAAAGCTAATTCAGCTGCCTGCTGCGCGTTGAAGCAAACTTTTGACCATCTGCCGGTTTTAAAAAGGTCTAGAGCCGCTCCAAGAAAGTCTTCAGC
>Ga0105158_1000455_pt1 | contig 17746 bp, 19 predicted proteins | sample LHCtaG_FD_81567 | JGI IMG/M metagenome (GOLD analysis project Ga0105158, IMG submission 81567) | Hot spring microbial communities from Little Hot Creek, USA to study Microbial Dark Matter (Phase II) - LHC4sed_matched | ecosystem: Environmental > Aquatic > Thermal springs > Hot (42-90C) >...
ACGCGGCCTTCGTGCCCCTTGAAACTACCCCTCACGATCAGGACGGTGTCATTCTTCCTAACTCTTAGCCTCTTGATCCCGAGTTCTTTCTGAAGCTCTTCGGACAGTGGCGCGACTAGCTGCTTAGTTTTTACGTGGAGAGGCGCCCGGTACACCATCCGCTTCCGCACTTTCCTAGGCTGCTTCGATGTGGTCCTTAAGCCCATACGCACCCGCGTGCTACCCCTCGCGTTACCTCGCGTTAAAAACCTAGCGCAGCGCTGCGCGTTAGGCCCCTACGGGTTACGCCGCCCACAAATCCCAAACTGCGGAAATCGCGAAAAATACCCAGCCGAATCCCTCTAGCGGTTTGCGCTTTTAGGTTCCACCGGCCCCGCCAATCTCAGCCGTCGCGCTGCTCGCGGCAGCCGCAGCCGCTTTCTCCCTTTCTATTTGCTTTTTGGTCTCCTCCACTATCTTATTCCAATCTACGTGCCTCTTCACCAGCGCTTGCAGATGCTGCTTAAGTAGCTCGTTAGCCTTTTCCTTACCCAACCTAGCTACGTTCCAGGTGACGAAGGGCGAGTAGAACGTGGCTTTCAGGATCTTCGGCCTATCATCCTCTAAGGTGAACTGGATGAACCCGAGCTCTCTCAGGTAGCACGTGTCGTTAGGGCAGAGAATGTCCAGCTCTCTATTCTCTTTTTTAATGTAAACCACTTTGTACTCGAATGGATCTTTTATAACCCTCCCGCAAACGCATTGTACGTATTCGCTCTCCTGACTCACAGAGTGCCCCCTCGGCCTCTAGGTCCCAGCCTCTTATTAAGTGTTTGCCCGGCCGCGTAACGCTGCACCGAGCTACTGCCAACCGCCTGCACGACGGGAACCCCCTCCAACGTCTTGCAGCGAGGTCAGCCATCGAAGGTAACATCACCGTTCAGTCGCGAGCTGCCTCATCCCCAACCTTGATCCATGCTCGCCGCTTATATGCTCACCGCACGCTACGGAGTGTTTTTAGGTTAGTTTGGGGCGTCGCGTAGCGTATGGAGGGCACTTTAAGCGCGCTAAAGGCGTTGACCTCGGAGGACTTCAGAGTGCTGAACGCCGTAGAGAGGGGGATGGCGAGGTTCTTTTACGTCCCCGTTGAAGAGCTTAGCAAGCTCTCTGGTTTAGACCTCGATGAGGTGCTCGCGGTAACGAAGAAGCTCCACTCGCTCGGGCTCATCCGGCGGTGGAGGGGCAGCTACACCGGCTACATCCTCACCGCGCGGGGGTACGATTGCTTGGCCCTGAACGCATTGGTGAAAAGAGGAGTGCTCGAAAGCGTTTCGGCCTCGCCCATAGGTCGGGGCAAGGAGTCGGACGTCTACAAGGGCATCACTCCAGCCGGAAGGCTGGTTGCGGTCAAGTTCCACAGGGTAGGTCGCACGTCGTTCAGGCAAACTCGACGGTTGAGAACGTACGTGGGCGAGAGGCGCCACATCTCGTGGCTCTACCAATCGAGGCTGGCCGCAAAGAGCGAGTTCGAAGCCTTGAAGATCCTGTTCTCTGCTAGAGTGTCCGTCCCGGAGCCCATAGACTGGAACCGCCACGTGGTCGTGTGCGAGTACATCGAGGGCGTAGAACTCAGTGAAACCCCGCCCCTTAGCGAGGCGGCTTCGTTCAGGGACCAGTTGATAGAGGAGGTGGGGAAAGCTTATCGCGCCGGTGTCGTGCATGGGGACTTAAGCGAGTACAACGTGCTCGTCGCCGGGGATAAACCGGTGCTGTTCGATTGGCCTCAGTGGATCTCAAGCTCCCACCCCTCAGCGCTCTACTACCTGAAAAGGGATATCGAAAACATTTTGAAGTTCTTCAAAAGGAAATACGGTCTGGATTACGATCTCCAAGCCACGCTGGAGCGCTTACTGACTGCCGCGTGAGCCGCAACCATCCGGGGCTCTAAGCTTTTAAAGGCGCCAAGTGAGACCTTTCTGGAAGCTTCGACGCTGAAGGAGGAGGGGGTCAAACTGTTTAGGAAGATCATAGGCGTTGACCTGCTGCCGGGGGAGGCTCCCACCTCCGCGAGGGAGCCGCGCTTCGCCTACGTCGTTATGGTAGACGGGGTTGTAAAGGAGAGGGGGACGGTTGCTTTGACGGAGCTGCTAGCGCTGGCGCAGAGGGTGAGGGCCGACGCCATCGCTGTAGATAACGTGTACGAGCTTGCCCCCTCATTCGAGGAGTTGCAACGCCTACTGAACTCCGCAACGCACACGCCTAAGCTGATCCAAGTGACGATGATCGGCGACAAAATGTACCAGCTGGCGTCCCTAGCAGCTTCGCTCGGTCTAGGGAGCGGGAAGCTGAGCCCTGAGCAAGCAGCAGAGGTGTGCGCGCGACTGTGCTTCATGGGCATTGGCTCCGAGTTGGTACTCTTCGAGAGCGGCGAAACCCGGGTCGTGGTATCAAGAGGGCGCCAGCCGGTTCAAGGCGGAATGAGCGTAGAGCGGTACAAGAGGAACATTGAGAGCAGGATACTGCTGAAAACTAAAGAGATCAAAAGCATCCTGGACTCCAAGGGCATCGATTACGACATGTTTGTGTCGAGAAGCGCGTACGGCGTCGAGCGCAGCGTCTTCATAGTGTACGCCCCCCGCGAGGAACTTTTCGGACTCATCAAACCGGTTCACGACCACGACATCCAAGTGCGCATAGAGCTCATCGAGAGGCGGGAACCGTTCTTTGCGCCTCTCGCCGCACAGCCGAAAAGGACCCGCAGCGCGTCTGAGTACTTGATAGTCGGCGTTGACCCCGGCATGACCACAGGCGTCGCTGCAATCACGCTCGACGGAGAGCTGGTAATGCTTTTTTCCGCCAAAGAGCTGGGGCGAAGGCAGGTTGCTAGAATGCTCTCAGAAGTAGGTACGCCGGTGGTCGTAACCACGGACGCGTCTCCGCCACCTGAGTACATCAAGAAGCTAGCCGCGATGTTAAACGCCGCGCTCGTCGTCCCGCCAAGACCGTTAACTGTAGAGGAGAAACGGCGTTTGGTGAGCGAGTACGTGAGCTCTTTAGCTCGACAGCTCAAGGTGAGGGACTCTCACCAAAGGGACGCTCTGGCAGCCGCGCTCAATGCTTACCTACGCCTGCGACCGAAGCTCGCTGAAGCACGTGAGAAAGTTCGCCGCTTAGGGCTCAGCATACCGCTTAAAGAGGTGCAGGCCCTCGTGGCTAAGGGTTTCGCGATCTGGGATGCCATAAGGCAGGTATCCCGCACGTGCTTCGTGCCAGAGCACGAGCAACTCGCCCACAAACCGGCGGACAAAGCGGAGGCGCCCTCCGTAGAAAGCTTAGTTGACAAACTTAACGATGCATATAAACGAATTCAGAAGCTTGAATATGAAAAAGAAAAACTAATAGATAAAATTAAAATCTTGGAAGATCAATATGAAAAGCTTCTAAATTTTCAAACCTATGAAATTAAGAAAGAAAGAGAAATAGAGGTTTTGAAAACCAAAATAGATGCCATCTCGAGGGAGAACAGCGTGCTAAGGGAGAAAGTAGAGAAAATGGAAAGCGAGCTTTCGGCAATAGAGGACGTGGTATTTAAAGCTGCAACAGGGGAGGTGATCTTGGTACCGAGACTCGGCACGATCGATCGCGCGCTGAGCACTCCGTGCATTAACAAAGTGGCAGTCATCGGAACGCTTCGCCCGGAGGATCTAAGAAATCTCCGCGAGATAAAGAGCAAAACTGATCTAAAGGCGGTAATATGCGAGCAAAACTTCCCAGAAGATTTTGCCGTAGAATTTTCTTCTTTCGATGTAGCATTGCTATCTTTCGATGAAATCAAACCTCTAACGCGCATTGGAGATGTATATGTTTTCAAACGGAATGAGGCCGAGAAAATGGTATCTGAAAAGCTTAAGAGATTAGAGAGAGCGGCCAAAGATAAAGTGAAAATTTTAATGAAAAATATATTGGAAGATTATAGAGCTGATCGAAAGCGATTGTCCAAATTTTCAAACTACTGATATTAATCTGGTATAGGTAACAAAATGGCAAAATTTAAAAGATTGATACCTTTCCTTCGATGAATTCGGGTAATAGCTTAGTGATGCTGTCAAGCTGCTCGCGAATAATGCCTTCGATCTCCCCCTTAGCTCTCGCAAAGCTGCTCTCGTCAGCCACTACGCCCACGTAGGCCACGAGCGGATCGTTAATGGGTCTCCCTATCTGGCTCAAAAGCTTGACATAAGCCTCCTCGACCCCCGTTTCCTCGACGATCTTGACCGCCGAGCGATACGCGACGACGTTGTACAACTTACCTACGTGGTTGACAGGGTTTTTGCCGGCAGCCGCCTCCATCGACATCGGGCGCGTTGGGGTTATCAGGCCGTTTACCCTGTTCCCGCGCCCGGTAGCTCCGTCGTCGCCGTGTTCGGCTGACGTTCCCGTGACTACGAGGTAGCAGCCGCTCTCGTCAACTGCGCTCGGGTCGTCGCCGGTGTTCACGTAAACAACGACCTCTTTGTCGGTTGTTTTCGCCGCTAGATCCTCTATCCTCCGTTTCACCTCCTCCTTCGCGTTCAAGTACTCTCTCCCGCCAGCTATGAACCTGGAGACGAACGCCACAGCGACCGTAAGCTCGATCCTCGATCCAACCCTCGCCGCCATCACTTTAACGTCTTCCCCCACCATCGGCAGCTCGCTCTTAACTTTCGGCGAGTTCAGGTAGCGTTCGACTTCGAGCACAAGACGCTCCGTATCGCTTAGCGGCGCGAAGCCCACCCCCAGCGATGTGTCGTTGGCGCCGGGGTACTCCTTCCTCCTCTTAAAAATGGAAACTAGATCGGCAGATCCTTTACCTATCTTGTAATCGACGATCACATGTTTTTCGGGATCCAGAAATCTAAAGTTGCTCCTTATCCATTCCTTTGAGGCTTCTAGCACTATGGGGCCTACGGGTACCACCTCGGTGGCTCCGCTTTCCGTTTTAACCTCCGTCGTCGCCCTCCCAGCAACTAGGACGTAGATCGGCGCCAGGACCTCCCCTCCGCCAAACTTGGGCTTCGATTGCCCACCTACTACGAGCACCTTGTCGACGTTATGGTGAAGAACTTCCCCAAATCTTTTCAGATACTCTCTGCAGAGCGCCCTGCTCACGGATTCGGCTATCGCATCGGCGATGTAATCCGGGTGTCCGAGACCTTTCCTCTCCACAAACTCCACGTTCTTCCTCGTTATCGGCGAAGTTTCAAGCCTTTCAACTACGATGTTGCCTCTCATAATCGTTGCTGCCCCGCGCAGAAGCCCCTATAAGGTTACCTCCGTTATCGCATTTATTCATCCGTAAGATAGTGCCGTGTTAGATCAGCGGCTTGCTTCCCTGCACGGCGATGTAAACGATATTACTGCCACGAATAAATATTCGCCCGTAGTTCACGAGGGGGTTGCCGTCTTCGCTCACCTGCACGGCCTTGTTGAGTATCAAGTTCATGGCGACATCTATTTCCTCCACGATGCCGCGGTACTCGGTTCCATCCTTCAGTTTCACCGATACCTCCACCCCCAGCTCTTTGAGCTTCGATAGCACTTCAAGCGGTGCTCTTACGCTCATAGACGGCACCGGTGCGCGGAAGCCTTTACATGGCGCGCTAAAAACTTAGCGTGGGAGGAGTTGGGCGAGCTTTATTTGCCCCCGCAGGTTCCGGCCAAGCGTGAGCGGCGCCCCCAAGTGCAGCGTTTGCGGTGTTAATAAGCCCTTGGCGAAAATAGGCGGCAGATACTATTGCTATGACTGCGGAAGCAAGCTCGTAAAGGAGCACATACTGTCTCTGCTCAAAGAGCTGGAAAGAAGGGGGGTGGTGCGCCAAACGTAGCAACCCTGCCCTCTTCAGCGCGGCAGCGCGCAACGGTGAGTTGAGCGTTCACCACTGCGCGATTCTAGCATTGCAGGTTTTCACAGTGGGGGAAAGAGGCTCCTTAGCGAAGCACGTAGTGCGCTAATCCCCTCCTTTGTGGCGGGTAGCTTCGTGTCGCTTGCGAAGCTCCCGCTCCCTCTGCTTTCTAGCCCACTTGTAATTGTGCGTGTAGCGGTACTTGACGCTGAGCAAGCCCCTCATTCTCCTGCCGGCCATCGTTTTGCCCTTAAACACCCGGCCTCTATCCGGCTTTACCGCGATGACTTTGGGGAGCTTTGGAGAGGGGGGTTGAATTTCTCCGCGCGCTAGCGCTTTGAGCCACTCTCTCAACCTCTCGATATTGTGTCGATGAACGCTTCTCCGGCGCTCGTCCACGTATACACCAAGCAGCCTAGCCTCTTCCACCGTGAGCCCCACAGCCTCTACCTCTCCTACCGAGTACCCTCTCCCCACCTTCCACAGCCTAGGGGGTACACCCCCGAATCGCCTTAAGAGCGGAACCTTGACCATCGGAGGGGGGCACTGCTCAGTCTCCATGGCGCTCACTTCGCGGCGCCTTCCCTTTTAACCCTTTCCCGCGCGCTAACCGCTAGCGCAACCCCTTCCTTAGCCTTTAACACCAGCAAGCCACCGACCACAAACGCTGTGAAGATGCCAAGCGCACCAGCTGCCAGTAGCAAGCGGCGAGCTGAGCCGACAGAGTATTCGGTTAAAGCGCTGCGGCCAGCAAGCAGCAATGCTAACGACAACAGGCAAGCGATTTCGTAAGCTACAAGGGGGGCTAGCACTAGGTAAACCAAACTGTCCCCGTGGGATAAAGCGAAGATCGCGAGGGGGGGCAGCAAAGCATTAACTGCGTAAAAGGGGATCGCCTTCCTAATCAACTCCTCTGCGCGCTTCAAAGCCTGAGATGCTCGCAGCACACCTGCAAGCCTCAGCCGGTGTATTAAATGCCTTTTCGCGCGCAGGCTACAGCCAGAACAGCCCCAACAAGACCGCGTAAACCGGCCAGTAAGCGCTGAGAGCCCCTCGCGCCGCAGCTTTCAGTCGCTCCTCGTATTTCCATTTGCCGAGGAACGCCTTCGCGGTCGCTACAACCCCCGCAGCAACTAGGAAGGCTAAACCCCCCGCCCTGTACCCCCCCTTCGCTAACCTCCATAAGCTGCCGCTGAAGCCATACACGAAAAGGAGGCCGCCGGGATCTAGGAGAGAGCGTGCGTAGCTCGCTCTCGAGAAAGGGGGAAGGGCGTAATGCACGACCATACAGAGGAGCACCGTGACCGCAGAAGCCGAAACGACTATCGCCACATTCACGCTGGGCTGGGACCCCCAAGGAAGGCGCCAAGCGTAGTAATCGGGCAAGGGCGCCATCTCAGGCTTCGCGAGATTCCTGAACAGGATGAGGGCGGCTGAGAAAACCACAGCTGTGACCGCGGTAAATACTGTGTACCTGCCATCGGACGAGCCGAGGTTCCACACCGTCACCAAAGCTAAAAGAGTGAGAAGGACCGGGTTCGCGACGACCGCAACTAAGCGAGTGTCCAGACCAACCCACTCCGCGATGCGGAACCATGCTAACCAAGCTACGCTTGGCACGAGAGGATCGGGCGAAAAGAGGGGGAGCAAGAGAGCTCCTTCTACCCGCACCACCGCAAAAAGCGTGAGGAGCGAAGCTACAACGGCGATCAGCGCTACGTACACTGCCCACTGCGGCCCGATCAACGCGGCGGAGCTCAGGAGCAGCAGGAGGAGGCCGCCTGCAACTGCTGCTAGGCTTACAACGATGCCGCGGTATGCTTCAGCCCCACCCGATGCGTGGAGAAGGAGCGCCGCAGCTAGCGTAGCCGCTATCACACCCGCCTGCACGCCCACCTCAATGCTCGACATCGCTACTTTATCGAGAACGTAGGAGAGGTGCAGCGCCAGGAGGCCGTGAATGAACATTGTAGAGGCGGTTGATAGCGGGATGCGCGCTGCAACGAGCGCCATGAAAAGCGCGCACCCTAAACCGAGCCGCGCGTCTGCGAGAGCCGCTAAAGCTCCAAGAGGGGCTCCCACCGCCAAGTCGAGCACTTTCATCTCTCGCACGAACGTGATGGAGGGGCGCAGCGCTTCCAGCCCTATCCACAACGGAGAGGCCAAGCGCGCTAAGCCGTCCATTAGCAACGCCTGGCTCACGGCCAGAGCTAAAGATAAGATCAGCAGCGGGGCGAGGCGCGCTTCGGCGCTGAGCGTCTGCGGCAGAGTTTCGGGTATCATTTGAATGGCGCGAGCGGCAGGGTCTCCGACGGCTAAGAGGTACAGCGCCGTAATCGCGCTCCGTAAGCCCACCGCGGTAGCAGCCGATACTATGCTCATGGCCAAGGCCGACATCCAGCGCCCGTTGCGCGGTCTAAGAAGGGCGCCGCCGATGCCCAACACCGAAATTACCAGAGGTTGGAGCGGCAAACCTAAAAGCCAGCGCCCCGCAATAAGCCCAATACCGCTACCGAGTAACACCCCAGCTAGCAGAGCGAGTGAGTCCTTCACCGACACCATCGCAAGCTCCTGCTAAACCGATTTATTTACTGCGCTTAAGAGGCCTTTAGCACATGCGCGTGCTCCATCAACCTCCTGTAAGTATCCTTAAGCGCCTCCGGTATCACCTTCGTGTTGGAGATGATGGGCATGAAATTCGTGTCCCCGTTCCACCTAGGCACTATGTGCACGTGGAGATGCGTTTCTAAACCGGCTCCAGCAACTCTTCCCAAGTTCACGCCCACGTTGAACCCGTCAGGTGATAGCGCGAGCTTCAGCATCGTTAAGCTTTTGCGGAGCATCTCCGCTAAGCTGAGAAGCTCTTCCTTGGTTAAATGAGAGAAGTCCGCAACATGGCGCGATGGAGCTAACAGCAGGTGTCCCGTGTTGTACGGGAACTTGTTCATAAGCAGTACAACGGAGGAGTCCCTGTAGAGGACGAGGTGCTCCTCTAGGTTTTCCGCTTTGACGGCTTCGCATATGAAGCACTCCTTGGAATCTCTGTGCACTTTAGCGTACTCAATGTACTTCATGCGCCAAGGGGCCCACAGTACATCCATTTCGTAGGCTCGATGAGAAACCCCCTACTAATAGCTTTGCCCGCGGGCGTGCACTAAGCCTTAAATAGGCATGCGCGAAGCCCGCGCGCTATGGCCCAAAGGTTAACGCGTGAAGCGAGAAGTAAGTGGGATGCCAAAGAGTGGTTCAGGGTGCTCGCGCCGAGAGCCTTCGGGTTCGCCGAGGTGGAGTCGATACCGGCTAATGACGCCAAAAGCGTGCTTGGGAGAACGTTGGAGATTAGCTTCTACGATATAACGAAAGACATATCGCAGCTTCCCACAAAGCTAAAGTTCCAGATCGTGAAAGTCGACGGGGACACCGCGTACACGCAGCTTAAGCAGATCGAGTTGACAAGGGATTACGTCAGGAGCCTCGTGAGGAGAGGCACATCGAAGGTCGACGCGATAGTCGACGTCGTTACTGCGGATAACGTGAAGCTGAGGATCATGTGCATGGTGGTTACGCAGAGCAGAGTTAAAACCAGCCAGAAGAGGGCTATACGGAATTTGGCGGTTGAGTACATACTCAAGAAAACTTCTTCCACAAACTTTAACGATTTAATTCAAGAAATAGTATTGGGTAAACTAGCATCAGAAATAGAAGCTTTAGTTAAAAAGATATACCTTCCGAGAAAGGTTGAAATAAGGAAGGTGAAGGTGTTAACCAGTCCTTTCGAAATTCCTCTATAACGAACTCCTTTGCTAAGCGTTCACGGCGAGCCGCGCGAGCACCGGTAGTACCGCCTTCCGGGCGAGTTGCCACACGCGATCTGGATCCAGAGTTTCGCCGGAAGCTATGAAGCTCAGGGCGAAGTAACCCGCAGCTACCCACTCCACGAGCAACGGCAGCACGCGCGTAAACCTGACAGCGATGCAGCCTTCCCCAACGAACACGTTATCGGATAGCTTCAGCGCGCTACGCTCGTCTGGAGCGCTCTTCTCGTCGAAGAGTACAATCACGTACACCGCAGGGGTCTTTAAACCGTGCGCAGTAGCTAGCGCCTCGAGCTCCCTTAACACCTTCCTGACCCACTCTGTAAGCGCTTTTTCCTCGCTCGAGCGCGCGGAACTCACGCTATCCGAGGCGTCAAACGCTCTTTTCTAGCTTCCCCTACGTTCAACGCGTACGGCTTCGGCGGTTAACGTTTCGAGGGGCGGGAGGACTTCTCCTAGCTTAGCTGCAACCCAAAGGGGGCTCTCCTTGCTCACGGCATACTTGACACCGTGAGAGGAGCGCGATACCCTCCGCACTAGGCCTCTCTCACCGAGCTGCTCTATGATGTCCTTTATCAGCGTTAGAACGACCGGATGCGTGGGGAGCCCGGCGAGCACCGCTATCTTCTTCGCATTGAACGTAAGCATCGAGCCTTTTGTTGACCTGATCATCTTAGTGAGTGTCGTTAGAACAGTGTACCGGAGCCTGTCATAGTCCTTGTATATCTCGGGACTGAAACGTTGGGAGACCACACTTCTGCGATCCAAACCGGCGAGTTATGCAAGAGCCGCGCACAACGTAAAGTATAACCTGCGTAGCTTTCTGGTACTTCGCGCGTAGGGCCGTAGCGCACCCCCTTTCCTTGGCGCAAACTTTAAAAAAGCTCTGGCAACGCGTTCCTCCGCGTACGGAATGGAAGAAAGAATTTACTTGCCGGACGTCTCCAGTATCGTAAGCGGCGCCCTGCGAAGAGCAGTCGAAGAGGGCAAGCTCTCGGGAAGGGTGGCAATCCACGCGGCTGTGGTTTCCTACTTTGAGAAACTCGCGCAAGAGGGGGTTTACAGGGGTTTCGTCGGTCTAAGGGAGCTTAGCAAGCTGAGAGAGGTGGCCGAAAAGTCTCGGGCAGTCGAGCTAGAGTATGTCAGGGATCTGCCGAACGGTTTCAGATGGCCCAAAGACGTTGGCATCAATGAGCTTCTGAGGGAGCTAGCTTACGAGGCGGGAGCCTTCCTCGTTACATCGGACAAGATAAACGCAGAGGCGGCGCGCGCAATCGGCGTTGAAGTGCTGCTCCTCGGGCCCAGCAAGAGCGAGTTCGTCTTGAAGAGCTTCTTCACGAGCGATACGCTTTCCGTCCACTTGAAAGAGGGGGCTAAGCCGTACGCGAAGGTCGGGAGACCTGGTAAGTGGAGGTTCGTGGCGATAAGGGACGAACCATTAACCCGAGAGGAGCTTGAGGAGATAGCGAACGAAATAATCGAGTACGCTAAGTCCAACGACAATTCCTTCATAGAGAGCGAGCGCCCGGGCTCTACGATACTGCAGATCGAAAACTACAGGGTGGTAATCACCAGACCTCCGCTCTCGGACGGCATAGAGATCACAGCAGTGCGCCCGATCGTCAAGCTCCAGCTGGAAGACTACAGCCTGCCGCCGAAGCTGCTCCAGCGCCTCGAGAAGCAGGCGGAGGGCATACTGATCGCAGGCGCTCCTGGCATGGGCAAAACCACCTTCGCGCAAGCGTTGGCCGAGTACTACCGGAGGAGGGGCAAAATTATCAAAACTATAGAGTCGCCGAGAGACATGCAGCTACCGGCCGACGTGACCCAGTACTCTAAGAGCTACGCTACCTCCGAGGAGCTCCATGACGTGCTACTGCTCTCAAGACCCGACTACACGTTCTTCGATGAGATGAGGGATACGAGGGACTTCGAGCTATACGCTGACCTGCGGCTGGCCGGTGTCGGCATGGTAGGTGTCGTGCACGCAACAAGCCCTATCGACGCTATCCAGCGATTCATAGGTAGAGTGGAGCTGGGGATGATCCCCTCAATCGTCGACACCGTCATATTCATTGAAAATGGTGAGGTCAAAAAGGTTTACGAGCTCGAAACCGTGGTCAAGGTTCCTCACGGCCTGCGAGAGGCCGAGTTGGCTCGCCCCGTCGTGGTCGTCAAGGACTTCTTAACCGGAGAACCCGAGTACGAGCTCTACGTGTTCGGCGAGAGGACGTTCGTCGTCCCTATCAAAAAAGCTGCGGCGGCGACCGAGGAGCGGATCAGAGCGCGGCTTGAAACTCTGCTACGCAAGTACCTCCCAGATAGCGGCGTCGAAGTAATCGTGGAGGAGGGCAGGGCCGTTGTACTAGTAGATGAAGAGTACTACAACTACGTTGCTGGCAAGCCGCGGCGCAAGCTGGAGAGGCTGGCTCGACGCTTAGGGTTCAACGTAGAGATACGCCCTAAATTCGAGTAGCCCCCCGCGCGCGGCTTTGAAGGGTTGCGCGAACCTCGACCGCTCTCATACCACCGGGATGCCGTCTAGGCGCGCGTGAATGTACGTGATGCAGTGCTCTGTGAAGTAAGGCGTCGGTCCGAGGCTCAGCCAGCAGATGCCAATTTCCGTCAACCACTGCTCAGCGTCGCGCTCTACGCCTTTGTGATCTCCCAAGATGAAAGCTGCCGGCTCGCTCAGCGCAGCTCGCGAAATATCCACGCCTTTTTCGTGCAGGTAGAAGACGCGCGAGAGGCCCAGCGAATGCACCAGCTCCACGATCAATCGCTTGAAATCGCGCTCTGCGATCTTCACCCCTGGGACGGTTAACCCGCGCAGTACTGCCCGCAAAGTCTCACCCACCCCAGCCTCGCTGCTGAGCGCCCGCTCCGGCATTTCCCAGCCCCTAAACTCCACCGTTAGTGGCTTAGTCGACCCCTCTAGCACGGCGTAGAGCGCCGTGTTGCGTCTTGGCCCGCGCTTTGTCGAGAGGGCGGCGATTGCGGCACGGGCCACTACGTCGAGCCGCCCATACGAGGCCAGCGCCCTGACGTTCATTTCGGGCTTTACGACCGCCGTGGACGCCTTGACGACAAATATCCTAAGTGGGATGAATCCGGTTTCGAACATGAGCCTCCCAAGCAGAGGCGATTACCGCCGCGTGTAGCCAGTTAGGCGCCCAGCGGAACTTTCTTTTTCCTTTCCTCTTCAGGGCGTATCTTGATTATTCCTCTGAAGATCGCACAACGTATGCACAGGTACTTCGTGACCTCGTAAGTGGGGATTATCGCCCCCTTGCTTCTTAGCTCATTCGCCAATTGAGGATCTATTGGTGCGTACCGTTTGGTAACTTTCACAGCCTTCGAGCGCGGGATGAGCGCTCCGCACTCGTCGCACTGCACCATCGCCTCTTTCCCTTTATCCCCCTTGTGCCTGCCCCGGCTCTTCCTCTTCTTAGGCACGCTTACCGCCGGCAGGCGCGGCTATTTAAACGCAGCGTGGCTCGAATCCTAGGGCTTCGGACGTCGCGCGCGGAAACGTTCATAAGCGGTCCGGTGCAGGTCCCCGGGCATGGTTCACGTACCGAAGTTGCTGATGATCGGGAGGTGCGTGCGGTGCGGCAAAAGACTCTACCGAGGTGACGAAGTGTACCGATGCGCCAAGTGCGACATATTGTATTGCCCCATTTGCTACAAGAAGCTCCACGGTCGTTGCCAGATCTGCCTCACTCAATTAGAGCCCGCTTAAGCGCGTGCTTGGCTGAGAAAGTTCTCGAAAGCTTGCGCACGCGTGGCGTACTCCGCTACAGGGCATACAGAATTGCACATCCCGCAGTGCGCGCACACGTCGCTGTCGACCCGGAATCTCCAATTAACCACTTTTATTGCGCCCTTGGGGCACCATAGCTCACAGGAGCCGCAGCCTATGCAGTAAGCTGCTCTGACGACCGCTTTAACAACGTCGTCTACGCGCTTAGCACCTTCTACCGCTATTCTGAGCGCATCCTCAGTTTTTTCGACAACCACGGGCACGCCGTTCAGCGTAAGCTTGCCTTCCTCCACCTTTGCAACGCCGAGAGAAGACAAGGCTTCGGCTAAAGCTTCGAAGCTTAGCGCCCCATTGAAGCCCTCCAGTTCGACGAGGACTCTGCCGCCCTCGAGCTCGGCACGGAAGCGGGGGCCGCGCGCGCTAAGGGGGGGCTCTTGCCCAGCGAGCAGCCGAACCATTCGCGCGACATCGCCAGGGATTGCCAACCAGCGCCACAGCCCCAACCTGACCCAAGCGTCGCCAAGCCCCCTTTTCTCGGAGAAAGTTTTCAGGTAGCCCTCCCACTTTGCCCACAGCTCCGGGTGCAAACGTTTCACCGCTTCAGCTTCGCTCATTTCGATTGCCGGGCACAACCAGCACCCGAGCCGATCGAAGCCTTTGAAGTAGAGGGGGTTTACCGGCAATCGCTCCTTGAAAATGTACAGCCAGACCTCCAACGCCGACCACGAGTGGATAGGGGCCGCAACAATGACGTTGGGGAGCCACCTGTTCTCGTACACGCGCAGGCCCCTCGCCCTACTCGCCGACTCCGCCCCGCGCTGGCCGACGATGCTGAGCGCGCCGCCAGCGAAGCGCTCCCGCAAAGCCTTAGCTGTGGGCACGAGCTTCGCTACCTTGCAGCACCAACGGTAGTCCCTAGCGGGCGGTCCCATGACATCTAGCCCCCTCCAGAAAGCATCGCCGGCGGATGCAACGATCAGCTCTGCGCCGCTGCTCTGGGCTACGCGTTTTACGTATTCGATCGTCTCGGGCAGCTCTAAGCCGGTGTCGTTAAAGAGCATCGGCACGTTTCCGAACGCTTTTTGCGCCAACCTAAACGCTACCAAGCTGTCTTTCCCTCCGCTAAAGGAAACTACGGGCGGGAGAGGGTATTTCGCGGCGATTTTTCTCAAAAAGTCTACGGCCTCCTGCTCCAAGACAGCAAGCCTCGCTTCATTAGCCCTAGCGGCGTCCAGCCACGAGGGGTTGGAAGAATTCCACTCGAAGCTCTTCGCCCTCCAACTCTTCAGCACCCTAATCCTTTTCCTTTTAGTGTAAATTCCCACACCTTCATAGCCGCTTTTCGTACCCACAGCCACAAATTTCTCGGAGCCCCTTCGCGGCAGGTTAGCTTCCAGGAGGTCTTCGGCGTGAAGCTCAAAACCCCTTTCCAGCGTCTCTACGTCCGCTATCGCGTAGTACCCGACTTTGCTTTTCAGGATCGCCGAAACGCCGTAGTACAGGGGCTTGAACCTCCACGTGCCGCGCAGCGGGTCGTAGTAGCGGTGCCCGACTATGTACCCATCAACGACAACTTCGTCGGCCGAGTCCACGTAGGGGATCTTGTTGAGCACTACGATCCTGCGCCGCGGGTAAGGGCACTGAGCGTCGAGCTCGCTCTCGATGAGCTTCCACAGCTGGACGTACTCGAGACCTAGCGCCGGCCTAGCATCCGCCGGCGGTGTCAGCTTAACGGGACGGCCCTCCCCGCCGCAGAGGCCGCAAACTCTAGTTAGGAGAGGTACGTTGCAACGATCGCACCAATAAAGGTCTCTGCTGACCTTCCGAAGGATCTCGAAGGCCCGTCTCCCGGCACCGCGCCTCACGGTCAGAAGCTCAAGGGCCCTTCGCTCATAGGTCGCTGCGCGAAACCCTCGTCATCCCCGCGCGAGCAAGGCGTTTCCGCCTAAAAAGTTTCCCATTCAACGAAGCTTGCTGAAGTAGGCAGCTATTTCATCCTGCGTTAGCACTCTGAACTCTTGATCTTTAACCGTCACTATACCCATCTCCACTTTTATCGGAGACGTCAATCCGCCTTCAATGCACTTATCCAGCACTTTAAGCGAGAGCAGCATCGCGTCTTCGAGCGCGAGATCGTCTCTGAAGCTCTTCTCCAATATTTCGGTCGCAGTTTGGGAGTTCGCCCCTATGGCCGCTGCCTTGTAGCCCATGTAGCTGCCTCCCGGGTCCGTCATTATGAGGTGAGGCCCGCGCCGATCTACGCCTGCAATTAGGAAGGCGACTCCAAACGGTCTCACGCCACCATGCTGGGTGTACACTTGCTTGATGTCGCATATCCTTTTCGCTAGGAGCTCGACGGGTATTCGCTCACCGTACGTGAGCCTATATATTTGAGCATAGACTCTAGCGTCGTCTATGAGAACGCGCGCGTCGCCGAAGAGGCCCGAGAAGGCTAAACCGACGTGGTCGTCGATTTTCTTAATTTTCTCAGCACTCTCAGCGAGAACAGAGGGCCAACGCTTTTCAGCCGCTAGAACAACGCCTTCCCGCGTTTTTATGCCGACAGTTATTGAGCCCTTCTTCACGGCTTCATGCGCGTACTCCACCTGGAACAGTCGGCCGTCGGGGCTGAATAGCGCGACCGCCCTATCGTAACCGACGCCTGGAGGGGTGAACACAGGCTTTTCACCACTAAGCGTGTGCCGGTGAAGTTTAAAGGCGTTTTCCTGCAGCGTGCGCTAGCGCACGCCTTTAAACGCACACTCTCGATCCGTTTCACCTCGTTCTCGTTTTCACAATATTTCTGCACACGTTGGATTCACTTATACACAAGTCATCTATTTCTTTAACTTTCCGGTTTAGAAAATATTTTCGGTTCGCGCTAATAGTTTACCACTAGCGGTTAGGCTCGCCAGCCACCGCGCGCGCGCTTCATTCCAGCAGGAGAGTGGGGGCCGAGCGCAGCCCACGGTATAAGGCGGGTAACGGGACCGCGCGCTTTGCGGCCTAGCTCGGGACCGTGCCCCTCCTGCAGAGGGAGGTGCAGATGGCGCGCGCTTTGCGCAACGTCCCTGCGACTTTGATTACCCTGACTAGAGGCTCCTTATGCGCCGCGAGCGCAGCCCTAAATAGGACCAACCCTCCGCGCTTAACCCTGATCACCGCCAGCCTCTTATCCGCGCACACATGAACGATCGTCAGCTCAACCTCTGCCAGGCCTAAAATGCCGCCCAGCCTCATCACGGCCGCAACGAGCTTGCTCTCAAGGGATCTCGCATCCACCTCCGCAGCCTCCACGATCACGTACCTGTATACGGGCCGCTTAGTGGCCGTTAGCACCCACCCCTACGATTCTTACGCCTCGAACCGGTACAACTCCCGCCAGCTTGTCGCGGCATTCAGTTACGAGGCGGGCAACGTTCGCGGACAAAGCATCGAGAGCGGCATCGTACTTTAGCCCCATCAAGCTCAGCAGCGAAGCCATAGAGCGGGGGTCGCGGAATGCGTCAGGGCCTGATGCGCCGGAAGAAAGGATAAGCGCCTTCAGCAATTTCTTCCTTTCCAACAGCTTCACCACGTCGGAGTAATATGCCAGCGCTTTGGCACACGACAGCGGATCTTCCGCCTGAAGCGGTACCACCAGAATTTCGACAGCCTTGCCGTACTCTCGCACATACGCTAGGTCCCCCCTCAGCAAGCGGGAACCCGGCAACAGCGTGATAACGTCCACTCTGGCATCCCTGCACGCAAACGCGGTCAGCTTGCGGTCGAGCGCGTACGCAGACACCACTTCGACGCACCTCCTGAACTTCCGAAGTACCGCTTTGAGTGCGCCCTCGCTCATCGATTCATCGACTGTGATCCTAGAAACTACGTCGACCCCCTCTGCCTCGCCCGCGGCCTTAACGCTTTTGAGCGCTTCCAAGGCGGCTGCTGGGTTCGAGAGGAGGCGTCCGACGCTAATGGAGGCTCCCACCCCCGAAAAACCCAGCTCCCGCAGGAGGCGTAGGTTTTCGCGCGTCAAAGCCTCAATGGAAACTAAGAGATCGATGAAGCGTCTCATTGCTTCTACAACAGATCCTTTAGACTGCTCTTACTTAACGCGATCTGCCGCGCTTGGGGGCTCAGCTTCACTCTCACCCGAATCACGTCATCGCCATCGTACACCCTAATCTCGCCCAGGTAAGCTCGCTGCTTGTCCAATCTCAGGTAAAGGTGCCCCGAGGAGTCGAGGCGGAGCTTTAACGTCCTTTCCAGCATCATTAAATCGCTGGGCGGCAAAGACGCTAGCAAACGTTTGAGCAAAG